>Ga0315287_10004125_pt1 | contig 14114 bp, 8 predicted proteins | sample YL17G11_0_MG_FD_205037 | JGI IMG/M metagenome (GOLD analysis project Ga0315287, IMG submission 205037) | Sediment microbial communities from Yellowstone Lake, YNP, Wyoming, USA - YL17G11_0 | ecosystem: Environmental > Aquatic > Freshwater > Lake > Sediment | place: USA: Wyoming | collected... | reverse complement strand
GCGGATCTGCTGCACCAGCTCTTGGAACTGCGCCGGGTGGAGCGACTGCGGTCCGTCCGAGAGCGCGAGGTCCGGGTCGTGGTGGACCTCGACCAGCAGTCCGTCCGCCCCGGCGGCAATGGCGGCGCGCGCCATGGGCGCGACCTTGTCGCGCATGCCGGTGCCATGCGAGGGGTCCACGATGACGGGTAGGTGCGAGAGTTCCTTGACCACCGGGATGGCGTTCAGGTCGAGCGTGTTGCGGGTATAGCTCTCGAAGGTGCGGATGCCGCGCTCGCACAGGATGACCTGGTGGTTGCCGTTCGAAAGCAGGTGCTCGGCGCTCATCAGCCACTCCTCGATGGTCGCCGCCATGCCGCGCTTGAGCAGCACCGGCTTCTGCGCCCGCGCGACCTCGCGCAGCAGCGAGAGGTTCTGCATGTTGCGCGCGCCGACCTGCACGATGTCGGCGTAGCGGGCGACCTGCTCGACCTGCTTGGGATCCATCACCTCGCTGACCACCGCCAGGCCGTGCGCGTCCGCCGCGCGCCGCAGGATTTTCAGGCCCTCCTCCCCCAATCCCTGGAACGAGTAGGGCGAGGTGCGCGGCTTGTAGGCTCCGCCGCGCAACACAGTGGCGCCCGCCTTCGCAACCGCCGCGGCGATGGTGAAAGCCTGCTCCTCCCCCTCGACGGAGCAGGGGCCCGCCATCAGGACGAGTTGCCCGCTGCCGATCGCGCAGCGCCCGACCGAGAACACCGTGTCGGCCGGATGGAACGCGCGCGAGGCGAGTTCAAAGGACACCTCGATCGGCTTGACGCTCTCCACCGCGGGCCAGCTCTTCACCTTGTTCCAGTCCACCGCCGAGTCATCGCCCACCGCCGCGAGCCGCACCTGGCCATCGTGGTCGGTGCGGTGCACCGCGAGCCCGGCCAGGCGCAGGCGCTCCGCGACCTCGCTCATGGCTGGCTCGCCTGTGCCCCGGCGGATCCTGAGCAGCATCGGTCCCTAGCGCTCGCGCCCGCGCACCGCGCGCTGGCGCAGCCACGCATCCATCAGCGTCACTGCGAGCATCGCCTCGGCCACCGGCACGACACGGGGGCAGATGCAGGGATCGTGGCGGCCCTCGATGGTGAGTGGCGTGGACCCGCCTTCCTTCGTGGCGGCGACCTGCTCGAGGCCGATCGAGCTGGTGGGACGCACCGCCACGCGCACCACGACGTCGGCGCCGTTGGAGATGCCGCCCGAGATGCCACCGGCGTGGTTCGAGAGGTAGCGGCCGCCGTCGAGAACGTCGTTGGTCTCCGAGCCCCGGCGCGCGGCCAGCGCGAAACCGTCGCCGATCTCCACGCCCTTCGCGGAGGGGATCGAGAGCATGGCGGCGCCGAGCAGGGCGTCGAGCCGGTCCATGGTGGGATCGCCCCAACCGGCGGGCACGCCGCGGGCGACGACTTCGACCACGCCGCCCACGGAGTCCTGCGCGTCGCGAGCGATCAGGATGAGCCGGGCCATCTCCTCCGCCGCCGCGGGGTCGGGGCAGCGCACCGGGTTGCGCTCGGCCTCGTCCCAGTCGCGCCACGCCGCCACCACGTCGCCGACCTGGACGGTGCCCCCGACGATGCTCACCCCGATGGTGGCCAGCGCAAGCTTCGCCAGCGCCCCGGCGGCCACGCGGCCCACGGTCTCGCGGCCGGACGAGCGTCCGCCGCCGCGGTGGTCGCGCACGCCGTACTTCTGCTGCCAGGCAAAGTCCGCGTGTCCCGGACGGAACACGTCGCGCAGGGCCTCGTAGTCCTGCGCGCGGGCGTCGGTGTTGCGCACCATCATCGCGATCGGCGTGCCGAGCGTGACCCCCTCGAAGAGCCCCGAGAGGACCTCGACGCGGTCTGCCTCGTCGCGCTGCGAGGTGAGCGCGCTCTGTCCCGGCCGGCGGCGGTCCAATTCGCGCTGCAGGTCCGCGACGTCCACGCGGATGGCGGGCGGCATGCCGTCCACCACAACGCCCACGGCCGGGCCTTGGGATTCGCCGAAGGTGACGACGCGGAAGAGCGTGCCGAAGGAGGATGACATGCTCAGCGTCCGATCCTGCGGGGCCGAATCGTCGCCGGCGTGGCTGCCCGGCTCGATGCGCGGCGCAGTTCCGGCGCGCGTCGCCTCACATAGGACCGGAGTGGCAGTTCGGCGTCGGCGGGCGCAGGTCTTCGCATCGGCTCTCCGGGTGAGGGTCCGTACGGTCAGTCAATGTCTGGACGCTAGCAGGGCGGAGCCCAGTTAGGGAAGCCGGGATCCGGTGCGTCGGGCGTAGGCGTCGGGGCCGCGGGCCAGCGTCAGGTGCGAGTGCGGTGCGTGTCTCGAGCGGGGTCCACAGCGGGGATGGCTTTCGAGCGCTTTCCTCGCAGGCCGGTCGCTTATCGCCTTCCTGGTTCACCCCGTGACGAGCGAGTAGGATACCGGTTCGCAGCCGAGGGCTGGCCCATCGGTACCTGCTGGCCAGTTCCGGTGGTCGGAACCCGGTTCATGCGGGCTTTCTCCTCCCCCGTTCCGCGAGGCCGATGAAGCACGTGGGCGAACACCGGGAACTCTGGGCGGAGTCACCGACTCTCACCCTGGGCCAGGTTTGCCACCTCGACCTGCCGGACGGTTTCCAGGCCGTGCATGGCGGGCAACTCGACGCGATCCAGATCAGCTACGAATGCTGGGGAGAGTTGAACACGGCCCGGGACAACGCCGTGTTGATCTCGCACACTCTCACCAGCGACTGTCACGCGACCTGGGATTTCCGCGACGAGCCGGTCGGCTGGTGGGAAGGGCTCATCGGGCCGGGCCGGGCGATCGACACCGATCGCTGGTTCGTGGTCTGCCCGAATCTCCTGGGCAGCTGCCATGGCTCGACCGGGCCACGCTTCCCCGCTCCCGACGGCGAGCCCTACCTCAAGCGCTTCCCGCTCCTGACGCCGCTGGATCTCATGCGAGTGCAGCGGCGGTTCGTGCGCCAGCTCGGCATCGAGCGGTTGCAGATGGTCATCGGCCCGAGCCTGGGCGGGATGATCGCCTGGGAATGGGCGATCGAGGGTGGCGACTTCGCCCGGCAGGTCGTGGTGGTCGCCGCTCCGCTGCGCACCACGCCCTACCAGATCGGTCTGAACTGGCTGCAGCGCCGCGGCGTCGAACTGGATCTCACCGGCAGCGAGCCCGGCGCGGCCTGGGGACAGATGATTGCGCGTGGAGTGGGAATGCTGAGCTACCGCTCGCCGGTGGGGTTGGACGAACGCTTCGGCCGCGAGTGGGCGAATCCGCCGGGCGCCACCCTGGGCGAGCGCGGGATGTTCAACGTCGAATCCTGGTTGCGCCACCAGGGGAAGAAGATGGCCCGGCGCTTCGACCCGTACTCCTACATCCTGCTGAGCCGTGCCATGGACCTGTTCGACGCCAGCGAAGGTCGCGGCAGCCTCGTCACTGCGCTCGAACGCGTCCGCTGCCGCACGCTGGTCGTGGGCATCAGCTCCGACCGCCTCTATCCGGCGGCGGAGGTGCATCTCGGGGCCGACATTCTCAACCACCTGGGCAAGCCGGTCGAGTACGCCGAGATCCGCTCGCCGCACGGGCACGACGCCTTCCTGCTGGAGACCGCACAGCTCGCCGCCATCCTGCAGGACGCGGACCGGCGCGCGCTCCGGGCGGTGCCCAGTCCTGCGCAGCAGGAGTTGCGCACGGTGCGACTCGGGATGCTGGGCGCCGGTCGGGTAGCGCGGTTGTTCGTGGAACTGCTGGCGGAACGCCGGGGTCAGCTGGCGCGCGACTACGGCCTGCGCTTCGAGGTGAAGGCCGTCGCTGACCTGGACCCGGAGAAACTGCGGGATCCGGCCTTCGAGTCGGCCGACACGGCGACCAATCCGGAGCTCGTCGTGGCCCGCGACGATGTGGACGTGGTCGTCGAAGTCACACGCGGCGGCGACACGCACGCGCTGGTGGAGACCGCGCTGCGCCGCCGCCGGCCGGTGGTCACGGTGAACAAGGCACTGGTCGAGCGCCACGGTCCGGAGCTGGAGCGGCTGGCCCTCGCGAACGGCGTGCGACTGGCCTACCACAACGCGATCGCCGCGGGCTGGCCGCTGCTCTACGCCGTCGAGCGCCCGCTGGTGCGGGAGCAGTTCCAGGGAATCGAGTCGGTGCTCTCCTCGACCTGCAACGTGGTGCTCGAGCGCATGGAGGCCGGCGACCCGTTCGACGTCGCCCTCGCGCGCGCCGCCGAGCTCGAACTGACCGAGCCCGACCCGCGGCTGGACGTCAGTGGCTGGGACACGGCGCAGAAGCTCCTGATCCTGGTCACACGAACACTCGGAGCGCGCTTCGGAATCGAGCAGCTCGCGGTCCACGGCATCGCCGACGTGGATCCCGTGCTGGTGCGCGAGGCGCCGCGGTTGGGGCTGCGGGTCAAGCTCGTGGGACTCTTCCAGCGCGCCGGGAATGGAACGCCGGTGGCGGCTGTGTTGCCGGCGGCGGTCGCAGCGGAGGGCCACCTGGGCGGGGTGCGGGGCGCGGACAACGTCATCGTGCTCGCCGGCGAGGAGACCGGCGAACTCGTGCATCTCGGTCGGGGTGGCGGGCAGCTTCCGGTGGCCACGGCGCTGCTCAACGATCTGATCGGACTGTTCCACCCGAGCCACAGCTGGACGGGCCGGTTCCCACCCGCCGGGTTCGCGCCCGTGGCGCCGGAGTTCGCGCGGTTCCTGGTGTGCGAGGGCGGGGTGGCGGTCTCCGGGCAGCCCACGCCGGGGGCGATCCCGCTGCTCGATTCGATGCGGAAGCGCTAGCGGCCCTGGCCCGGCGACCTGGACGTTCGCAGCGGCTAGAATGGCAGCCGCCTGCCTGACGCAGGGACCGGCTCACCTGGGACGCGTGCCGGATGGCCCCAGCGGGATCACGGGAGAGCACCTAGAGGGGGACGACCGTGGTGGCGTACCGTTCGTCGCACTCGCGCGTTGCACCAGCGCTGTTCGCGCTGCTGTCCATCCTGGCCACGGCGTTCCCCTCGTCGCGGGTGCCGCGTGGCCAGCGCCGGGCGCGCGCACCCTCTTCGCCCCCGCTCGCCCGGTCCTCCAGCCCGCCGGGCTCGCCGAGTCGATCGGCGATGGGATCGTGCGTTTCTGGGCCGACTCGGCCGCGCAGGCCGAGGCCCTGCCCTCGCTGGCACTGGCCGTCCCGGCTCGCGTTCTCGGTCCCGCCCCCGCCGCGTTCCCGCTGCGGCCCGAGTTCTCCTCGCAGCAGGGCCTGCGCACCGTGCGGCTCAAGGTCGAGCGCGGCACCTCGCTCTACGGCACGGGCGAGGTCATGGGCTCCCTGCTGCGCAACGGCCGCGTGACCACCTGCTGGAACACCGACGCCTACGGCTACGACGAGGCGACGCCCTCGCTCTACCAGTCGCATCCGTGGGTGCTCGCCGTGCGCGCGAACGGCACGGCCTACGGCGTGCTCGGCGACACGCCGGGGCGGACGACCGTGGATCTGACCGACGGCATCACCTTCCGCGCGCAGGGACCACCCTTCGACGTCATCGTGATCGAACGCGAGAGCCCGCAAGCGGTGCTCAAGGCACTCGCCGACCTCACCGGCTACATGCCGTTGCCGCCCAAGTGGGCGCTGGGCTATCACCAGTGTCGCTATTCCTACTACCCGGCCGCGCAAGTGCTCGAGGTCGCGCGGGAGTTCCGCCGGCGGGACCTCCCCTGCGACGTGGTGTGGATGGACATCGACTACATGGACGGCTACCGCCTGTTCACGTTCAGCCCGCAGGGCTTCCCGGACCCGCGCGCGCTGAACGATACGCTGCACGCCATGGGCTTCCGCTCCGTATGGATCGTGGACCCCGGCGTGAAACGCGACCCCGGCTACGCCGTGTACCAGCAAGGCAACGCCGGCGACCACTGGGTCAAGGCCGCCAGCGGCGAGGACTACGTCGGCAAGGTGTGGCCCGGCCAGTGCGTGTTCCCCGACTTCACCCGTGCCGCCACGCGCGCCTGGTGGGGCTCGCTCATCGGTGGCTTTGCCGCCACCGGCGCCGACGGCATCTGGAACGACATGAACGAGCCCGCCATCTTCGATGTGGAGTCGAAGACCATGCCCGCGACCAGCCGCCACCGCGCCGACGCCGAACTCGGTGGCCCCGGACTGCACTTGCGCTACCACAACGTCTACGGTTCGCTGATGGCACGAGCGACCCGCGAAGGGCTCGAGGCCGCGCGGCCGGAGCGGCGGCCCTTCGTGCTCACGCGCGCGGGCTTCATCGGCACCCAGCGCTACGCCACCTGCTGGACCGGCGACGACCGCGCCACCTGGAAGCACCTCGCCGCCTCCGTGCCGATGGCGCTGAATCTCGGGCTCTCGGGGCAGCCCATGTGCGGTCCCGACATCGGCGGCTTCGGCGGCGCCCCCGACGCGCACCTCTTCGCGCGCTGGATGGGCGTGGGGGCGCTGTTGCCCTTCGCGCGGGCGCACAGCGAGAAGGGCTCGCCGCGGCGCGAGCCGTGGTCGTTCGGCCCCGCGATCGAGGCCACCTGCCGCCGCGCGCTCGAGACCCGCTACCGGCTGATGCCCTACCTCTATTCATTGTTCCGCGAGGCCTCGGTGGACGGCTTGCCCGTCGTGCGCCCGATGTTCTTCGCCGATCCAAGAGACGACCGGCTGCGCGCCGAGGACCACGCCTTCCTGCTGGGCGCCGATCTGCTGGTGGTGCCCGACCTCACCGACGATCTGTCGCACGTGCCGATGCTGCCGAAGGGCATCTGGCGCCCGGTGGAGATCGCGGGCGAAGGCGAGCGCGACCCCGACCTGCCGCGCCTGCTGGTGCGCGGCGGCGGCATCGTCCCGCTCGGCCCGGTCATGCAATACGTGGACGAACGCCCGCTCGACGAGGTCGAGTTGCTGGTGTGCCTCGACGAGCGCGGCCACGCCGAGGGCACGCTCTACGAGGACGCCGGCGATGGCTACGGCTACCGCGACGGCGAGTACCGCCTCACGCGTTTCGTCGCGCAACTCGCCGGGGACAGGCTCCAGGTGAAGATCGCCTCGAGCGAGGGCGCCTGGCCCGTGCCGGCCGGACGCCGGTACATGGTCAAGGTGCTGGCCGAGGCGAAGGTGCTCGGGGGGCTGAAGGTCAAGGGGCCGTAGCCGGCGTCGGCAATGCCGTGCCGGGCGCGGCGTGTGGACGGGTGGTGTCAAGCCTTTTGTGTAATTGCCGGGAGCGGGTCTTCCCGCCAGCCCTCATTGAGACGGGTGAAGATGGCGAACAGGATCCGGTCGGAGCTGCCCGGGGTCGAGAACAGGGTCATCGGACGGACCCGGCGGCGCACCTCAACGAAGCTACGCTCGATCAGGTTCGTGGTCCGCAGGGTCTTCCACAGCGGCTCCGGACAGTCGAAGAACGTGAGTAGGCGCTCGAGGTCTGTCATCAGGCAGCGGACGGCGGCAGGCGCTACCTGCTGCCAGCGATCGCGCCAGCGCTGAGCGGCGCGCTTCGCCGCCGCCCGGCTCTTCGCGCCATAGATGGCCACGAGCCCACGCTTGCACGCGGCCTGGTCGCGCTCCAGGACCTTGTCGAGCACGTTGCGGATCTTGTGCGCCCAGCACAGCTGGTGCCGGGCGTGGGGGAACACCAACTCCAGCGCCCGGTGCAGGCCGGTGCCGCCGTCGGTCGCCACCAGCTTCAGCGTCGCGCCCTTGAGTCCGCGGTCCTGAAGGGATTGCAACAGCGACTCCCAGGCGGCGTGGCTCTCCGCTCGCGCGATCTTGAAGTCGATCATCTCCTTCACCCCTGCAGTGGTGATGCCGTAGACACACAGGGCCACACGCCGTTTCACGCCCCCGGCCTCACGGATGCGCAGGTAGACGCCGTCGCACAACAGGTAGAGATAGTGATCGGTCAGCGGTCGTTTGTGGAACGCCGCCGCCGAGGCCTCGAGCATCCCGGTCAGCCGCGACACCGAGGTCGCGCTCAGCGTCTTGCCGCACAACGCCTCGAGTACCGCCCCGGTCTGGCGCGTGCTCACCCCGCGTAGGAATACCTGCCGGATCATGGCGTCCAGCTCCGGCATCCGCCGCTGGTAGCGCGCCACCACCTGGGTCACCGGGCTGGCATGCTCGCGGGTCCGTGGAACCTCCAGCAGGATCTCCCCGACGGTGGTCAGCAGCTGGCGCGGGTAGCTGCCGTTGCGATAGCCCGCGCGCTGGGAAGCCCCCCGCTGGTGCCACCCGGCCTGGACCTGGTTGGCGACCAGGTCGCGCATCACCTGGTGGAGCAGTTGCCGGGTCATGGCCTGCAGCGGGACGGCCAGATCCTGGCGAAACAAGCGCTGGACCTCACGGAACTCCTGGATGTAGTTTGGTTCGGCGGCAAAGTTCAGTTGTCGCATCGGGTGTGCTCTCCTCTTGATTGGCGTTGAGAGGGTTCAGAGTACACCCGCTTCCTTTCCCGGCTGTTGCCTCAGCCGGGCTATTACACAGAGAGCCTTACACCACCGTGTGGACGCTTGGATTCGCTACCCGGTCAGGTATGCGATACGATTAGGCCCATGAAACTCACCTCCAATGCTCGTCGCACCCGTGCGCTTCTCGCCCTCCTGCTGGGCTCAATCACCCTCGCCGCCTGCCTCGTTCCCTCCACCGCCCGTGCCCAGGGTGTGCGCCTGTTTCGCGACGGCACCGGCACCTACTGGGACCTCTCCTACGGGTACGCCACGGTCAGCTCCATCGAGCTGATCAATGGCAGCAAGGCCCCGCTCGAGTACACCACGCGCTGGCGCGGAACCAGCGGCCTGCGCATGCGCTACACGCCCCGCAGCGGCGGTGACTGGCTGCTCGGAGTGGCCAACACGGGCTGGGCCGCAGTGGATGGCGCGCAACTCGACTCGCTGGTGTTCTGGGCCTACTCGGCCACGGCCTTGCCGGCGGCCGACCTGCCCTACGTGTTCATCGAGGACCAGAACAACACCCGCACGCCGCGCTACGCGATGGCGCCCTACAACGCCGCGGGGCTGCCGGCCGGTGTCTGGACGCGCCTCGTCATGCCGCTGGCGCCGATCAAGGCCGGCCCCGGCAGCGCCAACCTGTCGGTCATGAACAAGACGTTCTTCGCGCAGACCCCGGCCGGCACCATGAACGTGCAGCGCACCGTGTACCTCGACGAGTTGCGCTGGGTGCGCTCCGACCCAACGCTGCCGATCACGCCCGGCGGCGTGCAGGTGTCGGCGGGCGAGCGGCACGTGGACCTCGGCTGGGACCTGCCCACGCCGGCCGACGTGGAGTCGTATCGGATCGAGCGCCGCACGAACGGCGCGTGGACGCCGTGGGTGTGGGCCAGCGCCGAGGATGGCGGCCGGGCGCTCTGGCTGGGCGCGCCGGCCGTGGCCTGCACGCTGCGCGCGGTCACCGAGGACTGGAGCTTCCGCGAGTCGGCGCCGACCGCCGAGTTCACCGCCACGACCGGGGCGCTCGACGATCCGGCCTTCCTCGACATGATCCAGCGCTCGACCTTCCGCTACTTCTGGCAGAGCGCGCACCCGGTGTCGGGCCTGACCCGCGAACGTTCCTCGTCGGGTGACATCTGTGCGGCGGGCGGCACCGGCTTTGGCATCATGGCGATCCCGGTGGGCATCGAGCGCGGCTTTATCACGCGCGCCGAGGGCACGGCGCGCCTGCTGCAGGTGCTCACGTTCCTCGCTTCCGCCGAGCGGCACTGGGGCGCGTTCCCTCACTGGATCCATGGCGTCACCGGGCAACACTGGGGATTCCTCGGCCCCGACGACGACACGGTGGATCTGGTCGAGACCGCGTACGTGGCGCAGGGACTGCTCACGGTGCGCCAGTACTTCGACGGCGCGGGGTCGGACGAGATCCAGATCCGCGCGCTCGCCACGCAACTGTGGGAGGAGATCGAGTGGGACGCCTTCATCCCCGCGGGCGAGACCGTGCTGCGCTGGCACCGCTCTCCCACCACCGGGCTGTCGGACCACAACGTCACCGGCTGGAATGAGTGCATGATCACTTACCTGCTCGCGGTGGCCTCGCCCACGCATCCGGTCTCGACCACGTTCTACCACGCGGGCTGGGCCCGCAGCGGCGCGATGCTGCTCGGTCAGAGCTACTACGGCTATCCCCTGTACGTGGGTTACGCCTACGGCGGGCCGATGTTCTTCGCCCACTACTCGTTCGTGGGCTTTGACCCGCGCTCCAAGCACGATGCCTACGCGAATTACTACACCCACAACCGCAACCACGCGCTGGTCCAGGTGGCCTACGGTGCCGCGAATCCGCTGGGACGCACCGGCTACAGCGCCCTCGCGTGGGGACTCACCGCGAGCGACGACCCTTACGGCTACAGCGCGCATGCCGCGTACTCGAACGACAACGGCACCATCACGCCGAGCGCGGCGCTCTCCTCGATGCCGTACGTGCCGCAGCAGTCACTCGCTGCGGCGCGCTACTTCTACGACACGTACGGGGCCAGCCTGTGGGGATACAACGGTTTCCGCGACGCCTTCCATCCCGGGCTCGGGTGGACCGCGAGCGACTACATCGCGATCGACCAGGGGCCGATCGTCCTGATGATCGAGAACACCCGCAGCGCACTGCTGTGGAATCACTTCATGGCGAACCCCGAGATCGCGCCCATGCTGACCGCCCTCGGATTCGTGGCCGACACGAACGCCGCGGTCGATGCCCCGCCGGCGGCCGGCACGCTGCCCCGTGCGCTGCGCCTGGCAGCATCGCCCAATCCGTCGGCAGGCGCGATGTCGTTCGTGCTCGAGTTGCCCGCGACGGGGGCAGTCGAGGTGGATGTGTTCGACCTCTCCGGCCGCCGGTTGGCGTTGACGCAGCACGGACAACTGGCGGCCGGGCGGCACTCGCTCGCGTGGGATGGCCGTGGCGCGGACGGCGCCCCGGTGGCACCGGGTGTGTACCTGGCACGGGTGCGCGCGGGTGAGTTGACGGTCGCGACACGCTTCGTGCGCGTGAGGTAGACTGCTCCACGTGTTCGACCTCCTCCGCCGTTACCTCGCCCCTGCGCCCGCCGCGGAACCTGCCCGCGATGACGCTCCCACGTCCGCGCCTGCCGAGGATCCGTTGCGCCTCGCTGCCTGCGCGCTGCTGGTGGAACTGGCGCGCGCCGACGGCGAGTTCTCGGAGGTCGAGCGCGCCCACATCGCCGAGATCCTGGTGCGCGAGTTCCAGGTCACGCCGCCGGGCGCACGGGAGCTGATGACCGCAGCCGACGAGTCACTCCGCGCGGCGGTCGATCTGCACCAGTTCACGGCGGTCATCAACGCGCGCTACGGCGAGACGGAGCGCGGCTCGCTCGCCGAGTTGCTCTGGTGCGTGGTGGACGCCGATGGCGTGCTCTCGCAGCACGAGGCATCGCTCATCCGCCGGATGGGCGGCCTGCTCGACCTGCCTCCCGGAGCGCTCAACGCCGCGCGTGCCCGCGCCGTGGAGCGCTGCAAGGGCTGACGGGGGTTTCGGCGTCGCCGGTGGCTGGCGGCGTGGTGGCCCAAGCCAGAAGTCGGCCCTGCGGGAAGCGGTTCAGGTGAATCGCGCCGGCCCATCGGAGCATCCTGATCGCGGTCCAGGCGCTCCCGAGGGCTTCCGACGGAGCTCCTGTCTCCCGTGTCGCAGAGGCCCACTGGACGGGCGCATCCCGCCGGGGCCAGGACTCACCGAGTTGGATCACCCTGCCCGTCAGGAGTCGCTCATGAATCGTTGTCTCCGCCATGTCGCCGTCGTTGCGTTGCTCGGCGGCTCTCTCTTCATCCCGCGCCAGGCCCGGGCCGTCAATCTGGTTCCCAACCCCAGCTTCGAGAGCTACGTGGCCTGCCCCACAAGTTTTGGCCAGACCTACCAGGCCGCACCGTGGGATGCGCCGACCACGGGCACGCCGGACTACCTGAACGCCTGCGCGCCGGTGTTGTTCCCCTCGGTGAACGTGCCGCAGAACGAGCAGGGCTACCAGACCGCACTCACCGGTGCGGGCTACACCGGGATCATCCCGCTCTCGGCCGCGGCGGACTACCGGGAGTACGTGCAGGCGCCGCTCACCTCGCCGCTGGTGGCGAGCACGCCGTACCTGGTGAAGTTCTACGTGTCACTGGCGGACAGTTCGATCGTCGCAATCGACCGACTGGGCGCGTACCTGTCAGTGGGGCCGGTGGGCCCCGTGCCCAACTACGCGCCCCTCGCGGTGATGCCGCAGGTGGAGAGCCCCGCCAACGTCCCCCTCGCCAATTCCGCGGGCTGGACACTGGTAAGTGGCGTGGTGATGGCCAGCGGTGGCGAGGACCACATCGTGATCGGCAGTTTTCGCGACGATGCGAACACCTCGACCGTTCCGGGCCCGGGCCTGTGGCCGGGCGCCGCCTACTACTACATCGACGACGTGTCCGTCGAGCAGCAGGCGCCCGTCATGCAGGCGTGCTGCACCTCCGACGGGCTCTGCTCGATGCAGTGGCCCGGAGAGTGCCAGGCGCTGGGTGGGTCGCCGTCCGGGGGGGGCACCACCTGCGATGGGCCCGGTTGTGGCGCGGTGCCGACGAAGCGGCCCAGCTGGGGTGGGCTGAAGACGATCTATCGATAATCCGTCGCCGGGCCAGTCCCGCTGGACGCCGCTTCACGCCCGCGCCCCTGGCGGGTTCCCCGGTCGGCGGCGTTGGCACACGTCCCTCCTGACCTCCTCGACTCCGCGCCGCACCTGTGAACGCTCACGCCGCACCGGGTGATCGTGCGCAACGTTGTCCGCGGTGACGCGACGGGATACGATGCCCGCATGTGTCCCTCCGCGCTGCGACCTGCTGTCGCTTTCGCCATCCTAGCGCTGGCCTGCGCTGCCGTGGTCACACAGGCGGCCGAGCCTCTGTCGGCGGCGGCCGTCGAGCGCTTCGCCGATCTGGCGCTGGCGTGTGTCCACCAGGAGTATCCGAACAAACTCGCGCACGCGCTCGCGAGCGATGCGGACGTGTTGCCCCCGCGTACGCTGACCCCCGCGTTCTACGGCTGCTACGACTGGCACTCCTCCGTGCACGGTCACTGGCTGCTGGCGCGCCTCGTCCGCTCCTATCCCGGCGCGGCGTTCGCGCCGCGGGCGCGTGTCGCGCTGGCCGCGAGCCTCACGCCCGAGCGGATCGCGGCCGAGGTCCGCTACCTCGAGGGTCCGGGTCGCATCTCCTTCGAGCGGCCCTACGGTCTCGTCTGGCTGCTCCAGCTACACGCGGAGCTCACAGAGTGGGAAGACCCGCAGGCCCGGGAATGGGCGGCCGCGGCCGCGCCGCTGGCGCGCCTGTGCGCGCAACGGCTGACGAGTTGGCTGCCGAAACTCACGGAGCCGATCCGGATCGGCGAGCACAACCAGACTGCCTTCGCGCTCGGCCTGGCTCTCGACTGGGCGCGGTCGGTCGGGGACAGCGCGAGTGCGGCGGTATTCACCACGGCGGTGAAACGCTTCTACCTGGTCGACCGCCGCTGTCCACTCGACTACGAGCCCTCGGGCGAGGACTTCCTTTCCCCGTGTCTTGCGGAGGCCGACGTTGTGGGCCGCGTCCTGCCGGCAAAGGAGTTCGCGCGCTGGCTCGACGGGTTCCTGCCGCAAGTGCCACGCAACGGCCGGGGCGACTGGCTCGAGCCCGGCATCGTGACGGATCCCAGCGACCCGAAACTCGGGCACCTCGACGGCCTCAATCTCTCGCGGGCCTGGATGGCGGAAGGAATCGCGGCGCGGCTGCCTGCCGGAGATGCGCGCCGCCCGGCGCTCCTGGCCTTCGCGCGCCGGCACCGCGAAGCATCGCTCCCCCACGTGACCCGCGAGCACTACGAGGGCAGCCACTGGCTCGGCAGCTTCGCCACCTACCTGGTCACGGGGCGGGGATTGCCGGGCGGGGTGCGGTAGCGGGGAGCGTATGGCGCCCGGCGCCGCCTGCGTGGCGCCCGGGCGCGCAGTGCCTCTGCCGACGCGACATGACTTCGGTTGGTGGCCCCGGCAGGAGTCGAACCTGCGGCACGCGGTTTAGGAAACCGCTGCTCTATCCGTCTGAGCTACGGGGCCACCGGACAACAAGATAGCGCACACTGCGACGCTCTCCAAGCAGCCAAGACAG
>Ga0315287_10004122_pt1 | contig 14117 bp, 9 predicted proteins | sample YL17G11_0_MG_FD_205037 | JGI IMG/M metagenome (GOLD analysis project Ga0315287, IMG submission 205037) | Sediment microbial communities from Yellowstone Lake, YNP, Wyoming, USA - YL17G11_0 | ecosystem: Environmental > Aquatic > Freshwater > Lake > Sediment | place: USA: Wyoming | collected... | reverse complement strand
GTGATAGTCACGGTGCCAGCGTTTACGCCTTTGCCGGCGTCGGTGACGTGTAGAATTATCAGGCTGTTCAAGGGCGCCTGAATGGAGCCGGCGGCGGGGGAGAGATTAGCGACTGATGGCGCTAAGGTGTCGGTAACGGCTACAGTCACAATCTGTGAGTCATTCAGTTGGCCGTCACCGGCAACGAAGGTCACCTGATGACTACTGTCGGCCTGACTGGACGAGGGAGTCCAACTGAAGGTCTGGCCGGCAAATGTCGCTCCGCTGGGTAATCCGGTTGCTGAATAGCTGAGCGTATCGCCGTCCGGGTCCGTTGCACTTACCGCGAATGTCAGCAGGGTGTTTTCATTGACAGATTTGTCGGGTATGGCGTCAAGCACCGGCGCTCTGTTGGTGTTATTGATGGTAATTGTGACAGTCTCGGAGTTCTGGGTGTGGCCATCGCTTGCAGTGAAGGTCGCGCTGGCGCTGCCGGCCTGGCCGTATCCGGGAGTCCAGGTGAACGCTTGGCCGGCGAAGGCCGCTCCGCTCGGCAATGTGCCCGTTGAGTACGTTATTGTGTCGTCAATATCAGGGTCTGTGGCGCTGACTGAGAAACTCAGAAGGCTGCCCTCATTGGCAGACTTGCCCCCGATTGCTGCAAGCACAGGCGGCCGATTGGTATTGCTCACTGTGACTGCGACTACTTCCGAATCCTGGAGTGCCCCGTCAGAAGCGATAAAGGTTATGTTGTGCGTGCCTGCCTGGGTATAGCCGGGCCTCCAACTGAAATTCTGGCCTGTGAGAGTGGCGCCGGTGGGCAGGCCCGAGGCTGAGTACGTTACCGTGTCGCCGTCGGGGTCAGTGGCCGATATCGTAAAGGTTAGAAGGGTGTTTTCATTTATGGATTTATTGCCGATGCTCTCGAACACCGGGGCGTGATTGCCGGAACCGGGTGACACGTATTCGTAGCATCCGGCGTCAGGCGCCCCTGAGCGGGCGTGCCCGTCCTTGTCGCTTGTCGGGGCATAGGTCGCGTTGCCGAAATTGATGGCTGCCGAGCCTGCCGCAAGGGTGTAGTCGTTGGCGGAAAAGTCTGCAAACAGGGCGTTGAGACTGGCGGCCACCACCTCGGTGTCGTTGAGAGCAAATGGATAGGCCAACTCGCCCGTAGCAGGAGTGCTGCCGAATATGTTGTTGCCGTGACTTACGACCCTGTTGGTGTAACCGCCGGAATCCGAAAAGATCAGCATCTCGGAGATGATATTGTTGTACATCTGCGTCACTGTCGTATTGCCTGTGGCGCAGGAAAGGTTTATGCCCTGGCCCCTACCGAGGCAGGTGTTGTTGTTGATACGGAGGTCTGTAACGCTTGTAATGGCCATCACCTTGAAATTGTCAAAGATTAAGTTGTTCTCGATTAGAATGTCGTTGATAGTGCCCCCGACGTTGTTCTCAATTTTCAGACCTTGCGAACATCCCAGACCACCAGTTATGATATTTCCTCGATAAATAATCCCGGAAGCGTTCCCCTGTATTGAAATCCCGTCCGTATGAGAAGGATCCACTTTGGTTATATTTGATAGACTTGCGTCGCCGCCTGTAATCGTCCCGCCTCCTTGTGCGGCGGTGAGAAAGTGGTTCTCGGTTGTTTCATAGACGCCAATAGTAGTGCTTTCCCCCGAGTCACAGACAATACCCTCAGCCGTTGTGCCCTCCTGAATAACAGTCTCGCCTGATATGAAGGTCCCAGTCTTGGTCCCATAAATATCCACCTGGGTAGAATATCGGCGGCAGGTGTGAATAAAGTTGTCCTCTACTAAGCCGCTGACGGGGACACTTGAGCCCTTGAAGTGTATGCCGTCCTCGCCAAATTCGTGCAGGGTGTTTCCAGTGATGGTAAAGTTCGTTCCGCCTAGATACAACGGGTCGTAAGCGCCATAGACATTACAGTCGGATATGGTCAAGTAGTGAACTGATGTACTACCTATTCCTCCCCCATTCTGTACATAGTAAGGGGCATAGTACCCTTCATACGGTTCAGTATTGCGCGTCACCGTGCAGTTCTTAATCTGAACGTAAGAGGTGGAAAGCAAACTGACGCCGTTTAAGATTCGGAAGCCGTCGAGGATAATGTACGAGCGGCCGTGCTCGATTGGAGCCCAAAAGTCCTCGTTGCGAATATAAACACCCGAAAATTCTGGAGTATGGCCTGTGTCGGCCTTATACGTTATCCAGTTGTCTCTGTAGAAAAGCCATTTTGTCCCTGGGTTATCGGCGGTGCTCTCCTTGAACTGGCCATAGCTGCCGTTTCGGACGATTACGGTGTCGCCTTCCTGCACCTTTGAACCGTCGCCGCTGTACCAGGTATAAGCGCGGCTGAGCGTCTTCCATGGTTGGTCGCTTGTGCCCGGATTGCTGTCGTCGCCGCTGACGGCGTCGAGATAGTAGGTTGCTCCTTCTGCTCCAGTCGCAACAACAAGAGGATATGCCAGACTCACAATAATCAGACAAGCAGCGCAGAAGGGTCGTTGAGGCCTGCGGCTATACCTCCACGCCGGCCAAGATACTCTTGCCCCGTTGTCCATAGAAGTACATTCCCACATGAGAAGACGCTATTGTATCTCTATCCAACATAAAACTTAAGAAAGAATCGCTGCGCAGACAAACACAGCGTTTTGGCGGTGTTGAACCCCAGCGCAAGTCAAATGCTACGAACACGTGTTGCTTCGGTGAGATACGGGCGAATAGGGGAGAATGTGGGGCAAGAGCGTGCGAATCTGCGGTATTTTCGGACCTACGTCCCCACAACGCCAAATCGGACGCCAATTCCCCCATTTTGCCGAAACTCGCCTTGACAAATGACGATATAGTTGATAAGATTACGGCAGCTTTTTCGATGGCCTCAAGGAGGAGGTTTCCTCTTTTTTTAGTTGGTAGTTGAGCTTATTGCGCCAAAAAGGGCGTGGATAGTGGTTTCGGAGTGCTACTTTGGGGCTGTCCCGCTTTATATATTCATTTGAGAATAGTCTTCCGACGGAACGCAGGAGAATGCTCTTGCAGACGCGCACTGCCGAGGGCAGTACGCAGGTATGGTTCGTCTGGCTCCTTGCTGTCTTGCTGATGGTCTCAGCGGGGATAGCGTACCGTGTTCCGGCGCGCCGGTTGAAGCTTCTTGGCGCCGAACCGATTGAGCTTCCGGTTCCCTTGAGCAGTTTTCCAATGGAAATCGGCGGCTGGGTCGGCTCGGAGCTGGGTATTCGCGCGACTACGGAGGAGTATATGAGGGAGCGTTTTGCAGACGATTTCTTCAGCCGACGATACGTCAACGCTGCCGCAGGGGCCTGGGCGGACGTTTACGTAGTATATTGTTCGAGCCGACCGGGCGGGATACTCGGTCACCGGCCCGGGGTATGCTATCCGGTCAATGGCTGGCAGCACGAAAGCACCGAGACATCAAGGCTTATTTCCCAGGGCGGGCGAGAAATAGACTGTCTGATACATCGATTCTACAAGCCGCCTCCGGAATACAGCCGGACGGTTGTCCTGAGCTTCTACGTGCTGAACGGCCGAACAACAGCGAAGGAAAGTGATTTCTCGGGGCCTTTCGGTCGAAGGCCTAATATCGCCAGAGACCCGAGCCGATACGTGGCTCAGGTTCAGATAAGCTCGGCACAGGACAAGTCGGTCGAAATGGCAGCCGAGCAGATGGCGGATATGATTCTTGACTTCCTGCCCGACGGGAACAGCAGAGTCAAAGCAGCAGAATCTGTCGATGTCCCCGGCGGCGGCGTCAATCGCGCCGAGTGAAACAGAGAAAGTCGTGAAAGACCGCACGTGATCGAGCAGGGTGTTATCCGGCAGGAGGTTACATCGATTCTATCGATGCAACCGACGGGGACGGAGTGCGTTCAGCTTGCGGCATAGAGCCATCAGAGGGAGTCACCGCGTGGGTAAGCATGGCCGCCCTGTTGGCTTTTCTTTCTTTCGATAGGCAGGAGATCACGTGGGGTTCAAAGTAGTTGATAGGTATTTAGATCCAAATACAAAAATTCCGCTGATCAACGACGAGAAAGGCAACCTATGTGAAACAGCCTCGCCTCAGCGCATCGTGTGCGAGAACCTTGACGGCGTATATGATTTCGTCGCCGGCCAACACGATGACAAGGAGAAGAGGCATTACGACAATGTATATGCGGATAGCAGCCGGAGGACTTGCTCAGTAGAGGATTTGCGGAGGATGTGGCGGAACGAGCCGGGGTTCGAGCAGTTGCTTGAGAGCCTGGGGGATATCCGCGAGAAGAGGATTCTGCTGCTGGGCAATGGGACGTCCCTGAAGGAACTTTACTTTCTGTCGTGCGGGGCCGAGTGTGTTTATACCGACCTGTCCATAGAAGCAGTCAAGCATGTGAAAAGCATATTCGACGAATCCGAATTGCGCCATCGCGGCTTAGACCGGATCGAATTTCATGCTGTTGACGCGTGCCGGATGCCCTTTACTGATGAATCATTCGACGTTATCTACGGCTGCGCGTTTGTGCATCATATAGGAGATCTGGACAGGTTCTTCTCTGAGGTTGCGCGGTGCTTGAAGCCGGGCGGCATCTGCCGGTTTTTGGATCACGCGTATTCGCCTCTGTGGCAATGTCTCAAGAATACCGTGCTCAAACCGGTCCAGTTGTACACGCACAGAAGGCACGGCATTTCGCCTGTAGATAAGGTGGTAACTGAGAGGGGAGGATACACTCGCAAGGAACTGTCGGATCTAAAACAACGGCATGGATTCAGCGAGATGCTTTACTTGAGGGTGGCCTTTTTTGAACAACTGTTGCAGCGTGGAACTCTCAAGTTGGGAGGACGATGGCTGCGGAGATTCAAGCCGTTGGTCGGAGGGTTGGATGCCTGTCTTGATAAAGTGGCCAAGCTTGTTCAAAAACACGGAATAGTCTTGGTCTGGGGGTTCACGAAGTAGCTATCCATGAACAGCATAATGGAATCAACAACAAGAGAAAGACCTGTACGAAGGCCGTCGCTTAGACTGAACGCCCTGAGCAATTGGGCGCTGCTCGGGGCGAACGTAATTGTCGGTTTTTGGCTGACGCCCTTTATCATAGGTCATGTGGGCAAAACGGGCTACGGCATCTGGACGCTCATAGGATCATTCATCGGCTACTATGGCCTGCTCAACCTTGGGGTGGAGTCGGCGATAACACGTTACGTTGCCCGGTACGCCGGACAAGGCGACGATAAGTCCCTGAATGAGACGGCCAGCACTGCGATGGTGATGTTCTGCTGCACCGGCGTCCTTGCGATTGTAGCGTCACTCTTCCTTGCCGGCGTGCTTGCCGGGTTTTTCGAGGTGGAAGCGGAGTATCTCGACGACTTTCGATACGTCGTGTGGATAATAGGCGTTGCGACCGGGCTGACTTTCCCCGGTAACGTGTTCCGCGCGATCGTCTGCGCACACGAGAAATATGTGGCAGTGAACTGTGCGGGCATAGCCGCGACTCTGGTTCGGGCCGGGTTGATCGTTTACTTGTTGACTTGCGGCGTGGGATTGGTCGGCGTCTCTCTGGCTACGCTCGGCAGTCAGTTAGTTGAGCTGGTGGGCGGTTTCGTGCTTTACAGAATCCTGACGCCGGCAGTGCGTATAAAATGGAGTCTGTCTAAGTGGCGTGTCCTGGGACCGCTGATCGTTTACGGCGGTGTCTCAACGGTGATAGTCGTCGCCAATATCCTGCGGACCAACATTGCCGCCGTGATAATCGGCAAGTGCGTTAATATGTCGGCTGTGGGTGTGTATGGTGTTGCGGCACTGATTATCCGGTATATCACCCAGGTTATCACGGCGGGTATGGGCGTGCTGACTCCGCGATTTGCCGCGCTGGACGGGGCAAAGGAACACGGAAGGCTCAAGAGTCTGTTCCTGCGGTCGCTGTCGATTTCAGCGTTGCTGGCATTTGCTATGTGCGCGCTTGGAATCATTTTTGGAGATCGGTTCATCACTTTGTGGGTCGGCAAAGAGTTTAGTGAAGCCACGCCTGTGCTGTGGGTACTCTGTGGTTCGTACGCATTCGCGCTTGCGCAGAATCCAGCCATAGGCGCGATGTATGCGTTGAACAAACACTACTTCTTTGGGATCGCTACGCTGATTGAGGGTCTAACGGGTGTTATCCTGGGTGTTATGCTGGCCTCGAAATATGGCATCTTAGGGGTCGCGATCGGCCTGGCAATACCAATGTTGGTGATCAGGATTCTGGTCATGCCTATCTATGTGTCGAGGATAGTCGGCGTCGGCATCCTGGAGTATCTTAGGCCTCTTGCGGCGCCTTCGGCATTGGGCGGCATCATGGTGGCTGTATGGTGGACGTTTGATCCTTTCCGGTTCCTGGACAGGTACGCATTGGTCGGCCTTGGGATTTGTGGTGCTGCTGCCGGGTTGATTTTTGTGGTTACTGTCTTGGCGATATCCTCAGTTCTTGGACTGACATCCCCCAGGGGTCCCCGTTTGGCGGGTCCCAGAGAGACAAAGATGTAATCATGCGAAGGATGCTTACAGCGATACAAAAAGGGTCCAGGTATCTTTATGAGATACTGAATACCAAGCCGCCGAGGTTATTGTATGTGGGCGGTTGTCCGGGCCACCGGAATCTCGGTGACGAGGCTTTATTTGACGCTTACAAGGGTCTGTTCCACGGATGTAGCTTGGTGCATTACCCCGGCGGGCGCGTAGTATCCATACCTACCAGACTGCTGAAGATAGCTGATGGCGCCATATTGGCGGGAGGGACATTCATCAATAGATGGGGTCTGAGCGCCGCTCAAGAATGTGCCGATGTTTTCGCAAAGTTCTATGTGTTTGGAACAGGCGTGGCGAATCCCGCCTTCTGGTCGAAGGCGCCGGGCTGGGTGGATAGTTCAGCCGAGTGGGCACGAATCCTGCGAAGATGCGCCTATGTCGGCGTCAGAGGTCCCCTGTCGGCGGAACTGCTGGCCAATATGGGAGTCAACAATGTTGAGGTTATCGGCGACCCTGTCCTCTTTTTTGCATCCGATACCCGCGCGCAGGACGATCTCGGTGTGCCATGCTCGATAGGACTCAATATTGGGTGGGACAGGGTGGCCCAATGGGGTGAACCGGAGAAGATATACGCCGAATATTTAACATTGGCATCGCGTGCCAAGAAGTCGGGCTGGAAAGTCAGGTGGTTTGTTGCTTGTCCGCGCGACCTTGCCATGACTGAGAAGCTCGCCGGGGCAAGCAGTACGCAGGATGAAATATGTCAAATATACTCAAATCCGGTCGAGTACATTGATTTGGTCAGGCCCCTGAGCGCATTTGTGGGGACAAGATTACATTCTGTCGCGCTTGCAACGTGTGCCTATGTCCCGTCGGTGATGCTGGAGTATCGACCCAAGTGCAGGGATTATATGATGTCCATCGGGCATGAGGACCATGTGGTGCGAACAGATGAATTCAGAGGCGAGGCGGTATGGGATTTCGTCAAGCTCCTGAGCTCTCAGCGTGAAGCTTCATCCAGAGCCTTGTACGAAGCGATAAAGCCGCTCCGGGATAAGCAGCTTGCGAAAGCACGGGAAATAATGGGGGATCTCTCGCAATGAGAATCCTCGTTGCTATTGCAAACTACGGTTCTAAGAACAGGCTGTATTTGGAGAGGCTTCTTCATGAATACAGGTCGATGGATTACCACATCGACATCGTTGTCCTTTCCAACGTTCCCAAAGACCTCGGCCCGGATATTGAGGTTGCGGTGGGGCTGCCCGCGAAAGATCCCTGGTCCCTGCCGTTCGCGCACAAAGCAATGTTCGCTGAGCGGGTAGGCGATTATGATTTATTCATTTACTCCGAAGATGACACGCTGGTCACCCAAAGAAACATAGACGCCTTTCTGAAGGTGACCGAACTCCTGCCGGAAGACGAAATCGCGGGCTTTTTGCGATATGAACAGGACGGTGAAGGCAGGAAATACTGTTGCACGATACACGCGCATTTTCACTGGCGCCCAAGTTCGGCAAGGCGTGTGAAAGGCTACGCGTTTGCTGAGTTGACAAACGCTCATTCGGCCTGTTACATTCTCACCCGAGCCCAGTTGCTCAAGGCGATCAACTCGGGAGGATACTTGGTTGGCCCCCACCAGGAGCACTATGATTTGCTCTGTACGGCTGCAACCGACCCCTACACCCAGTGCGGCTTGACCAAGGTTGTGTGCATCTCTCATATTGAGGATTTTCTGCTGCACCATCTGCCGAACCTGTATGTGGAGCAGCGGGGCATTCTGGTATCTGAGATGAAGGCGCAGATAGACGCATTGCTTGCGGTCGGCGACGGACAAGAGATGCAGAAGGAGCTGTTTGTGCCGGTCACCGGCCTCGGCGTGTTTGCCTGGGACAAGCTGTATTATGAAGAATGCAGGGATGACGTTCTGGCCTTGGTTCCCAAACATTCCCAAAACGTGCTTTCAGTCGGCTGCGGATGGGGCGCCACAGAGGCAAAGCTCGTGGAAAACGGCGTTAGAGTAGTCGGCGTTCCCCTTGACCCCATTATCGCCGTATCAGCCAGAAGCAGAGGTGTCGATGTCCTTGTCCCCGACCTTGCCAGGGCCAGAGAGTCTCTGGATGGAGAGAAGTTCGATTGTATTCTGTTTGTTGATGTGCTTGGTCGCTTGCGAGATCCTCAAAAGATACTGGGTGAGTACGCGACCTTGCTTGACGAAAGAGGTTGCGCTGTCATAACCGCTCATAACTTCAGATACCTGGGAAATCTGCCTAAGATGTTGGCGAAAAGACGCCTGTGCCGGGGATTTGACGGCGCTCGCATTCATTTTACAGCATCAGGAATGCTTGCCCGATGGATAAGGCAGAGCGGTCTCAATGTTTACGATGTAGGGTATAGGCTCGGCCGTCGGGCGAAGTGGATTTCGAGGGCATCACTCGGACTGATGAATCGATATGTTGCACGTGAGCTCGTCCTTGTCGCCGGCAAAGACCATCGGCGTGTCAGATGAGTTGGCTCAAAGCAGTGCGCTAAACCTTCAGGAATCTGAGAGAGACGGAGTCTATCTTGAAACTCGAGCGTTGAGACATAGAGAAACTATGGAATTGGAGAATATAGAACAAATAGGAAATGTGCCACTCAAGCAAATCATCGTGGATCGGACGAGTAGCCCGGTGCACGCCGCCGGTGCGGCGGAACGCCGATTGTATATGAAATTCAAGCTGGATCCGAATTACGGCGCGGACGGAGAAGAAATGCGGTACACATCCTGGGCGGAAGAATATCATCTCTCACCGCTTCGGCATAATCTCTTGAAGTGGTTTCCCTTTGTCCCCGGTAGTACAATCCTCGAAGTTGGAGCGGGTTGTGGGGCGCTGACAGGTCTTCTGTGCCGGAAGTCAAGAAGGGTGGTCGCCTTAGAATACAGCAAGCAACGAGCTCTGATTACAGCGGTGAGGCATTCTCAGAATTCCAACCTTGAGGTTGTTGTGGGAGGCCTTCAGGATTTTGTTAGCGATGAGAAATTCGACTACATTGCCGTGATTGGGGTTCTCGAGTATGCAGGTAAGTTCTACGGCGGTGAACGCCCGCACAGGTGGTTCCTGGCCAAGCTAAGAGACATGCTGAATCGCGACGGTAAGCTGATCCTGGCAATTGAGAACAAGATAGGCCTAAAATACGTATGTGGGGCCCGCGAAGATCATACAGGCAGGGTCTTTGACTCGATCTATGACTATCCTCACGGCCACGAGGTCCACACATTCAGCAAAAAGGAACTAAGTGATCTCTTGTACGCTGCCGGTTTTGATGCTTTGGAGTGGTATTATCCATTACCTGATTATAAACTGCCGCAGGCAGTCATATCGGACAAGATTACGGTGAAGCAGCTGGATCCAATTTGGCGTTCATTCCCGGCTGCGACAGGGAGACGCCATCGCAAGGAGATTCTATCCGAAAAAAGATTCGGAAGAACTCTGGCGCAGGCAGGCTTGTTCGGCGAGTTTGCAAACTCATTTCTGGTCGTCGCCGGTCGTGCCGATGCTCGCGTTCACCATGACTCTGGCTGTCTGCGATTTTTTGGCGCAGATATGGGGAGGAAAAGGAAGTTCCGAACGAACAAGCTGATATGCCGTAACGACCGAAAAACGCTATTTGTCCTGAGTCCGGACAATGACGACGCGGCCGATTTCGTTCATCAGATAGCTGCCAAAGAGGCTTTGGCAAAGACGTATTTTTGCGACAGGGCCAGAGTTGCCACCGGAGAGTTGAGCGACAATGCCCTGGTCTACGCCTACTTGCCGTTTCCGTCTCTGGCTGAGTTGATTGGAACCGCAATTATTGATGGCGATGTGGGCTTTGGACGATCCTGGATAGACGACTATTTGGGGTTTTTGCGCGGCCTGCCTGCAGAGAGATGTGTTCCACACGTATTCTTGAGCGAAATGGGAATGCCGCAATCCGAAATCTCCGAACCGCTGCCTTGTTTCTGTTGTGGGATTATCGATTGTGTGCCGCACAACATACTGTTCGATCAGCAGAATGAGGAATACCACGTCATAGACAATGAGTTCACGTATGACTTTCATGTCCCGATTGACTTTGTAATCTGGCGTGCGGTTCATACATTGGTTGTTGACCTTCAAAACCAGATACAATCTTGCGTATCTGAAGAGCGGCCCGTCGTTTTGTATAGCGGGCACGGCGCCAATCGTGAATACATTCCTTTGAGTTGGTTGGATGTGATTACGAGCCTTGAGATTCCGGTGAAGCAGCAAATGCGTTGGGCATCGGCGTTCCAGAATACGATAGTCTGTCGCCGGTCTAATCTCAGCACAAGGTTGAAGACGAAACCGAGAGTGCTGAAGCACGTGGCCATCGCCGAAATAGACGTCAGTAATGGTACGGCCGAGCGAATCTACGAGGTCCTGCGCAAGGCAAAGAGACTCTTCTGAATAGCTATTGGCTGTTTGGGCACAATATCTAATACTTGGGATATATGCAAGACGTTACATTAGCAATCGGGATTTTGGGATCGTTGTTGGTGCTGTTGTTCCGTCCCGCCCATGCTCTGGCTGCTTACGTTGCAGTCTCGGTCTGGTACCCTGACTATTTGAGAGTAAGCATCGGCACGATAGACATATCGGCTGGGCGGATCGTAGTGGCCGTATTGCTTCTTCGATGCCTGTGTGACGATCGACTTCGCAGAAAGTTCATCTGGTCTCGACTGGACAGTCTGGTTGCGGTGAGCATGGCGATCTTCGTGGGAATCTACTGCGCTACACACCCGCTTTCAGCGGCCTTGGAGAACCGGGGCGGGTTCCTGATGGATACGTGGTTTAGCTATCTTGCAGCGCGTTTAATAGTCAACAACAAGGCGGATGTGACATCGTTTGCGAAAGTCTGCGGTGTAGTCCTTGCGGTGCTGGCGGTCCTGGGTATGGCGGAAGCTGTCACGCACGTTCAGCCCTATCTCGTGATGAGGCAATATCGTCCCTGGGAAACCGCGCGCGCCGGACCGCCGGATTTGCGCTGGGGTCTGACCCGGGCTGTGGGGCCGTTCAGTCATCCAATAATGTTCGGCGGTTGTTTTGTGATGTTCTTGCCGATCATCTGGGCCTTGCGGCGCGAACGCTGTAACTGGAGGATGTGGGCTTATGTCTTGTCGGCGATGATCGTGCTCGGCGCGCTTAGCAGCATGTCCAGCGGTCCCTGGGGTATGCTGGTGATAACAGTCTTCTGCCTTGGGCTGGAGAAGCACAAACGCTGGGTGAAGCCGGCTCTTATATGGTTCTTCGTGATGTGTATTCTGGCGGAAGTTGCCAGTAACAGGCCCCTTCATCACGTCCTGCTTTCGTACGGCAACCTGGGCCGGGGTGACTGGTACCAGCGGGCGAGACTGATCGACGTTGCTATCGAACACTTCAATGAGTGGTGGTTGGCCGGCTACGGTGGCGTAGATCCCGGCTGGGGCGCCATGTACTTTCATGATGATCACACTGATGTGAATAATCAGTTCCTGCTCGCGGGCATTGAGTGTGGCATTCTCGGGGTTATAGCCCTGCTTGCAGTGTTTACCAGGGCGCTCAGAGATCTCGTGCGAGCCTTCAAAGCTGCAGCAGATGAGCAGTTGCGGACTATTTACTGGTCTTTGGGCAGCGTGCTGATCGGGGTATTCGTGCAGTGGCAGGGCGTCAGCTCTTTTGGTCAAAACACCGCGCTTTTCTACATAATTCTGGGGATCGTGGGGTCCTCGGTCGGTTTTGTGCAGTGCGCAGCCGCTACGCAGCGCAGATTCATTAATAGTGAAAAGAAGGGATTGGGCGGTAATGAGCAGTAAATCTAAGATAATTTTTACCGGCGGGAGCGGCCTGTTGGGGTCGGAATTCAGGAAAATACGGCCCGATATCGACTATCCCTGGTGGGAAGATTTCAATGTCACAAACCTCGATCAGATGAGGCAGTATGTTCGGTCGAACGGTTGCGATGTCCTTGTCCACGCCGCGGCGTTCACCTCGCCGCCTTTGATTGACAAAGACCCTTTACAGGCTATCGAGGTGAACATAATTGGCACTTCAAACGTCGTGAAGTTGTGTATGGAATTCAATTTGCGGCTGATTTACACCTGCACCGACTACGTCTTCAAGGGCGACAAGGGCAATTACAAAGAGGACGACCCGGTCTATCCCGTCAACAAATACGCTTGGTCCAAGCTGGGCGGCGAGTGTGCGGTTCGGATGTACGACAGGTCGCTGATAATAAGAACGACGTTCAGCCCCAGTGTTTTCCCTTTCGCCAGGGCCTTTGTGGACCAGTGGACCAGCAGGCAGAGCGTGTCGCTCATTGCAGAGAAGATAAGCAGGCTGATAGATATGGATATTACAGGGACAATACACGTCGGCGGAGAGCGTAGAACCGTCTTTGAATTCGCAAAGAGTCTGGATCAGAGCAAGGAAATCGGGGAACTGTCCATAAAGGATGTCAGCTTCGCTGTTCCGGTTGATACGTCGCTCAGTTGCGACAAATACAATAAATTGACACGACAATAATCATTCAAGCTGGAGATTGGATAGATGAGAATTCTTGTTGCAGGCGGCGCAGGATATATTGGCTCAAAGTTGATCCCTGTTCTCCTTGAGCACGGGTACAAAATTGATGTCGTTGACCTGTTGTGGTTCGGCAATCACCTGCCGCAGAATGTCAGTGTTGTCAAAAAGGACCTGTTCAAATGCCAGCCGGAAGACCTGAAGGACTACGACCAGGTGATCTTCCTGGCGGGCCTTTCAAACGACCCGATGGCGGAGTTCGACCCGTCGATGAACTTTATTTTTAACGGGGCGTTGCCCTCATACACGGCGTTTATCGCCAAGAAGGCCGGCGTGAAGCGCTTCATATATGCCTCATCATGCTCCGTCTATGGCTACACCGTCAACGAGTTGTACGACGAAAACAGCCCGGTGACGTGCGGGTATCCGTACGGAATATCGAAACTGCAGGGCGAGAGAGGGGTCCTGCAGCTCCAGGATGAGAGTTTCTCGGTCATAGCTTTGAGGCAGGGCACCGTTTGCGGATACAGCCCGCGGATGAGACTGGATTTGATTGTTAATACGATGTTCAAATTCGCAATGGCCGAGAGGAAAATCACAATCAATAATCCTTCTATCTGGCGGCCCATATTGGATATCAGGGACGCGGCCACCGCCTATCTGCGGGCCATCCAGGCGGATTACTCTTTGAGCGGGGTCTATAACATCGCCTCCGGCAACTACACGGTCGGCCAGGTTGGCGATATGGTCAAGTATGAAGTGGAGAAGCTGGTGGGCCAGAGGGTGGAGATAGTCCTTAAGAATGTTGAGGATTTTAGAAACTACAAGGTCTCCATCGACAAGGCGAAGACCTATTTGGGTTATCAGCCGCGGCACGCTATAGAGGACATTATAGACGACCTCTACGAGAATAGGGCCAGGTTCGAGAGTTACGACGACGAGCGATTCTACAATATCAGGGTCTTCAAGAAGGTGGCGGGATAGCAGATACATGGTCGATGTGTCGGTAATTATCGTTGCCTGGAACGTCCGGCAGTTGTTGCACGACTGCCTCAAATCGGTCTATCAGAAGACACGGG
>Ga0315287_10004120_pt1 | contig 14119 bp, 22 predicted proteins | sample YL17G11_0_MG_FD_205037 | JGI IMG/M metagenome (GOLD analysis project Ga0315287, IMG submission 205037) | Sediment microbial communities from Yellowstone Lake, YNP, Wyoming, USA - YL17G11_0 | ecosystem: Environmental > Aquatic > Freshwater > Lake > Sediment | place: USA: Wyoming | collected... | reverse complement strand
TTCAAAGAAGATGAAAAAGGTATTTCTGATAAAAGAGCTGCAGTTTATGAACAATCAATTCAAGAGATTCTAAAAGCTGCAAGTGAAATTTAATAATTAAACTAGCTTCAGTTGACCCTTGTGATAAGGGGAGAAGCTAAAAGGAGATTCTGATGGATAAGAATTGGCAAGGTGTTTTTGATCAAGGTTTTTCTGGGATTCTTGAAGATTCAACTAGAAAAATGATGCCTGATTACATTGACAAATTAGCTGAACAGGAAGTTAATTATAGCCCAACAGAAGTTGAAGGTATTAAGGATCTATTCCAACAACAATCTGGTTTGATTCGTGCCAACGAGCTGACTTCAGATGGGTGTAGAGATATTCCTGAACAAAACAAACATACAACTGAGAAGAAACTAGCTACATCTGAAGATAACAAACTTCAAAATATTGATTCTTCTGTAGAAAAGATGTTATCTGATGGAAAAAAGTTTGAAGAAATTCAAGCGTCTTTATTGTCTAAATATCCTAAAGAAATTCTTAATAAATATTTAGAAGCAAAAATTAAATTGTTTTTAGATAAATATTCTCAACTTGGTTTTACAAATATCAAAATTGCAGAAAAGAATATTGTTTCACAAGCTTCTACTGAATTTCAAGTTAAAAGAGCTACTGCTAATGATATTCTTCATAAATTTGCAAAACTAGAGTACGTAACAGAAGATGTTTTTAAAGATTATAAAAAACGTCTTTCTTCTGAACGTCCTTTAAAAGTGGTATGTAGCTTCTTATTTTCATTGGATACAATTAAAAGAGCTTATTACCAGAAGCATTCAAGAGAGAATGATGTTTTTAAAAGAGACATTGATGAAAAACAAATGAGTCTCCGTGACATCAATGTTAATTTGAAACGTAATTCATTGATAGAGCAAGAAAACAAATTAGCAACAATTTTGACAGAATTTAAAGAAGATTTGTATGCAGGAATGTCAAGATCACAAATTGATAAGAAAGTTGCAAAAACACATGGAATTGAAGCACTACAAAAATTCCATTCTAAGTTTGCTAACGAGATTACTAGAATTGAAAAGTTTAAAGATAGACAAGCTTTCAGTACAAATTTTGCTAGTTTGACAGATCAAGGTGTAGAAGTAACGCTTCAGAATAAACCTGTTTCTATTGATGCTAAAGAGATGTTGAGTTTTGCTTCTAGAGATTTGACAAATGGTGCAACTTTGAAACAAGCTTCAGAGAATCTGACAAAACAATATGGTATTGATAAAGTAAGAATTTTCATGATCTCTAATGAAGATTTGTTGAAGAAAGTTTATGGTCAGTTGGGGTATACTTATATTGATTCTGATGTTTATGATAATTGTGAGCAGATGAAGAAACATTATTTTCTACTTCCTGAAGTTTCACAAGGGTTGATTGCTAACGTAAAATCAACAGAAAAATGCAAAACATGTAATCAGAATCGGTGTGATACGTGTCAAAAGGTTGGTTTAAAGATTACTGATAGTCCATTGATTCGTTCGCTAAGAGCTGCTAAGAAGATTTTTGAGAAAGCAGCAAGTTTTGCTCCAAGATCGTATATCGAGAATTATTCCAATAAAATTGGAGCAGAAGCAGATAATAAGAGAATTGTTGCTGAATTTGCTCTTGGTTTGAGACAAGCAATGAAGACTGTTGAGAATTTTAATTTGAGATCTGAAGCTCAAGCGTTTGAGATAGAGCCGAAATCAAAAGTTTCTACGATTGATTGTAAGACAATGTCGAATTATACTGGCAAGTTGATGACTTCAGGAAATTCTTTCAATACTATTAAAGAAGCATTGAAAAAGAAATTTGGTGTTGAAGAGACTCAACAATTTTTGGCATCAAATCAAGATAAGATTATGAGAGATTATGGACAACTTGGATATGTTTTTATTGATTCTAATTTGTATTCTTCATGTGATGAAATGAAAGAAGCTTTTAGTTCTATCCAACATGAAGGAAAACAGCTTATTTCGAGTATTAAAACAAATTCTAAGTGTAAGGGTTGTCAGGCAAATAAAGAAGGAACATGTCAAAAAGTTGCTGGATTGATTTTGTCAAATAGTCCTTTAGTTCGCTCACCGAGAGCAGCTAGAAAGATTTTTGAAAAAGCAGCTACTTTTGTTCCTAAAGCATATATTGATGATTTTGTAGAAAAGATTAACGAAGAGGGTGGAAATAAAGAATTAGTGTCTAGATTTACTTTGAGTTTAAAAAAAGTTTTGAGTGAAGAAAAAAAGAATATTGGAAAAACAGCTGCTAGAGATAGATCAATGAATTTGGAGATTCAAGAAAGTTTTGGAGATGCGAATTCATTTGACGTAGAGATTTTTAAAGGTTCAAACGAATCAGATATTATTGATTCTGTTTTGAAAGGATAAAAGTAATGCATACGATACTTGATACTGCTAGAAAGTTTTCGATTAATTATGTTGATGCAAATGAAGCAATTTTTTTACTTGGGTTGTTGCGACCTATAGGTTGTACTCATTGTCCTGATTTTTATAAAGGATGTAGAGGTGGGTTGACTATGCAGGAGAATGCAATGATAAGTGAACGTGATTATCTTTATAAGCATATTTCTGGCACAGAAGAATTTTTGTGTGGAAAATTAAGAAATATAGCTTGTCTTTCTACTGCTGAAGAACAAGATCTTAGTAATAATTTTGAAGGTGATTTTAATAGAAAAGTTAGTTTTCTTACAAAAAAGAATGATGAGAATCAGTTTGTTTTGATTCATGATAGAGATGAATTTGCAAATATTATGAAAAATATGGAAAGACAGATTATAGAGAGAGTACAGAAAGATGTCGAGAGAATAAATCAACATAATGCTTTGATTGTAGCAAAAATGCAAGAAAAAATAGCTTCTCAAGAAGTTATCATTAAGACTATGCAGGAAAATCAGGTAGAATAATGAGCAATATTACAGATTGTGAATTTACGCTTAAAGATCTTCCTAAAAAAAGAAAATATTTGTTAGATAGATTAACAGAGATTTATTCAAAAAAAAATGAAAAAGAGATTAATAAGATTCTTGATTCAATAAAGATTAAGTTTAGAGAGCAAGAAGAACGAGGTGCTTCTAATCACAAGACTAGGATGATTTTTATACCTCTTCATGATATACAGAAATACTATCTTAAAAGTCGAGATGATATTACAAATTTTTTAGAAGGTCCAAAATCTGTATTAGTTCATGAAGTCGTACATATTTTTCAAAATTTAGCTAAAGATTTTCCTCATACTCAATACTTGATAAAGAATGATGATGGAAGATATGAGATTGATTATGATAAATATATTGCAGATACTGGTGAGAAGCAATCAAGATTTGAACAAGTTTTAGATATGCTGAATTGGGGTTTCACAAAACCTGAAATTATTCATTTCTTATATAATAGAAAGCATGATGATAGAGAATTATGGGGAAGTTTAATAGATAAAGCACTGGAATACAAAAAAAATGAGAATCAGTTTTAAACAATTGAAGATTCTTCTTGCTGATGTAGATAGAAATACGCTAGAAACAACTGTGATTAAACATCTATTAAGATTAAGTACAAATAAATTAACATCAGACATTCTATACAATGCAGAATCTGAACAGACAACTGATGATATCTCTGCAGAACGTTATTCATTTATAGCAAAAAACTTGGACAATACATGTCCAGATTTGTTCCCCAAATAAGGAGGTTCGATATGGTTTCGAATTTGAATTTTTCGTATGATGCTGGTATTGCAAAAGGCGTCAAAGATTGTGCAAATTCAATGGAAATCAATGATGTGAAACACACAGTACTTGCTGGTGACCCAGTCAGCAACAAAGTTCTTAGAATCAAGAACAGACTGAATCATGTTGCTGGTGTTTCTCGTCCCAAAATCGATAGAGCGCAATCTATTGCTTTTGGTAACTAATTAATAAAAAGCAAAAGGAGCTAGTCTCTTTTTGCTTTTTGTGTCTAGATTAAATATATATAGATTAATGGTAAAAATTAAGATTGAATTTGAAGGTTGGCATTGTGTTCCTAAAAAAGAAGCTAAAGCTATTTTAAGTATGGCTCGTGCACAGTTTAGCAATGCGAACTTCATTGATGATAGTGGCCTATTAGTAGAAACAGAGAATCAGTTAGAAGCATTTAAGTTTTGTTTAGATACAATAGAGAAATATAAGAATATTTTTAACGCTTGGGATGGATATTCAGTTAGAAAAATTAGTAAGAGAATTGTAAATAATTATCAAGATAAAAAAAGAAAACTATCATTAGATTATTTCAAGCGATTAGTATTAGAGAATAAATTTGATGATATTAGAGTTGTATTAGCTGGAATTCTTTATCTGGATCCTAATGAAGCAAAAGTGATGCTAAGCACTATCGAAAGAGATCTTGGAAAAATATTCACTGAAATGAATGAAAGTGAAATCAAGATTGCTTATAATTTGTTGACAAAATATGCAAGTACAGTTGTTAGAAAATTTTCTTTAAGTATTCCTAAAGAGGAGTAGTCATGCTAGATGTTAAAGAAGAAATCTGGAAATTAGAAGAAGTTTCTAGAGGACTTAAAGAGAAATCGCAAGATAACACAGATGTAGATTTGATGTCAAAGATTCAACATATACAACAATGCATTCATGTTGCTTATGTCACTTTAAGACAAATTCATAGCAATTGAGGTTTATTATGCAGACTGAAATTATCTTGTTGTCAGCTTGTCTAATTTGTATTGTGTTATTAATTTTGTTTAGAAAAAACTCATTTGTGAAAAAATACTGGCGATATTCATTGATCTTATTGCCAGCAATTGTGATTTTAGTTTTAAAGATAATTTTAGTAGTTCGTCAAAAATCAGGATCTTCATCAAATCAATCACCCTTAAAGGATGAAGTTTTAAATATAAAAGAGAAATTAAATGAAGTGAATACTGTTGCTAAGATTGAAGCTTCAGTAGCAAAAGAGAAAAATGAAACTAAGATGAAAGAATTACAAGAAGTGCAAAAAATACCAGATGCTAGAGAACGAAGAAAAAGACTTGCCCAAATGATTGGGTAAGAGAAAAGAGCTAATATGTTCGGTACTCTACACGTTAAATACATGCAAGTATTGCCAGATCTTTTAAAACAAAAAGGTTATAATTGCCAAGCTGAAATTGTTGAAAAGAACATGGAACTTTTACAAAAAGCTGTTCAAGCACCAGATTCTGATTATCAAGAATATCAAATCTTTTTTGATTTAATTCCTGCAGAACTTAGAAAAAGAATCCCTAGAACAAGTCCCATTAAATTTGAACATGTTTTAGTCGATGATGTTCCAAAAGAAATTGAAGATGTTTTAAAGAAAATTTGTTCTCGGTTTGGAATAAAATATAGATATGCAGACGAGACAGTAAATGAATGGTACAAACAAGCAAAAGAATTGTGGCCTATTGATCGACAAAGAGCTTTAGAAAAAATTGGAAGATGTTGTCATTTGATTCAAGATATTTGTGTTCCGATGCATGTAAGAGTTTTAGCAAATTTGTGTGACGTTTTTGATGTTTTTAAGAACAGAGATCGGAATCATAACAAATATGAAAAATATTGTGAAGAAGTTTTTAAACTTAGAAATTTATTGTTTGATATTAATACATTTGAAGTACCCCAAACACTTAGAGAAATAGCAAAAGAAACTCGAACATATATTGAAATGTGTGACGGGATTAAATTTGATTCGTTATGGTATTCTATTTTGAAAATGCTTAAAATTGTAAAAGCAAATGAAGATTATAAGACAGCAGCAGATTACTCAAATTTAGCTGCTCAAGTTAATACTGTTTTATTTGTTTTAACTTTTTTCAAAGAAGTTGGCGTATGCGCTACTTGATTATTATCTGCTTATTGTTGTTTTCATGTGCTGGCACAAAAGAAATTTTAGATGAGCAGCCTTTAAAATACTCATATCTTCCACAAAAAGTTATGATTGATTCTATAATGCCAGAATTTAAAAATGTAGTCGATACATCTTTACCTGATTTTGAATCTATTTCTATTGATTCTGGAAGATTAATAACTGTCTATAAAGAAACATCTTGGGTTCATCCTGGAATTTTATTGAGTGAAAAAAAGGCTGCTCAATTTATTTTTTATAAAAGTAATTATGAATATATGTTAGGAAAAGCTAAAGTATTGAATTATTTATATGTTAATTATTATGATCAGTCATTTGTTGCTGAGAAAAAATATCAACAAGTGATCAAACAATTACAAAAAGATGTTCAAAGAAGTTGGTTAGAGAAAAATGTCATTTATGTTGGATTTGTAGCAGGAGTAGCAACAGCTATTTTGACAGAATATGCTGTTATCAAAAGTTCTAAATAAAATAGAAAAATGCGTTATTACAATATATAGATAAGCATGTATATATTGTATTACTTTATAAGTTGTTGTTTGTTTTTTCTTGTGATGACGTTTTTAGATTTATGGTTACAAGGTTCAGCTCAATATAAAAGAATTTTTATATCATTGATTTGGCCTATTACACTGATATCGATCTTGATTTATATTATTAAAAACAAGAAAGGAGATAAAGCAAAAGTTAATAGTCTTAGTTCATGACATTAATCTGAACTGAAGGTAACAGTGACTGTTAAACCAAGTCACAAATCTACTGATTAAAAAGTAGATCAAACAGAACTGAAGAAAAAGTTCAAAGGAGAAAAACATGTCTTCGAATTTCGAAACCCGCGTTCAAAAAGTTGTTGAAATCCTCAAGCCTTATTCTGTTACTAAAGAAGAACTTCTTACAATACTTTCTGATTTTGGTGTTGATGATTCAGAAGTTGGAATACAAATTCTTGGGTCTGATGCTATATCATATGATGATTTTCAAGCAAGTTTTGTAAGTCGTGTACAAAAATTTGGTCAAATTCCAAAACCAAGATTAATGTTCGCTTTTACGACATTGAAAGAAACTCAGAAAAAAGAAACTCATGTTCTTGAAGCTTTAGCTGCAATGAAACCCATTGGACAATGGACTGATTTAGAGTTATTGGAAAAATACAATAAAGATTGTTCTTCTGAGATCGAAGAAGAATTGTCAAAAAGATCTAAAAATCGTCCTACGATTATTTTTGATGGTCTTGGCAATGTTGATGTAGAAAATTCTCTTTATATGTTGAGAAAAGCTAGACATCAAGAAACTCCTGCTACAATGTTAGTATCGGGAATAATGAAGCAGGTTTATAGAATTGGAGAATTTCCTCTAGATATGTTTTATGAATGTCCAGTACATTCACACATTCTTTTAGTTGATGGGTATTGTGAAGAATGTGGGACAAAATGGGATGTCAATGACTATGAACGAAATGTGTTTCTCAGACTCATAACCCAATCTGAAAAAATTGATCACAGAATCTATCGCGAAAAGAAAACTGATGAACTCATTTCTAGCTTCCCAAAAATATTCTTGAAATTCACTGAAATGAAAGAAGAGGATACACTTCCCAAATTAAAAAGGAAGTTATCAAAATCACGTCAAGGTGACCCTTTTAGAGTTTCTAGTCACAGAACATATTAGGAGATTAAAATGAAAATCATGGATTATTTAGGGTTTAAAGCTAGAATAATGAAAGCTCAACGTCTAATAGGTTCAGGAGTGTATGGTCTTCCTCCTGGTTCACCAATTGAAGTATTTGCTGTAGATGAATTCGAAGCACCTTTAGAACATTGGATTAAAGGTGCAGGAAATTATGTTGTTCCTGTAGACAGTGACTGGGGTTTATGGTTTGATTGGACTATGAATGACAAAATGAACACAGCAGTTCTTCCTTCGATAAAAGGAATGAATCCGATCACTGGTCAAAGAACAAATGGTTTTAGTCTAGAAAGATATGAAACTAAATGTCCTATTCATGATGAAGTTTTTAAAGAAGGAATGTTATGTGAAAAATGTGGATTCAAATGGCCATATCAAAATTACATAACACATCCGAATACGTTGTGGTGGGATGGTTTCAGAACAGATGATGGAAAAGTAAGACAGTTTTTCTTTACAGAAGAGTTATCTAAATCAATTCCAGAATTAGTAATTGGTAAAGAAGATACTGTCCCAGCATTTGGTTTTGCTTTTTTTAGGCCTAAAGTGACAAGAGAGACGAAAACTAGTGGAGGAATAATATGTTCTGGTGGAGGGACAATATGTCCTCCCTTATATGATGTACATACATATTATTCTAATTCTACAATCAATTGTTGTAGTGTTTCTGAATCTGATCTTCAAGCAGCTCAAGGTGTTACTGGAGTTCAAGGTATTACTGAAGATCCAGTGCAATGTGCAGCATCAGCCTCTTATGAAACTTTGGGAATGAAACAAAAGAGAAGTAAAATGACGATTAGAAGTTCAGGAAATATAGTACCTAATCTTGCACAACCCCATCTAGCACCATCTTGCCAACGTACACCATGTCCTACAAAAAAACTAGATCTTTATGGTTCTTTGTTTGATGTTGATCAAGAGAGATCTGTGAAAAAGAGAACATCAGAAGTAGGTGTAGGTGCAGGTGCTGAAATATTGCAAGGTCTTCAGATCGATACTTTAAAAGTGACAGATTGGGAAGAAAAACCGAGTTCTGTGATGAGATTATATTTTGTTTTTGTAGAACAATTTGAAGAGATCAGAGCTAAAGGAATGAAGAATTTGTCTGGAGTTCCTGAAGGTTACTTGGCAGGTTTACCAGTAGGTTGAGTTGTAATAATAATGTGGTGCATTTCCTTGCACTCCAACTGGCAGGAGTCGGGAGTAGACATTGCTAGATTCAAGGGGTAGCTTGTAGGAAGTTCCCGGCACCATGTTTTTAGCAAAAGAGGAACTTTGTTCCTCTTTTGTTTTTAATCATTATTAATCTTATTTAACTAGTAATAGAAAATTCTGTGCCAATAGTCGGGTGAACAGAGCACATAATTACTGTATTCTTTTACATTATTGTTTAAATACACTTGCATTTTTTCTAAAAAAAGTTTATAATTAGAGAGGGACATCTCTGCTAGATTTAAACTTCGTAGATTCATAATACGTTAAATTAAAATAACTAGATTACTTCTTGAATGCTAACAATGGGAGACGTATTATGGATTCGTTAAAAGAACTCAAAGACTTTGCACATGATTGTAATAATACTACTTTTCTAGAAGAAGCTTATATTAAGCTTTTAGAAGACAAGATGGAGTCATCTGATGGAAATTTCAAAGAAGTTTCTAAAATTTTGTTGAATTTATTAAAGATTCAACAAAAAACGAATAATATTGTTAGGGGTTTAATAGTTTATTTATCACAAGAAGATAAAATAATGTACTAGAACCAATCGAAAGGATATAAATCAAATGGAACAAAATCTCTATACTTACAAAGCTCAAGTTCTTAAAGTTTCTGATGCTGATACTTTTACTGTGAAAATTGATGTTGGATTCAGATTTCATTATGAAAATGAGATTAGATTGCTTAGAATCAATGCTTTCGAAACAAAGTTGGGAAAAAATACGACTGCTGATATGAAAGTAACTGGTTTAGCAGGAAAAGATTATGTAAAGAAACTTATTGAAGGAAAAGAAGTAATTATTAGGACTGTTTTAGAAAAAGAAAAATTTGGAAGAATTCTTGCAGAAGTATTTTACAAACAAAATGATGTCTGGATTAACTTAAACGATGATTTGGTGAACAAAAAATATGCTATTTATCAAGTTTACTGATGCTGATACTCAAATTGCAAAGGGAATAATAGCACAATTTAAAAAACAAAAAACAAAGAAAGAGATTTTTTATAATTTTTGTTTTTGTGTTTTAGTAGCTCAGATGAAGTTTTTAACAGTTTCGAAAGTTATTCAACGACTCATAGATGCAGAATTCTATGAGTCGTCTTTGTTTAATAAGGATAAACTTCTTGAGTTAATCAAAGAAATTCGTTTTCGAAATAGAAAAGTTGAATTTCTAATAAAACTCCACAATAATTTTGACAATATTAGCGATACCTTCTTTCCTATACTAGTGTCAGACGCTGACCCTCTATCAAAACGAAAATGGTTGGTTAATGGTATCCATGGTATGGGTATGAAAAGTGCTAGCCATTTTCTTAGAAACAATGGTGAGGAAGATTTAGCTATCATTGATACTCATATATTAAAGTTTCTTAAGATTGATATTGATGCAGGTCCTTTTGACTATCTAAAAGTTGAAGAAGAATTTAGAAATCATGCTAGAGAACACGATTTAAGTGTTGCTGTTTTTGATGCCTTAATTTGGAAATTTTATTCTGGGGTTGATTGGGAAAAATTTGTTTATTAAGGAGAAGTAATGAAATTCATTAGTATCGAAGAAATGAATTCTGTTATTAAGTCTGAAATACCTGTAATAATAGAGTTTTGGGGATCATCATGTACTGCTTGTTATAAAGCAGACAATTTTTTATTGAAGCTTGAACAATCATACAAAACTAAATTTAAAATCTTTCAAATTGATGCAGAAAGTAATCTTCAGTTATTGGAAAAGTATTCTGTCACTAAACTTCCAACATTCATAGTTTTTCAAAATAATGCTGAAAAAACAAGAATCGTTGGATTTAAAAGTGAAATGGAACTAGAAAAAAATATAAGAAATTTATTATAAGGAGGAAAAAATGTCGTATAAAATCACGATTCCTAAAAAAGGGCAACAAGTAGGTTCAGTTGTCATTGAGACTCTAGATTCAACAAGCTGTGAAGTTGTTCAAGAAGTTTGTCAACAATATGGTTCTTTAAAATCTTATACTCCTATGAATCACGGAGATGAGACTCCTCTTTACGACACAGTAAATCTTAACAAATAGGAGATTAATATGTCTGGGAAAGGTGTAATTCAGTTTCAAGTAACTAATTCAGAAATGTTAGAAAAAACTATGACTAGATTGGGTCATAAATTTGAAATGAAAAAAACAGAACCTTGGAAAGCTGTAATTAATAGACCATATAACAAAATTGAGATTTCTAAAGATAAAGTTTCTTTTGATACTGTAGATAGACAACTTGTTGAACGAATTCAGTATGAGTATCAGAAAGATTTTCAGATTTTTGAAAGAACAATGCGTGGCGAGACTTATGATTTGGTTGAAACTGCTGATGAGATTGTAATTACAGTATATTAAGAATTTGGGCGACTGTGTAGAGGAATCATCTCTTGCAACTTGTAGATACCACCGCAAGGAGTATCAAGTACTTTAAAAGGTGCGACCAACAAGCTAAGTTTTACATGAGCTGCGAGTGCTGGGCAGGGCTAAACGGCCAGTCGCTCAATTTTATAGAGGTTGAAAAATGGATGAATTATTAAAATTGAATTTAGTTACTTCTAGACCATTGACTTTCATTGTTACAGAAGAAGAAGATCGTTTAATTCAAGAAATTTATGAGTTTACAAAAGCAAAATCTGATGTTTTAATTTATAAAACAACAACAGGATTGATTTCTTATGATGCATATATAAAAGAGCCAGAAAAACGTGAACGAGTGATAGATCAAACAACAATGCCATTGCATGTCACGTTAGCTAAAATTCAGACAGATGTGACAACAGATAAACGTGCAATCTATATTTTGTTAGATATAGATCATTTGTTGCAAGAAGCTCAGAACGCAAATCACCAAAATATTAGAAAAATCAAAGATGTAATCTTAAACATCTATAAAGATAGCGAATCAATTAAATCTGTTATTTTGGTTTCTCCAATTCTTTGTGTTCCAACTAAATTGCAAAGATATTCTGAAGTTTTATTTTTTAATCTTCCAGATGAAAATGTAATTGAAGCTAAAATTCAAAAAACAATAACTGAGTATAATGAAATTCTTTCTGAAAGAGGGGACCCTACAGTATCTACACATGTAGATACTCAAATTAAGCAAGGGTTAAAATCTTTAACATTGTTTGAAGTAGATCAGATTACTATGTCTTCTTTTAAGAAAAAGAAGAGATTAGATATAGATGAAGTGAATGCATATAAGAAGTCAATTTTAAAGAAAACTGATATGCTTGATTTTCTTGAAACTGACGTAACATTTGATCAGATAGGTGGATTAGAGAGAATTAAGGGTTGGGTGAATGAAAGACAAGATGTTTGGACAGAAGAAGCTTTGAATTTAAAAATTCCTATGTCTAAGGGTCTTTTATCAATTGGAATTACAGGATGTGGAAAATCTTTGTTGTCGAAAGCAATTGCCAGCCAATGGAAATTGCCATTAATAATGTTTTCTCCAGGGAAGATATTCTCACCAAGAGTTGGAGAAACAGATACCCGATTGATACGAACTTTAAAGATCATTGAAAGCGTAGCTCCATGCGTAGTGCTGATAGACGAGATCGAGAAGCAATTTTCTGGTAGCCAGTCATCTACGTTTTCTGATGCAGGAACTACAAGTAGATTTATAGGATCATTTTTGACATGGTATGAAGATTATACAGCACCGATTTTTATTGTAGCAACATGTAATAGCATTGAGTATTTGCCTCCAGAGTTGATTTCTAGATTTGATGATAAGTTTTTTGTGCCTCTTCCTTCTTCTCATGATAGAAGATCAATATACGAGATTCAATTGAAAAAATTTGGAAGAGATTCAGTAAAGAATAGTTTAGATCTTGAAGAATTATCTCTTCAAAGTCCTTATTTCACAGGCAGAGAGATAGAACAAGTCGTAAAATCTAGTTTGATTAAGATGTGGAATGAGAGACGAACAACTGGAGCTGATATAGATTTAGAACAAAGGCATTTATTACAAGTTATTGATTCTAAGGTTCCAATTTATAAGACTATGCAAAATGAGCTCGATTATCTAGTTCAATGGGTAGGATGGGATGATAAGAAGAAAGATGGTGTTCGAGCTAATTACGCTAGTTCTAGAGAAGATGATATAGATCAATTATTTGCAGAGATTTTAGCAAAAGATAGTGTTTTAGATAGGAGAAAGAAATGTTAAAAGCTGAAGTTATTGGAGAAGAAACAATATTTGACAATTTAGATAGTAGTTTTATTCCTCGTAAAAATGATGTTCTAATTATTCAAGCAAAAAGATATAAAATACAAGATGTTATCATTGAGTATACACATAATAACTATTTGTTTTCTATAACACTGTTATTAGACAAGATATAGATTTAAAAGTCCTTTTGGGTTCTTAATATGACAAGAAACAAGGACAAAATTTGTCAAGTAACAAATTGCAATAAGCCTGCATTTTGTAAGGGATATTGCTCAAAGCATTATCAACAAATTAAGTTTAAGGGACAGATTCAACAGAAGAGTTTTTTAGAGATACCGGGTCTTTGTAGAAATTTGGGTTGCGGGAAACCCGTATTTGCTAAAGGTTTGTGTCAAATGTGTTATGTAAGACAAAGAAAAATTAATTAGGAGATATTATGCTAAATGAGTGGGCGCTTGAGGCTTTAAGAGAACGAGGAATTAAAGTTTTTGCTGATGGTTCGCTTGAAGTTCAGTTTTTTAAAGGAAATATTTCGAAAGTTCCTGATGTTGCAACTGCAATTCGGCAACAGCAACATATTGTAGATCAGCAGAGGGAAGAACAAGAAGAAAACAAAGAAATTGGAATTTTAATGAGACAGTTTCATGAACTTGTAATGAGTTTAGTAAATATGTCTATTGAAACATGGAGAGCTACAGAAGACAAAAGGATTGACTATCTTTCAAAATTGACTGAAATTCTTAAAATAATGGTGACAAAAAAGGAAGAATTAAGAAGAGATGGTTATGATAGATTGGTGAAAGTTTATAAAATGCTTGAAAAAGGGAATATTCCTGCTGCAAATTTAGCAAGCCAAGCAGCATTGGATCGTATGAGAAAACGTTGGCTAGTTAATGAAAAAGTTATTGATAAGTCTTTTGCAAGACTTGAGGCTTTGAAAAGTTTATCAAATTAAATGTGTACAAGTATATACGCAATAGGATACAATAGATATGGTCATGGAATTAGATGTTGGTAAGATTGTAACAGGAACATATGAGATCGAAAGAATCAATGTTGCTGAAAAACTTATTCAAGTATTTTTGAAAAACAATGAAGAAGAAAGCATAGAGGGAGTATTAAAGG
>Ga0315287_10004118_pt1 | contig 14121 bp, 17 predicted proteins | sample YL17G11_0_MG_FD_205037 | JGI IMG/M metagenome (GOLD analysis project Ga0315287, IMG submission 205037) | Sediment microbial communities from Yellowstone Lake, YNP, Wyoming, USA - YL17G11_0 | ecosystem: Environmental > Aquatic > Freshwater > Lake > Sediment | place: USA: Wyoming | collected... | reverse complement strand
CCCCGTTGTTCACCTTGGATGCCGTGAGGAGCGGCAGGAACATGCCAGTCCGCGCGTGGGCGTACAGGAACGTGGCGCCCTGTTCCGGTGGTTGATTTGCCATCGTGAGGTAGTGCGCGACGTTGCACTGGATGGCGCCGGTGCCGCGGAGGACGGGCAGGTCGATGCCCAGGCCAACCACCTGGACGCGCGTGGCGTGTTCGAAGGTGAGAAGCGCGCAGCGCGTGGTGGCACCGGCCGTCACGCGCAGCGTGAACGTGCCGTAGGTCCGGGTGGAGGCCCAGGCCTTGCCGGTCGTGGTCGCGGTCCAGGTCGTGGCCCGCGATCCCGAGCCGGTCGCGTCGGTCCGGATCGGGCCCGGGCTGGAGATCCACGCGCCGACGGAACGGCAGGTACCGGCCCTGAACGTCGGGGTCCACTTCTGGTTCGCCCCTGCGCTCGTGAGCCTGATCGTGGACCGCCCCGTGCCGTTGGTGTACGCGACGAACGTCACCGCGACCTGCGTCCCGGAGGACCCGGTCCAGGTCCGATCGACGACCAGGGCGGCCGCGGCCGCGGCCGGCGGCGCGATCGACGTCCCGGCGAGGAGTGCGGCGACGAGGGCCGCCACCCATGGGCCGGCACGGCGCCCTCCGGGGAGCCGGGGCCCAACCACTGCCGGCGACGCTGCTCGGCTCGTCGAATGCTGCATGTGCGATGGACCCCAAGCTCGTGCCGTGTCGTATGTCAGGACCGGGAGCGGGTAGCGTAGCGGGATCACGGCACTCCGGCCAGCCCGCACGACCCCGCGACGCATGCTGGCCGGCGGCTCGTGGTGCGCCGACGCGCCGGTCGATCAGGGAACGAGGACGGCCGTCCCGGCCAACCTGCCGGCACCAAGCCGGCGGAGGGCATCCGCCCCGCGCTCCAGGGGGAACACCTCCGTCTCCGTGCGGATCGGGATCACCGCGGCGAGCTCCAGGAACCGCCGCGCGTCGTCGCGCGTGTAGTTGGCGACGCTGCGCAGGCTCCGCTCCCACCAGAGGCTCCCGTACCCGAAGGCCGGAATCCCGTCGAGATGGATTGCGTTGATGGCGACCGTGCCGCCCCGGTCGAGCGCGCGCAGCGCCGCCACGACGACGGCGCCGGCCGGGGCGAACGTGACGGCGGCGTCAAGCGGGGCGGGCGGGGGATCGTCGTAGCCGCCCACGGATGCCGCCCCGAGCGCCAGGGCCCCCTCGCGCTCGTGCGCCGAGCGCGTCGCGACGTGGACCTCGCAACCCCAGTGGCGGGCGACCTGGATCGCGAGCCGGGCCGAGGCGCCGAAGCCGTAGAGGCCCAGGCGGCCTCCCGGTTGGATCCCGGAGACCAGCAGGGACCGGTACCCGATGACACCTCCGCACAGGAGCGGAGCAGCCGCCGGGTCGTCGAACAGGTCGGGGACCCGAAGCGCGACGTCCGCCCCGACGACGATCCGCTCGGCGAACCCCCCGTCGCGGTCCCAGGCCGTGAAGCGCGCCGCGGCGCACAGGTTCTCTCGGCCACCCCGGCATGCCCGGCAGGTCCCGCACGTGCCGGCCAGCCAGCCGACGGCCGCCCGCTCGCCGACCACCCAGCCCGTCACTCCCGCGCCGAGGCTATCGACGCGCCCCACGACCTGGTGGCCCGGGATGGTCGGCAGGCGACGTGCGACGAGATCGCCCTCGACGAGCTGGAGGTCGGTCCGGCAGACCGCGCAGGCGCCCACGCGGAGGAGCAGCTCGCCTGCGCCGGGCTCGGGGTCCGGGACCTCCCGGAGCCGCAGGGGCTCGCCCGCGGCCAGGGGCTCGGGCCGATCCAGGACGAGGGCGCGCATCAGTAGACGGAGACGCTGCCGATGCCGCCGCGGACCGCGATCTCGACGCGGTTGGCGGCGCTCTCGAAGTCCGGCGACTCCCACGCATCGCCGGCCGCGGTCCGGGGGAAGCGGACCGGGTCGACATCGCTCGAGCCGAGGGCGATCGAGGAGCGGATCCGCGCCGCCACACCATCGGGCACGCGGAAGCGGATCGTGGCCGCGCCGCCCTCGGCATCGACGAGGGTGACGCCCGCCGCGGCCGGCAGGGTCACGCGCGTCTCGCTGGCGCCCGTCCGGAGCCGGAGCTCCGCGAGGCGCAAGCCGGAGAGATCCAGCTCGGCGTCGGCGGCGCCGGTCTCGACCCGCAGGCGGAGGGGCACCTCGCCGCTGACGCCCATCGTCCACGTGTAGGGCGCGCGGTTGAGGGTCCAGGCCGAGGGCGGAGTCGACGGTGCCAGCCGCGCTCGTCCGGCTCCCCCGGTGCGCTCCACGCGGACTCCGCCGGCGAACGTCCCGTCGACGAGCATGCCCGGGGCCGCTGCGCCGATGCGGAGGCGGCCGGCACCGAACGTCACCATCACCTCGGCGTCCGCGGCGCCCTCGAGGGGGATCGCCAGCCGGTCCGGCACCGGGGCCGTCCAGCCGGACCCGCCCTCGCCGCCCTCGGCCGCCGCTCGATCGTCTGTGTCGTGGACGACCGCGGCGGGCCGGCGCCACGGGCCCGGGATGAGGGCCCCGACGATGACGAGAATGCCGATCACGACGAGGGCCAGCGGGACCGCGACCTCGGTCCAGCCCGCGAATTGGTCGCCGGAGAGGCCGAGGACCCCTTCGAAGAAGAGGAAGCCGACGAGGAAGAGCACGACGCCCACGAAGAGCGCTGTCAGGCCGCTCCGAAGATCGTCCCGGCGCCGGGCGAGGAGGCCGTACACGGTCAGGCCGACGCCGACCCCGCCGGGCGCCACGAGGGCCCAGGCATACGCCCAGGTCTGGTAGAGACCCGTGGCCTCCTGGACGGCGAGGACGACGCCGGTCATCAGCACGATCCCGCCGAAGCTTGCCATGCCGGAACCGCCGGAGCCCCCCACCACGACGGCGCCCAGGACGAGTGCCACCCCGGGCACGATGATCCAGATCGGCCAGCCGATCGAGAGCCCGCCGACCTGCACCAGCAGGGCGGCCCCGCCCAGCAGGACGAGGACCAGGCCGAGGATGAGCCCGCCCCGCTCCGGGGATGTGCGTCCGGTCATGTCGTCGCCTCCCTGGCCCGGTACGATCCGGTGATGAACGGATCGGTGCAGCGCCACCGCCGTGCGATCGGGGCCGGGCTGACAGCGTACGGACTTGCGGGCCTCGTCGCCGGGATCCTGATCGTGGGCGCCACGCTGGCCGTGGGCACGGGCCTCGAGCCGGCCCTGGAGCGCGTCGATCGCCAGCGCGACGCCATCGTGGCCTCGCTCGAGCACAGCGTGTCCGCCCTCGACCAGGTTGCCACGATCGCCGACGACGCGACAGGCAGCGTCGAGCAAGCCGCCGCGATCGCGTCCCAATCGGCGGACGTGAGTCGCCGCTTCGCGGAGACGCTCAGTCGCCTGGCATCCACCTTTGGGAGCTTCGGGATCCTGGGCAACCGGCCCTTTGCCCCGCTCGCCGAGGACGCGACCCAGGTCGCCGCCCAGCTGCGGGGGATCGCCACCGACCTCGACGCGCTCGGGATCAGCATGAGCAGGATCGCGCGGGAGATCCCACCGCTCACCGCCGAGGTCCGGGCGCTCTCGGCGGAGCTCGACACGCTCGCGACGGAGCTGGCCGCGTTCGAGGTGCCTGCCGCCGCCGGGTCGGCGTTCCGCTGGCTCATCGTGGGGATCATGATCCTGGTGTCATGGCTGCTCGTCCCGGCCGTGGTGTCCCTGGTCGCCGGCATCCTGCTCCTCCGCGGGCCGCGCGAACCCAGCAGCCCCTGATGCCTCCGCCGGCCGCATGCGCCGGACCCCGTCAGGCGAGCTCGTCGAGCGCCTCCGGCCCGGCGGCCGCTGCGGTCCGGACCAGGATGTCCGCGGCGATCCCCCGGGCCCAGGCGCGAATCCGGCGGAAGTCGCGCCAGTCACCGGCGAGACCGGCGCTCGCCATGATCTGGAGGTCGAACCCCTCCTCGTCGGCGTCCACCCGGCCGCCGAAGGTCGTGGCGTGGGCCCCGATCTGCTCGGCCAGGGCGGCAACTTCCTCGGGCTGTGGCAGTCGCGCGGGACGGGCTGTCGCCTTGCCTTCGCCCACCGGGCCGGAGCTGAAGAGCCAGGTCGGCATGCGCGCCAGCGCCGCCCGCTCGCGGCGCAGGAGGTCGAGGGCGGAATCGTCCCAGCGGCCCAGGTAGAGGGCGCTGCCGACGATCGCGGCGTCGACATCGGCGAGGTCCGCCACGCTGCGCGCTTCGCGCACCGTCGCCGTGCAGCCGGCCGCGCCGAGCTCGCCGGCGATCGCGGCCGCGATCTCGGCGGTTGCCTCGTGGCGGCTCGCATAGGCGACGAGCACGTGCGGCGGGCGCATCGGGACTCCCGGTCCTGGTTCCTCGTCGCAAGGATGCCGGGAGGCGGCTCCCGGCGGGAGGGACCTCCGGCCCGCCCCGGCGGGCCATCCCGCCGGTTGTCGACGCACGGTAGGCTTCGGGGCGGAGGTCAGATGCCCGCCAGCTCCCTTGCCCCCCCGTTCCTTCTCGTCGCCGCGGGCGCGTCCCGCCTTGCCGACCCGGTGCGGCGAGAGGCGCTCGTCGCCACGGCGAGCGCTGCGATCGAGGCCCGGACCGGGTCGGCTCCCGAGGTCCGCGTCACCGCGACCGCGGCTGCCGGGCGAGCCGCCGCGCGGGAGGCGCTCGCGGCGGGCGCGCGGCTCCTGGTGGTGGTGGGTGGCGACGGGAGCGTCCGGTCGGCCGCGGCCGTCCTCGCCGGGACGGGCATCGCGCTCGGGATCATCCCGGCCGGGACAGGCAACCTGATGGCGGCGGCACTTGGCATTCCGCGCTCGCCCGGGCGAGCCGTCGCCGCCCTCGCGGACGCCCGCGAGCGGCCGATCGACGTGGGACGGGCGTGGGTCGGAAGGGCGGCGACCCCCATGCCCTTCATCGTGGCGGCCGGTGTCGGCTTCGACGCCCGGGTCATGGCCGCCACGACGGAGCGGCGGAAGCGATCGCTCGGGATCGGGGCCTACTTCGCGGCCGCGACGGCGGTGGCGGCCCGGATCCGGCCGTTCGAGGTGCGCCTCGTGGTGGACGGCGCCGTCCACGAGACCGACGCACTCGCCGTCCTCGTCGCGAATGCCGGTGAGCTGGTCCCGGGGCTCCTGCGTCCGCGCCTCCCGCTCGTCCCCGACGACGGGCTCCTCGACGTCCTGGTCGCCCGCGGGCGCGGCGCTGCCGGCGGGTCGCGGGCGGCCATCGAGCTGCTCTTCGGACGCGGCGTTCACACGGCGATCGGCCCCTATGCCGCCCGCTTCGCTGCGCGCCGGGTCGAGGTCGAGGCTCCTGCGGGGGAGCCGGTCGAGGTAGACGGCGACGTCGTCGGCGGGGCCCGCCTTGTCGCGGAGATCGTGCCGGGCGCAGTCCGGATCCTCGTCCCCGCCTGAGCCCGCGCGGACGGGGGTCGCCGCCGGCGCGCGCTACCATCGGCCGATGACGACCACGCCGCCCCCTGCCAGCCTGCCCTTCACCGGCGACCCGGAGGCGGACGCCCTCCTGGCCGCCGACCCGCTCGCCCTGCTCATCGGGTTCGCCCTCGACCAGCAGGTCACCGTCCAGAAGGCCTTCGCCGGTCCGCTTGAGCTTCGCCGCCGGATCGGGACGCTCGACCCGGCGACGATCGCGGCCATGGATCCGGAGGTGCTGGCCGCGGCGTTCCGCGAACGGCCCGCGCTCCACCGCTTCCCCGGCGCGATGGCGACGCGGGTGCAGGAGCTGTGCGGCATGGTCAGCCGCGACTTCGGGGGCGACGCCACGCGGGTCTGGGCGGAGGCCCGCGACGGCGCGGACCTCGAGGCGCGCCTGCGCGCCCTGCCGGGGATCGGGGAGATGAAGGCGAAGACGCTCGTGGGCCTGCTCGCGAAGCGCTTCGGCGTGCAGCCGCCCGGCTGGGAGGCCGTCGCCCCGACCTACCCGACCTTGGCCGACGTCGACTCGGCCGAGGCGCTCGCCCGCTACCAGGAGCAGAAGCGCGCCTGGAAGGCCAGCCAGAAGGCCGCGACGGGCGCCTGACGCCGCAGCCCGCGCCCTCCGGTCCGACCGGGCAGTCCCAGCCTCAGCCCTCGGGCGCGACCCCGAGCCCGATCGGGCACGCCACCCCCGTGCCGTGGTCGGGACAGTAGCCATTCGGGTTCTTGTCGAGGTACTGCTGGTGGTAGTCCTCGGCGAAGAAGAAGGGCGTCGCGTCGGCGATCTCCGTCGTGATCGCGCCGTAGCCGGCCTTCGCCAGGGTCGCCTGGTAGGCGTCGCGGGACGTTTCGGCTGCCGCGCGCTGCTCCGCGTCGAAGACCTGGATGACGGACCGGTACTGGGTCCCCTGGTCGTTGCCCTGGCGCATGCCCTGGGTCGGGTCGTGGTGCTCCCAGAAGACGCGGAGCAGGTCGCCGTATGTCACGACGGCCGGGTCGAAGACGACGCGGACCACCTCGGCGTGGCCGGTCCGACCGGAGCAGACCTCGCCGTACGTCGGGTTCGGCGTGGAGCCGCCGGCGTAGCCGACGGCGGTCGAGATCACGCCCGGCGTCTGCCAGAACGTCTTCTCGGCGCCCCAGAAGCAGCCGAGGCCGACGACGGCCTGTTGCGCGCCGGCCGGCAGCGGACCGGCCACGGGCGTGCCGAGCACCGTGTGCCGGTCCGGGACCGGCATGGGCTCGGGGCGGCCGGGCAGGGCATCGGCCGGGGAGGGGAGCGTCTGCTTCGCGGGGTCGGTGAACAGGAAGTCCAGGATGCCCAAGGTCGTCCTCCGTTGTGGGGTGTGCACATGGTATTCGCACGACGGTGACAACCCGATGACGGGGCACGGCCACTGGGCACTCGGACCATCCGCGCGGAGTCCGGGCTGCCGCGACGCCGCCCGCGCCCATGGCCCATGCTCGTCGTCGGCCGGGCACGCCGTCACCGCGGCCGATCGGCCAACCCGTATGCGCTGCATTCATGGATCCGCGGCCGGCGGGCGCCGGCGGGCGCCGGCGGGCGCCGACCCCGCGGGTGACGCCCCCTAGGCCGACCAGGCGGCCGGCTTATTGACGGTCCGATGCATGGCGCGGCTGGGCGCCCGCCGGGGAAGGGCACGGGACGATCCTGGGGCGGCCTCCAGTCCGAGCCGGACGATCTGAGGGTGCGCAGCGCTCGCGGCTGCCCCGCATCGATGCATGGGGCGACTGCGAGTCCACCGGGGCCGCCGCCGTGACCCCCCGGGCCGCCGTGACTCCGCCGGGGCCGGCCGGCCGCGGGTACGCGAGTCGTCAGTCGAAGTCGAAGATCCCGCGGCCCGCGGAGAACTGGAGCACGAGGCCGCACTTCCTGCAGATCTGCAGCACGAGCTTGTGACTCGTGATGCCCCAGCGCGAGTCCATCCGCCCCTGCTGCTGGTCGAACTGCGTGCCGCCGCAGAGCGGGCACTTGAGGACCGGCTTCGCAGCTTCCTCGGCGCGTTCCCAGGTCATCGGCGGGTCTCCTTCCGGGGATGTCGCTCGGTGGACGGTGAGCACGCGTCTCCGATCATGTGGGGCGCTCGTCGGTCGGGGCCGGCGCCAGCACGAGCGTCGCAAACAGGTGCTCCAGGGTCCCCGCAGGGTCCGCGGTCAGGCCCGTGTGGGCTTCGGACGGCTGGATGATCGTGGACGAGGGTGCCACCAGCCAGTGGTACCGCTCGGCCTGCGAGAGGGCCGCGATCGGGCCGCCCGCGGAATCGCCGGCCGCGATCTGCTCGATCACCGCGAGGTGCGGCCAGACGTCGGCCGGGTCGCAAGCCGGGTCCAGGGCGCGCAGGCGGGATTCATCGAGAGCCACGCGGGCGCCCAGGAATCGCCTGGGCCGGCACAGGAGCACGATTCCGGCGTTGATCGCCTCGCCGCGGTCCGCCCGCGGGACGACGCGCACGATCGCATAGGCGAAGGGGTGGCGGGCGGGCTCAGGCGCCGGTGCGGGCACGCTCTGCCTCCTCCACGAACGCCCGCGGGGCGGCCAGCCGCCGCCGCAGGTAGTCGACATACGCAGCCCGATTGTCGTTCACCGAGGCGAACGCCGGGTCGCCGTCCAGCCAGGCGTCCGGGACCGCGTCCACCAGCCCCAGCAGGAGGGTGTCGGTCACCTGCGCCTCCAGGCGGGCGTCGGCCTCGACGATCGAGCCGGCGAACGGCAGGAGGACATGGTCGCGGACCTGCGGGAACGGCCGGCGCGCGTGCTCCTCATCGCCGAGGGCGTCCGCCCAGCGATGCTGCATGTAGAGGGCGGCCCCATGGTCGATCCCGTAGAGCCGGCGGTGCCACACGAGCAGGTTCGGGTTGCGCGGAGTCCGGTCCACGTTGAGGGTGAGCGCGTCCAGCCAGACGAACGCCGCCGCGAGCTCCGGGTCGGGCGGGGGCCCGACCGCGGGCGCGAAGCCGAGGGCCCCCGGCAGGAAGTCCACTCCGAGGTTCGTCCCCGGCGAGCGGTCCAGGAGCTCCTTGACCTCCCAGTGGGGCTCCCCCGCGGCAAGCCGCGCATCGAGCTCTACGAGGACGAGCTCCGGAACCGGCAGGCCGAGGGCCCGGCCCAGCTCGCCCACGATCACCTCGGCGACGAGCGCCTTCGGGCCCTGGCCGGCGCCGTGGAACTTGACGACGTAGAGCCCGTCGTCGTCGGCCTCGCAGAGCCCCGGCAGCGAGCCGCCCTCCCGGAAGGGCGTGACGTAGCGCGTGGCGGCGACGGTCCGGAGCATCACGGGGAGTGTACGGGTCGCCCGGTGGGCGGGTCCGGTCGGCGCTTGCGACAATGCCATGGTCGTGGGATAGTTGCACGGGCAACTACCTTTCAGCAAGACCGGAGAACGACATGGAATCCACCGTGCGCGCCGCGCTCGACCGCGGCGGCATCATCGACATCACGACGACCGGGCGCCGGAGCGGCGAGCCGCGACGGATCGAGATCGTCTTCCACAACGTCGGTGGACGGATCGTCATCTCCGGGATGCCGATGCGGGACCGGACGCGGGCCTGGATCCACAACTTGGAGGCTGACCCGCGCCTCACGGTTCACCTCAAGCAGGGGATCAGCGCCGACCTCGCCGGGACGGCCCGCATCGTCGCCGATGAGGCCGAGCGCCGCGAGCTGCTGGTCCACGTGGCCCGCAACTGGAACCGGACCGACGTCGACGCGATGGTTGCCTGGAGCCCACTGATCGAGGTGTCGATCCCGGGGTACGCGCCGCGCACCTGAGCGCGCCCGCCGGCGGCCGGCCCGCTCGAGGCCTGGTCGCCCGCTCCGGAGTCGGGGGCATCGATCCGGCCGTCCATCATGGCATGCTATGATGACAAGCCATGAGAGTCGTCACGCCGCTCGACCTGCGCCGCAGCCTGGGGGCGATCCTGGACGCCGCGTCGGCCGGCGAGCGGATCGTCATCGAGCGCGACCATCGCCCCCTCGCGATGCTCGTCTCCGTCGAGGACGGGCGGCGCCTGGATCCCGACGCCGACGAGGTGCGGCGGCGCCGGCTCGCGGCGCTGGACCGCATCGATGATTTCCGGCGCCGGATGGCGATCGCGCATCCGCCTCGGCCGGGCGATCCCGACGCCGTCGAGGTCATCCGGCAGATGCGCTCGAGGGATGACCCGGACGGCTACCCCGAACACGAGGAGGACGATCCGGGGCGCGCGGCGCGCTGGCGGGAGCGGTACCGCGCGGAGGACGCGGCCGCCCGCGAGGAACGAGAGCAGCTCCGTGGTGGCTGACCAGGTCGTCGTCGACGCTTCCGTCGGCATCGCGTACGTTCGTGACGAGGTCGCCACGGCCGCGGTGGATCGCGCCGTCGCCGCATGGTCTCGAGACGGCAGGAGACTCGTGGTTCCCGCGGTCTTCTGGACCGAGATCGTGAACGTTCTGGGAACGAAACATCGCTACCGGGCGGCCCAGACGACCGAAGCGCTTCGCGAGCTCGATGAGCTGGGTCTCGAGACGGTCGAGATCGGCCGGCCGGAGCTGATCCTCGTCGCCGATGCGATGGAACGGCACCGCATGTCCGCCTACGACGCGACGTATCTCGTGCTGGCCCAGCAGTTGAATACGCCGCTTGCCACCCTCGACCGGCAGCTGGCTGCCGCCGCCGGCCGGCTCGGCTTGCTGGTGGGCGAAGAGTCAGGGCGCGGCGCGCGCGAGGCCGCCGCTCCGTACGGCACGCCGGTCGCGGAACGGCCGTCGTCCCTGCCCGACTACGCGGGGCTCGGCGCGTACCTCGGAGAGCTGCGGCGCCGCGCGCTCGCCGGGACGCCGTAGGCCCTGCCCGACGCGGCCGCCGGGCCGCCGGCGCACGCCGCAACCGCCGCGACTACGGGCCGGCCGCCCGAGCCGCGGCCTCCAGACGGTTCACGATCGCCAGTCGGCCCGGCCACCGGAACGGCGCCATAGTGGCGCCTTTAGGTCAGCCGGCCATCGGCGCCTCGTCGGCCAGCAGCGCGCGCAGCCGCGCCACCGCCGCGTCCACCTCGCGGCCGCGGGCTTCGATCTCGTCGAGGAGTTCCAGGGGCGTCCGCGTGTCACCGGCGGCCTTCGCGGTGGGGTTGACCGCCTTGAGGTCGTAGCCGCGCGCCTCGATCTCCTCGCGGGTGACCGTCCAGGAGCGCGGCGAGTCCGTCCGGGAGCCGGCCAGCGCGAACAGCTCGTCGAAGCGGTCCAGCGTCAGTGGCTGCTTCTTCGTGACCTTGACGTCGGAGAGGTCGAAGTACCAGGTCCGCTCCGTCGGGCCGCCCTTGGTGAAGAAGAGGAGGTTCGTCTTCACTCCGGCGCCGGCGGACGAGAAGACGCCGGGCGGCAGCGAGACGATGCACCAGAGGTCCGTCTCGTCGAGGAGCTTGCGCTTCGTCTGGACGAACGCGGACTCGGTCGTCCGGAAGAGGACGCCCTCGTCGATGACCATCCCGCAGCGCCCGCCGCGCGTGAGCGCGTCGATGACGTGCTGGAGGAAGAGCACCTGGGTCGCGCTCGTCTTGTAGGCGAAGAGCGTCTGGGCTTCCTTGCCCTCCTTGCCGCCGAACGGCGGGTTCATCATCACCACGTCGAACTGGTCGGGCGCGCCGGCGAAGAGGCCGCCGTAGACCTCCTGGTGGGTGAGGGTGTTGCCGTGCCAGATGTGGGGTTGGTCGATCCCGTGGAGGACCAGGTTCGCCAGGGCGATCGGGTAGATGAGGTCGGCCTTCTCGCGGCCCCAGAACGTCTCCTCCCGGAGGAAGCGGAGATCCTCGGCGGTCGCGCCGTCGCCCAGGCCCAACCGCATGTGGTCGAACGCCTGGGCGAGGAAGCCGCCGGTCCCGCAGCCCGGGTCGTAGACCGTCTCGCCGACCTTCGGGTCGACCAGCCGGACCATTGCCCGGATCACCTCGCGCGGGGTGAAGAACTGGCCGCCGTCGTTGTTCTTCTCGCCCATCTTCAGGAGCAGGCCCTCGTAGGCTTGGCTCAGCATGAAGAGGTGGGTCTGGTCGACGGCCTCCACCTTGATCTCGTGGACGCGGTCCAAAATGTCGAGCAGGTTCCGCTCCGTGTCGACCGCGACCTTGTCGATCGCGCTGACGACCTGGCTGATCACCTGCTGGCGGGCAGAGGCGCCCGGCACGTCGCGGAGCCCGCGGAGGTGGGGGAGCAGCTCCCCGTTGACGAAGGCGAGGTACCCGCCCATCGCGGCATCGGTCAGCTCGACGCGCTTCGGCCCGCCCGGGGCTGCCCAGTCGCGCCAGCGGAACGGAGGTGCGAGCGACGGATCGAAGGCGATCCCGAGCGCCACAGCCTCTTCCGCCTCGATCTCCTCGCGCTCGTCGAGGATCCGCAGGAAGAGGATCCACGACAGCTCCGGCACGTACTGGAGGGCGCCGGCGTAGTTGGCGCGCCGCATGACGTCGGCGATCTGCTTGATCGCCGCGTTCACGGACGACGGGGTGGCGAGGCGGCGGGCGGGCGTGGCGGCCATCAGGGACGAAGCCTGCCGGGCAGGTTCGCCAGGATCGCCTCGAGCAGCTCGCGGGCGGCAACGATCGCCTCGCCCGCCTCGCCCTCTAGCGGAGGGGGGGAGTCCGGCGGATAGCGGTAGAGCCAGGCGTATGGCGTGAGCTCGACCGCGCGATCCAGCACGGGTCCGAGCGCGGGTTCGCGTGGCCGAGCGAGCGAGCCGAGCATGTCCAGGTCGTGGGTCCGGCCGAACCGGATCCCGTGCCAGGTCAGGAGCCCCTTGATTCCCTTCTCGGCCGCCTGCTGGCAGTGATAGACGACGACCCGGGCGAAGTCGGGATCCTCGGCCAGTCGAGTGGCGGCCTCGAGGTCGAGCATCGCCACCTCGAGCCATGCGCGGACCTCGATCTCCACGCCGGGATCGGGCACGCCAGGGTCGGGCGCCACGGGGTCAGGCCCCATACAGGAGCCGACCCTCGCGGAGGGCTGCCTCGGGGAGCGAGTTGACGACGTGGGCCCGGAGGTCGAACGCCGGCCGGGTCATGATCACGGCGTCCACCGGGACCCCCACGCCGCGCAGCGCTCGGGCAGCCAGCTGCGGACGCCGGCGCTCTTCCGTCGCGTCGGCCGGGACGACGACCAGCACGTCGTAGTCGCTCTCCGGGTCGGCCTGGCTGCGAGCCCGTGAGCCGAAGAGATAGACCGCCTCGGGCTGGTAGGCCTCGACGAGGCGACGCAGGATGGAGCTGAGGATCGCGTCCACGCTTCGATCGTACGCGGCCAGCGCCTCGCCGACTCTCCCGGTGCGCGTGACCGGCGATGGCGTGCGGGCCGTGAAGTACCGCTGGCGCCCTTCCATCTGTGACGACACGAGGCCCGCGCTCTCCAGGCGCGCGAGCTCGCGCGCAGCCGTCCCCGCGGACGTGCCCACGAGGCGCGCGATCCCGCGCAGGTGGAGGCGTGTGCCGGGCGCGTCGACAAGGAGTCCCAGGATCCGCTGCCGAACCGTGGAGCGGCTGGCGCCGAGGTCGGCCTTGTACTCGGACATGAGTACAAGTGTACTCAGCCGTGAGTACACGTCAATCCCCCGGTCCTCGTGGCCTCTTGCGTCGTGCGTCGGAATCATACAGACTATGAGTCAGATCATAGAAGAGATGATGCACATGCGTCTCGTCGCGGGGGATACCGGGCTGATGGCATTCGCGTACCTCGCCCTCCACGAGGGCGAGCAGCGAACACTTCAGGAGTTGGCGTCGGCCGTCGCGCGCGCGCCGCAGGTTGTCCAGGCAGCCCTTCGGTCCCTGGTCAACGAAGGGCTCGTCATGGCGAGCGCCAAGCCGCCCGGGACCGGGCGGGGAGCGTTGTACAGCGCCAACCGAGCAAGCCCGATCTTCCCGGAACTTCAACAGATTGCCGTCAAGCTCCTCGGGGGGCGCGACATGCTCCGCGAAGCGATCACCGCCAATGACGCGGTAGATGCGGCAGCCATCTTCGGCTCCGTCGCCGCCGGCTCAGACCGGCGCGCCAACTCCCTGTCGGACATCGACCTGCTGGTCATCTTTGCCGACGCCTCCACGCGCGATGACCGATTCGCGGTCCGGTCCGCCGTATCGCACATCGCCGAGCGGCTCAACCGCGAGATAAGCGTCCAGGCCCACACTCGGTCGGAATGGGAGCAGGGACGACTCGCGAACCGCGTGCTTCGGCGGATTTCGGAGGGCGATCTCCTGGTGTTGAAAGGGGTGATCTGAGCCATGCCCAAGCTCCAGCCCGAAGACCCAAAGACCCTGCGGGGCCTTCTTGAGATGTACGGCACTCTCGATCTTGGTGTCGACCCTGACGAGATCGGCGAGCTGCTCGACCAGGCCGATGAGGAGATTCGGGAGGCGGACTGGGATCTGAAGGGCAAGTTCCCGAACGGCGTGCTCAGGAGCGCGGAGATGGCGATCCTCAAGATGGCGCTTGCCCTGGCGCTCGGCCATTGCCGCAGGCTCGCCCGCCGCGACGAGTTCGACCCCGCGAAGGGCGCCCGCGCCTATCGGAACGCCGCGCTGCTCCTCTGGTTCTGGGCGAAGGACGAGATGCCCGCCGCCGTGCCGATCGCCGGACAGCTCGTGGATGTCGTCACCGCCCGGAACAGCTACGGCTACGAGGGCCTCGTCGT
>Ga0315287_10004117_pt1 | contig 14122 bp, 14 predicted proteins | sample YL17G11_0_MG_FD_205037 | JGI IMG/M metagenome (GOLD analysis project Ga0315287, IMG submission 205037) | Sediment microbial communities from Yellowstone Lake, YNP, Wyoming, USA - YL17G11_0 | ecosystem: Environmental > Aquatic > Freshwater > Lake > Sediment | place: USA: Wyoming | collected... | reverse complement strand
CCTTTGGGGGTGTTTTTTTTTGGGGGTGGGCCCCCGGGGGGGGGGGGGGGGGCCCAAAAAAAACTGGGGGGGGGGGGGGCGGGGGGTGGCAATTGGGCCCCCCCCCCCCCCCCCCCCCCCATCCTGCCTCACCTTTTCCAGGACGACCACCCAGATGTTGTCCGACTTGAGGCGGCGCACAAAGTCGGCGCCCTCCCGGACGAGGTCGGGAATGGTCCCGACGCCAAACGCGGCGACCGCGCACACAATCACGCCGAAAAAGGCGAGCACGAACGCGCGGCGGCGGGCGACGGGGGACAGCCGGCCCCGCAGCAGGGGCGAGGACATGGCGGAGGAGACGGTGGAGACGCCGATGAAGGAGACGACAAAGGTACCCATGAAGATCTAGGGGGGAGGGGGGGGGAGTGACGGGAGGTGAGGTGAAAAAAGAGGGAGCAGGCAGCATGATTGAGGTTGATTTTGGGGGGATGGAGAGGGTTGGGGGAGCGGAGCGGCCGCACGTGCTCTCGCTCGCCGCTCCGCTGTTCTCGTAGGCAATCGCGGCTCCTCCCATCTACCAGGGACGCGGAGAGGTCGCCGCTCTACCTCGCAGTGGAGCTCGCGAGCGCAAAAGAACGCAAGGGCGGGGCCACTCCCCAGTGCAGGAGCCAAACAAAAAGCATAAAAACGCACCCCAAAAAAGTCGCGCAACTGGTAGGCCGCCCAGGCGACGCCCACCCAGACCGCCATGCGGGGCCACGGCAGTTCGGCGATCCGGTCCAGCAGGTCCCGGGCGGGGGAGGGTGGGGGTGGGGGTGGGGTGGCTAGGGACGAGGCGAGCGCCGCGGCCACCACGGCAGGGCGGCGCCGGCGGGCACTACGCGTGGCCAAAACAAACAGTGTGGTAAAGCCGGCGCCACTGCTGGGCGCCCGCGCTGCCCGGCCGGCCGCCTGCCTGGGCGTGGAGAGCGGGGCTCTTGGCCCGCGCCAGGTGGCCGTGCGGCCCCTGGCGGGGGCGGCCTGCGTGGGGGAGAGCATGCCAAAATCGCCTGGAGCGAGAGAAGAAAAGGGAATGGCCACCACCTTCCCACTCTCATGCTGCCGTCACTTCACATTTTATTGCCTTCTGCGCGCAAGGGGCTACTGTCCTCGCGTGTGGGCCGCACGCTCACTCCCCTGTCCTGCGTGCTCAGGCACGTCTGGACTCCACGCCTGCACCGTCGAACCCGCGCCGAGCCTGCCTTCTTTTGAGGCGGCGGGGAAGAGTTGAAGGAGGAGCAAACAGATCGACGGCCAGAGTCTTCTCTAGTGCGAGTCTGCACACTCGCACCCGTCATCGCAATGTGGCGTCTGCCCCTGGCAAGCCTGCGTACGCTGGCGCAGCAGGTCAGTGGGCTTTAAAAAAATAAAGAAAAAAGCATTCGCGTGCCTTCGAACGACAAACGCGACCCCACCCACCCACCCACCCTCCCAACTCTCCTTTTTCTTTTTCTCAACCTGCCCTCTCTCTCCCCGTCCCATCTCCCCTCACGTCCCCCTCTTCAGGTCACGGCCGCCCCCTCCACCTCCGCCCGGGCAGCGACTGCGGCGGCAACGTCCTCCATCTGGGGCAGCGCAGCAACCGGCGCCACCACATTGTCGGCAAGCCACGCCCCCTCCTCCTCCTCCCTCCTCCTCCCCTTTGCCGCCGCCCGGCGAGCGCTGCACGCCGCCCCGCCCGCCCTCGCGGGTGGTGGCCGGGGTGGCGGCGGCTCCGGTGGCGCCGCCGCCAAGGCCGCCGGCCTGAAGACCTACCGCCCCACCACGCCCGGCCTGCGCGGGCGGGTGACGACCGACCGGGCGGGGCTGTGGGCGGGCCCCCCGTTGAAGGCCCTGGTGGGCGGCGTCTCCAAGACGGGCGGGCGCGGCCACGGGGGCCAGGTGTCGGTCCGGCACCGGGGCGGCGGCGCCCGCAAGGTGTACCGGAGCGTCTCCTTCATGCGCTTGCCGGCTCAGCCCGTCGGCGCGGCGGAGGCGTGGGCGGCCGCGACGGCGGCTGGCGGGCGGGGCGGCGTGGAGGCGGCTTTGTCAGCCCCGGCCCTCGCCGCCACCTCTTCCTCCCTCTCCCCGCCGCCCGCCGCGCCCGCCGCGCACGCCGCCCTGAGCGAGGGCGTCCTCGTCCGCATCGAGTACGACCCCAACCGCAGTGCGCGCATCGGCCTGGTCCGCCTCAAAACGGAGGCGGAGGCGGGGCAGGGGACGAGGGAGTGGGCGGCGGCCGCGGCGGCCGAACCCCCCGGCGGCCCGGGCGCGGCCGACAAATGGATTTATGTCCTCGCCCCCGCCGGCCTGGCCCCGGGCGACGTCCTGGCGGCCGGCCCGGGCGCGCCCGTCAAGCCCGGCAACACGCTGCCCCTGTACGCCATCCCGCCGGGCACGCCCATCCACGGCGTGGAGCTGCTGCCGGGCAGGGGCGCCCAGCTGGCGCGCGCGGCGGGCGTGGCCGCGACCCTCGTGACGGCTGGCGGGGCGGGCGGCTACGCCACCGTCCGCCTCCCCTCCGGCTCCACCCGCCGGGTGCTGGCCAGGTGTGCGGCGACCGTGGGCGCCCTGGGCAATGCGGCGCACGCCAACCGGAAGCTGGGCAAGGCGGGCGCGGCGCGGTGGGCGGGGCGGCGCCCGAAGGTGAGGGGGGTCGCCATGAACAGCGTCGACCACCCGATGGGCGGCGGGCGGGGCAAGTCCAAGGGCCGCATCTCGCAGTCGCCCACGGGCGTGCCGGCCAAGGGCAAGAAGACGCGGGCGAAGCGGTCCCGGACGGACCAGTTTATCAAGGCGGTGCGGGGTGGGGGGGGGGGCGGGGGCGGCGGGTGAGGGAGGGAGAGAGAGAGAGCGCGCGGGGGGGGGGGGTGAGGTTTTTTTGAGGATGGAAGTGGATGGATGGACAGAAACATAAAACAGGGGGCGTGCGCGTGGGTTCTCTCTCTCCCGTCTCTGCCCGGCTCGTTTCACTCTGTCCGGCTCGTTTCACGCACAACAACAACAAAACAATCATCCCCTTCCCCCTTGTGCCTCCCCCCCTCCTCCCCCACCCTCTCAAGCCGACGGCGCAAACGGGTTGCTGTTGTTGCGCCCGCTGCTGGGGCGGCCCCACCCGCCGTCGCCCGCAGAGTCCGGCGGCATCGCGCCGCTCGACCCACCGGAGGAGGAGGAGGGGTATGCATCATCGCGGTCCCGGCGAGGTCGGGGCGGCGGCGGCGGCGGCAGCGGCGGTGTGGCGGTCGGCAGGCGTAACGCGTTTTTGTTCTTGTGAGTGGCGGCCGCGGCACCCACCCCACCCACCACCCCCTCCCTCCGCAGCGGCGCCGCCGCCTCACTGCCCGCCCGGGCCCGCCCACCGCTCAGGCGCCCATACCAGCCGCCGCCGCAGCACCCGCCCCGCCCGAGCCGCCCCCACAGCGACCGCCCCCGCTCCCCGCAGCACGCCACCATCGCCCCCGCCGCCAGCAGGGCCACGAACCCGCCCGCCCCGAGCACGGCCGCCCAGGTGCGGCGGATGCCAGTCAGGGTGAAGGGCGTGCGGGCGGTGGGGGGCGGGGTGTAGGGCGGGTTGGTGGGGGTGGGGGTGAGAGGGGGCGGGGCAGGCGGCGGCGGCGGCGGCGGGGCAGGGGGGGGGGGCGGCGGTGCCGTGCCCCCCGCCGGCGTCGGGCTGGGGGTGGTGTCGTAACAGGACGGCCACAGGCTGAAGCGGCACCCCGCGGCCGTGCCGTCCGTGTCGCACGCCATGCAGCCGCCTGGTAGGGGGAGAGGAAAGGGGGTCGAGAAGAAAAAAAAATGAAATAAATAATGAGAGAGGAGGGTGGGTCGAAGGGGCACCCTTTTTGTTGTTTTGTTGTCTCTCCCTCAAAATCAAGCACGACGCGGGGGGGGGGGGGGCTCACAAAGCTCGCCGTCCCGGGGGTCACAGCACCCATCCTCCGCAGCCAACAGCTCTGGCGTGCAGGGCGGGAAGGAGCCGCGCGGGTATTGGGCCAGGGCCCGGCCCCGGCGGCGGACGGGGCGGGGGCGGGGGCGGGGGAGGCGGGTGGAGGGGTGGCGGGTGGGCGGCCGCGCCGGAGAGGGCTCCTCGGCGGCGGCGGCCAGGGCCGGGGCGAGGAGGAGGAGGAGGGCGAGGAGGGAGCGCATTGTGGTCCTGATGCTAGGGGAGAGGGCGTGCGTGAAGTGCGCCACGGCCGAGCGTGAAGAAGAAATGATGATGGAAAGGGGGGTCTCATCTGGTTTTTATTTTTATTTTTTCCAACCCGCCTCGCCCTCCTCCGCCGCCGCCGCCGCCGCGGCCGCCGGCACGGCCTCCCGCCCCGCCTCCCACAAGCTCTCCCCGGGGGCCACGACGGGCGCGGCGCCCAGGCACACGGGGCCGGCATAGAGGACCAGGGCCTGCGCCGGCGTGATCGCCCGGGCGGGGAGGGCAAAGCGCGCGACCCAGGCGGGCGGCGGCAACATGTGCGCGGCGGCGCGCCCGCCCTCGGGCGGCCGCGTGTAGGAGGAAGGCACAAAGGCGTGGCCGCCCTCAGCCCAGGGCACCAGCACGCACGCCCGCGCCTGCTGGCGGTACCGGGCCCGGTAGGCGAGGGGCGTGCCGGCCGGCGGCGCCTCCCCGGACACCCAGGCGAAAGGGCCGAGGGCGGCGGCCTCGCTGAACAGGGCCGGGTGGTGGCGGCCGGGGGCGACCCACACCGTCTTCGAGGCCGCATCCTTGCCCGCCACGTACAGTTTAGAGGGCGTGCCACCGATAGGGGCGCGCTGGCCGTGGGTGAGGGCCCAGGTGTTGGCGCAGGGGGCGGCGGAGAAAGGGAGGTGGGAGGGCGCGGGCCAGGTTGGGGCGCGCTCGCTGTCCTCTCCGCCTCCGCCGCCGCCGCTCACGCGCACGCCCGCCGCCCGCACGCCCCGGAAAAGCCCCGGCACGGGGTCCGCGTACCCCTCCATAAACTCCCCAAACCGGCGCCGCCCCACGAAGCAGATGCCGGCAGAGGAGCGGCGGCCGGCGAGGGCGGCCGCGAGGCCCGGGTGGGCGGCCGCGGCCGCGCGCACGGACGCCTTGCTCAGGCCGCCCACCGGGAAGAGCGCCGAGCGGAGGGCGGACCCGGGGACGGTCGCCAAGAAGTAGGACTGGTCTTTCAGCACGTCCCGGCCCATGAGGAGGGCCGGCGGCGGGGAGGCGGCGGCGGTGGCGGAGGAGTCCCAGGGCCGTCCAGCCCAGGGGTCCTCATCCTCCTCACGTCCTTCAAAAACTTCCCGGGGAGGAGCCTGCTGGGCACGACGCGCGCCCCACGCCACCCGGGCGTAGTGCCCCGTCGCCAGCGCGTCCGCCCCCATCCCCTCCACCACGCTCGTGATCAGGCTCCCGAATTTAAGCACCGCATTGCAGGCCAGGTCCGGGTTGGGGGTGAGGCCGGCCGCGACGGCGGACGCGAAGGGCGCAAAGACGCCGCACCAGTACTCGGCGACCGCGTCGAGGGTGACCATGTCCAGGCCGAGCGACGCCGCGACGGCCCGTGCAGCCGCCTCGTCCGCGTCCGCCGTGCAGGAGCTTGCCACCATGGTCTCGCCCGTCCCATGACGGGACCCGCCCCGCCCCTCGTCGCGCGCGTCCCACGTGCGTAGGTGGACGCCAAACACTTCGTCCCCCCTTTTTTTGTGGTCCAGCAGCCGGGCCGCCGCGATGGCGGAGTCCACGCCGCCGGATAGGGCGACCGCGACGGTGCGGGTGGCGGGCCGGCGCTCGGGCAAGGGGCCGATGCCCGTGAGGGTGGAGGCGCTCAGTCGGCCGCCTCGGGCAGGCGCGCCCCAACCGCCGCCGCCCCCTTTCCTCCCCCAGGCAGCGGAGGCGGTGACTCCCGCTGCTGCTGCTCGCCGCCGGGCGCCAGCTGCGATGGCGCCCCACATTCTTTTTCCTCCTCTCCCTTCAGCCAGCCAGCCAGCTGCGCACGCTGGGCGTCCGGGGCGGCGGTGCCGACGTGCCAGAGGACCCAGTCGACGGACGCGGCGAGGGCGAGGGCGAGGACGGCAGCCACCCCCGCGTGCGGTGCCAAGGCGGCCGCCCGCTCCGGTGGCAGCACCGCCACAGCCAGGCCGAACCCGGCCGCCGCGCCAAAGGCCGCGAGGTTGAGCAGGGCCAGGGACGCCGGGTTGACGCCTGAGGCCAGGGCACCGACGGCAACGTCACTGAGCCAGGAAGAGGGCCCCGGCATGAACAGAGTTTTTCTTTTTGGGGAGAGAGAGAGGGGGAAGAAGGGGCGGCCACGCCTCTCGACCTCTCTCTTCAGCAGGACAGGGAGGCCACAGGAGAGGGCCAACTTTACCCCCTGTGCAGCGCGGCCTTGAAAACCAGGCAGGCGACGGCCAGGCAGCCGGCGACCGTGAGGATGAGCGGGAGGGCCGGGTTGCGGGCCAGGCCAGCAGGGCGCGGGTGGTGGTGGGTGGCGCGCGGCGGCGGCGGGCTGTCGAAGAAGTCGACGGACCCCCTGCGGTCAGGCGCGGACAGGCCGGCGGCGGCTTGTTGGTTCAGGCGGCGGCGGCGCGCGCCCATGTGGGAGGGCGGGGGCAAAACCACCAATGTGAGAACCAGTGCCTAAGATCGCAGAGCGAAGTTCTCGGCAATGCCGGTGCCCGCAGGCCCAGCCGGCCCGCCCGCGGGCGCGGGCGGGCCCGCCCGCCAGCCCCCATACCGGTCCCTGGCTACGGCTATCTCTTCGGCCAACCTGGCACAAATCGTTTTGGCCCTGGCGGTGGCGGCCATCGTGCAGCTGCACCTGAGAAGGTATCAAAAGAAAAAAAGGCGTGCGTTTGTCCTACCCGACCTCTTCCATCCTCTCTCCATCCTCTCACACGCTCACTCTCTCTTTCCCACGCACCGCACGCACGCATGCCGTCGACCACCCGTTTCTTTCTGCCATCCAGTGTCGCCTTCACCCCGATAGGCGAGTCCGGGTACGGCGTGGTCCGCGGGTCCTGCCTGATGGGGCGGAGGTACGGGAAAAAGGGGGGAGAAGTCAAAGGGGGGCCCCGCTCACCATTTCTCCATCCCCAACTCCATTGGGGCCCCAAACCCCGTCCCCATTCCCTCGTGGTGAGAAAAAAAACAAAAATGATGACCCGCCCCGCCCCACCCTCTCAGTTTCGTCCACGGCTCCATTTGTTACTACGCCTACACCGTCGCCGCCGCCTCCATCTTTGCCTCCTTCTCACTCTCCCTCATCCGGTGCGCCCGCCTGGGCGTGGGGCCATGGCTGGAGGTCGCGGCGGCCACCGGCCAGGCGGCCTGGTGGGCGGCCGGCGCGGCCGTCTTCTCCGCGGAGGCGGCCCGGGCGGCGACGGAGGGCCTGCCCGCCCGGGGGTGGCGCACCCTGGTCGTCCTGCTGGCCTGGGTGGAGGCGGGGCTGTTTGTGGGGCTGCTGGCCTGCTACGCGAGCCTGGCCCGGCGGGTGCGCGGCGCGGCCGTGGCCGCGGCCGCGGGCGGGGGCGGGGGCGGCGGAGCGGCCGCCGCGGTGGCCGCTGGGAATGGGTGGTGGGGCTTTGGTGGCTTTGGTGGCCCAGCCGCCGCCCCGCCACCGCAGCAGCAGCAGCAGCCGGAGTGGGGCGGCGTCCAGATGGGGCCCGTGCCCATGGCATACGCCGCGCACGGGGCGCCACCGCCGCCGCCGCAGCCGCAGCCACCGCCGCTGCCGCCCCTGGTAGCGTGGGGGGTGGCGGCGGCGGCGGGGGGCGGCGGGGCCGCGCCTCCAGCCGGGCCGCCACCACCACCGCCCGGGGCGGTCGTCGGGGTGCCGCCGGCCGCTGCTGCTGCTGCTGCTGCTGCTGTCGCCACACCACCGCCTCCACCAGTGCAGCAAGCACCACCAGGAGGCAACCCGTTTGCACCGCAGCCGTGAGGGGAGAGCAAATGTTGTCCCACACAAAAGGTCTTTTTTCCTTCCCCTCTTCTACACCTCACTAAATGACGGGCACGCCGACGGGGGCAGCGCCCTCCCCGCCCAGGCCCTGCGGGCCGCCGCCTCCGCGCCCGCCGCGCCGCCCTCATCCCCCCGCGCCCTCTTGACCGCGGCCAGGCCGACCAGGGCGCGGGCATGGTTGGGGCGTTCCGCCAGGTCCGCGGCGAAGTGGGCCTCCGCGCGGCCCACGTCGCCCGCCCCCATGGCCGCCCACCCCGCGCAGGGCCGGGCGGGGAAGGGCGAGCGCGGGGGCTCCATGTAGCCGTCCCCGGCCTCCTCCTCCGCCAGCGCTGCCAGCACGGCCGCGGCCTCGCCCCTCCTGCCGTCCAACCAGTCCGCCCGGGCGCGGGCGGACCGGAGGAGGCGGGAGGCAATGACGGTGTGGGCGCAGGCGTAGATGCCTGGGGCCGGGCCGGGCGCGGTGGGCGGTTCGGGCGGGACGGCGGCCGCGGCGGCCTGCAAGGCGGCCAGGGCGGCCGCCAGGGCGGGCCGGGGTTGGGACCCCCGCGCCACGGCCGCGGCGGCCGCCATGGCGTCCGCCCACGCCCGCACCGCCCCCGCGAATTCCCGCCCCCCGCCCACGCACAGGCCCCGGGAGGCCGGCGTGAGGGGCGGCAGCGCCCGCACGCGGGCCCAGTCTGCAAACAGCACGGCTGCCCAGGCGGGGAGGGTGGCCTCCCGCGTCCCGCCCGCGTACGCGAGCGCGGGCCCGCCCGCGTCCACGGCGCGCCCCGCCCAGGCGGCCGCCGCGGCCGACGCCGCCACATCCCCACCCAGGTTGGCGGCGTGGGCCACAGCCGCCGCGTTGTGCTCGACCGCGTACGACTCGACGCAGGCGGCCGCCAGGCGCGCGTCCCCCCGCATCGCCCTCTGCCCAGCCGCGACCGCGTCCCCCCACGCGCCCGCCCGCGCGTAGGCGTGGCCGGCCATGTGGAGCAGGTGGGGGACGGGCGCGGCGGCCCAGGGCCCCGGCCCGGCGAGGGCGGCCGCGGACGCGAGGCCAAGGGCCCGGGCGGCGGCGGCGGCCGACGACGCGGCCGCCCCAGCAGCAGCGGCAGCCGGGGGCAGGCCCTCGGCCAGGTGGATGGCCAGGTGGAGGGCGAGCGGGTTGCCCGGGTCCAGGGCCAGGGCCCGCCGCACCAGGCCCAGCGCGGCCGCGGCGGCCGGGACCAGGGCGCCGGTCCCGCCATCCACGGCCGCCCACTGGACCGGCTCGGCCGTCGCCTCCGCGGCGAGCGCCAGCGCGAGCGAGGCAGCGGCGGGGGTGGGCGCCGCCCCAGCCACGCCCGCCCCCATCTCCCCCGCGTACGCCGCCTCCGCCGCCGCCCGGGCGGCCGGGTCGGCGGGCGAGGACCCGGGCCTGTACCGCACGTCCGCCATGGCGGCCGTCAGGGCGAGGGCGAAGGCGGACGGCGGGCGCTGCGCGCGCGCCGCGGCGGCCGCGCCCAGGGCAGCCGCCCGGGCGGCGGCCCAGTCGCCCGGGCTGAAGGCGGGGAAGGGCGTGCCCTCGCCCGCCACGGCCGCCCGGTTGGCGCCCGGGCCGAGCGCGTACGCCAGCGCCCACCGGGGCAGGGGGTCGGCGGGCGACGCGGCGGCCGCGGCCGCCAGGGAGGCGGCCGCGGCCGCCCGGTGGTAGCCCACGGCGAGGAGGAGGCCCGCGTTGAGGGCGCCGCCCCCGCCCCCGCCGAGCGGGGAGAAGCCGCCCAGGTCTGCAAAGAGGCGGGCCCGGGTGGGGGCGTCCGCCGGGGTGCAGGAGGCGGGCAGGCCGGCCGGTGCGCGCCCCAGCCCCCCCCCCCCCCACCTCCAGGCGAGGAAAAAGAAAAAGGAGGGCAGCAGGAGGCAGCACAGGAGCGCGGTCGCGCTCCGTCGCCGCTGCTGCGCCGGCACCGGCGCCTTCGCCGCCAGCGGGGTGGGAGGATGGGCCGGGGCTGCTGCTGGTGCGGAGCCGGGCCTGGACCCCAGGTCGCCCGACCGGCGCCTCGTCGCCCGGGGCGAGGCGGCGACGTCGAGGGCGAGCATTGAAAAAGATAGTGATTTGGGGGCGAAGAAGAAAAGAAAAACGCTCGACCCTCACATATCGTGTCTCTGTCCTCGTCTCCCCCCGTCGCCGCCACCCCTTCGCGCCACCGACCCACCCTCAACGCCCCACCGACCCCACAGGCCGGGCTTAGCGCCTGTTTTCCACCCCGTTCTGCTCGGTCGAGGTGTTTGCGGGAGCGTTAGCTTTCGTCCTGTGTCTTCAAAACCCGCCCCCCGGCTGCGCCGCGCGCGCCTCAAAACCCTTTCTTCTCTCGCCCTTTCTTCCTTTCCACAAAAAAAAGGCAAACAGACAAACAAACAAACAAACAAACCCATGCGCGCCCCCACCCGCGCCCCTCACCCTCCTCTCGCTGCCCCAGATTTCCTGCCCTCTACTGCCCAAGCCAAAAAGTCGCGGTCGGGCAAGCGCCAGCCGGGGGCCGCCCGTCGGAACGCCCGCGGGCCCCCCAAACCCCCCACCCCGCCGCCACTGCCGCCCTCGCCTGGTGGCAGTGCCCCGCCGAAACCCAAGAAAAAGACGGGCCGGCCCATCATCCACACCCAAGACCCGGCCGACCCGGCTCTGGCGCCCAAGGAGCGGGCCCTGCTGAAGCGGCGCATCGCCAACCGCCTGTCCGCCCGGCGCGTGCGCGCGCGGGAGCGGGCGGCCGTCGAGGCCCAGCGCGCCGGGCTGGCGGCCGCGGCGGCGGCGGCGCCACTGTTTGCCGCCCGACTGGCGGCCGCGCAGGCGGAAGTGGGGCCCCTGGCCCTGGCAGCGGCGGCTCGCGACGCCGCGCTGGCGGCCGCGCTGGCGGAGCGGGACGTGCTGCTGGCTGCGGTGGCGGCCGCGCGCGTGCGGGTGGGCGGGGCGCCGGCGTCGTCCGTGCCGCCGCCGCCGCCGCCGCCGCCGCCACCGCCACCGACCCTGACACCGCCCCTGAGCTTGTCCACTGCCGCCGCCGCCGCCGCACCGCTCCCCCCGCCGCCCGGCCTGGCCCCCCTGCAGCTGCTGCCCCCGCCCCCCCCCCTGTACCTGGACCCCGCGCCCGCCGCGCAGGCCCTCGTGTGGGGGGGCACTGGGGGGACCCCGCCCGCGGCACTGGGCAACCTGACCCCGACGCCGGCCCTGTTGGCGGGGGATGGAGGCGGCGAGGGGTTGATGGTGTTGCCAGCGGTGTGAGGAGCAAGTGAGTTGAAAAAAAAAAAAAGGGATGACTTCTCATACTTTCTTTTCGCAGGCATGACGCCCTCTCCACCCCCACCCCTCGCCCTGGCGGACGACGAGGACGACCCCTTCCACGGAATCGTCTCCGACCGCAAGCGTAATCCCATGGTGCTGGTCGGTGCGTGTCACAGGGAGAGAGAGATGGGGAGTGACCGATTTCGTGGCGAGAGAGAGAGAGAGACGCGTGTCGCGCCGGCGTCGGGAAACAAACAAAAACCGACTGACACCTGTCCTCACCTCTCCCTCTCTCCCTCATCCACACACCAACAGGTGCCGGCGTGACCGCGGCCGTCCTTGCGGCCGGCCTGATTGCGTTCCGCCAGGTAAGGAGAAGGGAAGAAGAGAGAGAGAGGGAGGGCAATCTCTGTCTTTACGTCCGCCTGCCCGCCCTCTGCACTAATAACTTCGCCTTCACCCACCTCTCTCCTTTTTTTCCCTTTCTCCTTTTCCGCAGGGCAACACCAAGGTCTCCCAGGCCATGATGCGGGCCCGTGTGGGCACCCAGGCCGCGACAGTGGCCCTGATGCTGGGCTCGACGGGCGCGTACGCGTGGGGCGGCGGCAAGGACGGCGGAACAAGGGAGGGGAGTGGTTGAAAAAAAAAAACGATGGTGTGGTGGTGAGGGAGAGAGAGTGCGCGTTACTTCTTTTTTCTGTCAGATCTTTAGAGGTGTGCGCGTTTGTAACAGGGCTGTATTTTTTCAGATGGCGCGATGAATGCGTGGCGGCGGCAGGAAGAAAGGAGGCGTGGAGAAACAGGAGGGAGAGAGAGACACAGCTCACGGTTGGGTTGGACAGCACTCGGCTATCGCAGCTTCCACTTCCACTTTTTATTTTTTTTTGGCAATCCTTCCATTCCCTTCCACCCGCGTGTTTGCGTGTGCGGAAGGCACACCCACGCACACAGCCCGGTCGAGACTGCGCACACTAAGTGCAGGGTGGGAGAGAGAGCAGCAGCAGCACGCGCGCAAAATGACAAAAATGGAGCACACACACCACCGACGCATCACCACCCTCCTCCTCCTCCTCGCCGCCCTCCCGGCCGCCGTTCTGTCCCAGAACGGCCCCGGCGACAACTGGGAAGCCTACCTCCCGGCCGGCTGGAAGGGCCGGCCCCAGTTCAGGGACCCGGGCAGGCAGGGCCACCCCTACTGCGGCCCCTGCCGGTTCTACGACCCCGGCCGCAGTGAGTGCCGCTATTGGGAGGCGTGCTCGCCCGGGGCGGTCGGCAGTGGGGGCCGCAATTGTGGGGCGTGCTTCGCGTTCGTGAACGACAATGCCCTGGGGCACTGCGAGCGGGTGGACGTGGAGTGCGGGTGAGGGCGGGAGGAGAGCTGCGGCCCGCCTGGCCAGCGCGCTGGCGGCCGTCCGGGCGGCCGACGCCGCCACAGCCGCTGCGGGAGAAAAGAGGGGGGGGTGGGTGGGTGGGAGGGAGGAGGGAGAGGAGATGAGGGAGAGGAAAATGGAGAAAGAGGTCACTGCAAAATTCTCCAGGTGGGTCTCTCCCCCCCCCCTTTTTTTCGGTGTCCCCCCTGCCATACCCTTTTCCCGCCCTTCCGAGCCCTCCTCCGCCACCCAATCAGCACGTGCTGCCACTCCTGTGCATATCTGCGTGGGCGCGGAAGAGGAAGGAGGCGGCGGGCTGGGGCTGGCTCGCGGGGCCCGCGCCCCCTTTCCCTCGAAACAGAACAGAGAAATGCGGTTAGTGTGTTGGGCAGCAGCAAAGCTCCGCCCGTGGGGGCTCCCTGCCAGCCTGGCCCGCCTTCCCTCCCTCGTCCAGTCGAGCGTGAATCGACCAACCTAGCCCGCGCGCGAGGCTTGCAATTGGAGCAGCTGCGGGAGGGGCGCGGGCAAGGGCTGCAAGCACGCGCCCGCTCCCAGCTAGCCCTCTTGCACGTGTCCGCCCCCCCGCCCCCCACCCACCACCCCCCTCCTTTCCTCGCAAAACCACCCCAGCCCATCACGCTCAGAGTACAGCTGGTAGGCTTGCGCTTGGCTGCGCACCGTGGAAAAGCGTGTGTCAGCCTCGCGTGCCCGCCCAATTGAGCGCTCCCTGACCGACCTCTCTCTCTCTCTCCCGGCACACACATAGACACTCTTTCCTCCTTAGACCACCTCCACCTCTCTCACATCCAATCATGCGTTTCGCTTCCTACGCCGTCGTCGGCCTGGCCCTGATCGGTGAGTTGCATATTTCATTTTATTTAGAAGAGGAGGAGGCGTGATGAGAGAGAGGAGGACCTCCTCTCTCTCATAAAACGCACCTTCCCTCTCCCACCTGTCGTTTTTCGTTTTTGCACTCTTGTCTGGGCAATCTCGTCCGCCGACAGCACGCGCGCCCCGACGCACCTGACAACGTCGCACCTCTGCCACACACCACGCACACACACCCGACCTGCTCACGCACACTCACACACGCTCACACGCAAACACAAACACCAACAAAAAAAACCCGCCCCATTCCCCTCCCCCCTTTCTCTCACACACAGGCTTTGCTGCTGCCCAGCCCCCCCCCCGCCGCGGCGGCCCCGGCGCGGCCAACGGCGAGACCACCACCGGCCGCCCCGTCCCCCGCGGGCCGGCCGCCGGCCCCAACTACATCCCGACCCCGGAGGAGGCGGCCGCCATGGAGGCCGCCGAGGCGGTCAAGTGCGGGGCGTGCCAGTTTTGGTCCCCGACGCTCGCGGGCTGCGTGTCGGTGCCGCTCAAGTACGACTGCCAGGGCGACCTGGGCGTGCCGGGGCTGATGGGGTGCGGCGTGGAGTGCGCGTACTATGAGGAGGACGGCGAGCACGGTGAGAAGGAGAGAGAAAGAGAGGGAGAGAGGGAGAGGGAGAGAAAGAAAGGGCGAGCGACGACGGGGTGGGTGGGGGAGGGGTGGAGGGGGCCAAACCTTTCCCCCCCCACACGCACACACACGCGCACGGGCC
>Ga0315287_10004116_pt1 | contig 14123 bp, 13 predicted proteins | sample YL17G11_0_MG_FD_205037 | JGI IMG/M metagenome (GOLD analysis project Ga0315287, IMG submission 205037) | Sediment microbial communities from Yellowstone Lake, YNP, Wyoming, USA - YL17G11_0 | ecosystem: Environmental > Aquatic > Freshwater > Lake > Sediment | place: USA: Wyoming | collected... | reverse complement strand
TCAACGACTACCCGTCTTTTGAAGACGCTGCCCCCTTGTCGCGCATCCTTATGGAGGAGTACGTCTCCGGCAACGTCGACCACGTTTACCTCATCTTCCCGCTGTTCATCAACACCATGGTCCAGCAACCGGAGATGCGCCAACTGCTGCCCATCCAGATCCCACCACGGGAATCGACGATGTCGGTGCAATACATCTATGAGCCCTCAGCCGCCGAGGTCTTCGACGACCTTCTGCCACGTTACATCCAGCGCCAGGTGTACGAGGCCATCCTGGAAAAGAGCGCCAGCGAGCAATCGGCGCGGATGGTCGCCATGCGCAGCGCCACGGAAGCGGCGAACGAGATGGTCGACGACCTCACGCTTACATATAACAAAGTGCGCCAGGAAACGATCACCAAGGAGCTGCTGGACATAGCCGGCGGCGCTGAGGCCCTTAGATCGGCCGGATAGGACGGAGGTTTCAAATGGCCAAGGGGAAGGTAGTGCAGATCATCGGCACTGTAGTTGACGTGGAGTTCCCGCCCGACGAGCTCCCGCAGATCTACAACGCCGTCGAGATCGAGATGGGCGAAGGCAAGCTCGTCGCCGAAGTGGAGCAGCACCTAGGCAATAACTGGGTGCGGTGCCTGGCAATGGGCTCCACCGACGGTCTCGGCCGCGGTGCCGTGGCAGTCGATACCGGCCAGGCCATCACGGTCCCCGTCGGCCACGCGACGCTGGGCCGCCTCTTCAACATCACCGGCGACCCCATCGACAACTTCGGCCCCGTCGAGGCGACAGAGCGCAGTCCCATCCACCACGTGCCGCCTTCGTTCGAAGAGCAGGCGACCAGCGTCCAGATGCTGGAGACCGGAATCAAGGTCATCGACCTCATCACCCCGTTCACCAGGGGCGGCAAGATCGGAGCATACGGCGGCGCCGGTGTCGGCAAGACACTGATCATTCAGGAGCTCATCCGCAACATCGCCACCGAGCACGGCGGCACCTCCGTCTTCGCCGGCATCGGCGAACGATCGCGCGAAGGCAACGACCTCTGGCACGAAATGCGCGCCTCCGGCGTCATCGATAAGACCGTCCTCGTCTTCGGACAGATGAACGAGCCCCCCGGCGTGCGCGTTCGCATCGGCCTCACCGGCCTGACGATGGCCGAGTACTTCCGCGACAAGGAGGGCCAGGACGTTCTCCTCTTCATCGACAACATCTACCGCTACACACTGGCAGGCATGGAAGTCTCCGCTCTCCTCGGCCGCATGCCCTCCGCCGTCGGCTACCAGCCGACACTGTCGACGGAGATCGGCGACCTCGAGGAGCGCATCACTTCGACCAACAAGGGCTCCATCACATCCTTCCAGGCCATCTACGTTCCGGCCGACGACTACACCGACCCGGGCGTCGCCACAACCTTCGGCCACCTCGACGGCGTCGTCGCCCTTGACCGCGCTCTCACCGAGCAGGGCCTCTACCCCGCCGTCGACCCGCTGATCTCGTTCTCGCGAATCCTCGACCCCAACGTCGTCGGCGAGGACCATTATCGGGCGGCGCGCGGCGTGCAGCAGGTGTTGCAGCGCTACAAGGACCTGCAGGACATCATCGCAATCCTGGGCATGGAAGAGCTCTCGGAGGAGGACAAGCTCACAGTGCAGAGGGCGCGAAGGATCCAGCGCTTCCTCTCCCAGCCCATGTTCGTCGCGGAGCCGTTTACCGGCCGGCCCGGTCGCTACGTGCCGGTGCGCGAGACCGTCCGCGGCTTCAACGAGATCCTGGAAGGCAAGCACGACGACCTGCCGGAGCAGGCGTTCTACATGGTCGGCACAATCGAGGATGCGCGGGAGGCAGCCGAAAAGCTGGCAGCCGGAGCGCGCGCATAGTAAGCGCGCACGGCGAGAGGATACTTTCGATGGCAAAGCTGAGCGTTGACGTTATCACAGCCGAACGCGTCGTCTTCTCCGACACCGAGATAGACGCCGTCGTCGCGCCCGGCGCGGCGGGAGAGCTAACCGTGCTTCCCTCTCACGCGTCCCTCATAACGTCCCTCGTTCCCGGCGAAATCCGTCTCCAGAAGGCCGGCGCCGACGAGACCTACATGATGGTCACCGGCGGCTTCCTCGAAGTGCGCGACGACAAAGTCGTCATCCTCGCCGAGCACGCCGAACGCGCCGAGGAGATCGACGTCGCCCTCGCCCAGGAAGCCCGCGCCCGCGCCGAGAAAATGCTCGCCAGCCGCGAAGCCGAAGTCGACCTCAGCCGCGTTCAGGCAGAACTCCGGCGCTCCCTCATCGCCCTCAAGGTCGCGGAGCGCAAGCGTCGCCGGCGCGGCCCCGGAGGAGGACTCGGCGGACCCGACCAGACTCCATAGCTCGCTTTCGACGCAGTCCGAGTCCCGTTCCGCGTTTCCGCCGACCGTTCGCAATATCGTCGTGCTCATTCCGTTCGAATGCTGCCGACGGATCGGCGCGCCTGGCATCGGCTTGAAGTCGGCCAGCCGTGATGATAGTGTTAGCCCCGAAGCTTTCAAACGATTGACGAGGCCATGGCAGGAGACCGTTTTCTCGTAGAGGGCGGGCATCGCCTGGAAGGCAGGGTGCGGATCAGCGGCAACAAGAACGCCGCCATCCACACCATGGCCGCCACTCTCCTCACCTCTGACGACTGCTATCTTGAGAATGTCCCCGTCATCGGCGACATTCGCTTCATGGTCGAAATCCTGCGCGCCCTCGGCGCAACCGTCGAATACACGTCGCCCTCGACCCTGCACGTCAATGCCGCCGGCGTCCACACTATCGCCGCGCCCAGCGACCTGGCGACGCACCTGCGCGGCAGCTTCCTCGTCATGGGCCCGCTCCTCACTCGTTTCGGCGAAGCGGCCTGCTGCCCGCCCGGCGGCGACATCATCGGCCTGCGACCGTTGAACGTCCACCTCGACGGCTTCCGCGTCCTCAACGCCACCGTCAGCCACGAAGGCGACAAGTTCGTCGCCCGCTCCAAGCGACTGCGCGGCAACCGCATCTTCCTCGATTATCCAAGCGTCCTCGGCACCCAGAACCTGATACTCGCCGCCACTCTCGCCGAAGGACGAACCACGCTCGTCAACGCCGCGGCCGAGCCCGAGATCGAGAGCCTCGTCGAGATGCTGACGCAGATGGGCGCACGCATCTCCGGCGCCGGCAGACACACAATAGAGATCGAAGGCGTCAGCGAGCTCCGCGGCGCCACACATCGAATAATCCCAGATCGCATCGAAGCCGGCACCTTCGCCATCGCCGCCGCCGCCACGCACGGCGACGTAGAGATCGCGGAGGGCGTGCCGCAGCAGCTCGATGCCCTGATCTGGAAACTGCGCGAAGCAGGCGTCCAGGTCGAGGAGACGGACGGACTGCTCCACGTCAGGGGCGCCGACTCACTCCGGGCGATAAACGCCCAGGCCGTGCCCTACCCGGGCTTCGCCACCGACCTCCAGGCGCCATTGGCGACGCTCCTGACCCAGGCAAAAGGCGTCAGCTCCATCTACGAGAGAGTCTTCGAGAATAGACTTCTCTATGTTGGCGAGCTGCGCAAGATGGGCGCCGAAGTCATTACCTCCGGCACCACCGTAATCATCACCGGCCCAACGCCGCTCTACGGCGCAAACGTCCGTGCCGTTGACCTGCGTGCGGGCGCGGCGCTCGTGCTGGCTGCCTTGGCAGCCGGAGGCAAGTCCGAGATAAACGACATATTCCACCTCGACCGCGGCTATGAGCGGTTCGATGAGAAACTGAAGTCATTGGGAGGTTGCGTGGAGCGCCTCACCGACGACGAGGAATAGGTTTGGGGAAGGCTGATGCTGACAAAGAGATTGGGAATCGACCTGGGAACGGCGAACGTGCTGGTCTACATGCGCGGCAAGGGCATCGTCATTAACGAGCCGTCAGTCGTCGCCCTGGCGACGCGCGACAACACAGTCATCGCCGTCGGAAACGAAGCGCGGGGAATGATCGGCCGCACGCCCGGCAGCATCTCCGTCATTCGCCCCATGCGTGACGGTGTAATCGCCGACTACCTCATAACCGAAGCGATGCTCCGCTATTTCATCGGGCATGCCCTTGGCCGCTTGAACCTAATCAAGCCGGAGGTTATGGTCTGCATTCCCGCCGGCGTCACAAGCGTCGAGCAACGAGCCGTCCGCGACGCAGCCGAGCAAGCCGGAGCTCGCCGTCCTGCGCACCTGGTGCCGGAGCCCCTGGCCGCGGCCATCGGCGCAGGCATACCGGTGGGCTCAGCCAGCGGGAACATGATCGTCGATATCGGCGGCGGCAGAACCGAAGCCGCGATCATATCTATGTACGGCATCGTCGTCAGCGAGTCGATTCGCATCGCCGGCGACCGCCTCGACGACGCTATAACCGCCTACGTCAAGCGACGCCACAACCTCGTCATCGGCGACCGCACGGCCGAAGAAGCGAAGATGGCCATCGGCAGCGCCCTCCCCCTCGAAGAGAACCTGACGATGGAGATCCGCGGCCGCGACCAGATAAGCGGCCTTCCAAAGACAATCGTCATCACCTCGCACGAAATCACGCAGGCCATCCAGGACTGCCTCGCCAGCATCGTCCAGGCCGTGCGGTCCGTCCTGGAAAGGACCGCGCCCGAGCTCGCCTCGGACGTCATTGACCGCGGCATAGTGCTCACCGGCGGCGGCGCTCTTCTCCGCAACGTCGACGTCCTCCTCACGCAAGAGACCGGCGTGCCCTGTCACATCGCGGAGAACCCGATGAACTGCACGGCAATCGGCGCCGGCGCGGCCCTGGAGCACCTTGACGTGATCAAGCGCAGCCTTCCGACCGAGGAGGAGTCCCTCGTTGCAAGCCTCTAGAGGCTCCGACGGTTTGACAGGAATCGTTGCCGACGGTTCGCCGGGGCATCGAAAGGGGATCCGGCGTACGGGTTCGTGCGGGAGGCAAGAAAACGCAGGGGAGTACCGCCTGCCGGCCGCCGGGGCTTGAATCCTCCAGTTGCTGCCCGAAGGCGAAGGCGCGCCGCTCGTCCGCTAAGGAACAACGCCCTTGAGGTAATAGGTCATGCTTTGGAGGGCAAGCACCGGCTCGATGTTCTTCAACCGCGTCCCCTCCGACACTCGCAGCGCTACCGGCGCGTAGTTGAGGATGCCCTTCACGCCGTGGTCAACTAACACGTTGGCGACGTCCTGCGCCGACGCCGCGCTTACCGCGATGATCCCGATATCGGCCGGGCTGCTCTTCAGGTACTGCGGGAGGCTCTTGACACTGTGCACCTTCATCCCGCCGACAGTAGTACCGATCTTCTCCGAATGCATGTCAAAGGCCGCGACGATCTTGAATCCCTCCGGGGCAAAGCCTCGATAGCTCAGAATGGCTCTCCCCAGGTTGCCCACGCCCACCAGCACCATCGTCCACTCCTGCTCGAGACCGAGGATGCGTCGGAGCTCTGTGCCAAGACGCTGCACATTGTAGCCGCGGCCCTGCTTGCCGAACCGCCCGAAATAACTGAGGTCCTTGCGTATCTGGGCCGGCGTCACACCCAGTTCATCGCCGAGCTCCTGTGAGCTGATGACCTGGCGGCCCTTGCTCTTCAGCATTGCCAGCGTCCGCGCGTATACCGGTAGCCTGTCGATTACAACTTGCGGAACACCAGGAAGCGTCATCATTGCTCTCCTCCCGAACGACGGCCCTTGACTGATAGCCGGTGAACTCACTCCAAGCCGTCGGGGCGCAATCGGGCGACCTTTGAGAATTTCCGCACAATCTTACTGTGGGATCAGGGGAAGCGTCAATGAGGGACGATGACGCATTCTGCGTCGCTCGCTGGTGGCGAGGTCGCTAGGAGACGATGCGGGCGCAGGCAGGCCAGAGCATCACCACCACGAGGAGAACGGCCACAATCACGATTAGGGCGCGCGGCGGATACCAGGGGCTCTTTTCCGGTTCCACGCCGGAGTATCCGGCCTCAGACAGGTCGAAGTCGGGGTGATCGGGATCATTAGGGCTTAGCTCCCAATCGTCGCCTTCCGGCTCCCCGTCCTCATCTTCGTCCGGCATAACCATGCTCGGCCTGTCTCCTAGTAGGCGCCCATCCGCCGCAACGCATCGTCGTCGATGCCGAAGTGATGCGCGATCTCGTGCCGAACCACGTGCCCCACTCTCTCGACGACCTCCTCGTCGCTCCGGCAGGTCATCTCGATTGGCCGCTGGAAGATGATGATGCGGTCCGGCGGCACCATGTTATAGCCCAGGCCGCGGCGCGTCACCGGCACCCCGCGATACAGCCCGAGCAGCGTCTGGCCGCGTTTCGTGCCGGCGATCCGCAGGTCATCCCGCGTCGGATAGGGTTCGACCTCAACGTCGACGTTGGAGAGCCGCTCGCGAAACTGCTCGGGCAACTCCTCGAGCGCCCGTTCGACAAGCCCTTCGAATCGCTCTCTATCCATCGCCCACCTGCCGTTGAAGCACCACGATCATATCACAGCGGGCAACGTTTGACTTTCGTCGCTACGATGGAGGAAGCTACGCGCTGAGGAACGCCCATGAAGACGAGCTTGCCGCTCCGGTACCAGGAAGAAGTGTCTGCGCCCCTCTGGCTCCAAGCCGTCATCCTCATCGGAGTAGTGGCGCTCATAGCAGGCGTTGTGGGCACGGCGGCAAGCGGCGACGGAGGCTGGCCGATCTACCTCTACTATCCGCTCATGGCCTTTCTCACGGCGTCGCTGCTCTTCGTCTTCTTCTCGTTTCGACGCCTTCAAGTCGCCGTCAGCGACGAAGAACTACGATTCGCCTTCGGCATACTTAAGAAGTCATTTCCGCTGGGGTCGATTCAGTCGGTCGAGGCGAAGAGGTATCGCTGGCTCACGTACGGTGGCTGGGGGATCCGTTTCGCACTCGGCGGGCGAAGGGCGTGGAGCATGCCGGGCGTCCCCGCGGGCGTCGAATTCACCGTCGCAGAAGGTACGCGGGTACGGCGCTACTTCGTTTCTTCCCGTTCCCCCGCGCTTCTTGCCGAAGCTGTAAGAGCCCGCTGAGGTCCTCCTTCCGCAGCGCCGCTATTACCACGTCGGCAGCCGACGGCCATCGGTACGCCACGCGGTCGACGACGCGGAACGTGGCCGCCGCCAACTCAAACGGCAGGGCCTCCAGCAACTCGCGCCACGGCGGCAGGAAGAGGAACATCGACGCCCCGTGCATCCTGGCGACCTTAAGCTCGCCGTTCGCCAGTCCCTTGAGAACGCGGTAGCTGCCGACGAACGTGTGATCGGACGGAATGCGCCAGAACTGGTAGCGCCGCGGCGTGTCGACGCCCAAGAAGTGGCTGAAGTCGTCCAGCGCCTTGCCAACGCGACACGACAGGCTCTCATAGTTCGCCAGCGCCACAACGAAGTGCCCGCCGGGCTTCAGCACGCGCTCTACCTCCGCCACGAAGCGATGCCTGTCGGCGAAGTGGTCCATCGCGCCCTGACACATCACAACGTCGAAGTAGCCGCTCCTGAAGGGCAGCGCCTCGGCGATTCCGCGTGCCAATCGCACCCTCTTATGGACCGCCGGGAAACGGAACTGGCCCAGTCGCAGCATCTGGTCAGACGCGTCGATTCCGTGGGCCTGCCAGCCGCCGCGAATGGCCAATCGCGCGACCTGCGTGCCCAGCCCACAGCCCACGTCCAGCAGGCGGCCGCCGCCTTTGCCGTTCAGTCGCTGAACAGCCTGGAACATCGCCTTCTCTGTGCGGTGGAGATAGAAGTCGGTCTGACGATCGTTGAAAAGCGTGAACTGCTCGATCCGATAATCGGTGTCGGGTTTGACGGCTAGCATCCTGCGCCCCTTCTTGGAGTCCGAAAGTTGAATTTACCATTTATCTTGCAGAATCGCAAACTGGGGCGCGTTTGGCCTCAACGTCGACGTCGATCGACGCAAGGCTTACCTGCCGCATTCGCGTCGCTCGGGGCGCCGAGCGACGCGTCCTCCGGCGAAGCGACGTCACGCCAAACCGTAGGCGAATCGAACGGCTGCCGACGGAAAAGCGTCAAGCTTCCGCTCTCGACAAGGGGGTAGAGTGATAGCATCAACAGGTTATAATTGACGCATTACGCGGAGGACAAACGTGAGAGAACCACGAGACATAGCCGCCAGCATCATCGCCAACGTCGAGACCGTCATCGTCGGCAAGCCGCAGGAAGTGCGACTCAGCGTCATCGGCCTCCTCTGCCAGGGTCACATCCTAATCGAAGACGTGCCCGGCGTCGGCAAGACCATGCTCGCCCGGAGCATCGCCCGCTCCGCCGGCTGCACCTTCAAGCGCATCCAGTTCACTCCCGACACCCTTCCCAGCGACATCACCGGCGTCTCCATCTACAACCAGCGCAGCGGCGACTTCGAGTTCCGGCCCGGCCCCGTCATGTCCCAGATCGTCCTCGCCGACGAAATCAACCGCGCGACGCCCAAGACCCAGTCCGCCCTCCTCGAGGCAATGGAAGAGCGACAGGTCACCGTCGATGGCGTCACGCGACCCGTGCCGCAGCCGTTCCTCGTTATGGCCACCGAGAACCCTGTCGAATACGAAGGCACCTTCCCCCTTCCGGAGGCCCAACTCGACCGCTTCCTCCTCCGCGTCCGCCTCGGCTACCCGTCCCACGACAACGAGGTAACGATCATCGAGCAGCAACAACGCGCCCATCCCATCTCGACCCTCCAGCAGGTCACCGACGCCGAGGAAATCACGGCCGTCCAGGAGGCCGTCAAAGAGATCTATGTCGACGCCCTTGTGAAGCACTACATCGTCGCTCTCGCCGAATCGACGCGTGAGCACGACGCCGTCCATCTCGGCGCCTCTCCACGCGGCTCCCTGGCCCTCTTTCGGGCCGGCCAGGCTCGCGCCCTCGTCGACGGCCGCGACTTCGTCCTCCCCGACGACATCAAAGAGATCGCCTACGCCGCCCTGGGGCATCGAATCCTCCTGAACGCGGCCGCCCGCGTCAAGGGCGTCACCGCGCCAGACGTCGTCGCCGACTGCCTCGACCGCGTTCCGATTCCCAGCGCCCGCTCTCGCAGCGGCCCCCGCTGAGGCGCTGGCCGGGCCATGAAAGCCTTTGCCGTCTCCTCCCGCTTCTTCCGAAGCTACCGCTCAGTCCTTGTGCTGTGCGTCGTCCTGGTAGCCGCCCTCGTTTCCGCCCTTGCGACCGGATTCTGGCTGCCCTTCCGGCTGGCCTACGTCATCCTCTTGGCGCTGCCGCTCTGCCTTCTTTGGGCGCGCCTGAGCCTGCTCGGCATCCACGCCGAGATTGAGAGTGCTACCGACCGGCTTCAGCAGGGGCAGTCGCTGGTTGAACGCGTATCCGTGTGGAACCGGAGCTGGCTCTCCAAGCTCTGGCTAGAAGTCGACGAGCCGTCCGACCTGCCGGGGCACGCGATTCGACGCGTCATCTCCCTGCGGCCGCGACAGCGACGCTCCTGGAAGGCGGCCAGCGTCTGCGGTCGTCGCGGCCTCTACGCCCTCGGTCGCCTCCAAGTGACAAGCGGCGACCCCTTCGGCCTCTTCCGCTTCACGAAGTCATTCGGCCGCCCTCAAGACGTTCTTGTCTTTCCGCGGCCCGTCGAGCTCTCCGACCTGCATCTGCCGCCCGCGGAGCTGCTCGGCGAAGGAATGCTGCACCGTCCGACGCACTACGTCACCTCGAACGCCGTCAGCGTGCGACAGTACGCTTTCGGCGACAGCTACAACCGCATCCACTGGCCGAGCACGGCCCGCACGCGTGAGCTCATGGTCAAGCTCTTCGAAATGGACCCGGCCAGCGACGTCTGGATCGTGATGGACCTGGAGGCGAAAGCCCACGCCTGCCTGCCGGTAGGCAAGGCCGGCAGCGGCGACGAATCGACCGAGGAGTACGCTGTCACGCTTGCCGCCTCGATTGCCAACCACCTTTGCCGTGGCAGCCGCTCCGTCGGGCTGATGGCCTTCGGGCAAACCCTGCAACTCATCCCGCCGGAACGCGGCGTCGGACAGTACGTGCGCATCCTCGAATCGCTGGCGATCTCCCGCGCCTCAGGCGACGTTTCCCTGGCGCAGCTCCTCAACAAAGAAGGAAAGCGCTTTGGCCGCCACAGCACGGTCGTCGTGCTCACGCCTTCGACGCACGACGACTGGGTGCTGAGCCTGCGCATAATCGCCGAGCGCGGCGCAAAGCCGGTGGCCGTCCTCATCGAGCCCGACACGTTTGGCGCCGGGCGCGACTCCCTCCTCGTCTTCGGCGCCCTGACAGCGGCGGGCATTGGCGCCTCCGTCGTCAAGCGCGGCGACGACCTCCGCGCCGCCCTCGCTTCATCGATCGACGACGCGACCGCAGTCTCCGCGACGCACAAGGTGACCCGAAAATGAGCGCGACGCATACGGCTCGCACTCTCGAAATCCAGCGCCGCCCGGTAGCCATGAGCCGCCTCTTCCCCTGGCGCGACAGCATCACCCTTCTCATCGTCCTTGCCGTCTCCTTGAGCGTCGTCGCCCCGATCGACAAAGCCGGCTGGGTCGAGGGCATGCCCTCGCTCTATCCGATAGCGTTCTACGGCATCGCGGCCGGCTACTGCCTCGCCCGACTGCCCCTTAGAGAGGTCTTCATCCACCCACTCGCGATTCTGCTGGGCGCCACAGCTCTCGCCGCTCAGGTGCTGGCGGTCACACCCGGCGACGGCCTCCAAGACCGCTGGAGCGAGATGGCTCTGCGAATGCGTCTCTGGCTCAACGCCCTCACCGGCGGCGGCATCAGCAGCGACGCCCTGCCGGTTATCGTGCTCCTCCTCGCGCTCACCTGGCTCACGACGTATTCCCTCGCCTGGAGCGTCTTCCACTGGAACAACCCCTGGCTGGGGCTCGTGCCCGGCGGCTTGGCCCTGCTGATGAACATCAGCTACCTTCCCGGCCAGTCGAGCCCGTCGTTCATAGTCTTCGTCATAGCCGCCATCCTGCTCGTCTCGCGCGCGCATTTCGACGCCCAGACCAGAGAGTGGCGTGGCACAAACACGTCCTACCCGGGCTCGCTGCACATCTTCTCGATGAACCAGACCCTGTGGGCGGCGCTCATTCTCGTCGGCGCCGCCTGGCTCATCCCAATCGGCGACGAGGCGCAACCACTCCAATCGGCCTGGCGGACGTGGACGGAACCCGTCGCCGGTCGCTTCGTCGGCCTGGGCCGCGTCTTCAGCGCCGTCGAAGGGAAGAAGGGCATGCCGCTCGACCGCTACGCTTCCTTCCTGCCCTATCGCGGCTACTTCGAGGCCATCGACGGCCCCATCATGACCGTCAAGGCAGATGAGCCCGGCCTGCTCCGGGCCACCGTCTACGACGTCTACACCGCCAGCGGCTGGAAGACCGGCAGGCGAGACAAAGAGCCACTCGAAGAGCGCTCACGCGACCTCGACGCCATCCTCGATGAAGCCGCCGCGCAGGACCGCCGGCCCGCCGTCGTCGAGGTTACGGTTGAGCAGCGACTCCCCGTCTTCGTCGCTCCGGGCGAGCCACTGGCCGTCGACCGGGAAGCAGACGTGGAGACCGCCGCCGACCCTTCGGACGTCACCTCCTTACGGCCTTCCGAGCGACTCGACCGGGGAGACACGTACAGCGCCGTCGGCCTCGTGTCGAACGCGTCAATCACCGCCCTCATCTCATCCACGGCTGACTACCCGTCATGGGTGACAGATCGCTACCTCCAGCTACCCGACGACCTTCCATCCGCCGTCTCTACCATCGCCCGCGAGCTCACGCGGGAAAGCGCCTCTCCCTACGAAAAGGCCCTCGCGATCCAGGGATACCTGGGGAGCTTCCCCGTTGACCTGAAAGAGGAAGCGCCGCCCAGCGGCAGAGACGCCGTCGAGTACTTCCTTTTCGACCGGCACCGCGGCCATCCTCTCTATCACGCGTCAGCTATGGTCGTCCTCCTGCGCTCCGTCGGCGTCCCCGCGCGACTAGCCGTCGGATTCGCCCTTCCACAGAGCAGCCGCAACGTGGACGGCATCTATTCCGTCGACGGCGAAAACGCTTTTGCCTGGCCGGAAGTGTACTTCTCGGGTTTCGGCTGGATGCCGCTTAGCCCTTCCCCCGCCTACAGCGGGTCGATGTTGCCGCCCGATGACTCGACCCTCGACCCGACCGACACACTCTCCAGGCAAGAAGTGCTCGACATGTTCCCGGCCGCAGGCGTCGACAAGACGCCGCCCTCCGAAGACCAGACCGCGCCCGCTACCATCGAAGGCAACGACGCCAATCGCTTGCTTCCCTGGCTGGCGGCGCTCCTGGCGCTTCTCGCGCTGTCGCTGGCGTCGGCAGCCGGCCTCCGTTTCGTGTGGAACAGGGGGCTCAGAGGCCTCAGCAGACCGGCGCAGTTCCTGGAAAAGACGCGAAGGCTGTCGTCGTGGGCGGGAGTCGGGCCGCGCGCCTCGCACACGCCGCGCGAGTTCCTCCGCCGGCTTCGACAAGACCTGACGCACTCGCCCGACGTCTCGCCCCTCGCCGACGCCTACGAGCGCGTCGAATTCGGCGGGAAACCGCTCCGACCCGACGACGACGCGAAGTTGGACGCCCTCTGGAAGAAGTTGCGGCCTCGGCTGCTGCAGCGGATACTGAGGCGAAAGTAGCCTCGCGACCTCGGACAACGTCTAGACCACTTACGGCGGCTCGATTGTCACCGTATCGCCCATCTCCCTCTCGAGCACCGCCGCGGCTTCCTCGCGCCGGTCCTTCGGCACCACAACTCGACACGCCGTAGCCAGCACGCCGAGAAACGACACCGCGTCCGAGGGCTGCACCATCGCGGCGATGCCCTCGTTATGCAGTAGCTCGCACCACATCTCGGCCGTCAACTGATCGGGCGCTATCGCCAGCGTCACCCACTGCACTTCTCGACTACCTCCGTTCGCGACGGCATCGACCTGCCTTCACATCTATTACCACAAAAATCATAGTTCTGACGGATACTTGGCGCCACTCTTCCCGCCGAATGATCCGATGAGTCTGATGAGAGGCTGAGGAGCTTTCCCTGGAGGGCTCCGAAGAGGGCATGACGACCAGCCGGCGCGGCAAAAACGCCGAATTTGCGCCAGAGGACGTCACGCCCCAAGACGTTATGTCGGACGGCTGCCGCTGGTAGACAGGCCTGTCCGATGCCATAGGGGGCAGAATTGCTATTCAAGTACGTCGCATTCGCGCCTTCAGGCGAGCAGGTAACGGGCTCCGTCGACGCCGCGAACGAAGACATCGCCGAACGCACGCTGTGGGACTGGCAATACAAGGTCGTCCTCCTTCAGCCGGTCAAACCAAAACTGCGGCTCGACCAGGTCTTACCATCGCTCTTCGGAGTCAAGTCACGCGAGGTTATCAACTTCACCCGCCACCTGGCGACGCTCGTCGAATCAGGAATCGCCCTGTTGCAGGCCATAGAGCTGCTCCAGGGCCAGAGCAAGGGGCCCTTTGCCCGCGTTCTCGGCGACATCTCACGCGATCTCAAGAACGGCTCTCCCTTCTCGACCGCCATCGCCCAGCATCGCACTATATTCCCTCCCATCTACAGCCGTCTCATGGAAGTCGGCGAGCGAACGGGAAGCCTGGAGACGGTCCTTCGTCGCGTCGCCCTGCACATGGAGAAGGACCAGGCGATAGTGAAGCGCGTCCGCGGCGCCATGGCCTATCCCTCGTTCGTCATTGTCCTGGCCGTCGTCGTCATCGGCGTCCTCGTGACCACAGCGCTACCGCCGCTGGTCAGCCTCTTCGACGAGTTCAACACGACCCTTCCCTTGCCAACGCGCATCCTCATCGGCATCAGCAAGTTCGCGACCGCTTTCAAGATTCACATGCTCGTCGCGCTCATCGCGCTGGTGGGGGGTTGCGCCTGGTACACCCGCCAGCCCACCGGCCGACGCCAACTCGACCACCTGCTCGTAAGGCTACCCCTCATCGGCGCCATCAACATCCAGAGCAACGTCTCGCGATTCAGCAGGACGATGGCGATGCTCCTGCGCGCCGGCCTGCCGCTCTCCGACATCATGGAGCTTGTCCTCCAGACGACCCCAAACCAGACCATCCGCGACGAGCTACTGAGTGTTCGCGAGGAGCTCATGCGCGGCGAGGGCCTGGCGAGGC
>Ga0315287_10004115_pt1 | contig 14127 bp, 13 predicted proteins | sample YL17G11_0_MG_FD_205037 | JGI IMG/M metagenome (GOLD analysis project Ga0315287, IMG submission 205037) | Sediment microbial communities from Yellowstone Lake, YNP, Wyoming, USA - YL17G11_0 | ecosystem: Environmental > Aquatic > Freshwater > Lake > Sediment | place: USA: Wyoming | collected... | reverse complement strand
GCTAACGTTGATGAGTGTGATCCGCCTTGTCCGAGAGGTGCTCCCCTTCATGGTGAAGCAGCACTGGGGGAGGATCATCAGCATTGTTTCCATTGCCGCGAAACAGCCGATCAACGAACTTCTCATCTCGTCTACTCTTCGTCCCGGCATCCTCGGCCTGTCAAAAGTGCTTTCCAATCAATATGCGAAAGACAACGTCACGGTGAACACTGTCTGTCCAGGTTTAATCCTCACGAGGAGGCAGGAGGAACTGAGCGTCTCCCGCGCTGCTGATAGGAAAATGACGCTTGAGGAATATTTGGTGGACAATGCCAAAGCAATTCCAGCGGGAAGACTCGGCACGCCGGAGGAGATCGGAAATGTGGTGGCGTTCCTCGCTTCAGAGCAGGCAAGCTACATCAATGGCGCGAATCTTCTGGTGGATGGGGGGTCGGCCAGGGGGATCCATTGAAATTTCGAAATGCGGATGGCCAATTGCGAATTGTTGATTGCGGATGGGGAGTCGTGAAATAGAAAAAATCGGGAAGCGATTACCGAAATTATGAAGCAAAGAAAACATTCGCTGTGTGACTCGCGAGCTGCCTCTTTTGTCGTGCTAGCTCACGCGCACATAATCCTCAAACGAAAACCCTTCATGCTGCTCTCTGTTCACCAGCCGGAACGCTGAACCGACGAGGTGTTCATAGGGCGGAAAAAACGTATCCCCTTCTACTTTTCTTTCTACGATAGTGAGGCGCAGCTCGGATGCCGAGGTAAGGAGTTGTGCAAAAATCCGCCCGCCGCCGATGACATAGACGTCCCCTTCATTCCTCAGCGCGTCAAAAGCTCCCGCAATCGTTGAATAGGTTTCGACGCCATCGATGGAGTGGGACGAGAGGACAACATTTCGGCGCTTCGTCAGAGGAGTGCTAAGTGTCTCACACGTTCCGCGGCCCATCAGCACTGGATGTCCCGTCGTAAGCATCTTGAATCGCTCCATGTCCTCAGGAATGTCCCAGGGAACCGCCCGGTTCTTCCCGATGACGCGATCCCCGGTTAGAGCGGCGATAAGGATGAGTTTCATAGGGGCTCAGTCACCTTCGGAAGGTGCACGTTGGGCTTACTTCCACGGAATTGGAATGCTGAGCAATGTGAGCTTTGCCTCGAGGTCTTCGCGTTCGCGGTTGCGTTTGATTTCCTGTCCCGGAGGCGGTAGGATGCCGAGTTTCACTGCCAGTTCTCGGGCTTGTTCCGGATTGCCGGACTGAATTGCCCGGATGATATCAATCTCCAAACGTGTGAGCTTTGAGCCACGGAGCCGGTAGTCGATAAATGCTTCCCACACCGTCGGGCACCATCGCCGGACGATCTCGTGACCGATGACATTTGCGTACGAACGGATCTCAAACTGCGCATGGTGATGCATCCGCAGCACAAGGAAATGCAACAAGTTGTGCAGGTCAATTTTCCAGTATGCTTCCGTATAAGTTGAGAGCGGAAGATCCTTCCTTGCTTGTTCCCGCGCAATTCCTTTCTCCACCCGCTCGTTGTACACCCGTCGCGAAAAATCATGTAACTCCTGCTCTTGCTGACTGAGTTGCGTTCCCAGTCCGATCTCGAGAAAACCTTCGCTTCCTTGCTTGTTGTCCTTCGATTGCTGTCTCCATTCGCCGGGCGCGGTTTTTTGAGATGCGTCAATCGCAAGCGAGTAGCGCGTGGAATACTCGTTGATGCTCGCTGTACGATGTCGAATCCATTGACGCCAGCAATCCATCGGTACTCGCAAGTGGAACTTGATTGCTGCCATCTCGAACGGCGTCGTGTGATCGTGGCGAAGCAGATAGCGAATCAGACCGCGATCTTCATTCACCTTCTTGGTGCCTTTGCCGTACGAAACGCGGGCTGCCTGGACGACGGATTCATCGCAACCCATGTAGTCGACGGCTCGCACAAAACCGTCGTCAAGTACTTTGAAAGGCAGACCGAGAACGTTATCCAGCTCTTCCGACACTGGTCGTTCAAGTTTTTCCGCTTTTTGCTCCATACTCTCCCGTGAGTTGTTTGAATCGTGACGAACTGCCGGTTTTACTTCAACTGGTCAATCAGAGGAAATGTCGGCGCGATATCTGTCGGAATGTCTGTCATCTTGTCGATCGCTGCTTTCATCTCCGGTCTCATCAGAACGTACTTGTCGAGCAGCGCTCTGGCTTTCTCGTAGCTTCCTTCGGCCTGAATGGTCATGATATCGCCGGTCAAACGCTGGGTTGCGTCTTTGACTTTGCCGAGGTTGACTCGAAATGTGCCCGTTGCAGCATTGTGCTCAAATGCGCCGGCATCCATCAAGTAGTTGAACTGCAACACCATTCCTTTGCCATGCGCCTCGTTGATGCCAAACCGCACGGACCGGAATGCCCCGGCGAGGAAGGTTACATACATCGGCTCCTCTGTCGATTTCGGTACGATCCCTTTGTCGATAAGATATTGCAGCGCGAAGAGGCCGGAGATGTCGGCTTTCGCTTCTTCAAATGCTGATCCGAGCTCTTTCATCTCCTGACGTACAGTCGTTTGCTTGCCGTTGACGGTGAGCGTGTGTGGTCCGAGGCCATGCATGAGCTCATGAGCAAGGATGTGTGTGAAGAACGGTTCGAATGCAATCATGGACTGTTGGGCAGAATCGATCGCGATTCTTGTGATAGGGACAAGGACTTTCTGAAATTTCACTTCCATCACGTTCCTGAGCATAACCCGCTTGCTCCCCTTTTCACGCGTCACGCGCTCATCATTCGGGAGATTGAATGCAGCCGTCTGTACTCCGGCGCGTGCTTCGCCGCCGACAAGCACTTCATCCACAACACGGATGGGAGCAGTAGCGCCAAGCTTCGGGTTCCGGTACTTGGGGAGTATGGGAAGGTTGTTTTCGATGTCCTGCAGGTGTTTTGAGAAGGTCGCCAACTTCCTCGTCTCTTCGTCGTTTCGAAGGGTGATGAATGCTTCAAAGGCAGCCTTGTAGTTGAACATGTCGTCCATGTAGACTTCGTAGGGTCCAATCGTTGGCTCGATTGGGCTATCCAGATCCATCCAGGCCACATCGCTTGCATAGTAATCATTGCTCAGAAACGCATCTGCGCGCTTGGTGAGAAACGATTTGAGGCCGGCGTTTGTGGTGAGTCCCGCGGCTTCGCGCAGAAGCATGGCAGCCGGCTCGAGGAGGTCCTTGTACTCTTCATTGTAAGGAACGAGCCTGGGCTTTCGGTCTGCATCTCGACGAACGGTAAAAAAGAACCCCGTCGCCTTCTGTTTCTCCGTATCGGGAAGCTTCTCGACCCACGCGTTGAACTCTTCCTTCGTCATATCCTCCGGATAGTAGTTCGCAATCGCGGGACGCTTCGGGACGCCGTCGATAAACGCCTCGTTGTGGTCGATGCCCGACCAGGGGCTCATATTAAGGTTGAAGTACTTGAGGCGGAGCTGGCCCTCCGGGCTCGCATCGTCTTCGAGCCTGTGTCGTAGAGCTTCGTTGCCGCTCCACACCTGGCGGGTGTAGAGCCTGTCCATGATCTTCGATGCTTCAAACAGTTTGGCGAGTGCCTTTCGATCACCAGCGGAAAGCTTCGAAATGTCGGCGGTGATTTCAACAGAGGTGAAGCGTCTGACTTTCGCTTCGAGGTCGGATGGTTTTTTCGTTTCCATTTCAGCTTTCTTACACCCAGCGATGAGACTAAGTACCGCCACAACGAAGAGGCCTGTTTTTAGGGGTTTCATGCGGCGCTCCAAATGAATGCGGGAATGCTTGATAGTGAAAATGAGGGCACATCAAGGTACACGATACGCGCTGGATATGCAAGCAATCAGAACCTATCGAGCAGGTTGTTGCTGCGTCAAGCAATGAAGCGTACCGAAGCCATATACCAAATCAATAGCGTGAATACCAACCACGGGCCGATCGGTGATGAGCTCGGAGAGAATCCCAAGCGCCTTCCGGTCGTTCGGATCGTTGAACGTCGGCACGATCACCGCTGCGTTGTTGATGTAGAAATTCGCGTAGCTTGCGGGGAGACGAATCCCGTCAATGAACAATGGCGACGGCATCGGCAGAGGAACGACCTGGATTTTCGATCCGTCCTCGAGTTTCATCCCTTCGAGCCGCTCACGGTTCTCATGCAACGGCTTGTAGTTTATGTCGTTCGGGTCTGATTCCTGTATCAGCACCACTGTATCGCGCTTGACGAAGCGGCAAATGTCGTCAATGTGTCCATGGGTGTCGTCGCCGACGACCCCGTGACCGAGCCAGAGCACGTTCGTGACACCAAGATGATCCCGCAACGCCTGATCGACCTCTGCTTTGCCAAAGCCGGGATTGCGAACCTGGACCTTCGTGTCGAGGAGACATTCTTCCGTTGTCAGCACAGTCCCAGTTCCGTTGATGTCAATGCTTCCACCTTCCAGAACGAAACCCTTGCCGCCGATCTTTGCCGTGAGCAGCTTGATGCCGAGCTTCTTCGCGACCTTCGGCGGAACGGCGTCATCTTTTTTCCAATCGGGATATCGCGCCCACGCGGTGAAACGGAATCGCACGACGGCGATGTCACTTTTTGGCTCAGTCTTCTTCACGAAGATTGGTCCGAAATCGCGCGTCCAGCCACGATTCGTCGGATAGTTGAGAAACTCAACCATCTTGAGGTCGACGCCGATTCTCTTCAGAACGCGTTTGGCCTGCCGTTGAACATCTGGAACAGCAATAATGCGAACGATCTCGCCTTGAGAGATCTTGCGTACCATTTCGCCGAATACCCAAGGAATAGGAGCGAATTTATCCGGCCAGTCTGTTCTGTTGTGCGGCCAGCCAATCCATGTTGCCTCGTGAGTTTCCCACTCGGCAGGCATGCGATAACCCATTGCAGATGGATTCTTTTCCATGATTCTTCTAATCGTTGATGGGTGGAGCCTCGTCGAGGAACCGGGATGTCAGTCCCTGATAGGCATCGATTCTGCGATCGCGCAGGAACGGCCAATTGCGGCGAACGTCTTCGAGGTGATCGAGATCGACTTCCGCCAACAGGATTTCTTCTTTCTCGATCGAACCTTCGGCGAGCATCACTCCCTGCGGGTCGGCGATGAAGGAGGAGCCCCAAAACTCAATCCCGGCGCTTGACTTGTTTGGCTTCTCGAGTCCGATTCGATTGACCGCCGCAATATAGATCCCATTTGCAATCGCATGGCCCCGCTGGATGGTCTGCCACGCATCTTGCTGTGCCTTGCCGTGCTGCTTCTTTTCGTGAGGATGCCAACCAATGGCGGTGGGATAGAAGAGGATCGAGGCACCCTGCAGTGCGGAAAGCCGTGCACCCTCAGGATACCACTGGTCCCAGCAAATGAGCGTGCTGATGCGGCCGACTCTGGTGTCGAATGCCTGGAAACCGAGATCCCCTGGGGTGAAATAAAACTTCTCGTAGTACGAGGGGTCATCCGGAATGTGCATCTTGCGGTACAATCCCACCATGTGGCCGTTGGAATCAATGATGGCAGCACTGTTGTGATAGATCCCGGGTGCCCTCCGCTCAAAGAGAGGAGCGATGATGACGACTTTCAGTCTCTTCGCGAGCTTTTCGGTGACTCTTGTCGTCGGACCGGGAATCGGCTCGGCGAGGTCGAAAAGCGCTGCATCCTCGACCTGACAAAAGTATTGCGAGAGGAAGAGTTCCGGGAGACACACGATATGTGCCCCGGCGTCTGCAGCCTCCTCAATCTTCAGGGCAGCCTTCCTGAGGTTCTTGTCCGGGTCGGTGCTGAGTGCAATCTGAACGAGTCCGACGGAGAATTTCTTTGGTGTCGGCATGGGGTATTCTTCCAATCAAATGAAATTTGTGACGACAAAAGTACCTCAATCTGGTGTGAGAAGCAAGATTGTGGATCCAGTTCCGGTACTTCTTGACAAAGATGGCAATACTTACGATAATGACCTGAGGAACCCCCATGGAAGACAATAAACGCGTCTACACGATTCTGCTTTTTCTCACTGCACTCTGGTGCTCGGGGATTCTGCTCGCGCCCTCGATACACGCGAGTCATCCGGCGGCAGCTTCCATCGTATATTCAGCCTACTCACCCATCTGTCACCAAGTCGACGGTCGTTGCTTCCATCTCTTCGAAGCGAAGTGGGGTGTGTGCATCCGTTGTTCCGCCATCTATTTTGGTTTCTTCCTTTCGCTTCTCTTGTATCCGTTGTTCCGTCGCTTGTCCTCGCCATCGTATCCCGGACGGTGGTGGATCGCTCTTGCCGTGGCTCCGATGGTCATCGATGTTGTCCTGAACTTCACCGGAATTCATCCAAGCACGCCGTTGACGAGGTCGATCACCGGGGTAATGTTTGGATTGGTTCTGCCACTGTATATTATCCCCACGCTTTTAGAGGGGGTCGCACAACTTCGTAGTCAATTCTCAGCACGAGGAGGTTTCTTCTATGCTCGAAAAGCCCAATAAGCTTCGGATTGCTCTGATATGCGGCGCCGCCATCGGCGCTGTTTCGGCCGTGCCCGGTATCAGTCTCATCAACTGTTGCTGCTGTGCGGGTGTCTGGTTGGGGGGAGTGCTGGCGATGTACTTGTACAAACAACAATTCACGGAAGGAATGCCTCCGCTCGAATCCTCCGACGCACTCATGCTCGGGCTGATGTCGGGCATCATTGGCGCGTTTACGGCAACGGTTCTTGGCGTTTTGATTCTGGTGATCATTGGCCCCGTTGAACAAGAACTGGTAAAATCGATCGTGGGAAGGCTTCTCGATCGGCTTGTGGAACAGGGTGGGTTACAGACCGACATGGCAGACTCGATGAAGGAACAGGTTGAGCAGTCGATCAGAGACTCCGGCAAACTTTCCAACATCTTTGGAAGCCTCTTCATGGCGTTGATCCTTTATCCGATCTTTTCAATTCTCGGTGCGCTCCTGGGCTTCGCCATTTTCCGTCCAAAGAATCCACCTCCTACAACGATGGTACGATAACATGAGACGCTTGTCGCTCATTTGTCTTCTGTTGCCGGCGACCTTCTGCAGTGTTGCTTTTTCACAAGAACAGGAAAAGGCGATAGAGAAGATCTTGCTCGATCAGGTGGCCGCGTGGAACGCGGGGAACATTGACGGATACATGAAGGGATACTGGAACTCAGACAGTACGTTGTTTCTCAGTGGAGGAAATCTCACGCGGGGATACAGCGGCGTCCTCTCCCGGTACAAGAAGACATACGACACCCGCGACAAGATGGGGAAGTTGGAATTCGAAGAGCTTCATATCAGAATAATCACTCAGTCTCTCGGTCTTGCCACCGGCATCTGGCGTCTCCATCGGGCAAAAGACATGCCGTGGGGCCGGTTCACGCTCCTTGTGGAGAAAAAGCCGGAGGGGTGGCGCATCGTCCACGACCACACATCATCGGCAAACTGAATTTCCTTCCCCGCCTCCGTTTTTCCGACTACCTTGACAAGAGATGGACTGCCAAGAGTGAAGTCCGTCTTCTGGCCAAGAACAGATTAGGTAAGACGGACTTCTTTCCATGCCCACAAGATTCTATCCTGGCAACATTTACCATCTGTACAACCGCGGTAACAACAGACAGAGTATCTTTCTTGAGGCGGAAAACTATCGATTCTTTCTGTTTCGATTACTCAGTTCTCTCCAAAAAGTCGAAGTTGATCTGCTCGCGTATTGTTTGATGCCCAACCACTATCATATACTTATACTTCTTTTCCGGCTGGTTCACTTCTTCAGCAAATCCATCACGGCAGCAGCTGTCGCCTTCATCCCCGTTCGAATCGTCGGCTCTGGATCAGGCGCGAACTGGCTGGAATGAAGTGAGGGAAGAGAGACGCCATCCTTGAGGCTTTGTGCAACTCTGGCGGGTTCGACGGCTCCAAGCCAGAAGATGCAGAGCGGGATTTTGTCGTCAAGGCTGAAACAACCGAAATCCTCGCCCCCCATGACCGGGTCGACCTTCAACACGTTCTCTTTTCCCAGCTCAGACTCGAATGCACGGGTGACCCTGCGCGTAAACTCCGGATTGTTGTACGTCGATGCTGTGAACTCGCTTTCCTCGGTTCTGATGATCGGCATTCTGTCGGAGGGTACTCCGGCAGCGGTTGCGATTCCCCGGGCAATTCTTTCGATCGACGCAAGCATCTTCTGCCGCACATCCTCTTTGTATGCCCGGACCGTGATCTGCAACCGGACTTCGTCTGGGATGATGTTGTGTTTCGTTCCCCCATGGATCGAGCCAACCGTTACGACCGAAGGGTCGAGAGGCGAATTCTCGCGACTGACAATCGTTTGCAGCGAGAGCACGATCTGAGATGCCAGAACAACAGGATCCTTCGTGGTGTGTGGATACGCCCCGTGACCCCCCACGCCACGGACAGTGATATCAACCGAGGTCACGCTGGCGAGTGTATATCCTTCGCAGACTCCCACCGTGCCCGCCGCCATTGAAGTATTATCATGGAGCGCAAGAACATGATCCGGTCGGGGGAACTTCGTATACAACCCGCCGTTGAGCATTGCTTTCGCTCCCGCTCCTCGCTCCTCGCAAGGTTGTCCGATCATGACAAGCGTTCCCTTCCACTGGTTCTTCAACTCACTCAGAATGGTGGCAGCGCCAAGAAATGAGGTCATGTGAATATCGTGACCGCAGGCATGCATCACCGATACCTCCCGGCCAGCGTCGTCTTTTGTCTTCACCGTGCTCGCATACGGAAGGCCGGTTTTCTCCTCGACGGGCAAAGCATCGAGATCGGTCCTCACAAGCACCGTGGGACCATTTCCGTTCTTCATAACAGCGACGATGCCGAAACTCGTCCGGCTCGGATCAGCATATTTCCCGAATCGCTCGGTCACCTCAAATCCAAGTGTCCGTAGTCGTTGCCCAAGCAGTGCTGCCGTCTTCTCCTCCTGGTAGGAAATCTCCGGATTAAGGTGGAGGAACCTGTAAGTCTCCAGAAGTCTCGGCAGTTCACGCGTGGCAATGGCGTCGAGTGACCTTTGGCTGAAAGCAGGCGTGATGCCGAATGCGAATACTGCCAGCATGCAAAAAAGACTTGGGAATTTCATAGAACTCCTGAATGAAGTGGGTGTCGCGGATTCGACGAAACTGCTAGGTCCTGCGAAGCTTGATCCGGAACGTCGTGCCAACGCCTGGCTTGCTGTCTTTGAGGGTGAGCTTGCCGCTGTGGTATGTCTCGATGATACGCTGGGAGAGGCTGAGCCCGAGTCCCCAGCCGCGTTTCTTTGTGGAAAAACCAGGCCTGAAGACTTCTTTGCGATAGGTCATGTCGATCCCCTTGCCCGTGTCAGTGACATCGATGTTGACGAAATTCTGTCGCTCCGAAAGCGTGATCGTGATCTTTCCAGAACCGTTCTCAATCGCATCCAGTCCGTTCTTGACCAGATTCTCAATGACCCATTCGAAGAGCTCGCTGTTGATCTGGACGGTGATGGGGGATTTGTATTCGAGTGAAAGCTGAACCTTCTTGCCCGTCTGGGGGATGCGTCGCTGGAAGTACTGCAACACTTTCTCGATGACTTCCACCAGGTTTTCATCCTTCAGATCGGGTTTAGAGCCGATGCGCGAGAACCGACTCGCGATCTTCTGGAGCCGCTGAAGATCGTTATCCATGTCATGAAGCGTCTCAATGATCTTCGGGTCCGAGCTTCCGGTCTGGTGTCTCAGGAGCTCGACCCAGCCCATCATGCTGGAGATCGGTGTCCCGAGTTGGTGCGCAGTCTCGCGCGCCATACCAACCCAGATGCTGCTCTGTTCACTTCGTTTGATATTGCTGAAACTGATGTACCCGATCAGGATCCAGAGTGCGACAACAGCGATCTCAATATAGGGCAGAAGCCGAAGGCGCGTAATCAGGCTCGACTCGCCGTAGTGGACGTAGTTAAGGATGAGGCTGTCGGAAGCCTCCACTTTGATCCTCGGATTCCGCTCGTCCATCTCCGCCATAAGCTTCTTGAGGTAGAGACGCTGTTGGTCTGGTGACATCGTTGAGTCGAGGGCGATATTCTTGACGTTCAAGGAATATGGCTGAAGAGGCTCGTTGGCGGCGTCGGAAAGGACCAGCGGGAAGTCGATGTTGTTGATGACCTCTTCCAGAACGAAACTGTAGTCGCCCGTCTGCGTTTTGTTGCTGCCGATGTACTCAAATGACTTGGCGAAAAGGCTTGCAATATGCTTCTGGTTCGCTTCGAGGTCACCAACAATGGAATGCGTGTACCAAAGGGTCCCGGCTACGATGATGAAGGCGAAAATCAGCAGGGCGACCTTCAGCTCGCTGGATTGAGGGAGCAAATTTCGATTGTGGGTCTTCATTGGCGGATTGATAGCCGCAGTTGTTATCGGGCGATGAGAGTCTGGTCGCGCCGCGCACCGACGGAAACCATCCACACCTTTGTCTGAAGCAGAGACGCCATTGCTTCGATGTAGACGCGTGCGCGCGGGGGGAGCTTCCCGTACGACCGCAAACCAGATGTTGTTGTCTTCCATCCTTTGAATGTGCGCAGCTGTGGCTGCACCATTTCGAGCGTGCGGAGGTCCGTCGGGAAATTCTGTACTTTCTTTTCGCCGACAGTATAGCCGACGCACACCTTGATTTCCTCGAACTGGTCGAGCACGTCGAGTTTCGTAATGGCAATCTTCTGAATTCCGTTGACGCGAAGAGAGTAGCGCAGGCTCACGATATCCAGCCAGCCACAGCGGCGTGGGCGGCCGGTTGTCGCACCGTATTCGCCGCCGGTCTTCCTCAGCCGTTCTCCCGTTTCGTCGTTCAGTTCCGATGGGAATGGGCCATTGCCGACGCGGGTCGAATACGCTTTCACAACGCCAACAACAGATTTAATGGCCGTCGGCGGAATTCCCAGTCCGGTACAGGCGCCACCGCTCGTCGGATTTGAGGAAGTCACAAAGGGATATGTGCCGTGATCAACATCGAGCAAGGCTCCCTGCGCTCCCTCGGCAAGGACTTTCTTCTTGTTCTTGAGAGCGTTGTTGAGATACAGCGAGGTGTCAGTGACGTACTCGTCGATCTTCTTGTCGAACTCCTGATACTCATGAATGATCGCGTCGACGTCGAGTTCCTTCGAATTGTAGACCTTGCTGAGGATCTGGTTCTTCTCTTCAATATTGCGCTTCAGTTTCTTGCCCAGAACGTCGCGGTCGAGGAGATCCACCACGCGAATACCCGTGCGGGTGTACTTGTCGATGTATGCGGGACCGATACCCCGGCCGGTCGTACCGATTTTCTCTTCCCCCTGCTCGCGGATCGAGTCGAGGAGTTTGTGATACGGCATGATCAGGTGAGCGTTGTGGCTGATCAGCAGTCGTCCTTTCACTTCGATACCGAGTTGATGCAACTGTTCGATTTCTGCCATGAGAGCGACCGGGTCGAGTACCACGCCATTGCCAATGACACACGTGACATGTTTGTGGAAGATGCCGGAGGGAATGAGATGCAGTACGTACTCTTTGCTCGTGATGCCATTCGGTGTTCTTATCGGAACAACGACCGTATGACCAGCATTGGCACCGCCCTGATATCGAGCGACAATGTCGACGTTTTCGCTCAGGTGGTCTACGATCTTTCCTTTGCCTTCATCGCCCCATTGAGCGCCAACGATGATCTGAACGGGCATACGTTGTCCTTCGCATGGATCTTGAGTGAGTGTACATCATCTGAGGAGTCGGGAAGGGATCCTGCGCGAGACCGAATCGACTATGGTGTTGAGAGCGTTAGATGCTGTTCGGCTCGCCGCCTGATTCCCAAAAATTGTAGGCAAAAAAAGAACGAAATACAAGGTGAAGCTCTGCAATTGGTGTTTTGCCTTTCAGCCGTTTATGGGTTATATTTTCGTCGCAACCAGATAAACTCTCGACTCTTCACGGCGTAAAAGGTCCAGCGTGGACAAATTCGTCATTCATGGCGGTAAGAAGCTAAAAGGCACTGTGCAGGCGAGCGGCGCTAAGAATGCATCACTTGCGCTGATGCCTGCAACCCTCCTCGCGTCCGGAGAGTACAAGCTTCACAATACTCCGATTCTTCGCGATGTGGCGACGATGTCCCGGCTGCTTGAGACGATGGGGCTGAAGATCAGGCGGGATGACCATACGCTCACCATCGACTCGTCGACGATCACGAGCTTTGAGGCACCGTACGAACACGTCAAAAAGATGCGCGCATCGATTTATGTTCTCGGTCCGCTGGTTGGGCGTTTTGGTCAGGCGGACGTTTCCCTACCGGGAGGCTGTGCCTGGGGGCCCAGGCCCGTCAATCTTCACATCGAGGGTCTTCGCAAACTGGGTGCTCAGATCGAACTCGAAGGAGGGTACATTCGGGCGAGGGCAAAGCGTTTGCGCGGGGCTCGCATCGTGTTTGATGTCTCCAGTGTCGGGGCCACAGGCAATGTCATGATGGCAGCAGTTCTTGCACAGGGGACAACGGTGATCGACAACGCGGCGATGGAGCCGGAAATCGCAGCGCTCGGGCAGTTTCTCAAGACGATGGGTGCGAAAATCGATGGTGTCGGGACCAATCATCTTGAGATCGAAGGCGTGGATGCCCTGCATCCGGCGGAGTGCGTGACGATCCCCGACCGCATCGAGACCGGCACGCTCCTCATCGCGGCGGCGCTCGTCGGCGACAGAAATGCGTCGGTTCGCATTGAGCGATGTTCTCCGTCTCACCTGAGCGCCGTGACGACAAAGCTGGAAGATGTCGGGGCAAGACTTACGATTGGAAAAGACTTTATCGAGATCGTTCCGCCTGAGTCACTCCGGCCTGTCAACATTACCACATCGATCTATTCCGGTTTCCCCACAGATATGCAGGCTCAGTGGATTGCATTGATGAGTCTGGCTCAGGGATCGAGCATCATCACGGAGACCATCTATTCCGATCGATTCATGCACGTTCCGGAGTTAATCCGGCTGGGGTGCGACATCACCGTCAAAGACAATATCGCAACCGTCGTTGGTGTCAAGCGACTGACCGGTGCAAAAGTGATGTCCACCGACCTTCGGGCGAGCGCCTCTCTTATTCTCGCCGGCTTGGCAGCAGAAGGAAGTACGGAAGTCCTGCGGGTGTATCATCTGGATCGCGGGTACGAGCAAATTGAAAAAAAAATGGCCAGCCTCGGCGCCGAGATCACACGCGCGGCCAGCGAGGAATTCTAATCCCTCCGTAGACGACATTCAGCTTCGCCTTTGAGCTTGACGAAGGGTCGGACGCAAAACACTTCATAGCCTTCCTATCGTATGGCGATGATCAAAGAGTTCCTATCCTATCGGTCCCATGTCATCGCACTCGCTGTGGTGTTGATCGTTTCACTCGTCCTTACCCAAATCCCGCTTTTCAACTACCTCGGATATGAATACTCTGCAGTGATCGTTTTGTTGTGGAGCCTCATTGCGGGGTTGTTGACAATTTCGTTGTGGAACAAACGGGAGGTAGAGGCGAGCGAGAGATTCGCGGCATTTGCCGCTCGATCGCTTGTGACCGTCCTTCTCGCTCTCATCATTCCCTTTGTTGTCATCGTGGTGAACGCGTTCTTCGTCAGGAACTGTTCGTTCCCACAGGGCATCATCCTGTTTTTTCTCGTGACGGTTCTCGGTGTCGTTTTCGCACACGCCCTCTCGCTCTTCTGTGTCGTCGTATTTCCACGCTGGAAGAAAACCAGTTTTGTGATCACGTGGATCGCAGTGCTTGCTCAGATTCCCTATGTGGGATTTACGGGGCCGCAGATCTTCGCGTTCAATCCGATCCTCGGGTTCTTTCCGGGCCTGACGTACGATGAGACGCTTGATGTCACGGGACGACTGCTGGTGTACCGGATAGGGACGCTTGCGCTGAGTCTTCTGGTTCTTCTGGTGGCCGTGTCACTCGGTCGGTGGCGAAACTACAATGGCCTCCAATCGTCTCGATCGACTTCGTTGGTAGGCCGCATGATCATGGCGGCACTCGCGGTGGCTTTGGTGTTGCTCTTTTTCTTCAGTGACCGGATCGGCCTGTCTTCGTCAGAGTCATCGATCCAGCAGTTACTTGGGGGAAGGGCGGAGACGGAGCATTTCATTGTGTTTTACCCGGATACACTCCTCAGGGGACCGAGG
>Ga0315287_10004114_pt1 | contig 14130 bp, 11 predicted proteins | sample YL17G11_0_MG_FD_205037 | JGI IMG/M metagenome (GOLD analysis project Ga0315287, IMG submission 205037) | Sediment microbial communities from Yellowstone Lake, YNP, Wyoming, USA - YL17G11_0 | ecosystem: Environmental > Aquatic > Freshwater > Lake > Sediment | place: USA: Wyoming | collected... | reverse complement strand
GATACCCCTCGACATCGCCCGCAAATTCACCGTCATTGCCGTCTCCAAACTGGGCAAAACCCTCATCGTCGCCATTGCCGATCCGAATAACATCTACGTCCTGGACGCCATCAAATTCATCACCGGGTGCGGCGTGCAGCCGGTTATCTCCCCCGAAAAGGCCATCCTGAAGGCGATCGACGTCTATTACAAGGACCAAAACGGCGTCAGTGAAATCCTCAAGGGCCTCGAGGATGACGAAGAACTGGAGATCGTCTCGGTCGACAGCGACGACTTTTCGGACACCGATCTCCAGTCGGCGGTGCAGGACAAGCCGCTGGTGAGGCTGGTCGACTCAATCATCAGGGATGCCGTCAGAATGAACGCCTCGGATATTCACCTCGAGATGTACGAGAAGCGCATCCGGGTGCGTTACCGCGTCGACGGCAACCTGCGGGAGATGGCGCCGCTGCCGTTCAAGTATCGCGCGGCCATCATCTCGCGCATCAAGATCATGGCCGAGCTGGACATTTCCGAGCGGCGGCTGCCCCAGGACGGCCGCATCAAGGTCAAGATCGACAACCGAACGATCGATCTGCGAGTGTCGGTCCTGCCGACCATCTTCGGCGAGAAGGTGGTCATGCGAATTCTTGACCCGAATGCCCTTATGGTCGACATGACGCGGCTGGGGTTCACCCCCGAGGCACTGGAACGATTCGCCAAGGCGATCCGGACGCCGTTCGGGATCATCCTGGTCACCGGGCCGACCGGTTCCGGTAAGACGACGACGCTGTATTCGGCGCTCAAGCAGATTAACACCGAGGACGTCAACATCATGACGGCCGAGGACCCGGTCGAGTTCAACTTCGACGGCATCAACCAGGTCGCCGTCCGGTCGGAAATCGGGCTGACGTTCGCCTCGGCGCTACGCTCATTCCTGCGACAGGACCCGGACATCATCATGGTCGGCGAGGTGCGTGACGCCGAAACCGCCGAGATCGCCATCCGGGCGGCGCTCACGGGGCATTTGGTCTTCTCGACCCTCCATACCAACGATGCGCCGTCGTCGGTGCCCCGCCTGATTGATATGGGTATTCCCAGCTACCTGGTCGCCTCCGCCACCCGTCTGATCATGGCCCAGCGCATGACGCGGAAACTGTGCAGTCACTGCAAACGCCCCTATCATCTGACCGACGACGACATCGCGGCTTTGGATGTCCCCGCCTCGTTTATCACCACCCGGGAGGTTTTTGAGGCCCCCGGTTGCGACGATTGCAACGGGACCGGGCAGTCCGGTCGATGCGGGATATTTGAGGTCATGCCCATCTCGTCGAGCATTGAACGCATGATTTTGGAACGGGCCACCGACACGGAAATCAGAAATAAGGCCATCGAAGAGGGGATGTTGACGCTTCGGATGGCGGCCGTGGAGAAAATGATGAGCGGCCTGATCGGCCTCAAAGAAGTCTTTGCCGTGACCGGCTCTGCTTAAGCTTTCCGGCCTTTTTCTTCCAATTTTTGCCCTTTTTTCGATCGACCGAAGGGTCTAATCGAGGTCGGTGTAACCATATCGAAGGCAAAAAGATATCAGGAAGTTGAAACGTCCTTTCGGCTCAAGGTTTAGGGGTCGCCATCCGATATATATAGAGACGTACACGCTGATTGTTATGTGCCAACAGGGCCTTGCTGAGAAGGAGAGATAATGGTAACCCTGCGCGAGCTTCTGGAGGAGATGTGCCGGCGGAACGCGTCGGACTTGCACTTGACCGTAGGTACCCCGCCTCAACTGCGGATTGACGGCAGGCTGGTTCGTTCCGACCATGACGTGTTGACGCAGGAAACGACGATGAAGCTGGCCTACAGCATCATGAATGAAAAGCAGCGCAAGAAATTCGAGGAGAAAAACGAGCTCGATCTGTCGTTCGGTCTGGAGAGCTTGAGCCGGTTCCGGTGCAACGTCTTCATGCAGCGGGGCAACGTGGCGGTGGCCATCCGGCAGATCCCCTTTAAGATCAGATCGTTCGAGGAACTCGGGCTGCCCAAGGTTGTCTCTGAACTGGCCAATCTGCCGAAAGGCCTGGTGTTGGTGACCGGCCCGACCGGATCGGGGAAATCGACGACGCTGGCGGCCATTATCGACAAGATCAACCGCGAGCACAGCTGCCATATCCTGACCGTGGAGGATCCGATCGAATACCTGCACCGTCACAACGGTTGTTTGGTCAACCAGCGCGAGGTCTTCACTGATACGCCGTCGTTCGCCTCGGCCTTGAAATATGCGCTGCGCGAAGACCCGGACGTCGTGCTGGTGGGCGAGATGCGCGATCTGGAGACGATCGAGGCCGCGCTGAATATATCCGAGACCGGCCATCTGGCCTTCGCCACTCTGCATACTAATTCGGCGGCGGAATCGATCAACCGGATCGTCGACGTGTTTCCCACCAACCAGCAGGAGCAGATTCGCGTGACGCTGTCGTTCACGCTGCAGGCGGTGATTGCACAGCAGTTGGTGCCCAAGATCGGCGGCGGCCGGGCGCTGGTGCTGGAGATCATGGTCTGCACGCCCGCGATCCGGGCCATCATCCGCGACGACAAAATTCACCAGATTTACAGCATGATCCAATCGGGGCAAAAATACGGCATGCGGAGCATGAACATGTCGTTGGCCGAGCTGTATCGCACCGGCAAGATCACCCTCCATGATGCCCTCGGTCGCAGCTCCGATCAGAATGAGTTGAATGAAATGATATCCAGGCAACCGTCGCCAGCTTTTGCGTAAGGAGTTGTAGTCGATGCCGGAATATGAATATAAAGGAAAGACCTTGGGGGGGACCCAGGTCAGCGGCGTCCTGAAGGCCAAGAACCAGCAGGACCTCGAGCGGGTTTTGCGCCGCAATAGAATTTTGGTCGGCAGCATCCGCAAGAAACCGTCCCAGATCAATATCAAGTTTGGAACCGGGATCAAGCGGCAGGATGTCTCCCGGTTTACCCGGCAGTTTGCCACTATGATCGGGTCGGGGTTGCCGATGATTCAGTGCCTTGAAATTCTGGCCTCCCAGATGGAATCGAAAGAGATGCGCAAAGTCATCATGCAGATCAAGGATTCCGTCCAGGGCGGTTCCACGCTGGCCGACGCTCTGGCCCGTCATCCCAAGGTCTTCGACCAGTTGTTTACCAACATGGTCGAGGCCGGCGAGATGGGCGGCGCGCTGGACGTGATCCTCGTGCGGCTGGCGGGTTACCGGGAAAAGGCCGACGCCTTGATCCGGAAAGTCAGGGGCGCCATGATGTATCCGGCGGTTATCGTGGTTGTGGCCGTTGGCGTCACCATTGCGATGCTGACGTTTATCGTCCCCGTGTTCGCCAAGATGTTTGCGGGACTCGGATCGCAGCTTCCCGGCCCGACGCTGGTGGTTCTGGGCATCTCGAATTTCCTCAAGAGCCAATATCTTCTGTTCATCACGGCGCTTATCGCGCTGGTGGTGGGGTACAAGCTTTACGTCCGAACATCCAACGGGCGCCTGACGGTCGACCGGTTCTTGCTCAGATTCCCGCTTCTGGGGACGCTCATCCGCAAGTCCGCCATTTCGCGGTTTACGCGGACCCTGGGAACCCTCCTGTCGTCGGGCGTATCCATCCTGGAGGCTCTGGAGATCACCGCCAAAACGGCCGGCAACCGGGTGGTTCACGACGCCATCAGGCGGTCGGTGGTGTCGATCGCCGAGGGCGATACGATCACCGCGCCCCTCAAGGAAAGCGGCGTATTTCCGCCCATGGTGACACAGATGATCGCCGTCGGCGAAAAAACGGGCGGTTTGGATGAAATGCTCAACAAGATCGCCGACTTCTATGACGAGGAAGTGGACGCTGCCGTCAGCGCCCTGACCTCGATCATTGAGCCGGTGGTCATCGTCTTTATGGGTGCGGTCATCGGCGGTATGCTGATCGCTATGTATCTGCCGATGTTCGACATCGTCGGCAAGATCGGTTAAGCTCGGACGGGCGGGCCGAAAGCCCGCCCGTTTTTCTTATGCGTATCGCTCCCCGACATCCCATCGTGAAAAGCGCCTGGCTTTTGCCTCTGCGGATGATCACTTTCTGCGTGGTGGCCGGCGTGGTCGTGGTCTGGTTGGGGTTTCCCTCGTATCTTCACGCCCCCTTCTTCGCGTACTGCGTCATTACGCTGGCGACGCTGACGGTCATCCTTCTACTGCGCCGACTTGACTTCCGCGTCCTCTACCATTTTCTCATCGCCCTGCATTTCGGCAGCGAGATTCTGAACGAAGCCGGCATCGTCTATACAACCGGGAGTCTCTACAGTCCCTTCTCCGCCCTGTTCTTGCTGACTATCGTCTCGGCGGCGCTGGTCTACCGCCTGGTGGGAACGCTTCTGGTGGCATCATTGGTCAGCGTCGCCTATGCCGGCGTCACGTGGGCCAACGCCTTCCTTCTGGCCCCGGGACGAAACGCCGTTCCGGCGGTAAATGACGGCCTTTTCGGAGCCGACGTCATTTTCTATTCGACCTTTCTGCACATTCTCATTTTTTACCTGGTGGCATTCGTTTCGGGGTACCTCGCCGAAAAGCTCCAATCGCAAGATCGGGCGCTGCATTCCGCCTCGGCCGAGCTGAAGAAAGCCCGGCTGGACACCGGAGATATCCTGCGGCACCTCAACTGCGGGCTGATCACCGTCAGTCCGCAGGGAGCCGTCGTCTATTTCAATCGAACGGCGGAAACCATCCTCGGTCTCAGCGAAACCGACGTGGCCGGAAAGAATTGCCGCGTCGCCTTTGCCGGGTCTCTGGCGCCTTTGGCCGACAACCTTCTTTCGGCGCTGGAGTCGCACGAATGGCTGGCGCGGTCCGAGTTTGACGTGGCCGACGCCGGCGGCAAGCAGATTCCTCTGGGGATATCGACGTCGATTCTCTACGACGGCGATTCCGGGATCCGCGGAGTGATCGGAATCTTCCAGGACTTGACCGAGGCGAAACGGCTGGAGGAGAAGATGCGGCACGCCGACCGCATGGCCGCCGTCGGCGAGCTCTCGGCCAGCATCGCACACGAAATCAGAAATCCGTTGGCCTCGATTTCCGGGTCGGTCGAAGTGTTGAAAAACGAGTTGCTTCTCGATGGCGACAATGACCGACTAATGTCGTTGATCGTCAAAGAAACGACGCGGCTGGACGGGATTTTATCGGACTTTTTGCAGTTCGCCCGCGTCGGACGACCCCAGTTGCGCAAAGTGGAAGTCAACCGCATCGTCTCCGACGTGATCGAACTGATCCGCCGGCATCCGGCTTATAACAACCACGTCCGGATAGGTTTGCTGGCGGAAAGCAATGTTACCTACATGGCCGGGGATGAAGACCAGTTGAAGCAAGTCCTGTTCAATCTGATCATTAATGCCTGCGAGGCGTTCGAGGGGCGAGAAGGCGCCGTGCAACTCGATATCTCACGGTACGCCGTCCCCGGAGGCGGCGACGGCGTGAAACTGGTGGTTCGCGACGACGGCCCGGGGATTCCAAGCGAGCGGCTGGAGAGGATTTTTCTGCCCTTTTATTCCACTAAGAAAAATGGAACCGGCCTGGGGCTGTCGATTGTATCGCGTCTGGTGGAGGCGCTCGGCGGCAGGATCGAGGTCAGATCGGAGCCGGGCCACGGGACGGAATTTCATCTGTTCTTTCGCGGGATAAAAGACCACACGCTCCACGGCCAATCGGCCGGTTTGTCGACCGTCACTTTCCCCCAGTAATGATGGTTTTTGTCGTCAGCGTCTGATCATCGCCTCTTCCGTGCGAACTTTTCCTTGATTTTTGGGTAAATTCTATTAATATGAAGGTTCAATTTTTAGGGAATGGACTGAACGCGATGGGAAAATGGGTGAAAATCTGGTGGTTGGTTGGTGTGGCGGCGCTGATTATGGGCTGCCAAGGCGGGAAAAAAGAACTCCCCGTGTCGGAGAAAACGGCTGACTCGTTTCAGGTTTTTGTTTTTGCCGAATCGCCTTTAATGACGATCGACTCGGACAAGATGGCGGATAAATTGCGTCTGAATCAGATCCCGGGCATGACGCCGGTGATCGATTCCGTCGTCGCCCTGACCAGCGTATATCAGGTCCTGGCCGATACCTGTCTGGCGCTGGAATTCGATACGTTCAATCTGGCCATCGAGGATCCTAACCTGTACAAGCAGTATCTCGACTTGCGCCAGGATCGAATCATGCGGCTGATGTATCAGGAGATTATCGTCGACCCGGTGAAGGTTTCCGATTCCGCCGTGCTGGCCGGCTACGAAACCCAGAAAGAGTCGTTCAAGCAGCCCGACCGTTATCGGGCCCGCCACATCGTCATTTCCGGTGACTCGTTTCGGCACGGTACGGATTCCGCCCTGTACGCGACCCTGACCGATCAGCAGTTGGATTCGATGGCGCACGCAACGCTGTCCCAAATCCGGGACCGGGTGACCAAGGGCGAGAATTTCGATACTTTGGCCATGTTATATTCCCAAGACGTCAATACGGCCGCTATGGGCGGCGACTTGGGGTATTTTGAACTGGATCAGATGGTCGCGCCGTTTGATTCGACGGTCAAGAACACTCCGGTGGGGAAGCTCTCCGGCATTATCAAGACGGAGTATGGCTGGCATATTATCAGGGTGGAGGATTTCTCGCCTGAGCATTATATCCCCCTCGACTCGGTGTATCAGGAGGTTGAATTAAAACTGAAGGAACAGACCCTGATGGAGAAGAGCCGGGCGTATATGGATTCGCTCAAGCAGGCGGCCGTGATCGTCTATGATACGGCGGCGCTGATGATAGTCGACTCGCTGCACCATGACGACGATCCCCTGGCGTATGTCGACCCCGATGACACCGTATATGGAAACGACACGCTCTATTTCCGTGAATACAACCAGAACGTCCTTGGTTTCAAACGCTATAAGGGCATTGAAGGCGAACTGCCGCTGTCCGACAAGACGGAGTTGCTTTCCAGCGTGGCCGTCCGCTACCTCCTCGCTCAGGCGGCGCGAGAATTGGGTTATCTCGACGATCCGCGGGTAGTCGAGTGGTCGCGGGAGAAAATCAAGCAGTACTCGACGTCGGTTATGCGCACGCGTCTCCTGGGAGACGGTTATGAGCCGTCGGATGAGGAAATGCGGGCGTACTTTGATGCTCATATCGACGACTATGCGGTGGAACGTCCGTTGACCGTGCAACACATCGTTTTCGCCGATTCCAGCGTGGCCGAACTCGTCCGCGACCAGTTGATGTCAGGGGTCGATTTCATCGAAATGGTTGACAAGTATTATCCCGGCGACCCTGATATCCGACGTGCGGCCGCCGACCTGGGCGAGATCGGGCCCAATGACATGCCCGGGGAGTTTTGGCGAGTGGGGCTGGCGACGCCGGTGGGGGCCATATCACACCCGGTCAAGACGGAATACGGGTATCATCTCATCAAAGTGCTCAGCCGGAAGTACTCGCTGGATTTCGGGCAGGCCGTGGCGAAAATTAAGCCCATCCTCATGCGAGACCATCAACGGCAGATCTTGCGTGCCTTTGTCGATTCCCGGCTCAGTGAAGCGCCGAAAATCCGTTGGGAGTATCTGGATAAGCTGTATTTCGTACGGCCTGGGGGGCCGACCCTGCCGCCCTTGCCGACGCGCACCGATCCATGAACGACGCGAACGACATATCTCTATCCGCCGAACTTATCCGCAAGGGGATACATCTGTTTGCGCTGGTCATACCGGTGGGGCATTATTTTGTCTCCTTTCCGGTGGCGGTCGTCGGAATCTCGGCGCCGGCGGCGATCTCCATCCTTCTTGACCTTGCCCGGTTCAAACGGTGGAGATTATGGACTTTGGTTTCACGTTTGCTGACGCCGATTATCCGTGACCACGAAGTCCGGGGCGGATTCACCGGGGCGAGTTATATCCTGACGGCCTCCGCGATCGTCATTTTTGTCTTTCCCAAGTCAATTGCCATTGCCGCCATAACCTTTATCATCATCGGCGATACGGCCGCGGCGCTGGTCGGACGCGTGTGGGGAAGGCACAAGCTGATCGGCAGGAAGTCTATCGAGGGTTCCTCGGCCTGTCTGTTGTCGCTGATTCTGGTTTCGTTTCTTATTCCGGGTCTGCCGACTCCGGTCGGCATCGTCGGCGCGGTTTCGGCGTGCCTGGCGGAGGCCTTTTCGGGGAAAATCGACGACAACCTGGCCGTGCCGGTGTTTTCCGGATTGGTGATGTTTCTGGTTATGTCCGCCATGGGTTACCAGCAGGCCGTCCTGTTTGCAGGCTTTCGCTGAAGTAACCCGCCGGTTCCCAATCATCACTCGGGTGGAGAATGCGAGTATGGCCGATATAAGAATCATTGATTTGCGCTCCGATACCGTCACCAAGCCGTCGCCCGCGATGCGCCAGGCGATGGCCGAGGCGGAGGTCGGCGACGACGTTTTCGGAGATGATCCCACCGTCAAGCGGCTTGAGACGATGGCGGCGGAGATGCTGGGCAAGGAAGCCGCCCTCTTTGTGCCCTCGGGGACCATGGCCAACCAGGTGTCGTTGCATACCGCCTCACAGCGGGGGGATGAAGTGCTGTGCGGCGCCGACTGTCATATCGTCAACTACGAGGTGGGGGCGCCGGCGGTGCTTTCGGGTTTGATGATGCATCCGTTGCCGGACGACAAGGGCATTCTCTCGGCGGACATCATCGAAAAGAATATCCGCCCGCGCAATATTCACAATCCTCGTACGGCCATCGTGGCTCTGGAAAACACCCACAACCGGGCGGGGGGAACCATCTACCCGCTGGACACTATCGCCGAGATCGAGAAGGTGGCGCGTCGATACGGCCTGTGGATGCACCTCGATGGCGCCCGGCTGTGGAACGCGCACGTGGCCACCGGGATTCCGCTTGACACGTACGCCGGGCATTTCGATTCGGTCACGGTCTGCCTGTCGAAAGGGTTGGGCGCTCCGGTGGGATCGCTGGTTTTGGGGACGCGGGAGTTTATCGAGAGGGCCCGCCGCACGCGCAAAATGTTCGGGGGCGGCATGCGGCAGGTGGGCATCCTTGCGGCGGCGGGGATTTACGCGATCGAGCACAATCTCGAGCGGCTGGCCGACGATCATGTCAACGCGCGATATCTTGCCGAAAAGCTCAGCGCCCTGCCCGGGCTGACGGTTGATCTTGAAACCGTCCAAACCAATATCGTCATCGCCACGGTCGACCCAGCGGTGATATCGGTGGATGATTTTACGACGCGGCTGGCGGCGCGGGGCGTTTTGTGCGTGCCGTTCGGCGCCACCCGGGTGCGATTTGTGCCGAACCTGGATACCGGCGGCGAGGATTGCCGTCGGGCGGCGACCATCATCGGCGAAGTGATGGGACCGTAGCCGTCCGGCGCAGGAGGCCGATAAAAACAGACCCGGGCTGGATCAGCCCGGGTCCGAAGGGTCATAAGAAAGGATAGTAGACAATGCGCAACAATACCGACTATCCAAACTCACCTTGTCTTAACAGCACTAACTACTTTACGCATGCGACCCGGTAAAGTTCCAACCTGTGAACAAGTCTGCGAAAAAATTATTCATTCGTATAAGGTCTGTTGTTGACAGTCGAAACGATGTTTCGTAGGACACGGTCATGACCAAGGCCGCCTTCACCATTCTGGGGTCATCGGCGGGCATGCCGCAGGCGGGCCGGATCAATTCGGGATACGTCCTGGAAGTCGATGCGCGGTTGTTCCAGTTCGACTGCGGAGGCGGGGTCTGCCATGCCTTCCGTCGATATGGGTTTGACCCCCTGGCCGTGGAACGGATCGTCATTTCGCACACCCATCCGGATCATGTCTCCGATCTGCCGCTCTTTATCCAAATGGAATACCTGGCCGGCCGGCGCGAGCCGTTCGTCATTCATCTACCCGATGAGGCTGTCGATTCGATGAAAAGCCTGTTTCGGGCGATGTATCTCATCCAACAAAAGCTGCCGTTCGAGCTGTCGCTTGCGCCGGTCTCGGCCGGGGAGGCGATTGAGGCCGAAGGGGTGAAAATCGAGCCGATAGCCAACTCTCATTTGGTCAAGTATGCGCCGTTTGTCCGCGAGTACGGATTAAAAAGCAAGCAGGAATCGTATTCCTACCTCATCAAGGTTGGTGGCAAATCCCTGCTATACTCGGCCGACCTGGGGACGGAAGGGGATATCCTCGGATATCTCGATGGTCTCGACGTGCTGGTGATAGAATCGACGCATATCGATCTTGAGCGTGTCATTGAAAATGCGGCCGAATGCGGCGTAGGCAGGGTCGTCCTCACGCATATCGCCGAGGAGTACGACGTCGCGAAAGCTCTGGTGATGGGTCAGAAAGCGGGTATGGCCAATCTCATGATTGCGCACGATGGGTTGCGGATCGAGCTTTAGCTTCAAAATCAAGCCGGGGCGTTCCAGCGGATACTAACGCCTACGATCCTTGGCGAACTCCTGAGAGTTATTTGTGGAAATAAAGAATCAACGCAATAATCCAGATTATAGTGGCGGTATAAAAGCCGAGCATGAACGGCCGCAGCCAGAACGGCCGTTTCTTCTTCATCGACGGGATCTTGAGTTCCGCGTGGCAGTGCGGACACCGCACCGCCCCTTTTGTGATCAATTCCCGACAAAAGGGGCATATCGCCACGTTCCTCGCGTTGGGTGACAATGGTTCCACGGCCGGCTGTTCTCTCCTCATGCCATAACCGGGTATTCGACTCTGGCGAACCAACCCAGTTCAATGTCGGCAAACAGGTGGTCCCGGGCCTGGCAGTCGCGCACGAAGGCCAGTTCCCCCGGCAGGGCCTTTTGTCCCGAAGCGACCTTATCCGCCAGCGCGGCCAGCTTGTTGAAGTCGCCGTAATGTTCGCTGACGCGCAGTTCGGCGTAGTCGCGGGCCGACCAGGTCGAAATCAAGAACTGCCAGTCCGAGGCCGACAAAAGCATCAACTCGCGCGCCGCCTGCCTGACGATCTCGACCACCAAATGATTATCTGAATCGTTATATTTTTGGGCCAGCTCGACCATTCTGTCTTCGCAAGCATAGATATGTTTCCAAGTCCAGTCGGTCCACTGGTTGAGCCAGATGTAATGATATCCGCCCTGTCCCCAGCTGCCCTCCGGCAATTGCACCAGGTCGATCGGCTTGGCGCGGTCGAGATGGCCGCCGAGCGACGTCAGCTCGATGCTCGCATCCGTGGCGATTTGCCGCAGGACCTCCTTCAAAAACAGCGGCCCTTCAAACCACCAGTGGCCGAACAGCTCGGCGTCGTACGGCGCGGTCAGGATGCCGGCTTTGCCGGTCTGGAGGTAGTGTTGTTCCAAGAGCCCCTTGACGACGCCGACATAATGCCCGGCGTTTTCAGGGATTCGCGATACCGCCGTTTCGCGATGGTATTCGACCTTATCGGCCAGGTCGGACTTGGACGACGTCACCGCCCAATAACGGTGCCCGCCGGGAAACCGCTTCTTGTGAAAATCGAGGTAGTTGCCGTCGCCGGGATACCCGTGCTCGCCCGACCAGACCAGAATGCCGGTATCGGCGTCGCGAGTGAAAACCGCCACCGGTTTTTTCCCCTCGGGCGCGGATGAAACCAGATAAACGTTGCGGGGTGATTTTTCCTTCTCCTCCTGACGCGGCTGGTATTCCTTCTCCATCTGATCCCAGAGGATACGCAACGACTCGAACCGATCAATATAGACCCCCGCCGACTTGCCGCCTTTCAAGAGCGATGAGTCGACGATGAAAAATTCGATCCCATTCTCGGACAGAAACTCATCGACCCCTTTGCGCGGGTAGGCGCCCGCCCCGGCGCCGTCGTCGACCGGCTTTTTCCACCGGTAGGCGGGGCGATAGGCGCATTCCGGCAGCCACATCCCGCGCGGCGCGCGGCCGAAATGACGCGTATATGTCTTGACGGCCATTTTGACCTGGGCCTGGAGTGATTCATCCCGCGACAAAAGCGGGAAGTACCCATGGGTCGCGCCGCAAGTCATGATCTCAAGATAGCCCTCGTCCTGAAGACGCCGGAGTTCGGGGATAATATCCTGATTGATGCCGTTGAACTCATTGAGCAGATTCTGATAGTAGTCGACCCAGAAACGCGACATCTCCAGCATGTTCTTCTGGTCGTATTTGACGAATTCCTCGGAATCGATCCGGGCGGCCTTGATTTTCTGCTCGACATATCTGACGAATTCCTCTTTGAAGCTGTCGTCGGCCAGCTGTTCGGCCAGAACGGGGGAAATGTCGATGGTCAGATGCGGCGTGACGCCCTCGGCCACCAACTCGCGCAGGATGCGAATCAGCGGCAGGTAGGTTTCGGCGGCGGCTTCCGACAGCCAATCCATGCCGTGCGGCCAGCGGCCGTGCGACAGCACGTACGGCAGGTGCGCGTGCAGGACAAACGTGAAGTATCCCTTCGTCGGCATTATTTGTGTTCCTCCTCCGAATGGTCGGATGCGGCAAAGCCGATGTTTTTCTGTTCCTTGCCGTGAATCTTGATTTCCCCGAACTGGTTTTCGAATTTCTTGATGTTCTCCTCCAGCGCCATCAACAGCATCTTGGCGTGCGGCGGGGTCATGATGATGCGGGAATAGACCTTGCCTTTCTGGGTGCCGGGCATGATGCGGGCGAAATCGACAATGATTTCCGAGGGCGAATGGGTGATCATGGCCAGGTTGGCATAGATCCCCTCGGCTTCTTTTTCGCCCAGCTCAATATTTATTCTTGGCGGTTGCGGCGTCATTTTTCCTCCATGGCGATAACTGATTCTGGTCGCGTCCCCGGCAATTGATATGATACGCGCCGGATTTCAAAATACTTGCGATTTCCCATAAAGGTAATATATTGCCGGTCTAAGTCAACCAAAATCAGGACGGGCGGTTATGACCCTCGGCCAGGAACGGGGCAGACGCATTATCGACTCCATGGGCGGCAACGCCATCGCCGTCGTGGGCGACGTCATGCTCGACGAATACATATGGGGGACGGTGGAGCGAATATCGCCCGAGGCGCCGGTGCCGGTGGTCAACCTCACGGGGGAGTCATCGACCCCCGGCGGCGCCGCCAACGTGGCGGGAAATATCCTGGGCCTGGGCGATAAACCGCTTCTGATCGGCGTCGTCGGTAACGACCATTCCGCCGAAGTACTGGACTGGCTTCTGCGCGAAAAAGGGATCGATACGCAGACGCTTCTCTACGACCCCCAGCGGCCGACCACGGTCAAAACCCGTATCATCGCGCACAGCCAACAGGTGGTGCGGGCCGACCGGGAGCTCAAAGCCGACATTTCGAAGGAACGGCAGGACGAGGTGATGCGCGTCCTTTTTGACCACAGGGCGACGTTAAAGGGGATGATTATTTCCGACTACGGCAAGGGCGTCATCACCAAGTCGCTGCTCAAACGGTTGATCGAGTTCTGTCTGAAAGAGGATATCTTCGTCGCCGTCGATCCCAAGGACACCAATTTCCCGCGCTACAAGCGGGTGTCGCTGGTGACGCCCAACCACCACGAGGCCGGGTTTGCCTATGGCCTGCGGATTATCGATGAGACGACGCTGGCGACGGTGGGTTTCGGCCTTTTGGAACGCCTGGAGGCGAAGGCGATCTTGATCACGCGCGGCGAAAAGGGGATGGCGCTTTTCCAGGCAGGCAAGGAAATGAAATTGGTCCCGACGGTAGCCCAGAAAGTCTTCGATGTGACCGGCGCGGGCGACACGGTGATCGCGTCGTTTGTATCGGCGGTGGCCGCCGGGGCGACGATGGAAGAGGCGACGGTCATTTCCAACCAGGCGGCGGGGGTGGTGGTCGGTGAAGTCGGGACGGCGGTCATCACCAAGGAGGCGTTGCGCGAGCAATTCCGATGAATAGTAGGTCGAAACCCCCGCGGTTTCGACATTCTTCAGTAGGTCAGGAGCCCTGCGCTCCTGACATTCGCGCGAAGCGCGAACACGCGACCAATGGCAATGGGGTTGGACTATTGAGAAAGTCGTTCATTGTCACTCCCGCGCAAGCGGGAGTCCAGGGAAGACAGCTATCGGAACTGGATTCCCGCTTTCGCGGGAATGACAGAGTTTACCATCGGTCAAAATCTCTGCGCTTTCGTCGGTCTTTTGTA
>Ga0315287_10004113_pt1 | contig 14131 bp, 9 predicted proteins | sample YL17G11_0_MG_FD_205037 | JGI IMG/M metagenome (GOLD analysis project Ga0315287, IMG submission 205037) | Sediment microbial communities from Yellowstone Lake, YNP, Wyoming, USA - YL17G11_0 | ecosystem: Environmental > Aquatic > Freshwater > Lake > Sediment | place: USA: Wyoming | collected... | reverse complement strand
CCAGAGGTGTGTCTTGTGGCTCATAACCATTCCCCTTTTAAATAGTGGCGTACACGGTTTCCTGATCGTTGAGATGCAGGAGGTGCGACGTCCCAAAACAAAGACAGTTTAAGCCTTTCTGGGGGTGACTGTCAAGACAATGTCCCTCGAAACTGGTCCTGTTGGGGGCCTAATGCCGATAACAGCCAATGTATGAGGTACGGTTTGGCAGACAGGATTCGACGAAGTGGCCCGCAACCCGTGGACGATGACGACATGAAGAAGTGTCCGTTCTGTGGGGAGATGATCCAGGCGGAGGCGATCAAGTGCCGCTACTGCAGGGAGTTTCTGGAAGACCCCAAGACTGTGCCGGTCTCCCATCACGCCGTGCAGCGAGGTCTGCCCAATCAGCCTGACCCTCAGCAACTGGCCGTACCACCAGACTCACAGGGCGGTGCTATGACGACCCTCGTGCCGTCGTTGTGGTCCATGGTCGACTCCTTGTGGAAGGGCGCCTGCTTGTTGGCGGTGGCCGTCTTTGTGCTGGCCCTGCCGTTCGAGCGATGGATCTTGGTTTTCAAGGGCCTGTCAGACGGCACAATTCGAGGCATGGCCATGACAATCAACCTGATCGCTGAGGGAACAATTGTGGTGGTCCTGGTGTGGCTGGGCCTGCGGGCCGCGTACCTAAAGGGCGTTCACTACGAGATCAACTCAGATCGGATCGAGTGGTCCCGGGGCCTGTTCAGTCGCAAGATAGACAATATCGACATGTTTCGCGTGGTCGACATCAAGCTTCACCGCTCCATCCTGGACTGTATCACGGGCGTCGGTACGGTCACCGTGATGACCAAGGACGAGACCGATCCGACCTTCCAATTTGAAAAGGTGAGGAATCCACGGCAGGTCTATGATACCATCAAGAAGGCCTCCCTCGAGGCCGATCGCAAGCAGGGCGTTGTGCACATTGAGTGATTTCAGCAGGTAGATCTTGTTATAAGGGCCCTTGGCCAAGAGCGACACGCGATATTCTACAGGTTGTATTCCTTGATCTTGCGGTAGAGTGTCCGTTCGCCGATGCCGAGGATTCGGGCCGCCTTTTCGCGGTTGCCGGCGGTCTTGGCCAGGGTCTCGATGATGGCCTGGCGTTCCAGTTCGTTCAGCGCAAGGCCCGCCAGAGGGACGGCCGGTTTGGAGAGCCCGTCACCCAGTTGCGGGCGCCGGAAGATCTCGGTCGGGACGTCCTGGACGTCGAGCATGGCCCGATCGCACAGGACTACCATGGTGCGGATGGTGTTGCGGAGCTGCCGGATGTTGCCGGGCCAGTCGTAGCTGGACAGGATCGCCTGGGCTGCCTCGGTGATGCCCCTTACCATCGAACCTATCTCATCTGCCGCCTCCTGAATGAAGTGCCGGGTTAATAGCGGGATGTCTTCTGCCCGTTCGTGTAAAGCAGGCATCGCGATATTCACGCCCTTGATACGGAAATACAGGTCCTCGCGGAATCTTTTCTCGGAGAGCAGTTTCTGGAAGTCCTGATTGGTCGCACTGATGATTCGTACATTGACGACAACCGGCCTGGTTGAGCCGACAGGGACAACGATCCCATCTTCCAGGACGCGCAGCAACTTGGCCTGCATGGATAGCGGCATGTCCCCGATCTCGTCCAGGAACAGGGTGCCTTCGTCGGCCAGTTCGAACAGGCCCTTGCGATCGTTAACCGCGCCTGTGAATGCGCCCTTGGCGTGGCCGAAGAGTTCGCTTTCCAGCAGCGTCTCAGTCAGTCCCGCACAGTTGACCGGCTGGAAAGGCTTGTGACGACGAGGGGAATTGTTGTGTATGGCCCGGGCCAACAGCTCTTTGCCGGTTCCGGACTGGCCCTCGATCAGGACCGAGATGTGGGTGGGAGCCACCCTACGGGCCACCTCGATCACGTGCTCCATGGCGGTGCTGTCGCCCAGCTCCCCGTCGAAGACGAATTCCGGTCTATCGCCTGCAGCCCCGGTCGTCTGACGGGACCGGGCCAAGGCCACCTCCTGGGCCGCCTGGCCGACAAGGGTGCGCAGTTGGTCGATGTCGATGGGCTTGACCAGATAATCATAGGCACCCCTGCGCATTGCCTCCTTGCAGGTATCGATGGTGGCATAGGCGGTGATGAGGATGACCTTGGTGTCCGGGTCGTGCCGTAGGGCCTCGTCGAGGACAGCCAAGCCGTTGGTCTCCGTACAGAGTTTGAGGTCCGTGACGATTACGTCCACCTGTTGGTGGTGAAGGATCTGGATGGCGTCATCGCCCCCGTACACGGCCATGGCCCGCACAGGGAGTTTGCCGAGCGACTCAACGATACTGTCGGCGTGCTCCTGCTCGTCGTCAACCACCAGGACTGTTCCTTTGGATTCCCTCAAAACACTTTCTCCTAACATCATTTCTTTCAAGAGCTACTATTCCTTTGAAATCAGAGGCAGGCGAATCGTAAACGCCGTCCCCTTGCCCGGCTCGCTGGTCACGGAGATGGAGCCGGCGTGGGCCTCGACAATCTTCCTGGCCGTGGCCAGACCCAGCCCCGTGCCTCTGGGCTTGGACGAGTAATACGGCTCAAAGATTCGATTGAGCTTGTCCGCCTCAATGCCACTGCCGGTATCGCTGACCTGGATCAGTGCCCACGGCGGCTGACGATCGGTTCGGACGATCAGGTCACCGCCCTGCGGCATGGCCTGCTGGGCATTGATGAATAGGTTCAGCAGGACCTGTTTGAGCATCGCCGCATCCACCATGCAAACCAGGGGCTGCTTGTGCAGCCCTTGCCTCAACGTGACTGCGCTATTGTGGGCCTGTGGCAGGTAGAAATCAACCATGTCTCCGACGACCTGGCCTATGTCGCCCGGCGCCCGTTGCAGTTCGGGTCTGCCGATGTAGTGGAGGAAGCCGCTGAGAATGGCCTCGAGACGGTCGGCCTCCTCCTGGATAACGGCCAATTTTCGCAAGGCCCTGCCAACGTCTGGGCTCCTGGTCAGGTCCGGTTGCTCCAGATACTCGCGTACGAGCTTGAGATTGATCTTCAGCGTAGACAGAGGATTCTTGATCTCGTGGGCCAGCTCCCCTGTCAGTTTAGCCAGTTCCTCAAGCTGTTGCGGGCAGGAAATTCGTGGCGGTGGATCGCTGGGCCTATCCATACGACTGCCCTGACCAATCAATGCCCTTGTTATATGTCAATGTTCAGCGGCCTGCGGTCCAGTTTCCGGTCTCGGTTCTCCGTCTGGCCTGGGTCCTCGGGGCCTGTGGTCGTCCCGACCCCTGCCGCCCTCGGGGCGCCCTCTGTGCCCGCCACCGTCGGGGTGCCCTCTGGGCCGACCGCCTTCGGGTCTTCCGCCTTCGGGTGCGCCGCCCGAGTCACCCTCTTTGCGATCCGAGATGCCCAGCTCGGCCAAAGCGGCCTTGCGAGACAGCTTCAGCCGCCCCTGATCGTCGATCAGGATGAGCTTGACCGGGATCAGGTCCCCGATCTTGCAGAAGCCCTCGACGTTCTTGACGTAGGCGTCGCTGAGTTCACTGACGTGGCATAGACCCTCCACGCCCGGGGTGATCTCAACAAATACACCGAATTCCTTGATGGTCACGACCTTGGCCTTTTGGTACAGGCGCCCCACCTCGGGCGGCTGGGTCAGGCCCTCGATAATTTCCTTGGCCCGGAGGTGGCCGTCGCCCTCGAGGCAACTGATGAAGACCTTACCGTCGTCCTCGATCTCGATGGTCGAACCGGTCTGCTCCTGGATGCTCTTGATCATCTTGCCTGCGGGGCCGATGACCTTGCCGATGAACTCCGGATCGATCTCGATGGTGATCAGCTTCGGGGCGTAAGGACTGATCTGAGGTCTCGGCTCGCGAATTGTCTGGTTCATGATATCCAGGATCTTGAGCCGGGCCTCCCTGGCCCTTTGGATCGCGGCCACCATGATCTGGTGATCCAGGCCTGCGATCTTGATGTCCAGTTGGATGGCCGTGATGCCCTGGGTGGTGCCGGCGACCTTGAAGTCCATGTCGCCGTAATGGTCTTCCTCACCGAGGATATCGGTCAGCAGCTCGTAATGACCATCCTCTGCTGTCACCATGCCGACGGAGATCCCGGCCACCGCTTCACGGATGGGTACGCCTGCGTCCATGAGGGCCAGGGACCCGCCGCAGACCGAGGCCATGGAACTTGACCCATTGGACTCCGTGATGTCCGATAGCAAGCGTATCGTGTAGGCAAATTTGTCTTCTGCGGGACGCATGGGCTCCAGTGCCCGTTCTGCCAGGGCGCCGTGGCCGATCTCCCTGCGGCCCGGTCCGCGCATCGGCTTGATCTCCCCGACCGCGGAGGGCGGGAAGTTGTAGTGCAGCGTGAAGCTCTGCCGGTATTCGTCCAGCAGCCCGTCGATGACCTGGCCGTCGCTGACCGTCCCCAAGGTGGCGTTGACCAGGGCCTGGGTCTCACCCCGCGTAAACAGGGCCGAGCCGTGGGTCCTGGGCAGGACGCCGATCTCGCAGGTGATGGGACGGACGTCCTGATATCCCCGGCCGTCGAGACGTCTGCCCTCCAGGAGCATCTGGCGTACGACGTCCTCGGACACCCGGTCAAAGGCCCGTTTGATCATGATCTTGTCGTACCGGGCTTGATCCGTCGGGGCCGTCTGCCCATCGGCCGGTCCGAACTGGGCCAGGATCTGATCGAGGATCTCGTCCACAGAGTCGTTTCGTTTGCGTTTCTCTGTGATGGTCTTGGCCTGGCGGAGCGGGGCACTGAATTGGGCCTTGATCTTGGAGAGCAGATCGGGAGGGATCGGATCGAGCATCATCTCCTTGGTCGGATTGACCTTGGCCTGCAGTTCCTCGATCATCTCGCAGATCTCGCGGATGACCTGGTGGGCCGTCTGGATCGCCTCTGAGACCACCTCTTCAGAGGCCTCCTTGGCCCCCAGTTCGATCATGTTCACGGCCTTCTTGTGACCGCCCAAGAGCAGGTTCATCTCGCTCTCAGCCAGTTGTTTGTAGGAGGGGTTGATGATAAATTCACCGTTCACGCGGGCGAGACGGCAGGCCGCAATGGGTCCCTGGAACGGGATCTTGCTGATGGATAGGGCCGCAGAGGCCCCAATGATCGCCGGGACGTCGGGGTCGTTTTCCTTATCCGCACTCAACACGGAGGCGAGGATCTGGACCTCCTGGAGGTATCCGTCCGGGAAAAGCGGACGGATGGGCCTGTCGATCATCCGGGCGGTGAGGATCTCCTTAGTGGAGGGACGGCCTTCCCGTTTGAAGAATCCCTGGGGGAACTTGCCGGCTGCACTGTGCCTTTCCCGGTAGTCGACGCTCAGGGGGAAATAGTCGATGTCCTCTTTGAAGGGGGCCTCCGTGACCGCAGTCACCAAAACGACCGTGTCGCCGTACCGGACCAGTACGGCACCATCGGCCTGTCTGCCGATCCGGCCGGTCTCCAGGGTTAAGGTCCTTCCGGCGATCTGTCTTTCTACAGTGGAGATCTGAAACATATGTGTCCTCTCTGGCCTTTCGCCAAGAAATGGTCGTGGGCACGCCTGTCGGGACTCTGCATCAATCCTTCGCCGGGCGGTCCTAATCGCTCCTGGCAGCTACTTGCGCAATCCAAGCCTGGAGATAATGGTCTGATACCGCTGGGGATCCTTGTTGTTGATGTACTTGAGCAGGGAAGATCGATTACCTACCATCTGCAGCAGGCCCCGTCGAGAGGAATGATCCTTGCGATGGGCTTTGAGGTGTTCGGTCAGCTCGTTGATCCGTTTGGTCAAAACTGCGATCTGGACCTCCGGCGACCCGGTGTCGCCGTCATGGATCTCGAAATCCTGCATGACTTTTTGTTTGTCTGGCTTACTAAGCATGTTTCGCGTCGTTCCTTCCTTCAACCACCATCATTAACATTATTCACCATGCCATCTTTAGATAAACACCCTATAATAGAAAGCCCCCCCAGAATTGCAAGTCTTTTTCCAGGTCAAATTATAGAGCAGCGCTCCCGAATACAACGACTACGCCACATCGCTGCCCTTACCAAGACAGGCTTCCAAGGCCTGGCGTTTCAATTGCTGGATGTCCAGCTTCCCTGAGCCTAGGATGGGGATGGACTCGACCGGCACGAAGTTTCTTCGTTTGGGTTTCCAAAGGTTCGGCAGGGGGCTGGCCGCGACCGCCTCGTACATCCGCTCAGGACAGGCCTTAACCGGCACATACAGGACCACCAGCTCCTCACCCTTGGTGGGGTCCGGGATGCCGGTCACGGCCAGGACGCGTTCCGGGGTCTTCAAGGTTGTCGAGCAGACCTGTTCGACCTGGACGTGGGGGACCATCTCTCCGCCGATCTTGCTGAAACGGCTCAGCCGGTCGGTGATGAAGATGAAGCCGTCTTCGTCCACGGTCACGATGTCACCGGTGTTGTACCACTGGTCTTGGAGGACCTCCACGGTCAGGTCTGGGGCATTCAGGTAACCACGCATGACGTTGGGCCCCTTGATCCAAAGCAGGCCCTGCTGACCGGGGGGCAGAACCTGACCGATGTCAGGATCGATGACCTTCAGGGCGATTCCAGGCAGGGGCTGGCCCACGGAGCCCGGCTTGGTCCCGATCTGGCGCACGCCATCGATCTCCACGGCCGGCAGGTTGATGGACACCACCGGGCTGGTCTCCGTGGCCCCGTAGCCTTCATGGGGCCGAATGCCGAATCGTTGCTCGAAGCGATCGGCAAGGTCTGTCGGCAGTTTTTCGGCGCCGACTATGACGTCGCGAAGGCTGGCCATGTCCTGTGGTTCAGCTCGACGCAGGTACGTCTGCAAGAACGTGGGTGTGGCCATCAAAAGAGTGCACCGGTCCTTGCGCACGCAGCCTGCCACGGCCTTTCCGTCCAGGGGATTGGGTATGAAGCTGACGGCCGCGCCATTCATCAGCGGAAACCACAGGGTAATGGTCAGGCCGAAGCAGTGGAACAGGGGCAGGACCCCGCAGAACCGGTCTTTTGGAGTGATGCGGAATATCATCCGCATCTGCTCCAGGTTGGACGCGATATTGTGGTGACTGAGTGCCACGGCCTTGGCCTGTCCGGTGCTCCCGGAAGACAGGAGGATCGCTGCCGCGTCGTTGCCCTGGAAACCCTTGGTGTGGCAGAGCCTCTGCCAGGGCCATAGCCTGGCCTTGAGCCAGGCCGCTGCCTTGTCAATACGACTGATCGAGCCGAGCAGGTCCTCCACAAACAGGTAACCACATTGTGCAGGATCAATGCCCAGCCTGGCGAGGAAGGCCCGTGATGTGACTATGTGCTTGACTTGACACTGTCGCAGGGCGGCCTCACGTGCCTGGGTCGAAGCAGTGTAGTTGAGGTTCACTGAGACCCCGCGGAGCAGGGCCAGGGCCACATGGGTCACGGCCGCAGCCACAGAAGGAGGCAGCAAGACGCCGATGCGGGGCGTGGGCCCGGTCTTGTCAGTAATCCGCCTGGCCAGCAGCACGGCTGCCGTCAAGGTCTGGCCATAGGTCAGGTGTCTCCCTGTGACGTCACTGACGCAAGGTCTATGCCAGTGCCTTCGGGCCGTCTGGATAAACAGACCTCCCAGCGGCCTGCGGATCAATGCCCGGTCGTTGAAGAAGTCTGTGGACAACTCCATGACCCGCTGGCGGATCTGCCATGCCTCGGATGAGGCGGGCATGGATTTGCCGAAATGGATCGAGATCGGATAAGGGATCCGCTTGGGCAGGCCGCCGATCCGACCGCGGGAATAACTGAAGATACTACCCCAGGCCCCACCGATATAGACCGGGATGAGGGGATAGTCGCTGCCCCTGAGGATCCGCTCCAGCCCTCCGCGAAAACCCTGGACCATCCCATTCCGCGTGATTACGCCTTCAGGGAAGATGCACACCAACTGGCCTTCATCCAGGGCCTGGCGGGCCTGTCGCAGGGATTGGATGATCTGCTTGGGTGGATCGTTGGATGAGATGAGGATCACCCTCATGAGTCGAAAGATCGGGCGAAATGCGCTCTTCTGGAAGATCTCGCGTGACATGATGAAACGGATCCTCCTTTGCTGTGTGGCCCCGAGAAGAAAGGCGTCGAGCCACCCCACATGGTTGGCTGCCAGGAGGGCGGGGCCTTGTGTGGGGACGTTCTCTTCGCCCTTGACCTTGATCCGATACACAGACCGGACCAGGACCACGATGATGAATCGCACAAAGAAGTCGGGTAGCCTCCATAGGGTCACCATCGCAAGGAGCAAGGTCAGGATGCCGGCAGAGAGAAAGACCCCTGTGCTGGACAGCCCAAACCTGTAGGTCAGGAGCCACGACAAGCCAGCAGAGGCCAGTACGCCCACCCAGCCGAGGAGATTGGACGCGGCCAGGACCTGCCCTCGTATGGATTGGGGACTCAACCATTGGATCAGGGCAGAGACTGGAACGACGAACAGGCCGCCGCTCATGCCCATCAGGGCGATATAGAAAAGTGCCTCTGTCACGTGCCCAGCCGGCACCCATGCCAGGGCCACCGAGGTGGCGAATAGACCTATGGCCCCGACCGGGATGAGTCCTACCTCTACAGCACGAGCGGAGAGGTGTCCTGCCAGATACGACCCGATGGCGATCCCTATGGCCGTAACCAGGAACAGGTACCCGCTCTGATGGGGGGGCAGGCCCAGGTGTCGGATGCCATAGGGTATCAGGGCAATCTGGAACAAGCCCGCCAGGAGGTTGAAGTAACCTGATGCGAGCACAGCCAAACCCAGGTCGCGGTCCTTGCGGATCACCGCGATCGGGTTCGCAAGGCCCTTCCACGACAGGATGGCCCCATCACATGCCCCTTTGGGGGTGGGCCGAATCATGAGACCGGCGATGAGCCCTGCGGCAGAGACTGCCACACAGGCGATAGCGGCAATGGCATAGTGACGGCCAAATCCCTGTACGAGCAACGCGGCCCCAACCGTGCCCAGGACAACGGCCAGGTATGTCAGTCCGGTTATGATTCCATTGGCCCTGCTTAGGTTGTGATGCTCGACCAGTTCAGGGATGATACCGTACTTGCTGGGACCAAAGAACGCGCTCTGGGCACAGGTCAGAAACAGGACGGCATAAAGGCCGTTGGGATACCCGGCAGCAAAGGCGGCACAACCTCCCAGCATGATCAGAAGGTCCGCTCCAGCGGCGAGCACAATCAGGTCGCGCTTGACGTAACGGTCCGCAAGACGACCGGCCATGGGTGTAAAGAGCAGAAAGGGGAGTACGAACATGGCGGCGATTGACTGGCTGACCGCATCACTGCGCTCAGATCCCAGGGTTGCTATGAGAAAGAAAAGCATCAGCCAGCGAAATAAGTGGTCGTTCAGTGCACCCAGGAATTGGGTTGCAGTGAACCAGGCAAAGGATAGATCCAGCCGGTTTTCGTTTTGTGTACCCATAGGCATCTCATAACATTGTGCATGACCTCCAGGTTGCTTGTCCGCGTCAAATGGCAACCTGCCCCACGTCTTGGACAGTTGTTCGGCTCATAATCGACTTTTCACAAAGCCACCAGAAAGGACCGGAATCTCCCTCGTGCGGGATCAAGACTGGAGACTGTAGCGAAGATACCTGTTTCTGGCCTGTTGTCAATTCCCATCCCTGATTCATCCCTGCTTCAGAAGTGGGCTTTGCGAGGGAGGCCCTCGGTGATCTACGCAGGGACGCGGCCTCGATGATGCCATGTCCTTGCGGTACCTTGCCCTCCTATATCAGTTCCGGCGGGCATTCTACTTCATTAACCGATACGTACACCTGGCGGAATCCAAGCAGGGGCGGTGAGGGCCTATACCATCCAGTCCTCTGGTCGAATCGTTGGCGGGGTCGAATTGGAGGTCCGCTACCTTGCTGCTGTAACGAGGACGATACAATCCCAGTCGCCGTTCTGCCAGTCGCTGGGACCGGCGATATTCAAGGCCCTGGTCCGATAGCGGTAGACGCCTGGACCGAGGCTTTCTGTGAGGGAGACATGGGGACCATCGTAGATCTGTATCCATTTGAGGCCGCCGTCGCCGGACCGTTCCAGTTGATAGGAGCTGGCCTGGGTGCAGGGGGGCCAGGTGATCTTATAGCGGCCGTCCTCGTTGGCTGATGGATAATCGATGGACGCTGGCGTTGCCGGTGTAGCAGCCGGCGGGTAGATATGGTGGATCCCGGCCACATCGTCAGGATGAAGGTCCCGCTTCAACTGGCCACGAGACCCAAATCCATACATTACCTTGGTCATATCGTATTCGCGGTCCCCGATGTCACCATAGATGTCCCGCAGGTTGAGCCAGTGGCCGAACTCGTGAAGGGCCACGGTCTGGACGTCCATGTCCTTGGCCAGGGGAGTGTCGCTTGTACTCCAGGTGTACTCAACGTCGTTGAGCACGATGTCGCATTCTTCGAGGCCGTTGTGGGAGGTCCACGAATAGGTTACGGCTATCCCAGAGGGCGTCCTGCCCCAGAGCACCTCATTCCGCCTATTGTTGGTGGAGGTGGTGTTGAGATGGGATCCCGAATACGTGAATCGAAAGGAGGCCCCTGTCTGATTCCAGCGGCTGGCCGCGGCCTGGACCGCTGCGCCCCCATCCGCGCAGTCGGCGGTGTTCTCATTGATGTAGTAGGGGATCACGCCGCGTCCGTTCAACCATTTCGTCCGGTCATAGCCGAAGGTGACCCTGAAGGGAAACTCGTTGCTCCTTTCGCTGTTGACAGCGACCGTCATAGGACCGCTGCTGGCCGAGGCCGCGTAATCGGCCACATCTCCGACAGGGACGAGGCAAACGATCTGAGTGTCTGACCAGGACAGAATCGGTGCCTCGATCCTGGGCTTGCCGGCTCGGTAGAAGAATTCAACCTTCCCGGAGTCCTGGTGCAGCCCAAACCCGCCTCCCAGGATGGTCACTTCCGTACTCGTACCTGCGGAGGCTATGTCGGGGACGATGCCGGTGATCTTCGGGCCGGCCTGTATTTCAGCAGGAGGAGGACCTTCATTGGGTTCAACGGAATCGGATGCCTGGCCCAGACCGAGCGAAGTAGCGAATGTGCCCACAAGGACCCTACGGCCATTCCAGAAGACCTGGTTGTTGAATATCGGGATGTGCCCTTCGATCCCTCCGACCACCTGCAGCGGCGATCCTTTGAGAAAGAGCAGGGCCTGTTCGCCCCTGAACAAGACAGGTGCATCGCTGACCGTTTCGGTGATGTCGCCTACCGTACCGCCCACGATGTCCAGGTCCAGGATCGGTCCCTGGGCACGGCCCTTGATCCACTGGCCCACCCCCAGCCTGACGCGGGTGTAGATGTGTCTGCCGCGAATATCCTCTTGCCATTGGGCCTGTGTGGACAAGACGGAAGCTGTACAGATGATCGAAGCCTGATCGACTAGCTCAGAGGCTTTATAGCTCCTGTGGAGTAAGAGGGCGAAGGCCTTGGGACTGACCAAATCCAGAAGGATTGACAGTGCCATCAAGGCAGGTAGCCAGCGGAATCGCATGGGGTGCTCCTCTTTCCAAGCCCGGGCCTCAATTGACCGTCCCGGGCGGTTTGTCCAACCAAGTCCTGACTTAGATCATAACGTATCTTGCACCCATATTCAAGGCCCGTCTTTCTGGAACAAGTATATGGTTGACGGCAGACAGACGGGGCATATAGACTTATCTATGCATCATGACCTGAGATGTTCGGACGGCATACACAATGGGCCACAGGTTGGCCGCGCAACCTAAGAGAATAAGAGAAGGGAGTCGAACTATGAAGCGAATGGCTGTGCTGACGACGATGGCCGTAACGGCTGTGCTGTTGATGGCCGTCTCCTGTCACAACCAGGCCGGCCGCACGAGAGATGGGACCGGCTCGCCTGCCCCGACGACGCGGACCGCCGGGACCTCTGTCGCCCGCGGGACGATGCCGTTTCAGAATCCGGCCTTGTCCATCGAGGATCGGGTGGCAGACCTGATCTCTCGCATGACCCTCGAGGAGAAAGTTGCCCAGATGGTCTATACCGCCATCTGCGGAACCGCCTTCGTCAAGGGTCTGCAGGGTGACGATCCTCGGTATCTCAAGGTCGCCGCCTGTGCCAAGCACTTTGTTGTGCACAGCGGGCCGGAGGCGGATCGGCACGTGTTCAACGCACAGGCCGGACCAAAAGACATGTACGAGACATACCTGCCTGCTTTCAAGGCACTGGTGGACGCCAAAGTCGAGGCCGTCATGTGCGCATACAACCGCACGAACGACGAGCCATGCTGCGGCAGCAAGACCCTCCTGGGCAAGATTCTCTGCGAACAATGGGGCTTCCGGGGCCACATCGTCTCCGACTGCTGGGCGCAGGTGGACTTGTATGAAGGACACAAAGTCGTAGCTACGGCCGCAGAGGCGGCGGCGCTGGCGATCAATAGCGGCGTCAACCTCGACTGCGGCAACACCTTCCCCCACCTTGTGGAGGCCGTCCAGAAAGGTCTCGTCAGCGAGCAGACGATCGATAGCTCCTTGGCCATTCTGCTGCGTACGCGATTTTAGCTGGGCATGTTTGACACGCCCGGGATGAATCCTTACACGAAGATCCCCGTCAGCGTCATCCGCTGCCCTGAGCATAAGCAGCTTGCCCGCGAGGCGGCGGTCAAGTCTATCGTCCTATTGAAGAACGCCAATGGCGTACTGCCTCTGAAGAAGAACATGAGGCGCCTGTACGTCTGGTACCCGGGCGAGCAGGGCGGCTTGGCCGTGGCAGACGTGATCTTCGGCGATGCCTCCCCATCCGGGCGGCTGCCCGTGACGTTCCCCAAATCTAAGGACCAGCTCCCGCCCTATGCCGATTACTCTATGGTCGGGCGGACCTACCGCTACATGACCCAGGAACCGCTGTACCCCTTCGGCTTTGGCCTGAGTTACACGCGATTCGAGTACGCCGACCTGAAGCTGGATGCCGCCTGCGTGCATAAGGGCGACCCGGTCCGCGTCACAGCCACTGTTAAGAACTTCGGCCCTTGCCAAGCCGACGAAGTCGTGCAGCTTTACCTGACCGACTTGGAGGCCTCCGTCCGGGTCCCGATCTCCGCCTTGAAAGGCTTTAAACGAATCACCCTCAAGCCGGGCCAGAGCCGGATCGTCACGTTCACGATCACGCCCGAGATGATGGCCCTAATCAACGAGAACGGCGACACGAACCTAGAGCCCGGCCAATTAAAATCACCCTCGGCGGCTGCTCCCCTGGAAATCGTGGCCCCACCCTGGGCGCCTCCAATCCCGCCCAAGCTGTCTTTACTGTGCTGTAGGAGACACGCGATGCCGTCCCTATTTAAAGGCTGCGGGGACCACTAGGCATACCAGAGTGAACGGTTTGATGTCTATCCGTATCGTTGTGTTTTCGATACCTACTGTCGAGGCAAGGGGTTTGATACCTTGGGGATTATCGAGGGTGTTCTGTGCCCAAGGGACATCCGCTGAAAGCACCTGCATCTCGGCCTTGGAGGCCGCGGGGAAGTCATGTAGGGCGATCTCAAGCGACACGGCTCCGCCTGTTCCACGGTGAACGACAGAGACCAACAGGCGGCCATCGGCGGTCACCGCCGCCAAAGCATCGACGGTGGCATAGGACCATGAGGAGGCGACATTCCTCAGGTCTGGAACCACCAAGGGGGCCTGCACCTTGGGCGATTCCAGGGTGATTGCGACGGGCGTTGCCCCTGCCAGGGCGGCAAACATGGACTGGGCATAGTGGCAGGGATTGGCATAGACGCGTTCTCGGCCTTTTCGCAGGCCTCCACCGTGGTTGACCGTGGCAGAATGCGTGACCATCTCGACGAAGGGGGCAAGACGGGTCGCGCGGTGATAGATCAAGACATCATAGATGGCTTCTGCCATGGTGGCCGGGCCTACAAGCGTGTCGGGGGTGAGGCGTGTCTGGGCGTTAGGGTCTGACACGCGGCCGATGCGGGCGAACATCTGCAGTTCCGTGACTGCAAGCCGCGGGTCTTTGACCCCGGCGTTCCTCATATCCTTTTCGAGGTCGGCCCATTTCCCAGCGAGGACATCAGGCACGGCCATGAAGTCCCTGTATACGTCCATGGGGTCTGTCTGGGGTGGGACCTGACCGCCTATCAGGGGATGGTCGGTA
>Ga0315287_10004112_pt1 | contig 14136 bp, 12 predicted proteins | sample YL17G11_0_MG_FD_205037 | JGI IMG/M metagenome (GOLD analysis project Ga0315287, IMG submission 205037) | Sediment microbial communities from Yellowstone Lake, YNP, Wyoming, USA - YL17G11_0 | ecosystem: Environmental > Aquatic > Freshwater > Lake > Sediment | place: USA: Wyoming | collected... | reverse complement strand
CTTATCTGAACGCTTTGCCTCTGGTTAGAATTCAGGATCTGGAAAACATAAGTTCTTCGGACTTGCGTGCTCAGCTTGAAGAGGGTTGGCGGGGCGAACACATTCGGCTCGCTGGCGGTCCGTTTCTTCATGGCCGGTTTCTGGTACGCGCCGAGGACGGCTCCATGGAGCCCATAATCCCGAAAGGCGCCCTGTGTGAATTCCACTCACCTTCAGACGAAGGCTTGGAGAACAAGGTTGTACTCGCCGGACTCAAAACCTACGCTAAGAGGACCTCGAACGTGGTGCTAAAAAAGTATCAAAGATTTCCCGTTATCCGGCCCGGCGAAGTCGCCGAAACAACCAAGATCTTCCTGTCCTCAGAAAACAGGGCCTACGCATCCCTTGAATTACGCGAAGGCGTTGACTCGATTGAAATTCTCGGGGTATTTGATCGGATTATCAACTCTGAATAGAAATTTCCATGACAAACAAAGCGATGGACCGCCCTACTCAAGAATACTATCAGAAGAACGCTGTTCAATTAGCAGATTATTACGCTTCCTCTAGGGGCGGAGTATCCCAGTGGTTTGATGCGGCATTTCCCGTTGGAGCAAAAGTCCTGGACATCGGGACGGGGGCAGGTCGAGATGTCTCCTTGCTTATTCGTGAGGAACGAAACGCCTATGGAGTGGATCCCTGCCAAGCGCTAATCGACCAGGGTGTCTCCATATGCCCGGCGCTCAAAAGCAAGCTTTCGGTTGGCAGCCTCCCGGAGCTTACCGGCATTCCAGACCGTGCCTTCGATGGTGTCCTCTGTTCTGCCGTCCTTATGCACATACCAGAAGAGTATCTTTTCGACTCCGTTTTTGAAATTCGCCGAGTTCTTAAGCCAGGTGGTAGGCTTTTGGTATCCCTTCCTCTCGACACGAGCGGCGCCCCGGTCTCGGGACGAGATCCGAGCGGCCGTATCTTTAACGGATTATCGCCCGAGAGGTTGCGACTTCTGCTGTCCCGACTGGGCTTTATCAGTATTGGAAGGAAAGAAAACGAAGACGGCCTTGAACGCCGGGACAGGAGATGGATCACAGAGCTATTCGCACTCGACAGCAATGCCGGGGAGCGAAGCATCGATCGCATCGAGGCCATCCTTAACAGGGACCGCAAGGTAGCCACCTATAAACTGGCTCTTTTTCGCGCACTCGCTGAGATAGCCATGACCGGATACAATCAGGCGCATTGGAGAAGAGATGGCTCTGTATCACTTCCCCTGAGAATCGTGGCGGCAAAATGGCTCGAATACTTCTGGCCTATCGTCTCCTCTCAGACTTTCATTCCACAGATTCAGGGCGAGAAGCCATCTTCATGCAAACCTATCGCCTTTCGGCCTCTGCTTGGTCAATTGGCGGAACGCTTCAGGCCAAAGGGCGGACTACCAGGATTCCTGGTGGCTTTTCGAGCCAATAAACTCGACATAGCCGACAAAAAGCTGATTATCAATGTTATGCGAATTCTTTCTCGAACTATCCAACTTGGACCCGTTAAGTACGCAGGTGGTGGCGGCACGCCGCGAACTGCCTTTGGTTACGACAGTACGACTTGTTCAATCACAATGGACAACGGCCTATGGCATGAACTCTGTCTTATGGGTTCATGGATAAGGGACGCGTCCATTTTGCGTTGGGCAGAGCTGAGTGAAAAGCTGGCACGCCAGAGCGTCACATCAGGCCAAGTTTTAGCTCTCCTGCTAGAGGAGCCATCTCCAGTTCGAAATGTCTACGATGCAATTAAGCTTTTTCAGAACTCAGAGGACACATCCTGTATTTGGACCGGCGAAGGACTGCGGCAAAGGGCGTTTGATATTGACCACGCTATCCCTTTCTCTCTTTGGCACAACAATGACCTTTGGAACCTCTTCCCTGTTAAAAGTTCAATCAACCAGCTGAAAAAAGACAAACTTCCCTCCCGTCGATTTCTTATAACCAGGAAAAATGCCATAGTCGATATATGGGAGAAATACATCACAACCTACCCTGAGCGTTTTAGATCGGAAGCGGATACATTTGTCGGCCAGCCTTTGGAAAAGACGGATTGCTGGCCAGATCGCCTCTTTTCGGTATTCGCAGAGGCAATAGAAATAACGGCAATCCAGCGGGGAAGCGAACGCTGGGAACCATGAAGATTTTGTTGTATAGGCGACATATAAACTATGTCAAATTACAAACATTACTGAGCCCTACCGGAAATCTTTTTCAAACCCGAAAAATATTGTCATTATGCCAAATCAATAGTTCATTGTTCGGGCGATCTTCGGGGAGCGCGGGAAGATGGCCCAGGGGCTTGCCGTGGAATGGATAATACGACCGGCCGTTTTCGAACTCTTCTTTAAGACGGCGGCTGACTTCGATCTTGTACTCTGGCGTGACCGTAATGTAGCCGCGGTCGAATAAGCGGTGGAAGTCGCTTCTGAGGAGCAGGCCGTTATTGACGGCGTGCGGGCCGCTCTCGTTGAACGGCCTGATGTGGGCTGCTTCGAGAGCCGGGAGGGAATGCTCTTCTGTTATAGCGCAGGCACGGTGGTAGGCATCCGTTACAAGGACGCGGAAAGCCCCCTGGCCTAGGCGCGGTGTAATAGTGATTTCTTTTCCGTATCGGGCTCGTTCCTCTTCGACATGCTGGGCTTCCCTATCCAGGTCAAAAACGTTCTGGTGTGCCCAAGCTCGCTGGAGGTTCTTCCAAATGAATTGGCCGGCTTCTTTAACCAGCTCATAGCCTTTGGCCTTGCCCCGGACGATCGAAGCGCTCCAATCCGGCGCGGGAAACCACATCGATTCGTCGAAGAAGAAGGGCTGTGTCAGGATGATGCAGCCGACCTGAAAATCTTCATGTAGATTTTCGGGGATCTTCCGGTAATGGAGGAGACGCTGGCGCATCTCCGAGTAAGAAGCGGCCCCGTTACGATTCTCGAAGGATTCCCAGGCCAAACTTATCGGGAGCGTCGAAAAGGACGCAAAGACTCCTCCCCCGGCTATCAGGTCCCGGTTTTGAGTTCGTTCGCTGCGGTGCAATTTGAAGAGGAAAATATCACCCTTATTGAGTGCACGGAACTCAGCATTCGGCGACGGCTGCCAGAAATTGACTTCGTCTATGTCCGGTTGGGACCTTAGATAATCAAACCAATCCTGATCTGTGACGCCAGCATATATCTTCATCGCTAGCCCTTTCGGCCGGGGAGCCCAGAAGCCATTTCCAGACCGGCACGACCTCTAACGTTTCGCCTTCAAACGTCCTCGTCCCTTCCTGGTTGTAGGTCAGGATGGCACCCTATTGTTTACTAAGTCAAGCGATAATAAGCGCTATTTGTCAGACACGTAGTCCCAGCTCATATTTGGCGCAAAACGCCTCAGTAATCTCCCAAAGTTCGGGTGTGAGGATTTCTTGGACTTTCTGCCTGATGGACGGCGAAACCGGGCCGCAGAAGGCCTCGGCGATCCCGCCCGTGATGCAGGCCAACGTGTCGCTGTCGCCGCCTAGGGAAACGGCATTACGGAATGCGTCCTCGTAGGAGCTGGAGTCCAGGAAGGCGATGATCGCTTCGGGCACGGTCCGCTGACAGGATTCGTCGAAGCTGTAGGATGGGCGGATTTCGTCTACAGTACGGGCAAGGTCGTAATCGAATCTGGATGTGATCTCGGCGCGGATAAGGTCTTTATCACGCACGGTCCTGGCCAGGAATACGGCTAGCGCCGTGGCCTGGGCGCCCTTAATGCCCTCAGGGTGATTGTGGGTGAACTCCGCCGTCCGGGCGGCCTCGCGAAGGACGTCATCGACCGTTTCGAACGCGAAACCGATAGGGCTGACGCGCATGGCCGACCCGTTGCCCCAGCTGTTGTATGGTTTCGGATCGGGCGAACGAAGCCATGAATTGAAAAATCCGCCATAACCGGCATCCGGATAGCGCCGGCCGAAATCCAGAACGGCTTTTCGATAATCCCCGTCCGTCAGGACAGCCTGGGCGATCGCGACCGTCATGACCGTATCGTCGGTGAAATGGCTGTCCGGCCCGAAGAGCGGGAACTCCTTGCTCTTGGTCCGCCCGAACTCATAGACCGAGCCGATGATATCGCCGGCGATGGCTCCGATCAAGGTTCTCCCCCTTTACCCGGGTGTGACTCCCCCATATTTAGCCTCGGTTGGAAGCGAAGTCAAGCCGTCGTTTGCTCCTTGCCTGTCGCTTCATCCGCGCACGCTCGAAATACCCCCCCTCTAATCACCCCCGGCGGCTATGGAAGGCTAGTCCGCCCGACACTAGCATAGTGGCGGAATCGAGCGGGAGCATGTGAAGGAAGGTACAGCATGATGAACACGCATTGCGAGCAAAGGCACGAGAACGGGCATGCGCGTGGGCACAGGCCCGCGAAGGGGAACGGGAAAAGAAATGTCGAGGTCTGCCCCTATTGCCTTGAAAAGGACGAAGTCATCCCGATCGTCTACGGCTTCCCGTCGCATGAAGGCTTCAAAAGGGCGGAGCGCGGCGAAGTCTATCTCGGCGGCTGCGAGATAACCTCGGCCACCTACTACTGCAAACGCGACGACCGGGAGTTCTGAAGCAGCCGTGCCCGAAGAAGATGTACGCCATGACGGGAAAAAGGGTGGGTTCGGTCGTCCCGCTCCCTGAAAGAGCGGACATTTACCACAGAATCCCCCTGGCCGCGGCCAGCGGATTCGTGGCGCTGTTGACGTAGCTCGTGAGCTGGCGGTAGCCGACATTGATGCACTCGCAAATCCCGCTTATCCGAAAATCTTCGACGAGGTCGCGGAACATCCTGCTAGCTAGCGCTGGATCCCGGCCGCATAAAGCCCACATGACCCAGCCCGAGGGCGTCGCCCAATAAGCCCCATTCTGGTATCTCTCTTTCTCGACAGGCATGAGCTGGCGGCCCCAATATTCACCCTTGGGAAGATGCCTGACCTGGCCTTTCCAGACGTAGCGGTCAAAATTGTTCACCAGCCAATCGATGATCTGGTCCTTCTTATCCCTGAGCGGGAAATCGATATAGACCGCGTAGGCGTTCGCCCAGATATCCGTCTGCCGGCAATCCCGGGAGGCCGCGAAGAACATGCCCGTCTTGTCGTCCCAGAGGGAGTCAATGTTCTTCTCGAGGGCGCGGGCCCGCGCTGCCCAGGCCTCTTTTCCCTCTTCGCTCCCGTAAATCCCCTCCCATCGGGCCAGCATCTTCGACGCCCGCCAATAGAGGAGCGATTCCATGAAGAGCTCCCCCGTCTTGGCTACGGTGTCGGTGAAACCGTAGGGCGAATGCGGCTTGGCCGGGTCGTTCCAGACGAGGCCGCTTGCGGCCAAGGGGATATAATTCATGCCCTTCTGGAGCGGGGACGACCATTTTTTGTATAGAAACTTTTGGCGATCCGTGGGCACCATATCGAGGTAGCTCGCAACCGCAAAGACGAGGAACTGGGCGTTGTCGATGTTCGGCTCACCCAAAGGGGTTTCGGGAGCGCCGGCGGCATAGACCGGACGGCCATCGACTTGGACCCGGTCGGGCACCGCGCCGTCCGCACGGATGCCCTTGATGAGGTAATCGATGCACTTTTCGATATTCTCTTTGGGCATGAGGTCGCCGGCGTTCTCGACCATCGACGCGAAATCCCGGGTCCAGAGGGCGGCGTAGTGGGCCTTGCCGTCGGGGGTGTAGAGGGGGGTGCCGTCAGAGGCCTTGAGGATACAGCCTTCGAGGAGTTTCTTCGCGGCATCCTCGAGGAAAGCGACGTCTCGTTTTAGGGGAGCGGAGGAGCGGGGTGAGCAGGCGGGGAAAGCCAAGGCCAGGGCCAATACAACAAGAACCGGGACACGCACTGGAGGCAACTTCTGTGCCTCCAGTACTTGTCCCGAAGAATTGAGCCCAGGTTTCCTCATATCATCCTCCACAATATAGGGACACAATACCAAATTCCCGATTATTTAGGGAGCCGACATTTATTTACTCAAGCTGGACCTGAGAAAATTCCTGACAACCGTCCGTCCTTATATCTGAGTGCAGAACTCTTAATCTTGACATATAGCCATATCCGTTATATGGTTATATGGATGAAAACGACATTGAACATCGACGATTCGGTCATGGCCCTCTTGAAACAGGAAGCGGCGCGACGCGGGTGCACGATGTCCGAGCTCGTGGAATCCGCACTTCGCCTGCTTCTGACGGCCAAGGAAGGCCCGCGCGCGCTCCCGCCCCTGCCGTCGTTCAAGAGTGGCGGCGCGATGGTCGAGATCGCGGACAGGGAAGCCCTTTACGATGCCATGGAGCGCCGCTGATGTTCGTCGTCGACACCAACATCTTCGTGTATGCCGCCGACGTGGACTCCCCTTTCCATCAGTGTTGCCGGGGGAAGATCGAGGAATGGCGGCGCCTGACGACGCCCTGGTACTCGACCTGGGGGATCATGTACGAATTCCTCCGCGTGATCACCCACCCGCGCATATTTCACAAGCCCTGGACGGCGCCCAAAGCCTGGGATTTCGTCGAGGCGATCCTGGCCTCCCCCACATTCGGCCTTCTCGTACCCTCTGAGCGACATGCCGAGGTCGCGGCGGGAGTCATCCTGAAATCGACGAACCTGCGCGGAAACCTGATCTATGATGCCCAAATTGCCATATTGATGCGGGAGCATGGGATCAAGCGCATCTATACGCGCGACACCGATTTCCACCGCTTTTCGTTCCTCGAGCCGATCGACCCGACGGTCTGAAGCCAATTCGGGGACACAATACCAAATTCCGAATTATCGCTCATAGACTTATCGCTTATAGACATCGCTGCGGTGCCCGATCTTAACGATATCGACGGTCTTTTCCCGGTCATCGATCGCGTACACGACCCGATAGTCGCCTTGCCTGACGCGATAACGATCGAGGGCCGAGATTTTTTCGCAACCCTGAGGCCTCGGCTCATTCGCGAGCGCCCCGACGCGCTCGATAAGGCGCACGAGGTCCTTCTTGGGAATGCGGCCCAACTCGTCGGCCGCTGATCTCCTGAGGAAGACTTTATATTTTCCCATCGCGCTTGAGCGCCTTGACGATATCTTCGAAGGCCAATCGCTTTTCTCCGGATCGTTTCTCGAAGGCCTCGAGGTCCACGGCGTCTTCGAGGAGCGCGTGTTTGACGGCGGAATTGACCAAATCGGAGACGGAATACTCCGTTTCCGCCGCCTTGACCCGCAACGCACGATGAAAATCAGGTCTCATATAGACGGTGACGCGTTTGTTCGGATTTTTCATGGCTCGACTCCCATAGATAATTATAACGCCATGACGTTATAACGTCAAGAATGAATTCATCCCCGCGGCAAGCCGCGGGGTATTCTTCAAAGGGCTTCGATAAAGACGATCGGAGGCGACGCCGATTCTCACCCGTTACGGAAGCCTATCGATCCTACTGCCTGAAGCAGGAAGAAGGAAGATTGGGGACACGTACCGGAAGTACATGTCCCCTATAGATGTCCCCGAATCTAGGGCCGATAACGGCTCACCTGACAGCGAGCCCGTTCTCGTTTCCTATCCTGAGGCCCGGCTTGCCGTCGGCGCCGACTTCGATATGGACGAGCTTGGGCGGCCGGATGCCTCCGTCCCAGGTGAAGAGATCCCGCTCGCTTGAAGGGTAGAGGCGGAGGCGCACGGCGAGGCCGCGATCGGACCTGCCCAGGAGCCGGCCTTCTTTAACTAGGTCCCAAACATAGGTCATATCGACGCTTCCCTTCTCGCAGTAGAAGCGAACGACGGTCTCGTCCCTGTCCTGGGTCCCGGCCGTGCCGAGGACTTCGTGGCGCAGGATGCGGCCGCGGCCCTCCTCGATATTTTTCGTCACTTCCGCCCAGCGGTTCTTCAAGATATCCATCGGACTGCGCCCGCCGTAGGCCTTGAAGAGCGGGACAAAATCGCCTTTCCTGTTGCCGGCGATGATCTCGCCCGTGAGACGATCGAGCTTTTCGAGGCGGCCCGGCTCGGCCTCCCGGACGGAGTTGAGAAGGGCGAACGCCTTGAGGCCCTCGGCCTCGATGAAGAGCGCTCCCCCATCCATCGTCAGGCGGTACCCTCCCCCGTCGCCGGGCAAACGGTAGATCCCGGCGAGCGCCGCCAGAGCGGCTTCGCTTATATCCACGATCTCGGGGATCGAGGGAAAGAGCTGGCCGGCGAGGAAGCGCATCTCGAGCTGTTCGAGCAGGGCGTTCGCGACGCGCGTCTCGGCGATGACGTTGGTCATGAGAAAGACGACGAGCCCCGCGTCCGGCACTATGGCCAGGTCGGCGAAGAAGATGCCGTTGCCGCCGTTGTGGGTGATGATCTTCGTTCCGTCCGGGGCCTTGGCGATCGACCAGCCGTAGCCGTAGAAGGTATCGCCGCCCTCGCTGACATGGGGCGCCCAGAGCTTCTTCATGGACTCGGGCGAGAGGACGCGGCCGTCGAGCAGGGCCTGGGACCAGCGGAGCATGTCGTAGACGGTCGAATGGATGCCGCCGTTGGCTCGGAGCGCCCAGTGCGGGCCGTCAGCGGCCATGGGGTGCCCCAGGACCGTGCCCCAGAGCGTCCCGGCGTCGTCGTAGCCCTGGGCCATGCGAGCGTCTCCCCATTGAGGCAGAATATAGCCCGTCTCGTACATCTCGTTCGGCAGGAACAGGCGCTCCCGGACGAAGGCCTCGTAGCTCAGGCCCGAGAGCTTCTCGATGATGGCCCCGAGGAGGCTGAAGTTGGCGTTGGAGTACGTGTATCCGGCCCCGGGAGCGAAGAGGAGGGGCTGGGCCAGGACCCGGTGCACGTATTCGGCGAGCGGGACCGGGTCGTAGTCGTCGATGCCCTCCGGGTCGCCGAGGCCCGAGGAATGGGTCAGCAGCTGGTGGAGGGTGATCTGCGCCTTATCGGCCGGGACGTCTTTGAAGTATAGGGTGATAGGGTCGGAGACATTAAGGCGTTTGTCCTCTTCGAGCTTAAGGATGGCCGCGCCGGTGAACTGCTTCGTGATCGAACCGGTGCAGGAGACCGTGGCCGGAGTCCAGCGCAGGCCGCGCTCGCGGTCGGCCAGGCCGAAGCCTTCGGCGAGGAGCGGTGTGCCGCCCTTGGCGACAAGCACGACCCCAGCGAAGCCGAGCTTCTCCAGGCGCTTGAGGTAGGTCCGGGTGTCGGCGATGGCGGCCTTATCTTTATCTGCGTCCGATGCTCTGGCGGGGCGGGCGCCAGCGGAGGATGGCGCCGGGAGAACAACGGCCAGAGCCGCCAGGATCATTCCCGCAAGAAGGACATAAGCAAATCTCTTGTTCATAATGATCTCCTCGGCATTAGAAGGGGTCAGCTTCGCGATTTGCGGCGGAATTCGATGGAGTCGAGGATCTGCTGGAACCGGGGAAGATCCCGGACCTTGGCCAGCAACGGGTCGCGGCGGAACCATGCGTCCCGGTCGTCGCCGTTCCGCACCGCCTTCTCGAGCCAATCCAGGGATTTCTGGGGATCCCCCATGACGGCATAGAACTCCGCGACCAGGGACGTCGCCCAGGGCGACAGGGCGCCGTACTTCAGACTATCCTCGTCCATTTTTGCCAAAGCCTCTTTCGTTTTCCCCTCTAAAGCCAACAGCAGAGCCCACGTCAGCTTGCTATCGCGTCCCCGCTGATCGTCAGGAGAAAGACTTTCGAGACTCCGGCGCGCCATGGGAAGGTCGTTCCCGTCGATATACGCCCGGGCCAGATACTTGGCGGCGAAGGGGTTTCGGGGGTCCTGCTCCAGGATCTTTCCCGACTCGTGGATCGCCCCGGCGAGGTCGCCTTCCAACCGCAGGATATCGGCCAGGTTCATACGGGCCGGGAAAAAGAGCGGGTCGCTCGCGAGAATCTGGTTAACGTATTCCTTGGCTGACGCGTATTCGCCGCTCATCGCGTAGTAATTGAACAGCCAGATCTTGGCGTCCACTTCGTCTGGATTGAGGGCCAACGCTTTTTTGGCCTCCTCCGGGATCAGGTCTTTCCGGCCCTGGTAAAAATAAAGGGCCGCGAGACTCGCATGGACGCGGGCCGAATCGGGGTCGTCCTGCAGGGCGCGGCGCAGTTCTTGCTCGGCCTTGTAAAGCCAGCTTGAATCGCTGGAGTTGCCGCTGTCGATCTCGAGGATGAACGTGAATCCATACCATCCCCGGGCTTCCGCGAACTTCGGGTCGAGTTCCAAGGCCCGCTCGAGCATTTTCCTGGCGCTCGGCAGGTTGAATTGCGCCCTGAGGAAGAGCATCCCTCTTTCGAAATACTCGTTGGCCTCGGCGATCGGTGAGCGTCGCGCCCCGGTGCTGAGAACGGGCCGGTCCTTGGCCGGTCCGGCTTTTTCGCCGCCTCGGGGCGCCAGCGTGAAGATCAGCGCACCCGCGACGCACAGGGAGACTCCGGCTAGAATCCAGCGGCCCCGCCGGCTCCGGATTATCGATGACGGCCCGGAAGCTCTTGACCCCTTCACGAAGCCGTCCGTCTCCAATGCTGCGCGCACTTCGCTCGCCGTTTGGAACCTCTTCTCTAGGTCTTTCTCGAGGCACCTCCGGATAACGGCGCTTAGGCCCGCCGGAGTCCGCGCGGGCAGAGGGGCCGGCGAATCTCTGAGGATCGCCGACGTCAGCTCGAACCCCGTCCGCCCATCGAAAGGCCGCATTCCGGCAGCCATCTCGTAAAGGACGACTCCCAGGGCCCAGATGTCGCTCCGGGCGTCGGCGGGATGCCCTTGGAGCGTTTCGGGCGCCAGATAAGCCGGCGTGCCCGCGATCATCCCCTCCTCGGTCAGCGATAATTGGGAACGCGTCGCCTCCCCAAGCTCCTCGGTGATCAGGCGCTTGGCCAATCCGAAGTCGAGGACCTTGACCCGCCCCGACGGGGTGATCATCACGTTGGCGGTTTTGAGGTCCCTGTGGATGACACCCCTCTCGTGGGCGTGCTCGAAGCCCTCGACGATCTGGCCGCCGTACCGCATGACATCATCCGGCGGAAGGCCTTCGGAGGGGATCATCCGGTCGAGCGGCCGCCCATCCACGTATTCCATGGCGATGTAGGAATTTCCTTCAGCTTCTCCGACTTCATAGATCGTGCAAATATTGGGATGGTTGAGGGCAGAGGCGGTCTGAGCCTCCTGAGTGAACCGCTTCTCTCGCGACGGAACGGCGGTCGAATCGGGAGACAGGAACTTCAGGGCGACGGTCCGTTTGAGCTGGGTGTCTTCGGCCTTATAAACGACCCCCATCCCGCCCCGGCCGATCTCCTCGAGGATCTTGTATTTTCCCGAGAGCGTGGCTCCCACGAGAGGCTGTCCGACCGGCCTTTGGAGGGTTCTGGTGAGAGAGGCCCGGTCTGGGTTATCGATAAAGCCCTTGGGAGACTTGACGGCCACGTATTTCCTTTATCCGCGAAGCAGCTAAAGAATATCACCCGGAGCGAGGCTCGTCAATGAAGTCCGTATTTGGCGCTTCTGGTCGGCGAGGCGATCGGCGACATCAACCGCGGCGCGCGATGGGAACCGACTCGACCTCAGCCGCGCCGGTCGGGAGGACGGACGATGATCTCCGGATCGTCGAAGAGCAACGCGGTCCCATCGAAGGTGCCGATGCCGTAGGCATAGAGTCCCGGCGCGGCGCTCTTCAGCACCTTGGCAGTGATCTCCGTGCCGGCGCCCGTTATCTTGTAGGACCAATCGAGCGGAGAGACCAGCGCCTTGATGACGATGCAGTAGGGGAATTTGTTTTTAAGCTTCCACTTGATTGTGTCGCCCCCCGCGACGCAAAGGCACTCCTTGCCGTACTTGAACTTTTTGTCCGGGCCGATGCTGACGTTGACCTTGTGTTCTACCATGATGACCTCCTTCATGATTCCCTCCTTCAATTCTTGATTTTATCGGGCTTCGTGCCGGCTTCGCCGGCCGATTTACCCTCGATGACATCCACGTATCCCCGGTCCTGCCTCAGCCCGGCCAGGAACGGGTCCTTGGCGATCTCGTCCATCGGCCCCTTGAGCCGGGCGTAATTGCGGAGGGCCTCGATGGCCTGCAGCCGCGCGCCGCTGAGTTCGAAAACCACGACCGACTTCAGGACGACCGATATGTCGCCGGGTGTCAGTCGCAAAGCCTCGGCGATCTCGGTTTGGGCCCTTTCAGGGAAGCCCGCCTTGGCCAGAAAGCCGGCCAGGCTGGAGTGCACGTGTGAGTCGCCGGGGGTGGCGGAGAGCTCCTTCTCGGCGAGCTCGATCGCCTTGCCGTAGGCCTCGGCCGCTTTGGCCTCGTTCCCCGGCGTGAAATGATAGGCGTCGGCTAGGTTGCCCCAGTGGACATAATAAATCCCCAACCCGAACCCGATCGCGGCCTCGTTCATCGTCACAGCATTGGCGTACCGGCCCCTGAAATAGTAGAGGACGGCCAGGTTCGAGCAGGCGTCGGGATTCCGCTTGATCGCGGCCGAACGTTCGAAAGCGGCTTCGGCCAAGGCGTTCTCGCCGAGCTTGAAATGCGCCGCACCCAGGTCGTTCAGGCCGTAAATATTGCCCGGACAGAGCCTTGTAACCGTCTCGTACTGGTCGCGGGCCTTGTCGTAGGCGCCCTGGAAAAAGTAGAAGTAGCCGAGATAGCTTGCCGCGGCCCAGTAATCCGGCCGCATTCGCAGGGCGGATCGGTAGGCCGCCTCGGCCTTATCCGGTTGGAGCGCATCTTCGTAGACCAGGCCGAGCTTGATCTGGGTGTCGTAGGAAAGCGGGTCGAGAGCGAGCGCCTGCTCGAACTCGAGGACCGCCTCGTCCATCCGGCCGAGTCCGCGGACGATACCGCCGAGGACCAGGTGGCCATAGGCCAGCTTGTCGTTCGCTTTGAGGACCGCGCGGGCCTGGGATTCGGCCTTGAGGGCCAGCGATCGATCCTTGCCGAGCGTATATTTGCTCCAATAGGCTTCGGCCAGGCCGATCCCGGCCGCGGCGAAAGATGGGTCGCCTCCGACGGACTCTTCGAAGGCCGCAATCGCCGCGTCGGCGTTCTCGAGCGTCTCGGGACCCGTTATCAGGCCGAGGCCCCGGATGTAGGACTCGAACGCTCCGGGCACGGTCGTTCCGCCGGCGGCGAGGGCCGCCTTGTCGCCCGGCGCGGGAGCCAGGCCCATGGCGGAGGCAGATTCGACGACGAGATCCTCTTGCCATGTGGCGATATTGGCGATGCTGTCGGACTTCGGCAGGGAGGCTAGGCGGCGGAGGCGGGCCGGGTCGACGACGTCGAGCGTCAAGGTCAGGCTATCGCCGGCACGCTTGAAGGTCCCTGAGACGACGACGTTGGAGCCGAGGATCCGGAGGGCGTCAGACGCTTCGCGGACCTCGTAGGTCTGGAAATGTCTGGCAGGGGTGATCCAGGAGCTGGTGCGGCGGGCGATCTCGTCGAGATTGCGGCGCAGGTATTCGGCCAGCCCGCCGGCGAAGGCACGGTCCGCCTCGCTGCCGCCGAGGACGCTCGGGGCGAAGATAGTGATGTGGCGCCCGTCCGAGCGCCCGCCCAAGCCGAAGAGCGCAGCGATTTTCCCGGGAATGCCGAGGGCGATGAGGATAATAACGGCGGCCGCGCCGAGGACGGCCGGGAGGGCGATCCTCATGAAGGCGGGACGAGGACGGGACCGATACCCGGCGCCCGCCATCACGGAAGCCAACGCCTCGGCCATCTCCCTGGCCGAAGCGAACCTAGCGGAAGGGTCCTTGGCCATGGCCTTGGCGATGATCGGACCGCAGCCCTCCGGAGTACCGGACGGAAGGTTGCCAAGGGGTTTCGGGTCGCTGTGGACGATGGCGTAGGCGAGGGAGTGCTCGTTCTCCCCGTGGAAGGGCAGGTTGCCGGAGAGCATTTCGTAGAGGACGACCCCCAGCGACCAGACGTCGGTCCGGGCGTCGACGTCCTCGCCGCGGATCTGTTCGGGCGACATGTAGGCGACGGTCCCGACCGAAGTGCCGGGCCGGGTCAGGCGCGCCTCGCCGGAGATCTTGGCCAGTCCGAAGTCGGCGACCCTGGCCGTCCCATCCTTCGAGACGAGGATGTTGCCGGGCTTGACGTCCCGGTGGACGATGCCGTTCTCGTGGGCGGCGGCCAGGCCGTCGGCGACCTGG
>Ga0315287_10004111_pt1 | contig 14137 bp, 5 predicted proteins | sample YL17G11_0_MG_FD_205037 | JGI IMG/M metagenome (GOLD analysis project Ga0315287, IMG submission 205037) | Sediment microbial communities from Yellowstone Lake, YNP, Wyoming, USA - YL17G11_0 | ecosystem: Environmental > Aquatic > Freshwater > Lake > Sediment | place: USA: Wyoming | collected... | reverse complement strand
TGGCTCGCCGAGAGTTCATCAAGCTGGGCGGGATGGCTGCCGCAGGGCTTGCCCTGTCGGATCTGCCTGTGATGGCAGGGCCATTTACGAGGGAAGACTTCGAGAGGCTTGTTCCTGCTGACAAGAAGCTTCATCCGGAGTGGGTCAAGTCGCTGTTTGAACGAGGGACCAAGACCGTCTATCGCTGGCCGCAATCGCAGAAGATCGGTATGCCGGTTGGCGGCGTCTCTTGCGGGCAGGTCTATCTTGGCGGCGACGGCCAGCTCTGGCACTGGGACATCTTCAACCGCCACGTCGGCACCGGCCCTGAGCACTACGCCAAGCCTATTGCGCCCGCATCACCGTTCAACCAGGGCTTCGCGGTACGCGTGGCCGCACGCGGATCGCCGCAGGTACGGCGCCTGGACCGGACCGGCTGGAAAGAGGTGTCCTTCAACGGCGAGTATCCCATCGCCTACGTCGAGTATCGCGACGCGGATTGCCCGGTGAGCGTCTCCCTGGAGGCGTTCTCTCCATTCATCCCGCTTAACACCGACGACTCGTCGCTGCCGGTCACGGTGATGCAGTTCACGCTGAAAAACGGCGGCAAGGAGGCGGTTGAGGTCGAGATTGGCGCATGGCTGGAGAACGCGATCTGCCTTCACTCCAGTGCGAACCAATCCCTCCGCCGCAGGAATCGCATTGTCAGACGCAACGGCCTGACCTTCCTCGAATGCTCTGCAGAGGCGGCACTTGAAGACACGTCCCAGAAGCGGCCGGACATCGTGTTCGAGGACTTCGAGAGGCCGACCTACGAGGGCTGGACCGTCACAGGTACGGCCTTCGGTTCCGGTCCGGTCTCGCAGCCACAGGTGCCCGATTATCAAGGCGAGCTGGGCATCCACGGTAAGCGTACAGTGAACACCCATGCCTCTGGCCCAGGCACAGACGTGGGGGCACGTGATGCAGCCAAGGGCACACTCACCAGCAGGCCCTTCGTGCTCGAACGCCACTACATCACCTTCCTGATCGGCGGCGGTGGGCACCAGGGAAAGACCTGCCTGAATCTCCTGGTCGATGACAAGGTCGTTGCATCCGCCACAGGTGCCAATGACAATCGGATGCGGCCCGGCAGTCTGGATGTACGGCGATGGGCCGGCCAGACCGGGCGATTGCAGATTGTGGACGACGAGTCGGGTGGGTGGGGCAACATCGGCGTGGACTACATCGTGTTCAGCGACCGGCCAGGTGTTCCGACAGGGCCGTTGGACCAGGAACCTGATTTCGGGACAATGGGCATTGCGTTGCTCAAGGCCCAGACCGGTGAAGGAGACTTTGCCCTGTCCGCACTACCGCCTGGTACTCTTTCTGAGGCCGTGTTTGGGACGTCTGGCGGATCAGACGGACCTGTTACCAGACCTGTGAGCGAACCGCTAGTAGGCGGGTTGGGCCGCAGGCTCACGCTCAACCCCGGTGCATCGGCCACTGTGACGTTCATTGTGGCCTGGCACCTTCCCAATCTCCGGATGGACAGGCTGCCGCCCGGCCGGTTCTACGCCAATCGATTCGACTCCGCGCTCGCGGTGGCCGAGTACCTCGCCAGGGACTTTGTTCGCCTCAGCAGCGAGACTCGCCTGTGGCACGACACGTGGTACGACTCGACCTTGCCATACTGGTTCCTGGACCGGACGTTCCTCAATACCTCCATCCTCGCCACCTCCACCTGTTTCCGGTTCGGTGACGGGCGGTTCTGGGCATGGGAAGGCGTAGGATGCTGCCACGGCACATGCGGCCACGTGTGGCAGTATGCACATGCCGTGGCCAGGCTGCTGCCGGAACTGGAGCGGATCACGAGAGAGCGGGTGGACTTCGGCCTTGCGCTGAAGCCCGACGGTGCAATCCTTTTCCGCGGCGAATTCAACAACATCCCTGCGATTGACGCGCAGGCAGGCACCGTGCTCCGCGCGCTCCGCGAACACCAGATGTCGGCAGATGACGCATTTCTCAGACGCAACTGGGCGCAGATCAAGCGCGCCACCCAGTGGCTCATTGCAAAGGACGGAAACGGCGATGGATTGATCGAGGGCAACCAACACAACACCCTCGACACCGACTGGTACGGGCCGGTGGCGTGGCTCAGCGGGCTCTACCTCGCTGCGCTGCTGGCAGCAGAAGACATGGCCGACGAGGTGGGCGACCGCGAGTTTGCCCAACAGTGCCGCGAGATCTTCGAGAAGGGACGGAAGAACCTGGTGGAGCAACTCTTCGACGAAGGGTACTTTATCAACAAGGTGGACCCCAAACACCTCGACGCCATAAACTCCGGCACAGGCTGCGAGATTGACCAGGTCTTCGGCCAGAGCTGGGCCTTTCAGGTCGGCCTGCCGCGAGTGCTGCCGGAGAAGGAGACCCGTTCCGCGCTGCGATCGCTGTGGCGCTATAACTTCACGCCTGACGTAGGGCCGTATCGCGAGGCATACAAGGCCGGCCGCTGGTACGCGATGCCTGGCGAGGCAGGGCTGCTGATGTGCACCTTCCCGCGATCCGACTGGGACTACGTACAGGCCAAGGGCAAAGGCCCTGAATGGGCGGCAGGCTATTTCAACGAATGCATGAACGGCTTCGAGTATCAGGTGGCAGGTCACATGATCTGGGAAGGGATGCTTTTGGAGGGACTCGCGGTCACGCGTGCCGTGCACGACCGCTACCACGCCTCACTGCGCAATCCGTGGAACGAGGTCGAGTGCGGCGACCACTACGCGCGGTCTATGGCCAGTTACGGTGTGTTCCTGGCCGCGTGCGGCTTTGAATATCATGGGCCGAAGGGCCACATGGGCTTTGCGCCTCGCCTGACGCCGGAGGACTTTCGTTGTGCATTCACAGCAGCGGAGGGGTGGGGGACGTTTGAGCAAAAGGCCGGAGGCGGCAGCCAGAGAGCGGCCATAGAGGTCAGGTGGGGGAAGCTGAGCCTGAAGACGCTCTCTCTCGGCCTGGTTGAAGGTGCGGCTCCGCTGGCTGTACAGGTTCGCCTCGGCGCCAAACCGGTCGACGCCGGCCTTAAAATTGAGGCCCGCCGTGCGGTCATTACATTGTCGTCAGGCTTGATCCTTGGCCCAAGGGAGATCCTTGAGGTCATGCTCGGTTAACCTATGCTGGGAGGAAACTATGCATACCCACAAATGGCTTGGCGGTCTGAGCCTGATGGTCGTCGTGGTCCTGTTCGTTGGCGACAGCAAGGCCGTAGTGCAGCCGGACGCCGGCTTGAGACCACAGCGCAGCGCGGCGATCGGTGTGGCGGCCGCTGAAACGCCCCTGATCACCTGCCGGTCGATGCTGGAAGAGATGACGGATCTGGAGGGGATGGCCTCTTTCCCCAGCCCCACATACACATGCAAGCAATTCTCATCCTATGATCGCGCGTCCAAATCGCCAACCCAGGGGTGGTTCGCGAACAACGATCGCGGGCAATACCTGCGTGTCGAAGAACGGGCTGGGCGACAAGAGTATGTGATGATGGATGCAGCCGGGCCTGGAGCGCTCGTGCGTATCTGGTCGGCCAATCCGGCAGGTACGCTCCGCATCTACCTCGACGGCGCGGACCAGCCTGTGATCGAGGCGTCCATGCCGGATTTGCTCGGTGGTGCCTTCCCTGGGCTGCCGCGGCCTATAGCCGGAGAATACAGCAAGGGCTGGAATCTATATTTCCCGATTCCTTATGCCAAACACTGCAAGGTCTCCAGCGACAAGGGCGGATTCTACTACCACGTGAACTACCGCACCTATGAGGCCGGCACGAAGGTCGAATCCTTCCGTCCGGACCAGCTCAAGGCACTCGGCGACCGCCTCGACAAGCTCATAGTCCGGTTGGCCTCGCCGCGCGGCCTGGACAGTGACTCTGGCGGCCAGTCTGAGTCCTTTGATGTTCAACTGGCTCCTGGCGAGACCGCGCGCAAGGAATGCAGCGGACCGGCGGCCTTCACCAGGTTCGTCGTGCGACTGACGGCACCAGACCGCGAGGCGGCCTTGCGGGGCCTTGTCGTGAGGGTGGACTTTGACGGGGAGCCCTGTATTGAGGCTCCGTTGGGTGACTTCTTCGGTAGTGCACCGGAAATCAATCCGTTTGCGGCCCTGCCTTTGGGGATGACCCGGGACGGCGAGATGTATAGCCACTGGTTCATGCCTTTCAAGGAGTCGGCGGCTGTAGAGGTTGTGAACTTGGGCAAGGATACTGCGACCCTGAGCGGCGAAATCGCGATCCGGGCCTGCGGGTGGACCGACCGCTCGATGCACTTCCACGCCAAGTGGAGGGCCCAGTTTGACGTGCCCACCCGCCCGATGCAGGACTGGAACTACCTCTCAGCCAAAGGCCAGGGTGTGTTCGCCGGGGTGGCCTTCGCCATCGACAATCCGGTCAAGGAATGGTGGGGCGAAGGCGACGAGAAGATCTATGTGGACGGCGAGTCCTTCCCCAGTCACTTCGGCACTGGGACAGAGGATTATTATGGCTATGCGTGGTGCTGGCCTGCCCCATTCACTCATGCCTACCACACGCAATCGCGGTGTGACGGCCCCGGCAACTACGGTCGGACCAGCGTGAACCGCTTCCACATCCTGGACCGCATCCCGTTCACAAAGGACTTCCGATTCGACATGGAACTCTGGCACTGGAACGAGCGGTGCCAAGTGAATATGGCGGTGACCGCCTACTGGTACGCCCGTCCCGGCGAGACCGACGCCTTCAAGCCGATCCGTGCCGAGGACGCGATCGTGCGCCCCATGCCCGTGTACGTAGCACCTCGCGTGGCTGGGGCACTGGAGGGTGAGGAACTGAGAATCGTCAAGGTGACCGGCACGGCGGAACCGCAGGATTGGGACAACACCAGCGCAGGCAAACACCTGTGGTGGCACGCGGGCATGAAGCCCGGCGATACGCTCACCCTGGCCTTCCCCTCTTCCAAGGCCGGTAAATATCGCGTGCTGGCCCGGTTCCTCTCGGCCAAGGATTACGGCATCCACCAGCTCGCGATCAATGGCAGCAAGGCCGGCGACCCGAAGGATTTCTACAATCCGGACGTCAAGCTGACAAAGGAGACAGACCTTGGCGTGTTTGCGATGAAGGAGGGGGACAACACGTTCTCCGCCACTGTGGTCGGGGCCAACGACAAGGCGGTCAAGGCCTATATGTTCGGCCTCGACTACCTGCTTTTGAAGCCGGCGGATTGACCATTCAGGCCGGCCCGCAGATGATGTGTGGGTAAGCATGACCGCAAGCGGCGACAATACGGTAGGACCGTCAAAGGCCTGGTTTGCCACTACGCGGTGGTCGGTGGTCCTGGCGGCCAAGGACAGGACCTGTGCCCAGGGACAAGAGGCCCTGGCCACACTCTGCCAAACCTACTGGTATCCGCTCTACGCGTACGTACGCAGGCAGGGCCACAGGCCTGATGACGCGGCGGATCTGACCCAGGAGTTTTTCACGCGACTGCTGGAAAAGGACTGGCTGGCAGACGTCAGCCGGGCCAAGGGCCGGTTTCGCAGCTTCTTGCTTGCTGCCATGGGCCACTTCCTGGCCAATGAATATGACAAGGCCCAGGCCAAGAAGCGAGGCGGTGCATGCAGGATCGTCCCGCTGGATATCGAGACCGCAGAGACCCGCTACAGTCTGGAGCCTTCCGACCCGGTCACGCCTGAGCAACTGTATGAGCGTCAGTGGGCCCTGACTCTCTTGGACCAGGTCCTGGCCCGGGTGCAAGGCCAGTATGCCCAGGAAGGCAAGGCCGATCTGTTTGCCGTGCTCAGGCCATGCCTGAGCGGTAAAAGCGACGCCCAGCCTTATTCTGTCTTGGCGGCCAGGCTGGGCAGCACTGAGGGGGCGGTTCGGGTGGCAGTGCACCGGGTGCGACAGCGGTATCGCAAGGTCCTTCGAGACCAGATCGCCCAGACTGTGTGCTCGCCAGAGGAGATCGAGCCGGAGATCCGGCACCTGATGCGAGTTCTGTCAGGGCCATGATTATAGAGAGAAGTAAGACGAAAGATGCAAGAAGGAAAAGGTTGTTAGGTTTGAAGTTTTAGGTTTTAGGCTTCTGACTCCTGTCTCCTGAATTCTGATCTTTTTCCTGTAACCTTCCCTCCGGACTTCTTCTTAGAAGCCTAGAGGTGACCTATGGAAACTGACAAGACCTGTCCTAGTTGCGGCAAACCGATAGGGCCTGACGCCCCCCAGGGCCTGTGTCCGGCATGTCTGATGCGGGTGGGGGTAGGGTCATTCTCCATCCCTGTGGGCGGGACCGTAATCCAGGCCGGGGGCTTTGAGCCACCCTCTATGGAGGACTTGGCCAGGCTGTTTCCTCAATTGGAGGTCCTGGACCTGCTCGGCAAGGGCGGGATGGGAGCAGTATACAAGGCCAGGCAGAAGGACCTGGACCGCCTCGTCGCCCTGAAGGTCCTGCCTGCCCAGGCAGGCACAGATGCCGGGTTCGCAGAGCGGTTTACCCGCGAGGCCCGTGCCCTGGCCAGGCTCAATCACCCCAACATCGTGGCCGTGCATGAATTTGGCCAGGTGGAGGGTCTTCACTACTTCCTCATGGAGTACGTTGACGGCACCAACCTCCGTCAGATCGAGCGGTCGGGAGGCTTGTCGCCCAAACAGGCCCTGGCCATCATCCCCCAGATCTGCGAGGCCCTCCAGTTCGCCCACGACAAGGGGATCGTGCACCGCGACATCAAGCCTGAGAACATCCTCCTGGACCGCGAGGGTAAGGTCAAGATCGCGGACTTCGGCCTGGCCAAGATCCTGGGCAGGGACAGACAGGACTTCACACTTACCCGGGAAGGCCACGTCATGGGCACGCCCCATTATATGGCCCCTGAGCAGGTCGAACACCCGGCTGAGGTGGACCACAGGGCAGACATCTACTCCCTGGGCGTGGTCTTCTACGAGATGCTCACGGGTGAGCTGCCCATGGGAAAGTTCCAGCCGCCCTCGCACAAGGTGCAGATCGACGTGCGTCTGGATGAAGTCGTGCTCAAGGCCCTGGCCAAGGAGCCGGACCGGAGGTATCAGCAGGTCAGCCAGGTCCGGACCGAGGTGGAGACGATAGCGGCGACACCCCACCAGGCCGGTGAGTCCTCCGCCCAGACGTCGATTTCGAACAGCCCGCCGAAGGGCTCTCTGTGTTGCGTCAGCACCCCTGAATATCTGCGTACCTTGCGAGGTCGTTTCTTCAACATCTGTCAGGCCAAGGGCGAGCTGTGCCTGGGCAGCGAGACACTCAGCTTTCGCAGCGGCTGGCAGGCCGTGACGATCCCCCTGTCGTCCATTCAATCGCTGGCCCAGGGCGAGTACCCCTCGTCCGCCGCGCCTGTGCCGCTCCACTACATGGCCGTGACCTTCGCAGAGCACGGTGTCTCACGCACACTGCTGTTTACCCCGGTCCGGATCGGGTTGAAGTCTCCGCGGGAGGCCAACAAGGTCGTTGCGGAGTGGTTGTCGGCGATCCAGGAGGCCATTAGGGCCTGCACCGGACGCACCCCTTCGGTGGGGCATCTGGACGTGGCACAAGGCGGATTCTGGGGTGGGATGGTATTGACCTTTGTCATGATGGCCGTGGGCATGACAGCCGGGTCTGGGTTGATCTCACTGATCCTGAGACACCGGTTGCTGAACCGGTTGAGTGAACTATTGTGGGTCCCCATGGCGGCGGTCCTCGCGTGTGCCATCATGATAGCAATGTTCCGGCGGCAGAGGGCGGCTCCTGTTAACTGGGACTCGGCCCCTGTGCTTCGCTGGCGGGATCGCTGGATGTGGGACAACCGAAACGGGATCGCGTGGATTTTAGTGTTACTGGGTGGTCTGGTTCTGTTCCTGGTTCACCCAGGGATTTTCATCCAAGAACTGCGACCCGCTTACTTCTTCTTGCTGGGCGGTTGGATGGGCTTCGTGCTGACTCATGTCTGGGTCGGCCATCGAATCCGACAACTCAAATCCGCCTTGTCTCCGGGCGAAGCGGAGGTGGCGGAGGGGTGGCTTGGCTGGTCGCGGGGTGTGTGGCCATTCAATCGATCCCCGGGCCTGGCGATTCTCCATCCGGACCGGCTGGAACTGGCTCCGGTCTGGTACGGCCGCAGAATCAAAATACCGCTGGCAGACATCCTCTCTGTGCGCGAGGTACGCCAGGTTTACGTGCCGCTTTTTTGGAAGCGTGGCTTCGTGCTGGAGCTGGCGGATGGAGAGCGGGTTTGCCTGGCTGTTTCAGAACCGTACGGACGGCGATGGCGAGTTCAACTGAGCGGAGGAAGACTGCCGGAACTGCCGGCCAAATCCGCGGGCAACCAGCGGATCGCTTCATTGGCGGCTCAACGGGAACCCCTGCCACTTTGGGTTCCTGTCGCCAGTTGGGCGGCGCGGATATTGGGAACAGCGCTGTTTCTCTTCTTCGGAATATTCATTCTCGCCGAAGGCTTCCCACGGTTCTTTGGCCAGCCCTTGACAGTCCAGGTGGAACTGGCCGCCACCGTGCAGATGCTCGTAGGTCTTTTGCTGGGTTGGAGGTGGCCGGGCTGGGGGGGATTCCTCATCGTCGATGGATGGATTGTCTTCCTTGTCGCAGAGAGGGGCTGGCCTCCGGTCCCTTACACGGCATTTCTGATCGTGGCGGGTCTCTATGCCTGGTCTTGGTGGAGGGAGCGAGGCCAATCCAAGCCGTTTCCATTGGAAGGTCAGGCGGCCATCAATGAGGCCGAGTGGCAAGACCCCAAGAACTGGACCGGGCCGAGGTGGCTCTCGCTTTACTTCAGCAAACGCGACTGCCGGGTCTGGGTGCCCAAACAGATACCTGCCCTGGGCTGGACCGTGAATCTCGGCCACCCCAAAGGCCTCGCCTGCCTGCTGGGGCTTATCGTCCTGCTCAGCCTGTTGCCTGCGATCACTCCGCACATGTTTCCTGGGCGCTACGGTCCGCCCTTCTTGCCCGTGAAGGAAGTCAACCTGAACGATGTCGACCTTATTCTCGGTCAGGACGCCCTGGATCTCGACAACGGTCGACTCCTGGACCAACCCAAGGAGATGAGCAGGTGGTCTGAACAGGAGAGGACTCGGTGGTTCATAGAAAATGGCCCGGACTTGTTCGCGCATTTCGCCGAAGGGCAATTCCACCTGATTACGCCGATCTGCAACGAGTTGAAGCTCACCTCACTTGCCAACGACAGATGGACAACAATTTCAGCCAAGGGGCTGACGCAGGCATTGGCTACCGGAACGTCTGGTCTGACAGAACAGCAGGTAAAGGCGGTGAGACAGCTTCTGCTTCCTTCTGACGCCCGACTGCCGCTGACCTTTGGCTTCCAGACCGCTGTTGGCAACCGGGGCTTGCTCCAGATTACCGCATTCACCGACAATCCCAGCGGCGTGAAGATCCGGTACAAGCGGATGCAATGCCAGCAGCCAGAAACCTCCATGGATACAACAGCCAGCACCCTCCAGTTCCGTCTCGTCGCGACGGAAGGTTCCTCTGAACCGGCGGACCTCCTGTCCGATCCGAACGGTCCTTCAGGCCAGCGACAGTTGTGCGTCCTCCGTCAGGAGTTGATGATTGCCGGACGGTTTAGTGCTGCGGAGGTCCACGAGATGGTGGATTCACTCAATCGGGCAGCCCGATCTACGGAGTCATCGTGGAACCTGGCGGGGCCTCAATCGCCCGGATCGCCGGCCTTTGCCACGACCTACTGGTCCGTGGTATTGGCTGCCAAGGACCGCCAGGTGAACAGAACTCGTCTTCTGAGGTATGAAACGCTATAGTGTGTCTGTTCGGACCGACATAAATGGAGACGGTCGTATGCCTGGATTTTTCTACGAGCTCGGCAGGAAGGCCGGCCCGAGGATACGGAAGGCCCAGTGGGCCTGGCAATCGGTATTTGGCAGCGAAGACGACATAGTTGCTGCCGAGAACCTGGTTGGCCAGGACCTGGCCGTAGAGGTCCTCCGCCAGGTACGCCTGTGTCCGGATGAGGGCCTGAACTCGACCGTCTCGGTCCTCGGTGCTCGCCTGGCCCGGTGCCTGGTGGACAAGCGTCGGCGTTTCCGTTTCTATGTCATTGAGATGCCGTCCCCAAACGCCTTTGCCATACCGGGTGGGTATGTCTTTGTCACTCGATCGATTCTGGACCTATGCAGCGGGCAGCCAGACCAGACGGCCTTTGTCCTTGCCCACGAGATGGCCCATGTAGTACGAGGCCACGCCATGGATCGCATGGTCACCAATTCGGCGGTCAGCTTCGCTGCAGGTCTGGCCTCGGCCCGCAGTGCGATCGGGGCCTGGGCCAAGCAGGTCGGCGTCTCCGCGATCCAGAGTGCCTACTCTCAGGACCAGGAATTCGAGGCCGATCGCCTGGCAGTCTACCTCATGAGGGCGGCCGGTCATGACGGCCGTGCGGCAGAGCAACTCATGCTGGCCCTGGCTGGCCGGGTCTCTGGGCATGGTGCTGGAGGATTGGGCAGGTACTTCGGCTCACACCCGCCGCTTCAAGAACGGATCACGGCTGCTCGCCGCATACTGCAGCAGGCAGGATGATGACTCCTCTGTCCATTTGTGGCACACGACGCCAGCCTGTGCACATGACGGGCCTGAGATTGCGTTTTCTAGCCCCAAGGTTATACTCGCCGGTGTGAACGAGTCCTCCGATATCCCCCAGTCAGCGGGTGTCTCGGCTGCGGGATTCCCGGGATCACCGGCGTTTGCCACGACCCACTGGTCGGTGGTGGTCATGGCCGGCCGTAGCGACGCCACCCTCGCCCGGGCCGCACTGGAACAACTCTGCCGTACATACTGGCACCCGCTCTACCATTACGTCCGGCGACGGGGTTATGGCCCCGATGACGCGGCAGACTTGACACAGGCCTTTTTCACCCGGTTGATCGAGTACCATGTCGTGGCCGAGGCCGACCCGGAGCGAGGCCGGTTCCGGTCCTTCCTGCTGGCCTGCCTCAAGAATTTCTTAAGCGATCAGCGGGACAAGGCCAGCGCTCGCAAGCGGGGCTGCGGCCAGGTCTTTGCCGTGGACTTCCAGGCAGAGGAGAACCGCTTCAGTCATGAGCCGGTTGAGCACTTCACTCCGGAGAAGGCCTTTGAGCGGCGCTGGGCCATGGCCCTGCTGGAACAGGTATACCAGCGATTGGAGGAAGAGTTCCGCCTGCAGGGCAAGGCCTCACAGTTCGCCGTACTGCGGATGGCCATGTCGGCCCCTCGAGGTTCGCTGCCAGTTGCCGGCCTGGGCCGCCAACTCGGGATGAGCGAGGGTGCGGTCAGGGTGGCCGTACACAGGCTGCGCAAGCGATATCGCCAGGTGCTCCGCGAGACCATTGCCCAGACTGTAGCAGGGCCTGAGCAGGTCGAGGAGGAGCTGCAATACCTATTGGCCGTGCTGGCGGACTGAATTGACGTGTAACCTTGGGTGGGATTCTCCTTAGTAATCACTAGTAATCATTGGAGAACCAACCATGACAGAACAGAGCCTATGTCCGAATTGTGGAAGATCCGTGCCAGGCGGCGTGTTGGGCGGGCTGTGCCCGGAATGCATGCTGAAGGTCGGTGCGGCGGTACAGACCGGCGATACAGGCTCAGAAGAGACTGCGCCCCCCTCAGCGCGGCAGGCCACAGCATCGCCTGAGCAGATTGCCAGATATTTCCCCCAACTGGAGGTCCTGGAACTGATTGGCAAGGGCGGGATGGGCGCTGTATACAAGGCCCGCCAGCCTGCGTTGGACCGATGCGTGGCCCTGAAGATCCTAACGCCCCAGGCTGGGGGCGATCCCGGCTTTGCCGAACGGTTTACGCGCGAGGCCAGGGCATTGGCCAGACTCAGCCACCCCAACATCGTGGCCGTGTACGAATTCGGCCAGGTCGAGGGCCTGCACTATTTCATCATGGAGTACGTAGATGGCACCAACCTCCGTCAGGTGGAGCGGTCCGGCAAACTCAGCCCGTGTCAGGCATTGGCCATCATTCCGCAGATCTGTGAGGCCCTGCAGTTTGCCCACGATGAGGGGATCGTGCATCGCGATATCAAGCCGGAGAACATCCTTCTTGACCGCAAGGGCCGGGTCAAGATCGCCGACTTTGGCCTTGCCAAGATCCTGGGCACGGACAAGCTGGACCTCACCCTCACGGCTGACGGTCACATGATGGGCACGCCGCACTACATGGCCCCCGAGCAGGTGGAGCACCCCCAGGCCGTGGACCACAGGGCGGACATCTACTCTCTGGGCGTGGTCTTCTACGAGATGCTGACCGGGGAATTGCCGATGGGCAAGTTCGCCCCGCCGTCGCGCAAGGTCCAGATCGACGTCCGCCTGGACGAGGTCGTCCTCCGTGCACTGGAAAAGGAGCCTGATCGGCGCTACCAGCATGTGAGCCAGGTCAAGACGGAGGTTGAACAGATCAGCAAGACATCGAAACCGTCGGCACCCCTGACCGCAGCAGCGGTCGAAAAACTGGTAGGCGGGCGCCGCGGCCTCCAGGCTGGACCGCGGATGCTGGTCAAACTCGCTGCGTGGACGGCTGTAGTCGTTTGCGGCTGGCTGTTTCCGATTTTGGTCACGTCGCATCTTTTTTGGCTGCCGTGGACCGCGGTTGAACGCCACGAGATGAGCCTGTGGCCTCAGTCGTGCGCCTACCCCGATGTGCAACTGCGCGCCGCCCGGACGCTGTACCACGTCGGGAATGATTGGCTCGTCGCCAAGGGGGCGTGGACTGCGACGGCAAAGATCGACCTGCCGGGCCCGAACGACCCCGCGATACTGGAGTTCGACTCTTATCGGGAGCGATGGATTTGGGGCCGCCCTCCGGCCCTACTACATAGTCTATCACGCATCATGGGGGAGATTTCGCCGCCAGACGTCGTCGAATGGATGAAAGACGCCGGTATCGACACGAGCAGGCCCGGCGTTCAGGAGGAGGCCGCGGAACTGATCCGCCTCGTGAAGGATGCGGCCAGCGGCGTTCAACCGGAAGGCGGATACTTCACTTGTCCGCCCGAAGGGCCTGTGTTCGAGACCAAGGTCGGGCGGTTCACCCTCGTCCGCGGGGCCAGCGGTTACGAGGGCGGGAATTACCTGCAAGGATGGCATTATCTCTTGATCGCCGGGCTTGTTCTGGCGGTATGGTATCCCGGAGTCCGGATCATCGTGCGACGGCACCGTAGGCGACTGGGTGCCACTGGCGTTTCGTCGGTGTCCACGACGGAAAAAGAGTCCGATCGCCGGTACCAGCAGGCCAGCCAGTTGAAGACGGCGGTGGAGACTATCTCGAAATCGTGCCCGCCGACGGATGCCAGTCCGCAGCCAGCGGATTGGAGGACGTGGTCTCCATTTCAATCGCCACAGGTTCGGGAGATCTGCGCTCATATGACCGAAGCCGAAAGGCGCGAGGTGACCCTGCGCGGAACGTTGTTCGGGATATGGAATGCCGCTACTTTTTTCGTTCCGTGGGGCATCTTCGTTTTTGCTCCGAAGCCGGTGAACTGGATTTTTGCGCCGATTGTGCTGCTGGTGGGTCTCGCTTTCTACCCGCTCTGGCGGCGAATAACACGGGAGTTCTTGGTCTCGACGATCTGGGCCAGACAGCAAGGAATCGCGCCCGAGAGCCTCCCGATGTCGCCGCACATCATACTGGTGGGGCGGCGCAATGGTCAGGCGGTCATTCATTGGCGCGGCGTCCTGCTTAGCTTCGTGCTGATACTTGCCCTTGCGGAGGCGGGAGCGATCTTCGCTTCTATAATCCTGGTGGGCAACGTTGACAGTCGATTCGTGGGTATAGCGTTCATGTCCGCAGTGATATTCACTGGGATTCTTATTCGCCGTGGCCTGACGACGCCGGTGGAGCAGTTGAGGACTTTGAATGGGCCGGAAGCTGAAAAGCCATCGAATGACACGGCCATCGTGGCCCTGTTGTTGAGTCTGGGTGGATGCCTGTTGTCGCTGTTGCTTGGTCTGGTTGTGTTCCAGTCTTGGGGATGGGTCTTTGGCTCGTTCTTCGTCATTGAGACCGCCGCGATAATTCTGGGAATCGTCGCTTGGGACAAACGCACGGGCAAAGCCGCGGTCATCCTGTCGTTCGCTCTTATGCTCGCGTGGATCCCCGGCGTTATCTGGCACATTGCGCAG
>Ga0315287_10004110_pt1 | contig 14140 bp, 10 predicted proteins | sample YL17G11_0_MG_FD_205037 | JGI IMG/M metagenome (GOLD analysis project Ga0315287, IMG submission 205037) | Sediment microbial communities from Yellowstone Lake, YNP, Wyoming, USA - YL17G11_0 | ecosystem: Environmental > Aquatic > Freshwater > Lake > Sediment | place: USA: Wyoming | collected... | reverse complement strand
TACCACGTCATGCTGAACTCGTTTCAGCATCCAGGCTACGAAGGGATGGACCCTGAATCTCCTGAATCCAGTTCAGGATCAGGGTGACGTGCAGCGCAACATCGTACTCATCAAGAGTGAACTGTTATGTAGAGACGATACAATACTATGAAATGTCCTAATTGCGGTATAAACAACGGCAGGACCAACAAGTTCTGCCGGGAGTGCGGTCTCAAGCTCGAATGGCTCGAGGAAATCAGCGAGCACATCGAGGCAGTCGAGCAGGCCGCCATTGCTCGTCCCCTGGACGACGTCGCCCTCGGCGAGGAGCTTTTCAGCATCATGCGTCTTTATGAGGACGGCGATCTGGACGCCGCCTCGGGGCGCATAAACCATATTATCGAACGCAGCCCAGACAGCGCGTCGGCGCACTCGATAAGGGCCCTGGTCTGCGAGCGAAAGGCCGACCTGGCGGCTTCGCGAGATGACGCGGCCGCATCCAACGACTACCTGCAGCAAGCCGTGGCCGAATATGAGACCATAATCGATCTCAACCCCGGCAGCGTCGCCGACCGCGAGAAGCTGGTGGGGCTGCGCATGAAGCTTGCGGGCAACATGGTGTCGCCGCCCGATTACGCTGCTCGACCCACCCGTAAAGCCCAGACCACGTTGGATAGGCTCAGAAAGCGGGCGCTGCAAGTGTCGCCTCCCATGCTGGCGGCGGGGCTGGCGCTTGTGGTGCTCATCGTGCTGCTGAGTATTCTGATACCGCGCGGGAACGACGACGCGAACCGCCGCGCCGGCGCCGCGGCGCGGCAAGGACAAGTGAGGGTGGAAGGCACCCCCAACTTGGCCGCTCAGCCGACCGGCGCCCCCAATACCGGTGCGGGCCTCACCGCATACACTTTCCCCACTCCGTCGGCGGCGCCATTGCGCCCTGTGGAGTCCGCGCCGCCATCGGCCCCTGCCCCGCCCGCAAGCGCGTCGACGAAACTGCCGCCGTATATCCCGGAACTGACGCTGACGCCCGTGCCCAAGGATAACACCCCGGCGCGTCCCGCTCCGGGCAGGACGGAAACGAGCACTCCGAGGATCAAGATCACCACGACGACGACCCCGGATACGGACACGACCCCAGCCTCCGACGTGCCCGACGGTACAGACATGCTCGCGACGGCCGTTAGACTCTACCGTCAAAACAAATACGCCGAAGCGAGGCAATCAGCCGAGTCGGCTATCCGGATGTACCAGGACGATCTCGCAGCCGGCAGGAACACGACCGCCGCCCAGCGCGGCATCGATAACTCAAGGAGATACCTTCGCCTCTGGGAGTCTATGTAGTGGTTATCAGAAGTTACGGAATTGCGTTTGTCGTGATGGCGGTCTGCGCGATGGCCGCCGGGGCTGCTCATGCCGCCGCGCCGGCCGAGCCGCCCACGGTCCTCGTGTTCGATGCCATAGCCGGAGACGGGGCTTCCAAGGACCTGGCCGCGTCCACCACCCTGGCCGTCAAGACTTACTTCCGCGAGACACGTCGCGTGGAAGCCGTGGTGATGAACGTGGAGTCCCCGACGGTCGCCCGGGCCGTTCTGGAGAAGAAACTGACCCTCGACAGCATTGCCGGCGATACCAGTCGCGAACACAGAGTGGAGATAGCCAGGGCTCTCGGCTTCGATTACGCAGCCGCGGCCGAGGTCGGCATCAAGAAAGACGCCGAACTGGCTCCGGGCGTCGAGATGCCCAAGCTGCCCAGGGGTGTCAAGGCCGCCGAGGAAGACAAGGACAAACCCAAGCCCAAGGCGGACTATCTGCAGGTCAAAGTGTGGCTCAGCAAAGTAAACGGGGGCAAGCGGGACCAGTGGGACTCCGCTCAGGCCACCGTGCTGACCGGCGTGCGCGACATCGACCTGAACAACTCGATGCAGGGCGTCGTGAGCGCGGCGGTGTTGGGCCTGACCCAGAAGGCGTTTGCCAAGATCGCCCCATCCGAGCAGCCGGCCACGTTGCCCGAGCACACCACGGCGGTCGCCCAACCCGACATGCCCGCCGGCAAAGCGCCTACCGCGGCGGATTATGTCTCCCAGGCGGATGACAACCTGAGCATCGGTAACCTCGCGCTTGCGATAGACCAGTATTCGAAGGCTGTCAGCGCCGATCCGGCGGACGGCAAGCTCAGGGTCAAGCTCGCCGAAGCTTATGCCAAGAAGGGACTTTACGATCAGGCAACAGACGAACTCGATCGCGCTGTGGACATCGGCGTCGACAAAGACCTGCTGGGGGCCTCCAGACTGAAGATCGAACAGATGCAGGCGGGCACGACAGCGACTGCATCTGTCCCCAAGGTCGGTTCGGACACTCCGCCCGAACCGAAACCGACCCAGCCGGCGATCGCGCCTCCTCCCGAGCCGGCAAAGACCCCCGATACGGAGGCTCAGACAGCGCCCGTTACCAAGGATGCCGCGAAACAAGCTGTGACGCGGATGGTTCAGGGCGACAAACTATGGACTGCGGGCAAGCCTGACGACGCCGCGCTGGCTTATGCCGAGGCAGCCAGGCTCAATCCCAAGGACTGGCGCGCGTATGAGAGGCTGGCAGCGGTGAACGCGTCGATGTCGCTGTTCGGCGAAGCCCGCAAGGCCGTCGTGCAGCTCAATGCGCTTCAGCCGAAACCGCCGGTGGATACGGTCGAGAAGCGCTATGAAATGTTCCGAAAGGCGTTCGACCGCGCCTTCACGATGCTCTTGAAGCAGTTGGAATCGGATACGGCGGATTATGAGAAGAATGTTATCTCGCGCGAGAGCTATTATGCCTCCGTGAACGGTCTCGGGATCAGGCTGGACTCGATGGCGAAGTTCCTGGATACGCTGATCGTGCCTCCCGCCAAACAGCCGGCGAACCTGCGGCGAAGTATTGCCTGCGGCCTGCTCGCCCAGGCTTCCACGAACATATTGGATTACCTCGAAACCAAGTCCAAGAAGTCCAAGGCCAACGCCGATTTGTTCATCGCGCAGGGCAAGAAGGAATCCGAGATGGCCGCCACGCTCGATGCCAACAAGATAGTCATCAACAAAGACGAGGAGCCCTCTCAAGCCACCAGCGCCGGCCTGGATAATCAGCCCCAGACTCAGCCCGATGTACAGCCGGGCGGCCCCGACGACTCGACAGCCCCGCCGCCGAACGACGGTTCATGGGATTCATCGAACCAACCCACGGACAACGGCGACGGATCGGACATGGGAGAAGACACAGGCCCGCAGCCGATGTAGGCTGGGAACATAGCTCTCATTATTGAAGTCTTAGCAGGCAGAGGCGCTTTGGGGTGCTTGTGCCTGCTTTTGGTTTTTGTGTTGCGGCAATCGACGGGCCGCTGTGATAATTGCAGCCTACTAACCCCTCGCACATGAATAAAACTCCCCTAATACGGCGTCTTACTTCATGAGGGCGATGATGAGAGATAACCTCGCGGAAATGACCATACCATTGGGAACCGAGGCGTTGATGGACAGGACTGACGATAGGCGGTTGGAGCACATCTACGACGCCTACGCCGGCCGGCTCTATCGCTATGCCCTCGCTATCACTAGCTTCCCGGAGGACGCCGAAGACGCCGTGCAGGAAGTCTTCGTGCGGGTCGCCCGCAAACGGAGGCGCACTGCGCGTATGGATGATCCTCAGGCTTATCTCTTCTCGGCAGTCCGCAACGCCGCATACTCCATTCTCAGGAGCAGGCGGCGCAGGGACGCGCTCACCGAGGCGTTCTGTGCCGAATTATCGACCGGCGAGCAGGGGAATCGCGTCGGTGACGCCGGGCAATCGAGAGCCGTGTGCGAAGCGCTCGCGGGCCTGCCGGTGGAGCAGCGCGAGGCGCTCGTCCTCAAGGTATACGATCAGATGAGTTTCAAGGAGATTGCCGAGACGGTCGGAGCTTCGCTGGGCACCGTCGCCAGCCGATATCGCTACGGCGTCGACAAGCTCCGAAAGGCCCTGGAGGTGACAGACGATGAATGACGATCGCATAGAAGAACTGCTGCGAAAAACCTGGCAGCCGGAGCCGCCGGAGGGCATGCGCGAGCGGGTGCTGGCCAGGGCTTATAAAAAGATGGCGAAGCGGCGCAGGTTCGACTTCACGTGGATGCTCGGTTGGAAACCGGCTCTGACGGCTTTGGGGATAGCGATCGTGCTGCTATCTAATATGGATGACAATAGGCGGGAGGCGCGGGTGACGGCGATGGTCGGCGGATCGAGCGGCCTCAAGTCCCTGACGCCGAATGATGACTACTTGAAGATGAGACGTGAGTTAGACGCCGTGCTGGCGCGTGCGCCGTTTGCTGGGCAATCCAGCGGTTGGGCGGGAGAAGGAGATACGCCATGAGCGTGACAGCCGGAGTGTTTTCGATTGCAGGGCGGATTGGCCGATGGACCGCGAGGCTTTTCAGACGTACGTGGCGCTGGACGGTGGCGGTATTGCTGCTGCTGGGCGTGGCGCACGGCGTGGCGACGTTTGTGCTGGGGCGAAGGGTCGAAGCAGAAATCGCCAGGATCAAGGCCAGTGGCGATCCCGTGTCTTACGCCGACCTGGCAGGCCCGGCAATTCCAGCATCCGAAAATGGAGCGCTGGACTTCGAGAAGGCGACGCGCATACTGGCGGCCATGCCGGACAGTATGCATAAGTATGAGTCCCCGCAGTTCAGTCCGGAGGAATGCGCGAAGCACCCCGAAATGTGGGACGACGTGCGGCGGGAGATGGGGCAATATTCTCAGGTCTTTTCTCTCGTCGAGAAAGGGGCGGCCAAGCCGAAGTTTCGTTACACTTCCGACTGGAAAAGCGGCTCCGATGCGCGATTCCGAGTGATTTCGCGTCTCCGGTCGCTTGTCAGGCTGCTCAATGCGGACGCTGAGGTTAAGGCCCACTTCGGGGATATGCAGGGAGCGGCGCATTCCATTGAGCTTGCAGTTGCGACAAGCGAATCGCTCAAAGGTGATCCTTTGCTCATCAATATGCTCGTCCGGGTGGCGACACTGGCAATCACGACGAGAAATGTGGAGAGGATTGCCAGGAGCGTGCCGGTGGATTATGCCTCGTTTGAGAGAATTTCCAGGGCGTTGTCGCGTCCGAGTCTTCAAGGCGAATATGTCAGGACGCTCAAGGGCGAGAGAGTGTACCTGATCTCCAATTTCCAGGAGTTCAGGCAGGGAGGCTTCAGCAGGGTTTTACACTTGGGGCAGTGCAGTCCAATGCTGAGGTTGCGCGGGTATTGGCTGGGACGCCCGTGGCTGTATGCTGATGAGCTGGAGTGCTTGAGGAGGTTCGACGCGCGTATAAGAACAGGCGATAGACCGTATCGCTCAAGCCTTGAGCTTCTGTACCACGATACGCCGAATTTCCAGGAGATCACGTCTCTGCCGGATTTGCTCACACCCGTCTACCGCTACGCCAGAGCCCGCATCGATCAGGCCGACACGGGGGTCCGCGGCACTCAGCTACTCCTGGCACTGCAAGTATACAGGAGTAGATTCGGTGTGTATCCCGCCACTCTGCCTCAACTGGCCGCGAAGCTCAATTGGGGCTTGAGCACCGAAGACCCGTTTTCCGGTAGGCAGATGATTTACCGGACCACCGGAAGCGGTTTCCTGCTCTACAGCATCGGCAGCAACCTCAAGGACGACGGAGGGATCGACTGGCGCGACCCTAGGGTTCGTAGCGCATCGGAAGGCGACATCGTCTGGAAAATGGACCGATAGCCTTCGTTGGTCCGGGATTTGTAATCCCGGACGCCTCTTTCCGGGTTTGTAACCCGGTGACAGGACTGCGGCAGACAACAGGCGGCAGCAATGCTGCGAGCTTCATTGGGGCGTAGTGCTGTGTGCGGAGGCGGGGTTTGCGGGTTACAAACCCGCGAAGATTGGGAGGGGATTCCAAATCCCCTCCCAACAAGCTATCTGGATCGGGGGATATACAGAGGGCTGATGTGACGGAGGATTCTGGGCCCGGATTGCAAATCCGGCCCAACAGCACACCCCCAAAATGGGAAATTGCCGGCGCGGTGCGCCGGCATCTCCCTCTCTCCTCTTTTCACACATACATGTCCAGGCCCCGGAGCCTAACTCGCTCAACAGGCGCCTCAACAATATCGTTATATCTCAGAAATAGAGGTTTGTCAACCCCCAATTACAGAAGATTTTTTCGCCGTTTGTGGGAATGCTCTTGCGGGAGGACGGAACATGGCAGCCGAGGCGTTCGCTTCGTCGATAAGAGTCGTAATTGCCGCCCTCGCAATGGCGTCGCTCGCCTGCCTGCCCGCGTCCGCGACGATCGTGGGCCTCAACCAGATCGCTACTCCCGAGATCCAGCCGGAGGGCATGCTTGCGGTCAGCGTCCAGGGGCACAATCCCGCGTTGGGAAACCCCTGGCAGTTGCAGCTCGAACTTGGGCTTACCAAGAGGTTCGAGGTCGCGCTGTTCCGGGGCTTCTCGCCGGGAAAGACGGTGTTCAACGCGGAATACGCCATCGTGCAGACCCCATCGTTCCTGCTGACCACCGGCCTGCTGGGTGTCGAGAACAAGTTGAGGACGCAGCCTTTCCTGGAGGGTGGATACTACCGTGGAAAGGGATTTGTCATAGCGGGGATTCAGGAACAAGAGTCAGCCATTCTGGGCGTGTTTGGGTTTGGTTACCATGTCGCGCCAAGAGTGCAATTCTGGGCTGATTACGTCAGCGGGCCGGGGAACTTTGCCACCGCGGGGGTCTCGCTGGATCTTTCACCGAACCTGGTGTTCAATCCCGCTGTCTATGTCTCGAACGGCAGCCCCCACCGCGCATACGGCTATGGAGTGCTGACCTGGAGCGTGAAGGTCTGGTAATCCTATCTTGACGCTTCCCTGCGCTGTCTTCTATACTCGCCGGGGGTTTTGCCGACGTACTTCTGAAACACCTTGGTAAAGTAGCTCTGGTCCGAGAACCCGCAGTCCAGACATATATGGATCAGGCTTTTGTCCGTACGCACGAGCATCTCCCGAGCCTTGTCGATCCGCATGCGGGCGAAGAGGTCCGTAAACGAGTGCCCGAAACTCTGCTTGACCACCCGGCTGAAGTGGGATGGTGACAGGCAGGCCACATTCGCCACATCGTCCCGCGAAATCTCCTCTCCAAGATGCTCCTGCATATACCTCAGCGCCTCACCCAGCAACACCGTGCTCGGGTACTGCTTGTTGGACTTGATCGCGTCCATCATGCGCTCCAGCATCGACACCAACCACGCGCACAGTTCTTCCTCTCCATCTATTCGGGCGAGCTCGGCGACTGATGAGTAGTTCGCGCCGAGCAGTTCCGCGGGATCTCCACCGGCTTCCACCGCGCTTCGCGACATGTTCACGACCAGTTCCAAAATCAGGCTCTTGAGCAAGGTGGGGCGTTCGCGGCCGGTGAAGTAGATTCCGACCAGGATACGATTGATGATCTCCCGTGCGATGGACCGGTCCCCTCGCTTGATTGCCGCGATGAGCTGCGGCTCCTCGACAAGGTAAATGTCTCGAATGGACTGGTAGTTGTGGTCCTTGACTTCGTGAATCGCCTCTGCCCGCTCGGACTCCCGCTTGGCAACCGTGCGTCTGAGCTCCAGCAGGGCGGCATTGGTGAGATTCGCTTCCTCGGCCATTGTGAGCAAATCCAGCGCGGCTCGGCGGATGTTCTTGGGCGACATCGCCCGCCCGCGCTCGTCATGGCCGACCGAAACCTGCTCCACCACGAGCCCGCCGATCACCACCGAGTTCTCCATGATCGGCACTGCCCAGACCACCTGCCCGGTGGGGCACAGGAGCATGGACGGCTCACCCCAGCGCAGCGCTTCTTCTATTGCTCTCTTGCGTATCGGCCCGCACCCGGCTTGCGATTTCGCGCACGATGCCCGACCCGCGACCACCGCCCCGTGCGCATTTGCCATCACGCACCGCAGCCCCCAGGCGCGATAGTAGGCCCGCGCAATCCGCTCATACGCAGGCGTCAAGTGCTCCAGGCTGCGCAGTGAAAATACGCCGGCCATGTGTTTGTCGAGAAGTTCCATATCCATCGTTCGGTTCACTATCTTCTTAGTCCACGCAGGTGGACTTCGTAATCAGTTGCCTCCAATTCATTGGAAGGAACGTCGCCTTACGGCCCCTTCGCCTCCAGCACCCTTTTCTTCTGACCGCGCCATATCGTGATCTTCGCCGTCTTCGCGTCCTTGGACAATTCGAGAAGGGTCTTCACGCTGTCCACCGGCTTGCCGTCGAACTCGATAATCACATCCGACTGGTACAGCCCGGCCCTGGCGGCGGCGCTTCCCATCAGAGCCTCGCTCACGATAACGCCGGTCTCATCGGGCAGGCCATAGGCCGAACGGTCACCCGGGCCGACGACGTTTTTGATGGTCGCGCCGAGCCACTGGGTCTTGTCCTCAGTCCGAGCCGCGCTCGGCGTGGGGGTGGAGCTGCCGCCGGGAAGCTGAGGAGTGCGGGCGATCTTCTTCAGAGATGGCTTGCTCACCCCGAACTGGTCCATCGGGAAGTTCTTGAACCCCAGCTTGAGCGCCGGAGAGCCGTCCTTCACCCGATAATCGCCTTTTGTGGGGTCCATGAACATCGCATCGGCTGTGATCGAGTGCTCATCCCGCCCGCTCTGGTCCTGAAGGACCTTCGCCGGCTCGGCGGTCTGCTTGCCCGGCGCGTGGAGCAGGTTATAATCTATCTCCTCACCCCACGGCTTCGGCACGTTGATCGGCTGATAAGGCGTAAAGACGATGTTCTTCCTGAAAACGTCCCTGCTGTCGACGAACCATACGTGCGGGTGGAAGGAATTGTCCACCATGATGTTGTTTTCGACCGTGCGATAGAACCCCTCGCGGTTCTTGAGCCCTCCGTGCAGGCAGAGGTTGTTGTAGATGTGGTACCAGGTCGAGCCGTCGTCGAGATCGATGTCCCAGCCGTGATCGCATCTCCAGCGGTTGTCGTGGATCTCGATCGGTTTCACCATATCCAGCTTTGGCAGGTATTCGAAGTGCCGCTCCATCATCTTGTTGGGATCGACATCGGTCAGACCCCACCAGCGGTCGCGGCCCCAGGAGTTGAATGAGCCGTGGTCCCCTGTCTCTTTGACGGTATCGAAAACATCGCAATACTGGATCACGTGCCCGCCGAATGTGCCCTCGCTTATGTTGATCCCCGCGCGGGGGCAGTCGTAAATGGAGCAGCGGCTGATGGTGATCCCCTCCGACATCGAGATTTGCACGCCCACGGTCTGTTTTTCGATCCGGCCCGGCTGGTAAATCAGGCAGTCCTCGACCAGGCAATCGGATGGGTAGTTGTCGCCGTTCGGGCCGGGGTCTTTGTCCATGCTCTTGAACGACTGCCGTTTGTCATACTCGAAAAGCGGGCTGCGGACGGCCTTGGGATCCCCGACAAACGCGGCGCAGTTGCCGCCGGCCCGTGATATCCGGCATCCCCGGATGGTCAACCGCCGGTTGTAGTTGTTGACGAAAATCCCGTTGCCGCCGACCTGGTCGATCACGCAGTCCTCGATAGAGCTATCCTCAGAGCCGGTAACGAACACCGCCCCGCCCCGATACGTAGTCCAATCACTGCGCAGCAGCGGCTCCTTATTATCCATAAACGTGCGGGCGGTGTGGGTGAGAGTCAGGTTGGATATGCGAACCCGCCTGACGGGGGCTTTCGCGGTCCCCGCGAATTCGATCAAGTGGCGAATGCCGGCGGTCTCTATCTTCGCCTTGTCCAGGTCGAGGCCATCGGGCGGCATAAAGTAGAGAATGCCCTTCGCGTGGTCCAGGTACCACTCGCCGGGCGCGTCGAGTTCCTCGAATATGTTCTCGACGAAGCGAATGTCCTTGTGCATCCCCATCCGCCGGTTGTTCTGCCAGCCGCCTTCGAGGTCGAGTTCGCCGTTGGGTTTGACTCCCTTTATCACGTAGTGAAAATCTCCCCACTCAGCGGCGTGCAGGGCATGGACGAATCCTCCTGCGGGGTTCGCCCATCTTCTTACGCGCTCCGGGCTGATGCAGTCCGCCGCGACTCCATTGTAGTTGCGGGCGTTGGGGTCGTAGTTGGGATAGCGGGCCATGTGCCGCAATTCACCGTTCACGAAAAGCTGGTCGAAGTCCAGTTTGCCCACTTTCACCTGGGGCAGCTCGGCCATCATTATGCCGTCGCGGTAGGGTTTCCAGTTCGGCCTGATAAGCTGCCCGCCGCTCAGGGTCGCATTTGCGCCATTAAATGAGGTCCAGATATTGAACCCAGCTCCCTTAGGCGAGTCCTCGCCAGTGAACACGAGCGGGCGGGGCAGATAATACGTCCCTTCGCGCAGGTTGACGTAGACCGACTCCTCTTTCTTTATGTGCTGCCTTGCGATCTCCTGCGCGCGCTGCAGCGATGCCACCGGGCTTTCGAGTGTGCCGGGGTTGGTGTCGCTGCCGGTGGGCGAGACGAATACCTGCGCTGGAGCCGAAGCCCCCGGCGATGCGACTGATGACAGTAATGACACGGCTATTCCTAACGTGAATCCGGGCCGACTCATAAGCTTACCCTCAACTTTTCGCGATAGTCCAAGGGTGTCTTCACCGCCGGTTGCCGGAAATCCTGTGTCGTATTTGACATGCGCCAATCCACTATGTAGCATAGGTTGGAGGTTTGCCGCAGGGCAAGATTGCCGCGAGGCGCTGCCCAATCACCTATAGGAGCGATACCAATGGAAAGCAGACTGGCGCGGGAACTGAAACTGAGATACGGCCCGGTGGCGATTATGCTTACCGACGAAAAGCCCGAGGAGGCCCATCAATTCAAACAGGGAACGTGGGGCTGCGTGATCGCCATGTTCTCCGCAGCCGCGAGAGGCAAGGTCGCCGCGTTCGATAAAGACACAGTCACCTGCGGAGGCGGGTCCATCGGTCTCGGGTTCTGTGACCAATATGAAGGCCCTCCCGGCGGCATCGAATACTTCCTATCGACCGGCCGGGGAGAAGGTTACCCCGAAGGCGAGGGCTACAAGAAAACCCCCGAACTCGCGAAGGCGTTCGTGGACGAGCTGCCCACCACGCGCATCCCGACCAAGTACGTCGTGTTCAAGCCGCTGGACGATGTGGTTCTCGAACGCGAGACCCCCACCGTCGTGGCGATTCTCGCGAACCCGGACCAGATTTCGGCGCTCATCGTGCTCGCCAATTACGACCGGCCAACGGGGGACAACGTGATCGTCCGGTTCAGCGCGGGCTGCCACCAGCTCTTCCTGCTGCCTTATATGGAGTCCATGAAAGATGTCCCGAGGGCGATACTCGGCTGCACGGACATCTCCGCGAGGCCCTACGTCGACCCGGACCTGTTCTCGTTCTCCATGCCGTGGTCGATGTATCTCGAAATGGAGTCCAACATCCCCGGCAGCTTCCTCGAAAGGAATGACTGGCGGAAGGTGCGGAGCAGGATCATGTGACGCGCGGGCCACCCGCGAACCGCCGCCGAATAGGAGGATAAGTCCCCCTCCGGCTCGAATCATTACTTCAGTAGTAAGACGATCAAGAGGTATCCAACCACTATGCCATATAATGCCAAGTTTGCCGTCAAAGACAAAGTCCAGCCCAAGTTGCGGCCGTTCGACCTGAAATATGTTCGCCTGCACGAGGGCCGTCTCAAGCACGCGATGGAGGCCGACGCCGAATGGCTTCTGGGCCTCGAGCCCGACCGGCTGCTTTCGCGGTTCCGCGAGTATGCGGGGCTCCAGCCAAAAGGCGAGATTTACGGCGGATGGGAGTCCGGGGGGCTGTCGGGCCACTCGCTCGGTCACTACCTCACCGCCTGCTCGCTCATGTATCAGGCGACCGGGGACGCGCGATTCCTCGAAAAAGTCAACTACATCGTCGATGAGCTTGAGGAAGTCCAGAACGCCCACGGCGGCGGCTTCATCGCCGGCCTGCAGGACTGCAAACGCATATTCGCCGAGGTCGCGGCGGGCGATATCAGATCGGCCGGATTCGACCTCAACGGCGGCTGGGCGCCGTGGTATACCCAGCACAAGCTCTTCAACGGCCTCAGGGACGCGTATCTATGTTGCGATAACGATAAGGCCAAGGCCATTCTCGCCAAACTCGGCGACTGGGCGATCAGCGTCACCGAGAACCTCTCCGATGAGAAGTTCCAGGAGATGCTGCGCTGCGAGTTCGGCGGGATGAACGAGGCCATGGCCGATGTGTATGCCTTGACGGGCGATGAGAAGTATCTCAAGCTGGCCCAGAGATTCTACCATCATGCCGTCCTCGATCCGCTGGCCAAGAGGCAAGACAACCTCACCGGCCTGCACGGCAACACGCAGATCCCCAAGATCATCGGCCTGGAGCGGCAGTATGAACTGACCGGTGACAGCAGCCTGCATGAAACGGCGGAGTTCTTCTGGCAGACGGTCGTGCGCGAGCGCAGCTACGTGATCGGCGGCAACACCGAGGGCGAGTATTTCCACCAAAAGGACCGCCTCTCCGAGCGCCTTTCCGACCGCACCGCCGAGACGTGCAATACATACAACATGCTCAAGCTCACCAAGATGCTCTATATGGTCGAGCCGGATGCCGAGATGGCTGATTACTACGAGCGGGCGCTTTACAACCACATCCTCGCCACCCAGAACCCCGAGGACGGCATGACGACCTATATGATGCCGCTTCGGTCCGGCTGCGCGAAGGGCTTCAGCGACCCGCATAACAGCTTCTGGTGCTGCACGGGCACTGGCATGGAGAACCACGCGAAATACGGCGAGTTCATCTACTTCCACGGCGAGGACAGCCTCTGCGTCAACTTGTTCGTCCATTCCGAGCTGGACTGGGCCGAAAGGGGCCTCAAGCTGGTCCAGGAGACGAGATACCCGGAGGAGCAGGCGACCAGGCTGATTTTCAACTGCAAGAAACCCGTCCGGCTCAACATAATCGTCAGGCATCCATATTGGGTCGAGAACGGCTTCGATATTAAGGTCAACGACGAGACCGTCCCCGATGACAGCGTGCCTGGCAGCTACGCGTGCGTGAACCGCGAATGGCGTGACGACGACATTCTGGAAGTGAAGCTGCCGATGACGCTGCGGACCGAGGCCTTCGCGGACAATGCTCACAGGGTCGCTCTGATGTATGGCCCGATTGTCCTGTGCGCCGAGACCGAGTTCGATGCCGAGCCCAGGATCATCGTGTCCGACCTGGACAAGATTTGCCGGGGAATCAGGCCGGCCTCGGGGATGCCGCTGACTTTTGTCGGGTCGGAGTCGATGTTCCAGACGGTGAGCGGCAAGAGTTCGTCGCCCAGGTTCAGCCCACTCTACGCCGAGTATAAGCACGGTTTCACGGTCTACTGGGACGCGTTCAGCCAGAGTGAGTGGGAACAGATCAAGGAGAAGTACCTGGCCGATTTGGATAAGGCGAAGAAGCTGGAATCCCGCACGACGGACTTTATGCAGCTCGGCGAAATGCAGCCCGAGCGCGATCACAACCTCGAAGCCGTCAGGTCCGGCGCGGGCGAGTGGGTCAGCCGCAAGTTCAGGCGCGCCGACGCGAGGGGCTGGTTCAGTTTCGATATGAAAGTCGACCCCAAGAAGCCGATGGAACTCCTCGCCGTCTACTCCGGCACCGAGCGCTGCGAGTTCGAAATACTCATCGATGACCAGCCCCTCGCCCTCCAAAAACTCGCCGACAACAACCCCGGCGAGTTCATCGACATCACCTACCCAATCCCCGAGGAGATGACCAAGGGCAAGCAGACCGTCAAGGTCAAATTCCTGCCCGCTGGGACGAGTTATGTGGGAAGGGTGTTTGGGTGTAGGATGATGGTGAGGGGGTAGCCCGATCAAGATAACCAGGCAGTAAACAATCGGCGGGCCGGGGAACTGAGTTCCTCCGCCCGGTGTTTCGGGAGTTCAGTCCCGAAACTAACCGAAGTATTTCTTGCCGGTGTTTCGGGAGTTTAGTCCCGAAACCAAGCGAAGTATTTCTTGCCGGTGTTTCGGGAGTTTAGTCCCGAAACCAAGCGAAGTATTTCTTGCCGGTGTTTCGGGAGTTTAGTCCCGAAACTAACCGAAGTATTTCTTGCCGGTGTTTCGGGAGTTTAGTCCCGAAACTAACCGAAGTATTTCTTGCCGGAGTTTCGGGAG
>Ga0315287_10004109_pt1 | contig 14143 bp, 11 predicted proteins | sample YL17G11_0_MG_FD_205037 | JGI IMG/M metagenome (GOLD analysis project Ga0315287, IMG submission 205037) | Sediment microbial communities from Yellowstone Lake, YNP, Wyoming, USA - YL17G11_0 | ecosystem: Environmental > Aquatic > Freshwater > Lake > Sediment | place: USA: Wyoming | collected... | reverse complement strand
GCTGCCATCGCCGAGCACGACCTCGAAGGCCAGTGCGGCCGCGGCCGAGGTGCCGTGGCGCCCCGAGCCGAAGGTCGCGGCGCCCTGCGACATGCCGCCGCCGATCGTGGCGCGCGCGCCCGACATGGGTCCCCAGAAGATCGCGCGCAGCCCATGCGGCGCGAGCGCGGCATCGAGCGCGGCCCAGGTGCAGCCCGCTTCGACCGTGACGTAGAGGTCCTCGACCTGGATCTCGCGCACGCGGTCGAGGCGGCGCAGGTCGACCAGCAGCGCGCCGGGCCGGTCGGGCAGGTAGGCATCGGTGTACGACATGCCGCCGCCGCGTGCGAACAACGGGCAGCGGAACTCCAGGGCGACACGCACCAGCGCGGCCACCTCGGCGGTGGTGCCCGGACGCACGATCGCCAGCGGCAGCTCGCCGTCGCGATAGACGTCCTGGGACAGCCGCCGCAGCTCGGCCGGCTCGTCGCTGACCTGCGCGCCACCGAGACCATCGCGCAGCCGCGCGAGCAGCGCGCTGCGATCCGGAACGATCACAGCGCGGGGCGCCGCGCCGTCGTGCACCAGAGGAAGGTGGGCGTCGGCCCCTGGGAGGTGACCTCGAAGCCCGCGCCGCGCAACAGTGCGCCGAGGTCGCTGGCCACGAAGGCCGGTGAATACGGCTCACAGTTGTGCTCGGCGTCGAACTGCAGCCAGAGCCGGTTGCCGGCGGGAAATTCCTGGGCGTTCGGCGCATCGACGATCGTCAGCGAGCCGCCCGGACGCAGCATCCGGAAGGCTTCCGCCAGGATCGGCGCGAACAGTTTCGACGGCACCTCGTGGAACAGGATGTAGCAGAGCACGACGTCGAACTGGCCGTCGGGCAGGCCGGTGTCCTCGGCGAGCGCCTGGACGAACTGCACGTCGACGCCGAGCTCGTGTGCCCGCTTGTTCGCATAGCGCAGCAGCGGCAGGCCGACATCGAGACCGGTGACCTCCGCCTGAGGGAAGCGCTGCTTCAGCGCGGTGGTGCACTGGCCGATCGAGCAGCCGACGTCGAGTACCCGTCGTACCCGGCCGTCGTCCGGCGCACGGACCATGTCGACGACTTGCTGGTGCAGCGCGTCCTGGTCGTTGTCGCCCTGGTAGAAGACCTTGGTGCCGTGGTGGAACAGGTAGCCGGCGAGCGGATCGCCGACGTAGCCGCCCGGCTGCAGGTGGATGTCGAGGCTGGCGTACGCCGGCACGACGAAGGCCGGGTCATAACGCAGCCGGCCTGGCCGTGCGCGTTCCGCGGCGTCGAGCTCTGTCTCGAACGCGGCCGAGTCGCGATGGAATTCGTCGCGCAGCCGCCCCCAGGTCTGCTGCTGCTGGCTGCGCATCAGGCGCTTCCAGGTGGCGATACGCGGCACCGCATCGGCCTCGCGCACGAAGGCGCGCAGCGGCGGGCCCTCTGCACGCGCCGCCCGCTCGCGCGCCGCCTCGGCATCGGCGGCGACGCCGGGGAACATGCCGCGGATCGCGTGGTTGCGGACGCTTTCCATGAAGCCGAGATAGCTCTCGGTCTCGAGCGTCGGTGGACGCGGCAGCAGTCCGACTCGGCCTCGATCGTGCATGGTGAACATCCTCGTGACAAGCGACGAAACGGTCGGGCCATATCCTACCGCGCTTCGCCGGGTGCGCCATGCGTCCCCTGTATCGGAGCGCGCGTGCAAAGCATTGGCCCGGCCCCGCGGTGGCCGGGAGAATTTGCCCCTGTCCACACCCGGAGCTTCGATGTCCACCGAACTTGCCCCCGAGACCCGCGAATTCCTCGCGCGCCGCCATGCCCTGCTGATCGACGGTAAAGCCGAGGCACCGACCCGCGGCTCGACCCTCGAGGTCACCGATCCGGCCACCGAGGCAGCACTATCGACGATCTCGCTCGGGGAGGCGCCTGACATCGATCGCGCCGTCGTCAGCGCGCGCGCGGCGCTGCGCGGCCCGTGGGCAAGAATGACCGCCGACGAGCGCACCCGAGTGATGCTCGATTACTCACGCCTGATCGAATCGCGCGCCCGGCAGTTCACCGAGATCGCCGTACTCGACAACGGCATGCCGCGCGCGATCGCCGAGTCCACCGCGCCGTTCTGTGCGGCCTTCCTGCGCTACTACGCCGGCTGGTGCTCGAAGATCGCCGGCCGGACCCTGCCGTCGGCCGGGTCCGGCAAGCGCCCCGGGGAGCTGATGGCCTACACGCTGCGCGAACCGGTCGGCGTGGTCGGCGCGATCACGCCCTGGAACTACCCGTTCGGCATGGAGATGCTCAAGATCGCGCCGGTGCTCGCCACGGGCTGCACGCTGGTGCTGAAGCCGGCCGAGCAGGCGCCGCTCGCGGCGCTGCTGCTCGCCGAACTCGCGCTCGAGGCCGGCGTGCCGCCTGGCGTGTTCAACGTCGTGACCGGCCTGGGGGAGACGGCGGGTGCCGCCCTCGCCGCGCATGCCGGCGTGGACAAGGTCGCCTTCACGGGCTCGACCGAGGTCGGCCGGCTGATCGTGCGCGCCTCCGCCGGCAACCTGAAGCGCGTCTCGCTCGAGCTCGGCGGCAAGTCGCCGGTGGTCGTGTTCCCGGACGCCGACCTCGCCCAGGCCATCCCCGGCATCGCGATGGCCGGCTTCCTGCTGCAGGGCCAGAACTGCGTCTGCGGCAGCCGCGTGTTCGTGCACGAGCGCGTCGCGCGCGAGGTCAGCGAGGGCGTGGCGGCATTCGCGCGCCAGATGGCGATCGGCGGCGGCTTCGAGCCGGCGGTGATGATCGGTCCGGTGATCTCGCGCGAGCAGCGCGAAAGGATCGAGCGCCTGCTCGCCACGGCGGTGCCCGAGGGCGCCACCTGCCTCACCGGGGGCGGCCGCCCGCGCGATCGCGGCTGGTTCGTCGAACCGACGGTCTACACGAACTGCCGCCCGGACATGACCATCGTGCGCGAGGAGATCTTCGGGCCGGTGATCGCGATCCAGACCTTCGGCGACGGCGATCTCGAAACGATCGCCGCACAGGCCAACGACACGGTCTACGGCCTCTCCGGCAGTGTCTGGACCCGTGACCTGGCCACCGCGCACCGCATGGTGCGGCTGATCGACGCCGGCCAGGTCGGTGTCAACTGCCATGCGGCGATGGACCCGAGCATGCCCTTCGGCGGCAATCGACAGTCGGGCTGGGGACGTGAATTCGGCGAAGAAGGCCTTGAGCTCTACCTGAAGACCAAGGCCGTCACGATCACCTGGTGAGGCAGCGCATGAACGACACCGCAGGCGGACGGCTCGTCGCCATCAATGGCTACGAGCTTCATGTCGAGGAATACGGCAGCGGCGACCCGCTGCTGCTCGTCGCGGGCCTCGGCGGCAGCGGCCGTTTCTGGCGCGCGCAGGTCGAGACGCTGGCGCGGCACTTTCGCGTCGTGCTGCACGACCATCGCGGCGTAGGCCGCTCAGGTCCCGCGCCGCTGGTCTCGAACGCCGGCGAACTCGCCGACGACCTGCTGCGCCTGATGGACGCTCTCGGCATCGGGCGCGCACACCTCGTCGGCCATTCCACCGGCGGCGCGATCGGCCAGCACATCGCGCTGCGCGCGCCCGAGCGGCTGCATTCGCTGGTCCTGAGCGCCAGCTGGGCCGGCCCGACGCCGCTGTTCGTGCAGACCTTCCACACGCGCCGCGACGTCCTGATCAACTCCGGCCCGTTGAACTACCTGATGGTCGGCACCCTGCTCGCCGCGCCAGCCTGGTGGCTCGGGCCGCGCTTCCGCTCGACCGAGGACTATTTCCGCGAGCGCCTCGCCGAGTTCCCGGGGATGGAGATCGAGCTTGGGCGGCTCAATGCCGTGATGACGCACGACCTGCGTTGGCAGCTGGAGCGCATTCGCACGCCGACGATGGTGATCTGCGCGCGCGACGACCAGCTCACGCCGCCGGGTCTGTCTGAGGAACTCGCGCAGCGGATTCCCGGCGCGACGCTGCAGGTGCTGCCCGAGGGCGGACACTTCTGCCCGCACACCGTGACGGACGCGTACAACGAGCGCATCCTCGCGTTCCTGCAAACGCAACGCCAGGAGTAAGCCCATGCAAGATCGCAACGCCGAGTCAGGGCAGGCCTTCGTGCTCGGCCCCGAGGAAGGCGAGTCGCTGTGGCAGCCCCTGCCCTCGCGCGGCCACGTCACCTTGAAGCTGACGCCGGCGAACATGCCTTACGATCATTTCTCGGTCGGCACGCAGGTTCTGCCTCCCGGTTGCCACATCCGCGAGCACGGGCACCTGCAGAACCACGAGCTCATCTTCGTGCAGGAAGGCCGCGGCACGGTGACGATCGACGGGGAGACTCGGCCGCTCGAGACCGGCTCGACGGTGCTGTTCGGCCGCAACGCGCGCCATCGCATCGACAACACCGGCCCGGGCGACCTGAAGCTGTTCTGGGTGTTCCTGCCGCCGGGTCTCGAGGACTGGATGCGCGCAATCGGCCTGCCGCGTGTCCCGGGCGAGCCGATGCCGCCGCCCTTCGAGCGCCCCGACGACGTGGCGGAGATCCAGCGGCGGCTGAAGTTCCTGCCGCCGCGGGCGAGCTGAACGATGCGCATCCTGACGGCCACCGACGTCGCCCGGCTGCTGCCCTACTCGCGCTGCATCCCGGCGATGCGCGAGGTGATGCAGCTGACCTCCGAGCGCGCGGTCGTGCTGCCGCTGCGCCAGTTCATGAACGTGCCCGGCACTGCGGGCAAGCTCGGTCTGATGCCGGGCTATGTGTCGAAGCCGGCGAGCTTCGGCGTCAAGATCGTCAGCAAGTTCCCGCGCCCGCCGGGTGCCGCGCACGGCAGCCACGTCGGCGCCGTGATGCTGTTCGACGCCGCCGAGGGCCTGCCGCTCGCGCTGCTCGATGGCGGCATGCTGACGGCGATCCGCACCGCATCGACCACGGCGATGGCGACCGATGTGCTGGCGCGCGCCGAGGCGCGCTCGCTGCTGATGGTCGGCTGTGGCGAGGAAGCGGAGCATCATTTCGCGGCGCTGCGCGAAGTGCGCGCCTTCGAACGGCTGGCGGTCTGGGGGCGCGACGCCGGGCGCGCCAGCGCCTTCGCCGCGCGGATGTCCCGGCGACACGGCCGGCAGGTCGAGGCGGCCAGCGACCTCGCCACGGCGGTATCGAGCGCTGACGTGATCTGCACCGTCACCTCGGCAACGACACCGATCCTGCGCGGCGAGTGGCTGCGTCCCGGGCAGCACGTTAACCTGGTCGGCGCCGCAATCGCGACCAGCGCCGAGGCCGATGCCGAGGTGGTGCGCCGCAGCCGCTTCTACTGCGACTACCGCGAGGCGGCGATGGCGGCGGCCGGCGAACTGCTCGACGCGATCCGCAGCGGCGTCGTCACCGAATCGCAGCTGCGCGGCGAGATCGGCGAGGTGCTGCTGGGGCGCATCCCCGGGCGCGAGTCTGCCGACGACATCACGCTCTACAAGTCACTCGGCGTGACCTCGCAGGACCTCGCCGCGGCGCAGATCGTCCATGCGGCCGCGCTGCAGCAGGGCGTAGGGCTGGACGTGGAACTCTCCGACTGAGCGCCGCGAGGGCCTGCGGCACGAGGGCCGCATCCCGGCTGCTGCCCTGCCACCCGTGGCGGGCAACCCGCAATCAACGACTCGTGTTCAACGAGCCGTACTCAACGGGGCCTACTCAACGAGCCGAAGGGGCGTCGCCGCGGAACGCGGCCTCGATCTCCGCGAGCACCGCGGGATCCTCGATCGTCGCCGGCGCATTCCATGGGCGCCCGTCGGCAATGGCGCGCATCGTTGCGCGCAGCACCTTGCCCGAGCGGGTCTTCGGCAGCCGCGAGACCACCAGGCAGCGGTGAAAACTCGCGACCGGACCGACCTCGTCGCGGATCTTCGCCACCAACTCGCGCTGCAAGGTCGCCGCATCGGTGGCGACGCCCGCCTTCAGCACCACCAGGCCGACCGGAACCGTGCCCTTCAGTTCATCGGCGATGCCGATCACTGCGCACTCCGCGACCGCGGCATGAGCGGCCAGCACCTGCTCGAACTCGCCGGTCGAGAGGCGATGCCCGGCGACGTTGATGACGTCGTCGGTGCGACCCATCACGAACACGTAGCCGTCGGCGTCGAGATAGCCGCCGTCGCCGGTGCTGTAGTAGCCGGGATGTTCGGCGAGATAGGCCTTGTGGAAGCCCGCATCGTCGTTCCACAGCGTCGGCAGGCTGCCCGGCGGCAACGGTAGCCGCACGGCGAGCGCGCCCTGCTCGCCCGCAGCCATCAGCTCACCCGCCGCATCGAGCACGACGACGTCGAAGCCCGGCACCGGCCTGGTCGGGCTTCCGGGCTTGACCGGCAGCCGCTCGATGCCGAGGCAGTTGGCGACCATCGGCCAGCCGGTCTCGGTCTGCCACCAGTGATCGATCACCGGCACCTGCAGCTGCGCGGCCGCCCACTGCACCGTATCGGGATCGGCGCGCTCGCCCGCGAGGAACAGCGCCCGCAGGCTGCGCGTGTCGTGGCGGCGCATCGTCTCGCCGGCCGGATCCTCGCGCTTGATCGCCCGGATCGCCGTGGGCGCCGTGAACAGCGTACGGACGCGATGGCGCTCGACGATGCGCCAGAATGCCGAGGCATCGGGCGTACCGACGGGCTTGCCCTCGTAGAGCAGCGTCGTGCAGCCGTGCAGCAGCGGCCCGTAGACGATGTAGGAGTGGCCGACGACCCAGCCGATGTCGGAGGCCGCCCAGTAGATTTCGCCCGGCTGCACGCCGTAGACGTGCTGCATCGACCAGCGCAACGCGACGAGATACCCGCCGGTGTCGCGCACGACGCCCTTCGGCTTGCCGGTAGTGCCCGAGGTATAGAGGATATAGAGCGGATCGGTCGCGGCCACCGGCACGCAGTCGGCCGGCGCAGCCGTCGCGACTGCGGCCTGCCAGTCGAGGTCGCGGCCCGCAACGAGCGGCACCGGCAGCTGCGGCCGCTGCAGCACCAGGCAATGCGCCGGCCGGTAGCTCGCGAGCTCCAGCGCGCGATCGAGCAGGGCCTTGTAGTCGACCACGCGACCGGGCTCGAGCCCGCAGGAGGCGGTCAGCACCAGCTTCGGCTGCGCGTCGTCAATACGCATCGCCAGCTCGCGCGCGGCAAAGCCGCCGAACACCACCGAGTGGATCGCGCCGAGCCGCGCGCAGGCAAGCATCGCGAACACGGCCTCAGGCACCATCGGCATGTAGATCACGACGCGGTCGCCACGGGACACGCCGAGCGCGCGCAGCGCGCCGGCGAGCGTCGCCACACGGTCGCGCAGCTCGCGGAAACTCAGCGAGCTTTCGCTGCCCGTCATCGCGCTGACATGAACCAGCGCGGCCTGGTCGCCGCGGCCCGCCTCGACATGCCGGTCGACGGCATTGTGACAGGCGTTGAGACGTCCCCCGGTGAACCAGCGGGGACCGGGGACCGGTGTCGTATCGCAGATCTTCACAGGCGGCGTCACCCAGTCGATCGCGCGTGCGGCCTCGGCCCAGAAGCCTTCCGGATCGCGTCGCCAGTCGTCGTAGGCCTGCTGGTAAGTCGTCATCGTGCGCCCACCCTTCAGGCCCGCATCTCGCGCAGTCCGCGGAAGCCCGAGCCGACCAGCGCCGCGCCGCAGAGCAGCAGCATCGCCGGCACCACCGCCAGCGAATAGCGCACGAGTTCGGGCGATCCGAAGACGCGATCCGTGAAGATCGCCACCAGCCATGGCCCGCCGGCCTGACCGAAGATGTTCGCGACCAGCAGGTACAGCGCGATCAGCAGGCCGCGCATCCGCGGTGGCGAGATCACCGGGATCAGGGCGGGGCCTGCACCGAAGGCCATCGTGCCAAAGAACATCGCCGGCGCGAGCAGCGCGATCGAGGCCCAGGCCGAGCCCGCGAGCGGGAACGCCACCATGAACGGCAGCGTCGAGAGCGCCGAGATCAGCGCGACCCGCAGGTGGCCGTCGCGACGCCCGGACTCCTGAAAGCGATCCGCCAACCACCCGCCGAACACCACGCCCCCGGTGCCACAGGTGAGGAAGATGAGGCCCTGCGCGTAGCCGACTTCGGAGGGCGCCCAGCCGTAGTTGCGGATCATGAACGCCGGCACCCAGGCGCCCAGCGAGAACTGCGCGGCGGCCAGCACCGAGATGCCACCGAACACCGCGGCGAAGACCCGCAGGTGCTGGCGACAGAATGCCAGCACCTCGCGCAGCGTTGGTCGATCGGGATCCGCCGCGGCGGAGGTGGCGGCCACCGAGGCGCGCCGCCGCGGCTCGCGCACGGTGAAATAGAACAGCAGCGCAACGATGAAGCCAGGCGACGCGCCGATCACGAACGCCGCCTCCCAGGGCTGCATCGTGCCGAACAACGGCAACGTCACCACGTCGAGCTTCGAGAGCTGTGCGATCACGTAGCCGCCGGCGAGCAGCGCGACCCCGGAGCCGACGAAGCTCGAGCCCGTGTACACGCTCAGTGGCAGCGCGAGTCGCTGGGGACGAAACAGGTCCGCCAGCATCGAGAAACCGGCCGGCGTCAACGTCGCCTCGCCGACGCCGACGAACATGCGCGCGAAGAACAGCTGCCAGAACGAGCGCGCCAGCCCGCAGGCCGCGGCAGCGATGCTCCAGACGACGATGCCGATCGCGATGATGCGATTGCGCGGCCCGGTGTCGGCCAGGCGCCCGAGCGGCACCGCCATCACGGCATAGAAGAGCGCAAATGCCAGCCCCTGCAGCAGGCTGATCTGCGTGTCGGTGAGCACCAGATCGGCCTTGATGTCCTCGACCAGCAGGTTGATGATCTGGCGGTCGATGAACGCGACCATGCCGCAGATGCAAAGCACGAAGACGACGTACCAGCCGTAGGTCTCGCTCGGCCAGGGCGTGTCGTCCGGACGCTGTTCGGGATCGCTCATGTCACCTCGGCTGTAAATCCGTTCAGGCAGCCCGCGACTGGCGGCGCTCCGCCAGCAGCAACTCGGCGCCTTTCTCGCCGATCATCATCGCGGCGGCATTGGTGTTGGCCGCCACCTGCCGCGGCATGATCGACGCGTCGGCCACGCGCAGACCCGCAATGCCCCGCACGCGCAGTTCCGGGGTGACGACGGCGGCCTCGTCCGGCCCCATGCGGCAGCTGCCGACCGGATGGTAGCCGAGAAACGAGGTGCGGCGGACATGCTCGGCGAGCGCAGCGTCGTCCTGCCGCTCGGGGCCCGGCAGGAACTCGCGCTCGACGTAGGGCCGGAACGCCGCCGTCTGCAGCAGACGCCGCGCGATACGGCAGCCAGCGACCTGCCGGCGCAGGTCTTGCTCGCTCTCCAGCAGCGCGTGCTCGATCACCGGCGGGGCGAGCGGATCGGCGGAACGCAGGCGGACGCGGCCGCGCGCCTCGGGATGACAGGCGTTGACGACGAATGACATGGCGGGTTTCGTGTACGGGATAATGCCGCGCTCGTCGAAGTCGAACGCGAACGGACCGAACAGCATCTGCAGGTCGGGCCGCGGTTCCTCGGGCCGCGAACGCAGGAAGGCGACGCCGTGCGGATACGGGCTCGAGGCCGGCCCACGCCCGGTGAGCAGCCAGTGTCCGAGGTGCCGGGCCATCCGCGGCACCGAGGTCTCCACGTTGTAGGTGCGCACGTTGACGTCCGCGCAGACCAGGGAATTGCAGTGCTCCTGCAGGTTCGCACCGACGCCCGCGAGCTCGCGCACGACCGGAATGCCGAGCGCCTGCAGCGCCGCGGCCGGGCCGATGCCCGACAGCATCAGCAGCTTCGGCGAGCCCAGGGCGCCGGAGGAAACGATGACCTCGCCGCGCGCGCGATGCACGACCGCGACGCCATTGCGCCGCACGCGAATGCCCGTGCAGCGGCCGGACTCGATCAACAGCGACTCGCAGACGCTGCCCGTCTCGATGCGCAGGTTCGGGCGGCGCTGCGCCGGGCGCAGGAAGGCGCGCGCCGAGCTCCAGCGCCAGCCGTCCTTCTGCGTGACCTGCGGCTCGGCGACACCTTCCTGGGTGGCACCGTTGTAGTCGGGGTTGTACGCGAGGCCGCACTCGCGTGCCGCCGCGACGAACACCCGGCCGAGCGGATGGGTGGTCCGCAGGCGCGACACGTTCAGGCCGCCCTCGCGTCCGCGCCAGGCGTCGTCGCCGAGCTCGGAGTTCTCCAGTCGCCGGAACAGCGGCAGCACATCGTCCCAGGCCCAGCCCGGGTTGCCGAGCGCAGCCCAGCCGTCGTAGTCCGCATGCGCGCCGCGCACGAACAACATGCCGTTGATCGAGCTCGAGCCGCCGAGCGTGCGACCCGCCGGCCACAGGTCGACCTTGCCGTAGCGCGAAGGGTCCGGCTCGGCGAGCAGGCACCAGTCGAGCGCGGGGTTGCCGACGCAGCGGATGATCGCGGCGGGCACGTGGATATACGGCGAGCGATCGGCGGGCCCGGCCTCGATCAGCAGCACACGCGTCGCGGGATCGGCCGACAGCCGGTTGGCGAGTACGCAGCCGGCAGAGCCGGCGCCGACGACGATGTAGTCCCATGTTTCCATGGGAGAACAAATGACATGGGCGCCATGGCGGGACCAATCATTTCCGATGCATAATCCATGCAGCAGCCGCATCGTTACGGCGTGGGCAGGACGCATCGATGGAGCTTCGTCAGCTACGCCACTTTGTCGCGGTGGTCGACACCGGCAATCTCTCGCGCGCCGCCGAGCGGGTCTCGATCAGCCAGCCCGCGCTGACGCGCAGCATCAAGAACCTGGAGGAGCTGCTCGGCGTCGAACTGCTGGAACGCAAGCCGCGCGGCGTCACGCCGACCGAAGCGGGCGTCGCCCTCTACCACCACGCGACGATCGTCCTCAATGCCTGCCAGCGACTCAGCCGCGAGGTTCGCGAGATCGAGCGCGGGGTCACCGGCACGGTGCGGGTCGGCATTGCGTCCATGTTCGCGTCGCACGTCACCGACAGCGTCGCCGCCCAGCTCGCGGTGGATCATCCGCACCTGACGATGGTGGCCACCGAGGGCTTCTTCGAGGACCTGATGCGCGGCCTCGTGGACGGTCGCTTCGACGTGCTGTTCTCGAACTTTCCCGAGGTACCAGTATCCGCCGACCTGCGCCTCGAACCGCTGCTGACGGTGAGTTCCGCGGTCGTCGCCAGCAGCCGCCATCCGCTGGCGCGGCGCCGCGACCTGCAGCGCCGCGACCTGGTGGACCAGCGCTGGGTCATCGCCGACCTGCCGCATGCCCAGGATTCGTTCGAGAGGTATTTCGCGCTCGACGGTCTGCCGGCACCCAGCGACATCTATCGCACCAACTCCCTGAACCTGATGATCGCGCTGGTCACCTCCGGCCGCTTCCTGAGCACCCTGCCCGAGCACCTGCTGGCGCACGAGTTCGCGGCCGACACGCTGCGTCGCCTCTCCCTGACGGGCGCGCAGATCGAGCGCAAGGCCGGCCTGATCTACCGCGAGAGCCGGCAACCGCGTCCCGCCGTCGATTATTTCATGGCGGAAGTCCGCCGCACCTGCGCGGCGCTCGCGACATGAGGCCGCCCTCACACGCGGCGGTGGCCTGCCGCTGAACACGGTGGCACCGCCAGGCCGTGGCGTCCCGATGACCATGCCGACTCGAGACTCGGGGCCAACGACGCGTGCCCCCAGACGCCGCCTGGGCGTTCAGGTGCTCTGGCCGCCGTCGACCGTGAAGGCCGCGCCGGTGACACAGGCGGCCTGGTCCGAGGCGAGGAAGGTGACGATGTGGGCGATGTCGTCCGGCACGCCGATGCGCGCCATACCGTACTTGTCCGTGAGGAACTTCGCCATCTGGTCGAACTCCGCAGCGCTGCTGACGTTGCTGCGCATCGTCTCCGTGTCGATCGGCCCCGGCAGCACCGCGTTGACGCGGATACCGTAGCGGTTGTGGTTGCAGCCGGGGAAGGCGCCGTCGGAGTTGACGGCGAGATTTCGCTGCCATTCCTCCAGCGACGTATCCTCGATCGACAGACCCGGCTTCAGGTAGCCGGCATTGTTGACCAGCACGTCGAGCCCGCCATGGCGCGTCACGACGGCGCCGATCGCCATGCCGGAATGCGGGCGCCGCCGACGGCGGAGTTGCGGTCCGGGACTCTGCCCGGTATCCGGGATGCGACGGGACATGGGCTTGGTGCGCGACACACGCCCTCTCAGGATCGTCGCATGAACGACTCCCGCCCGAGCCTGCGTTACGCCTGGTACGTGGTCGGCGTGCTGATGGCCGTCTACATGATCGGCTTCGCCGACCGGCAGATCCTCAGCCTGCTGGTCGCGCCGGTGAAGGCCTCGCTCGGCGTGTCGGACGTGCAGATCGGGCTGCTGCAGGGTTTCGCCTTCGTCATGCTGTTCGCGCTGATGGGCGTGCCGATAGGGGCTCTCGCCGACCGCCATGGCAGGCGACGGGTACTGATGCTGGGCCTCGTGATCTGGTGCGCGTTCACCGCGGCCTGCGGCTTCGCCGGCAGCTTCTGGTCGCTGTTCCTGTTCCGCGTCGGTGTCGGCCTCGGCGAGGCCACGATCTCGCCGTGCAGCCTGTCGCTGATCGCGCAGAGCTTCCCGGTCGAGCGGCGCGCGCTCGCGACCAGCGTATTCGTCTCCTCCGGCTCGGTCGGCGTCGGCCTTGCATTCACGCTCGGCGGCCAGCTGGTCGACTACGTCGCACACCTGCCGCAACTGCGCGCGCTCGGCGCGCTCGCCGACGACCCCTGGCGCGTGGCCTTCGTGCTGGTCGGCTGCGCGGGCTTCGTGCTGCTGCCGTTCATGCTGACGATCCGCGAGCCGCCGCCCGCCGTCATCCCGGGCGGATCGCGCGTCGGCCAGGCGGCGCCGCGCGGCGAGCTGCTCGGCTTCGTGCGCGCCAACCGCGCACTGCTGGTGCGCCACTTCGGCGCGTTCGCCGCGTTCTCGGCCATCGCCTATGGCGTGCTCGCCTGGGCGCCCTCGTACTTCATCCGTGGCTTCGGCTGGACGCCGGCGCAGTTCGGCCTGGTGTTCGGCCTGACCTTTGCGATCCCGTCGGTGTTCGGCACCATCCTCGGCGGCTGGTGGTCGTCGCGGCTGCGACGCGCGGGGCGCGAGGACTCGAACTTCACGATGATGCGCTGGGGGCTGGCGGGCGTCGGGATACCGGCGGCGCTCGCGCCGGTCGTCGCCTCGCCGGCACTGGCGATGGTGCTGTACGGCGTGGTGGCCTTCTTCCTGTCGTTCCCGACCGGATGCTCCGCGGCAGCGGTGCAGGACTACACGCCCGCGCCGCTGCGCGCCCGCGTCACCGCGCTCTATTACGTGGCCGTGAGCCTCGGCGGCGTCGGCCTCGGGCCGCTGATCGTCGGCCTGTTGACCGACTACGTGTTCCGCGAGGAAGCGCTGGTCGGCCGCTCGCTGGCCGTATCCGGCGCGATCTGCGGCGCGTTGAGTTTCGTGCTGATCAGCGCGGCGGCACGCGAGTTTCGCCGCCGCATCGCGCAGCCGGGCTACAGGCTCGCGACCTGACGCGCGATACCGGATGGCCAGGCTGCCCGTGGGCGGCCGTGGCAGCGGGGCGCCCGGCTTGACCGCAGCGGCGGCGGCGGGCACCGTGCACTCGTGCCGCCGCCCGCTCCCGCACCTGCCGGTGCACCCCTCCCACCGCGCCACCCGCACCGACTCGCAACCTTCCTGCTGCTGGTCGCGCTCGCGGCGCTGCTCGCGCTCTCCGCGGGCGTCCACGAGCGCATCGTCGCGCTGGTCGCGACGGTGCGCGACCTGGTCGTCGTCTGGCCAGTCGGCGGGGCCGTGGTGTTCGTGCTGCTGGCGGCCCTGTCGGCGATGCTGGTGCTGTTCTCCGGCGCCGTCCTGGTGCCGGTAGGCATCGAGGCCTGGGGCGAAACCGGCTGTTTCCTGCTGCTCTGGGCCGGCTGGTGGCTTGGCGGCGTCGCCACCTATGCCCTCGGCCGTGGCTTCGGCCGGCCCGTGATCGAGCGGCTGCTGCCGCCGGCGAACATCGCGCAATACGAAGGGCGGATCATCGGCGGCGATTCGTTCGCGACGGCCCTGCTGGTGCTCGTGAGCCTGCCCTCGGACGTCGTCGGCTATTTCTTCGGGCTGGTGCGTT
>Ga0315287_10004108_pt1 | contig 14148 bp, 18 predicted proteins | sample YL17G11_0_MG_FD_205037 | JGI IMG/M metagenome (GOLD analysis project Ga0315287, IMG submission 205037) | Sediment microbial communities from Yellowstone Lake, YNP, Wyoming, USA - YL17G11_0 | ecosystem: Environmental > Aquatic > Freshwater > Lake > Sediment | place: USA: Wyoming | collected... | reverse complement strand
ACTGGTTTGCATGTGCGTCAAATCCTTGCTAGATTGCCCCGGTGGTGCGAAAGGGGGGACTCGAACCCCCACGGGCTGCCCCGCTGGAACCTAAATCCAGTGCGTCTACCAATTCCGCCACTTTCGCAGCCGCTTTCGCCCAACAGGTCAGTATATCCGAAAGCGGGCACTTCCCGCCAGAGGACAGGCCCCCGGCGAGGCCGCTGCCCGAAGGCAAACCTGTTCTTTCGGCGCGTTCCATGCCGTCGCGCGTGTCGGCTGCCCATTACGAAAACTTTCCGGTCGCGTCGTTCCTGCTGCCGCGGCGGCTGCGGGCGGCGGTGCTCGCGATCTACCGCTTCGCGCGCGCCGCCGACGACATCGCGGACGAAGGCGACGCGCCGCCCGCGGCGCGGCTGGCCGCGCTCGACCGGTACGAGCGCGCGCTCGGCGACATCGCCGCCGGCCGGCCTTCGACGGAGCCGCCGTTCGCCGACCTTGCCGCGGCGATCGACCGCCATGCGCTGCCGCTCCCGCTCTTCCGGGATCTCCTGTCGGCCTTTCGCCAGGACGTGACGACCACGCGCTACGCCACCTTCGCCGACCTCTCCGATTACTGCCGCCACTCGGCCAATCCGATCGGCCGGCTGCTGCTGCACCTGTATGGGGCGACGGCAACCGCGGATCTCGCCCGCTCCGACGCCATCTGCACCGCGCTGCAGCTCGTCAACTTCTGGCAGGACATCGCGGTCGACTGGCGCAAGCACCGCGTTTACCTGCCGCAGGAGGATCTCGCCCGCTTTGGCGTGACCGAGGCGCAGGTCGCGAACGGGCGCTGCGACGGCGGCTGGCGCGCGCTCCTCGCGTTCGAAACCGACCGCGCGCGCGCACTGCTCGCCTCGGGACGCCCGCTCGCGCAGGCGCTCCCCTGGCGCCTCGGCCTCGAGTTGCGCGGCGTGCTGGCGGGCGGGCATCGCATTCTCGACGGCATCGACGCCGCGGGCGGCGACGTCTTCCGCCATCGCCCGCAGCTCGCGCGCCGCGACTGGGTGATCGTCGCCTGGCACGCGCTGTTCCCGCCGCGCCGCCATCGCATTCTGGCCGCATGACCCCCGACGAGTACTGCCAGCAGAAGGCCGCGCGCAGCGGCTCCAGCTTCTATTACAGTTTCCTGTTCCTCCCGCCTGAACGCCGCCGCGCCATCACCGCGCTGTACGCGTTCTGCCGCGAAGTCGACGATGTCGTCGACGAAGTGTCGGACCCGGAGGTCGCGCGGACCAAGCTCGCGTGGTGGCGGCAGGAGATCGCGGCCGTCTTTGCCGGCACGCCGGCGCACCCGGTCACGCAGGCGCTGCAAGGTGTGGTCGCCGCGTACGCGCTGTCGCAGGAGCACTTCCAGGCGGTGATCGACGGCATGCAGATGGACCTCGAGCGCAACCGCTACCTCGACTTCGCCGATCTGGAGCGCTACTGCCATCGCGTGGCGGGCGTGGTCGGGCTCATGTCGGCCGAAATATTCGGCTGCACGCAAGCGGCCACGCGGCAGTACGCGCGCGATCTCGGCATCGCATTCCAGCTGACCAACATCATCCGCGACGTCGGGGAAGATGCGCGCCGCGGGCGCATCTACCTGCCGCAGGACGAACTGGCGCGCTTCGGCGTCGCCCCCTCCGCGTTGCTGCGGCGCGAAACGAGCGACGGCTTTCGCGCGCTGATGGCCGCGCAGGTGTCGCAGGCGCGTGAGTGGTACGCCCGTGCGCAGGGTGCGCTGCCGGCAGAGGACCGCCGCGCGCAGCGGCCGGGGCTCATCATGGCGGCGATCTACCGGACGCTGCTCGACGAGATCGAGAGCGACGGCTACGCGGTGCTGGAGCAGCGCATCGCACTGACGCCGCTGCGCAAGTTCTGGATTGCATGGAAGGCCTCGCGCTCGGCCTGACGCCGTGCCCGTGGGCCGCGCAGGAGAAGCCATGAGCGCAGAAGCCCTTGCCGGCACCGTCGCGGTCGTGGGCGGCGGCTGGGCCGGTTGCGCCGCAGCGGTCACGCTCGCGCAGGCCGGACGGCGGGTCACGCTGTTCGAGCAGGCGACGACGCTCGGCGGCCGCGCCCGCCGCGTCGCCTTCGACGCCGCCACCGTCGACAACGGGCAGCACCTCCTCATCGGCGCGTACCGGCAGACGCTCGACCTGATCGCCATCGTTCACGGCGCGGACCGCGCCGCCGCGTTGCTGCACCGCCTGCCGCTGACCCTCGCCCCGTTCGGCACCGCGGCGCACAATGCGATCTCCCTGCGGGCGCGCCGCGCGCCCGCCCCGCTGCATCTGGCCGCCGGCATCGCGGCCGCGCGCGGCCTTTCCTGGGGCGAGCGGCTTGCACTCGTCAGCGGCTTCCACCGGCTGGCGCGCGCGGGTTTCCGCTGCCCACCCCGGGAGACGGTGGCCGAGTGTTTCGCCGCCAGCCCGGCGCGGGCGATGAACGGCGTCTGGTCGCCGCTGTGCCTCGCCGCGCTCAACACGCCGCCGGAGCGCGCCTCGGCCCAGGTCTTCGCCAACGTGCTGCGCGAGACTTTCACCACCCGCGCCGCCGCGAGCGACTTCCTGATCCCGGCCACCGATCTCTCCGCGCTGTTTCCCGATGCTGCCGCGCGTTACGTCGCGGCGAACCGCGGCGAGATGCGGACCGGGATCACTGTGCGGCGCGTGATCGCCGCCGCACCGGGTGTCGCGGTGCAGACGAACCGCGGCGAAGAGCGCTACGCCAGCGCCATCGTCGCAGTCGGTCCGCATCAGCTCGCGGCAACGGTCGGCCCCGCCTCCGGAGCGGCAGGCGGCGACGATGCAGGCGCGCCTTGGCGGGCGGCGTTGGCGCAAGTATCGGCGTTCGCCTATGAATCGATCACCACGGCCTGGCTTGCCTACCCCGCGACGGTGCGGCTGCCCGCGCCGATCGCGCGGCTCGACGATGCGCCGGGACAGTGGGTGTTCGATCGCAGCCGCGCCCTCGATGCCTCCCGATCCGGCGGTGCGCAGAGCCTGCTCGCGGTCGTGATCAGCGCCGGCGGGCCGCACGACGGGCTCGGTCAGCACGCCCTCGCGGCGCGGCTCGACGCCCAGCTGCGGCGGCTCGCCCCGGCACTGCCGGCACTGCTGTGGGCGCGCGTCATCGCCGAACGCCGCGCGACCTACGCCTGCACGCCCGCGCTGGCACGCCCGCCAGCAGGCCGGGTCGCGCCCGGGCTGTATGTCGCCGGCGACTACACCATCGCCGACCTCCCGCCAACGCTGGAAGCCGCGACCCGCAGCGGGGTTGCGGCGGCACGGGCCGTGGACGCGGCCCTCGCCGCGGAAGGACGTTGATGGAGCAGGCCACGCGGTCGCAGCGACGCACCGCTCCGAGTCAACCGAACGTGGCCCGGTTCCGCGTCAGCGCGCCGCCCGGGCGGTCCCCGGACGGTTGCGCAGGAGGCGCTGCTTTTCGCGGTTCCAGTCGCGCTCCTTCTCCGCATTGCGCTTGTCGTGCTGCTTTTTTCCCTTCGCGAGGCCCATGTCGAGCTTGACCCGGCCTTTGCTGTAATGCAGGTTGAGCGGGACGAGCGTATAGCCGGCGCGCTCGACCTGCCCGATCAGGCGGTTGATCTCGCTGCGGTGGAGCAGCAGCTTTCGTGTCCGGGTCGGGTCCGGATGCACGTGCGTGGATGCCGTGGACAGCGGCGTGATGTGGGCACCGATGAGCGCGATCTGCGCATCCTTCACGATGACGTACGCTTCCTTCAGATTCGCGCGGTTGGCGCGGATCGCCTTCACCTCCCAGCCTTCGAGCGCCAGACCGGCCTCGAATTTCTCCTCGATGAAGTAGTCGTGATAGGCTTTTCTGTTGTCGACGATGCTCATTTCAACACTCGCTCACCTTCTGCTGCATGGCCCGCCGGATCCCCGATGCCTCGCGCGAGCGCCCGGCTGCCGGCACGCCCGGCGGATGAACGCATTGTAACCACCCGCCAATGCTGAGCGTGTGCAAGTCAGTGCTGGTGCCCTTCAGCGCCGCCGCGATGTTCGACCTCGTCGATCGCGTGGAGCGCTACCCCGAGTTCCTGCCGTGGTGCGCCGGCGCTTCGATCCTCGCCACCCACGACGGCGGCAAGACCGCGCGCCTCGACATCGACTACCACGGCATCCGCGCACACTTCACCACCGACAACGCCAACACACCGCCGGAACGGATCGTCGTCACGCTGAACGACGGGCCGTTCCGCCGGCTGCACGGGGAATGGCGCTTCCGCGCGCTGGCCGAGGAAGGCTGCAAGGTCGAGTTCGAGCTCGTCTACGAATTTTCCACGCATCTGCTGGAACGCGCCGTCGGCCCGGTGTTCTCGCACATCGCCAACACGTTCATCGACGCCTTCGTGCGCCGGGCCGAATCGTCCGCTGGAGCTCGCGGGTGAGCGCCGCCGTCGTCGCCGTCACCGTCGTGTGGGCGACGCCGGCCGTCCAGGACATCGTGCCGCTCGCGCTTCCGGCCGGCGCGACCGCGGGCGATGCGGTGGCGCGCTCGGGCCTCGTCGCCCGGTACGGTATCGATCTCGGGACCACGCGCCTCGGCATCCGCGGCCGGCGGGTGCGCGAGGATACCGTGCTCGCGAATGGCGACCGCGTGGAGATCTGCCGGCCCCTCGTCGCCGACCCGAAAGAGGCCCGCCGGGCGCGCGCCGGAGCGCGTGGTCCCGCGGCGCCGGAGCGCCGCGGCGGCCGCTGACGCCGGCCCGGTTTGCCGGAACGCGCAGATTCACGCACAATCCGGGCATGGCGTCGCCTGGAGAGCCCCGCAAGTGGATAGTGCCTGCCCTGCTGACCGCAGGGCTGCTTGCACTCCCACTGCTTTGCGCCGCCCAGGTGGCCGCGGAGCGCTCGCTCGCCGAAGCCGCGCGAGACACCGTGAAGGATGTCGCCGTCTCGGCGTGGCACTCGGCGCAGGATCTCTCGGCGTTCGCGCTGGGCCTGATCGGCGTCGACTACCGCTACGGCGGCACGTCACCGGAAACCGGCCTCGACTGCAGCGGGCTCGTCCGCTACGTATTCCAGCAGGTGACCGGCGTCACCTTGCCGCGAACCGCAAAGGAGATGAGCCGCGTCGGCGACACCGTAGCGCTGGGCGAATTGAAACCCGGGGACCTCGTGTTCTTCAACACGCGGCGCTTCGCATTTTCGCATGTCGGCATCTACCTCGGCGACAACCGCTTCATCCATGCGCCGGCGCGGGGGCGTGAAGTCGAGGTCGCGACGTTCGACAAGAGTTTCTGGCAGAAGCGGTTCAACGGGGCACGCCGGCTGGTCGGCGTGATGCCCGAGCTGGTGCCGTCGATGATCGCGGAAGCGCAAGCCGCGCCGGTCGAGCCCGCGGCTGCGGCGGACGATCCGCGACCCTGACCCGCCGGCGGCGGGCGCCCGGCGTCGCGCTGCGTCGTTTTCCCCGCCTCGTCTTTCCCGCCTCGCTTCCCCCGCCTCGTCCGTCCTCAATCCCGCGCGCCCGCGCGCCGCAGCCGCAGGGCGAGCGCGTTGTCGTCGTTGCGCTTCGCCCAGTCGAGCGCGCTGGCGCCGTCCTGATTGCGGATATTCGGGTCAGCGCCGCGCGCCAGAAGCAGCTCGGCCGTCGTCAGGCGGTTTTCCCGCACCGCCATCATCAGTGCCGTGGTGCCGTTGGGGGACACCGCGTTGATGTCGGCGCCCTCGGCGAGCAGGTAGCGGACGATCTCGTCGCGACCGCCGGTGGCGGCGTAGATCAGCGGGGTCCAGCCGGCCACATTGACCGCGCCGCCGCTCGCGCGAAGCTTTTTCACCAGCTCGAGGTGCCCGCCGAGCGCCGCCACCATCATCGCCGTGTCGCCGGTCGCGCTGCGGACGTTGACATTCGCCCGCCCGGCGAGCAGCACGTCGACCGTCGCCACATAGCCCTCGCGGGCCGCGATAACCAGCGCCGGGTTGCCATTGCGATCGACCGTATCGGGATCGATGCCGCGGGCGAGCAGGCTCTTCACCTGCTGCGCGCGGTCGCTGGCAACGGCGAAGACGAAATCCTCGTAGGCCTGCTGCGCGCGCGCCGGTTGCGGCAGCGCCGCCGCGACGAGGGTCACGGCAAGGGCGGCCGCGAGGCGCAGGCAACGGCGACGGTCAGCGGGCATCGGCAGCGACAGCGACGGCAACAGCGGGGGGAACGACGGCGGAAGGAATGACATGGGGTTGAATGCCGAACAGGCGAAAGAAATTGGCGGAAGTGGCGTCCGCGATCGCGGCCACGGATTCACCGCGCAGGCGCGCGATCTCGGCGGCCACCAGCGATACGTAGGCAGGCTCGTTGCGCCGGCCGCGATGCGGGACCGGCGCGAGGTAAGGGGAATCAGTTTCGATCAGCAGGCGATCGAGCGGCACGCGGCAGGCCACGTCCTTCAGCGCCGTCGCGTTCTTGAAGGTGACGATGCCCGACATCGAAATGTGGAACCCGAGGTCGAGCGCCGCCGCGGCAACCTCCCAGGTCTCGGTGAAGCAGTGCATCACGCCGCCTGCGTCGCCAGCCTGTTCCTCGCGCATGATCCGCAACGTGTCGGCGGCGGCCGACCGCGTATGGATCACCAGCGGCTTGCTTGCGCGCCGCGCGGCGCGAATGTGCGTCCGAAATCGGGCGCGCTGCCACTCGAGATCGCCGGTCAGCCGGTAGTAATCGAGACCGGTCTCGCCGATCGCGACGACCTTCGGCTGCGCCGCCAGAGCGACGAGGTCGTCGACGGATGGCTCGGGCGTGTCCTCGTAGTCGGGATGGACGCCGACCGTCGCGTAGAGATGGGGGTGCGCCAGCGCGAGCGCATGCACGGCCGGCCACTCGGGAAGATTGACCGAGATGCACAGCGCGTGCGTGACGCCCGCGGACGCCATCGCGTCAAGCACGGCCGGCAGGTCGGCGGCGAGTTCGGGAAAATCGAGATGGCAGTGGGAATCGACGAACATCGAGGGGGCGCGGTGGCGTGGCGGGCGCAGGGGCCTTCGCCGCCGCAGCCCGGGTTGAGCGGATAAAAAGGGGGCAGACCCTTTTTATCCGCTCAACCCCGGTCGCGGGCTACATCGTATGCGTGGGGCGCGACGACGCCATCGTCTGGCCGAGGATCTTCTCGATCGTCGCCTTCGCCGCGGCACCGGTCTCGTCGTGCGTGAACTGGACGCCGATGCCCTGCGTGCGATTGCCCTGCACGCCTTCCGGCGTGATCCAGACGATCTTGCCCTGCACCGCGATGCGATTGGGGTCGTCCATCAGCGACAGCAGCATGAAGACCTCTTCGCCGAGCTGGTACTGCCGCGGTGTCGGGATGAAGATGCCGCCGCCGCGCAGGAACGGCATGTAGGCCGCGTAAAGGGCCGCGCGCTCGCGGATGTTGAGCGACAGCACGCCCGGTCGCGCCGCGCCGGCGCCCGCGAGCATCGCGTTCGGGACTGCGTGCACCGGCGACTTCTTGTCGGGCATCCTCGCCTACCTGAACAGGGCTCGATAATCGATCAGCATCGCCTCGGCGACCCATCGTGGCTGCAGCGGGTGCGCGAGCAGCACACGCTGCCGCAGAAGCGAGTCATGATAGCGAAACACGGCCACCGGCGCCACCCGGGCCGCGAGCTGCTGCACTTCGCGCGCGAAGTCGGGATTCCGGCGCGCGCCGTCTCCCGCCTTGGCGCGTACGAGGTCCGCGGTCCAGGCGAGCACCCAATCGACCGCGCGGGCAAGCCGTGCACGGCGCCCGTCCCGCGCCCCGGCGTCGATGCGCGCCGAGAGGGCGATCACGCCAAGGCGCTCCGGGTGGGCAAGGGCGGTGAGCCACGCACGGCGCTCGGCCTGCCGTTCCGCGTCGGCCAACTCCAGCGCGACACGCGGCGCGCCGGCTGCCTGCGCGAGGGCCAGCGCGGGCTCGGCCACGCCCTGCGCCGCGAGCCAGGCACACGCTTCGTCGGCCGTGGGCTGCGGCGCCGCCAGACGGCGGCAGCGGCTGCCGATCGTCGCCGGCAGCATGCCCTGCTGGTCGGCGGCCAGGATCAGGAAGGTGCCGGGCGGCGGCTCCTCGAGTGTTTTCAGCAGCGCATTGGCGGCCTGCGCATTCATCCGCTCGGCGGGTGCGATCACGCCGACCTTCGCCCGCTGCCGGTGGCTCGTGAGCGTCACGAATTCGATCAGCGCGCGTATCCGGTGGATCCTGATCGTGTCGACGGGCTTCAATTCGCCGCCCTCCTCGTCGACCTCGATCAACTCGAGCCGCATCAGATCCGGGTGCTGCCCGGCCACGGCGTAGCGGCAGCCGGGACATTCGCCGCACGCCAGATGGTCGGCGCGCGGCGACTCGCACAGCAGGGCCTGCGCGAAACCGAGCGCGAGCGCGTGCTTGCCGATCCCGCGCGGTCCGTGGATCAGCAAGGCATGAGGCCACGTGGATTGCTGCGCCAGCGCCTCCCGCATCGCCTGCTGCTGCCAGGGGAACGGGGATGGCCACGGCAGCGCCGCTGCCGTCTCCTGCGCGTCGCGTTCGTCCGCCATCAGCGCGACGCCCCCTCCAACGCTGCGAGATGCATCGTCAGCTCGCCGCGGACGACGGAAAGCGGCCGCGTGCTGTCGATCACGCGAAAGCGCTGCGGATCGCCCGCCACGCGCTCGCGATAGGCGCCGCGCACCCGCTCGAAGAACGTGCCGGCCTCGCGCTCGAACTTGTCGAGCGCACGCCCGCCCGCCTGTGCATACTGCAGGCGGGCGCGCGATACCTCGATCGGAACGTCGAACAGGAACGTGAGCTCGGGTTGGCAGTCGCCGTGGATCCACTGCTCGAGCGCGCGGATGTGCTCGCGGGGAACGCCGTGCCCGCCGCCCTGGTACGCATGCGTCGCGTCGGTGAACCGGTCGCACAGCACCCAGTTGCCGCGCGCCAGCGCGGGACGGATCACCCGCTCGAGATGTTCGCGCCGCGCCGCGAACATCAGCAGCGTCTCGCTGTCATGGGTCATCGGTTCGCGCAGCACCAGCTCACGCAGCGCTTCGCCAAGGGGCGTCCCGCCGGGCTCGCGCGTCGCGACGACCGCGTGGCCGCGCGCCGCGATCTTTCCGGCGAGCCACGCGACGTGCGTGCTCTTGCCCGCGCCATCGATGCCTTCGAAGGTGATGAAGCGGCCGGGGCGGGTGGGCATGGGGGGAGAAAAGGCGGGGAACCGGAGTTCAACGTCCGCGTCGGTATTTTGCCACGGCCCGGTTATGGTCGGCCAAGTTGGCGGAAAACTCGGACGACCCGTCGCCGCGCGCGACGAAATAGAGATACGGTGTGGTCGGCGGATGCGTGACCGCGTCGAGCGACGCCTGCCCGGGCAGCGCGATCGGTGTCGGCGGCAGGCCGTCGCGCGTGTACGTGTTGTGCGGCGTGTCGGTTTCGAGGTCGCGCTTCTTCAGGTTGCCGTCGAAGCGCTCGCCCATCCCGTAGATCACCGTCGGGTCGGTCTGCAGCCGCATGCCGAGCCGGAGCCGGTTGATGAACACCGCCGCGATCAGCGGGCGGTCGGCGGCGCGCCCGGTCTCCTTCTCCACGATCGACGCCAGGATCAGCGCCTCGTAGGCGTTTTTCAGCGGCAAGTCCGCGGAACGCGCGTTCCAGGCGGCGTCAAGCCGGGCGCGCATGAGGCGGTAAGCACGCGCGAGCAGCGCCGCGTCGGTCGACCCGGCGACGAAGAAGTAGGTGTCGGGGAAGAACCAGCCTTCGGCGCTCGTGCCGTCCGCGCCGATGCGCTGCATCAGTTCGGCCTGGGGCAGCCCGAGCACGGTCTTGACGACGCCCGGTTCCGCCGCCAGCGCGCGCGTGAGATCCGCGAACGTCGCGCCCTCGACCACCAGCAGCGCCGTCTGCCTCGCTTCCCCTTGCGTCAGCCGGTCGAGCAGTTGGTGCAGCGTGATGCCGGCTGCGATCTCGTAGTTGCCCGCCTTGATCGTGCGGTCGACGCCCCGCAGGCGCGCGAGCGTCACCAGCGGCAGCGCGCCGCCGAGCACGCCGGCCGCCGACAGCTCGCGGGCGACGGAACGCAGGCTCGCACCCGACTTGACGTCGAACGCGTACGGCGACGCGGGCAGCGTCAAGGGCTGGCCGAGCCACCACCACACCGCGATGGCGAGGCCGGCGCCGGCCACGAGCAGTGCCGTGCCGATGCGAACGATGAGGCGAAGGGGACGGCGCATGGGGAATGACGGGTCGCGACGGCAACGGGGCGCTGCGGAGGACGCAGGGCTGCGGGATTATAATCGGCGGATGTCCTGCTGCCGCCACGCCCTCCGATGCCGCCGGGAAACCCCGCGCCGCCGCCCGCCTCCCGCCGCGCGCGGAGGCGGCTTCACGCTGATCGAGATCATGGTCGTGATCGTGATCCTCGGCATTCTCGCCGCGCTGGTCGTGCCGCGCGTGCTCGAACGCCCCGACGAAGCGCGCGCCGTGGCGGCGAAAAGCGACATCGCGGCCATCATGCAGGCCCTGCGGTTCTATCGCATCGACAACCAGCGCTACCCGACCACCGAACAGGGCGTCGCGGCGCTGGTGGCCCGGCCGACGCAACCGCCGGCGCCGCCGAACTGGAAGCCGAACGGCTACCTGGAACGGCTGCCGAAAGATCCCTGGGGCCACCCCTACCAATACCTCTTTCCGGGACTGCGCGGCGAGGTCGACGTGTTCAGTCTCGGCGCCGACGGGCAGGCCGGCGGTACCGGCATCGACACCGATATCGGGTCGTGGGACCTCTGACCGCCGGCCGCGATCGCGCGCCTCGGACACTCAGCACGGGCTTCACGCTGGTCGAAGTGCTGGTCGTGCTCGTCGTGCTGGGCGTCGGTCTCGCGCTCGTCACCGCCAACCTCGGTGGCGACGACCGGCGCGAGCTCGCGCGCGAGGCGAAACAGCTGGCCGGCGCGCTCGAGCATGCCGCGGCGCTCGCGCAGTGGCGGGCCGAGACACTGGGCGTGTCGGCCGAGGGGAGCGGGTATCGCTTCTGGCGGCGCGCCGGCGACGACCGCTGGGTCGCCTTCTCCAGCGACGACGTGCTGGCGGCGCGCGCGCTGCCCGCCGGCATGACGGTGCGGCCGATGACCTACGCGGACGCCCCGCTGGCCGCCGATGCGATCGTGCCGCTGCGTCCCAGCGGGCGCAACGAACCCTACGTGCTGCGGCTCGACTCCGCCGGTGGACACGTCGTCATCGCCAGCGATCCCCTCAACCGCGTGGGGTATGCCTTCGACTCGAATGCGTCGGGCAGCTCCGCCGTCGTGAACTGATGCGCCTTCCTGCCGCGGCGCAACCCGCGCGCGCACCGGGTTCCGGCCCGAGGTGCGCCGCGACCGCGTCCGGGTTCACGCTGATCGAGATCCTCGTCGCGCTGACCATCCTCGCGGTTGCGCTCGCCGCCGGCATGCGCTCGGTCGCGCAGTCGACCGATGCCGCGACCCTGCTCAAGCAGCGCACGCTCGCGCTGTGGGTCGCCCAGAACCGCCTGGCGCTCGCGCAACTTGCCAATCCGTGGCCGCCGCTCGGCGTTCGCGAAGGCGTCGCCCTGCAGGCGCGCAGCGGCTTCGTCTGGCGCGAAACGGTGGGCGGAACCCCGAATCCGGGCTTTCGCAAAGTCGACATCACGGTCGCCGACCCGGCGCAGCCGGACTATGTGCTGGCCCGCCTCGTCGGCTACATCGGCCAGCCGCCTCCATGACGGCTGCCCCGCACCCACCGCAGGCGCCGCATCCTGCCGGCGCCGGGCACCGCGGCTTTACGCTGCTGGAGGTGCTCGTCGCGCTGGCCATTCTTGCGTTGCTCTCCGTGCTGGGTTACCGCGCGCTCGCCTCGCTGGCCGACAGCGAGGTGCGCCTCACCGGGGAAACGCGGCGCTGGCGCTCGCTGGACCTGCTGTTCACGCGCCTCGAAGCGGATCTGCGCGCGGCGCTGCCCCGCGACGCGCGCGCCGGCAATGCGACGCTACGCGCATGGCAGGGCGGTACCGATCGCGGCGGCAACGCGGAGTTGACGTTTTCGCGCGCGGGACCCGAGTTCACGCTCGATGTCGGCAGCGCCGGGCAGCGCCTCGGCTACCGATTGCGGGAGGGCGCCGTCGAAGTGCTGTACTGGCCCTATCTCGACAACGGGCCGGAGACGGCGCCGACCGCGCACGCGCTGGTCGACGGCATCGCCCGCTTGCAGATCGAATACCTCGATCGCGGCGGCGCATTGCGCGAGTTCTGGCCGATCCCCGGTGAAGCCCCCCTGCCCCGTGCGGTACGCGTCGAGTTGACGCTCGCCGGCGGCGAAACGGTCGAACGATGGCTCGCGCTCCGGTAACGGCGTCGGGCGGGACCCCGGCGCCGCCCCGCGGCGCGCTCTCCGGCGCTGCGGTGGTCATGGCGATGCTCCTCGCCGCGCTCGCGGCGACGATCGCCGTGACGCTGTTCGCCGAACAGCAGCGCTGGACCCGCGCGGTGGAGCACCGCCGCGACCAGGTGCAGGCGCAGGCGCTGGTGTTCGCCGGCGTCCAGTGGGCGCGGCAGATCCTGGCCGAGGATGCGCGCCTCACGCTGATCGACCATCTGGGGGAACCGTGGGCCATCTCGCTGCCGCCGATCCCGCTCGAGAACGGGGAAATCCGCGGCTCGATCACCGACGCGCAGGCACGGCTCAATGTGAATGCGCTGGGCGGGACCGGCCCCGCCGCCGACATCGACCGCGACCGCATATCGCGACTGTTCGCGCTGCGCGGTGGGCCGTCCGACGCTATCGACGCGATCGCCGACTGGATCGACGCCGACGGGGCACCGCGCAGCAACGGCGCCGAGGACGCCGTCTACGCGTCGCGATCGGTCCCCGGCGTGGCCGCCAACGCGCCGGTGGTGCGCGTCGCGGAACTCGCCCACGTCCCCGGCGTGACGCTCGCCTCGCTGGCGGCCGTAGCGCCCTTTCTCGCCGCGCTCCCGGCCGGGATCCCGCTCAACGTCAACACGGCGCAGCGTGAAGTGCTCGCGGCCGTGTTCGGCAAGACCGGCAACGACACCGCGGCCGCGATCGTGGCGGCGCGCGCCCAGCGGCCATTCAACACGATCGCCGACTTCCGGGCCCGGTTGCCGCAGGGTGTCGTCTCGCCGGACGACGTCTCGCTCGCCGTGAAAAGCGATTATTTTCTGGTCAGCGTCGAAGCCCGCCAGGGAACGACGATCGCACGGTCCCGCGCGCTGCTGCACCGGGGCGGCGGGGGCCGCGCCTGGCCCGAGGTTGTCTGGCAGGTCATCGAATGAGCGCGCCGAAGGTGCGGTGGCAGGCCGAGCGCCCGGCCGACGCGCCCGCGCCGTCGAGTAAACTAGTCCGCATGTTCCGGCATGGCCGTCCGCGCGCATGAGCACCCTGCGCATCCTCGTTGCGACTCCCGTTGCGGCCGATCCACCGGCCCGATGGGCGCTCTACGACGCCGCCGGCGCGTGCACCGCCACGGGCTGCGGCCCGGCATCCGCCTGGCCCGAAGCCGACCGCCTGGAAGTTGTCGTCGCCGCGAGCCAGGTGCGGCTCGCCTCGGTGTCGCTGCCGCCGCTGCCACCCGATCGCGTGGCGGCCGCGGCTGCGTTCGCCCTCGAGGATCAGCTGGCCGGTCCCATCGACGATCAATGGCTGGTGGCGGCGTCCCAGCGCCCGGATGGACGCGTGGTGACGGTGATCGTCGCGCGCGCGCTCCTCGCGGGTCTCGGCGCGCGCAACCTGTCCGGTCCGCTTTCCCGCCTCGCGCGGGTCGTCGCCGAGCCCGAACTGGCGGACCCGGGGACGGACGCGTGCTGGTGCGCCGCCGACGACCGCGCCGCAGGCGACGGGTTCGTGCGGCTCGCCGACGGCAGCGCGTTTCCGGTCGGGCCGCTGCACGCCGATGGCACGCTGCCCGCGGAACTGGTGCTGGCCCTCGCCCGCGCGCGTCCCGGCGGCAGCGCAACGAAACAGCTGCGCGTCGACGCCACGGTGAGCGACGAATTGCTCGCGCGCTGGACGCGCGAGACGGGCATCCCCTTCGTTCGCGGCAACACCTGGTTCTGGCACGCGGCGCCGGCCTCACGGTTCATCGGTGCAGTCGATCTGCTGCAGGGGGAGTTCGCGCTGACGGCACC
>Ga0315287_10004107_pt1 | contig 14148 bp, 10 predicted proteins | sample YL17G11_0_MG_FD_205037 | JGI IMG/M metagenome (GOLD analysis project Ga0315287, IMG submission 205037) | Sediment microbial communities from Yellowstone Lake, YNP, Wyoming, USA - YL17G11_0 | ecosystem: Environmental > Aquatic > Freshwater > Lake > Sediment | place: USA: Wyoming | collected... | reverse complement strand
GCAGCGTCTGGTGCACCCCGAGCACCTCCGTCGTCTCGCCGGCCGCGATGGCGAACGATGCCGGGACCCCGGCGAAGTCCTGCCCGACGGAGTCCTTCTCTCCGGCCCCGGCGCCTTTGGAGTACACGCGCGAGGTAACGACGAGCTTCTGGGTGTCGCAGGTGACTCGCAGAGCGCCGAACACCTGCTTGTGGAACAGCCCCTCGACGACGTTCTCGAGCTTCTCGGTGTCGCCGGGGGCGACGAGGACGTCGACCCACGGCGGCGACGGGTTGGCGGTCCCCCGCTCGAGGAAGTAGATCCTCGCGGTGGCGGCAGCCGACCCCGGGTTGTAGACCCACATGGTCGTGTACCAGTTGGACGGAAACACCCCCGCCTGCCGCCCCGCCATCGGCAGGAACAGGTCGGTGCCGGAAAAGCCGGCGAAGAGGTCCGCGGCGGCGAGCACTGCAGCGAGCGCCGCCGGAACGAGACGAGACAGTCTGCGCATGGTCCCCCCAAGCGCGAGACGGCGTCTCTTTTCTGTTTTGCCGACTTACATCAAAGGCGCCCGCGGGCGCCGTCTCGCTGCGGATGTTCCTGAGAACTGGCTGCCACTTGGAACATCGTTGCGCGCCGGCGCTATTCCCGCCCTACGGCGCGGCCTGTCTCCACGCAGACACCCGACTCCCCGCCATCGAGGATCGGACGCTACGGCTTCAGCACGACGACGTTGACGCCGTCCTCGGGGCCAAGGTCGAACGTCGTGTCGTTGAGCTTCTTGACTACGCCGACCATCTCACCGACCTGCGCCTTCGGCGGTGCGAGGTTGATCACCAGGGCGTTGCCCACCCCGTCGGCGATCGCCAGCGCCCCGGCGTGCGGGCGCGAAATCTGCAGTCCGTCCGAAGGCGACACCACGCTGATCTCCGCGCCCATGTAGTGCAGCCGCAGCGTGGCGGGGTCGGAGGTAGCCTTCGCCACCGCGTCCGCGGCTGTGGCGGCGCCCTTCTTGGCCGCCGCGGCAAGATCGGACGCCGCCTGCTTGGCCTTGGCCGTCAGGTTCTTCACCTTCTCGCTGTCGGCTACGCCCTTGAGCGCCGCCGTCGCCTTGTCGAGCTGTCCCTTCCAGTCCATGGTCTATCGTCTCCTTTTCGCCTGCAGGCTTGGAACATCGGGATGGTAGCCCGCCTGCCCGAGGTGTCAAGAACGATGCCGCTGCGCGCAGCAGGGACACCCAGGAAACAAACAAGAGGGGCGGGTTGCCCCGCCCCGAATTGCAGCGATTGGGAAAGGGAAGACGATCAGCTATCGTTGTCCTCGTCGTCGTTGGACGACGGCATCCAACGCAGCGGCACCGGCGGTGCAGCCTCGGTCTGCCACCACAGCCCCTCCGGGCCGTAGTACTTCTGCAGCGCCGTGGCGGTGTCCTTGTCGAACTGCGCGTTCCACACAGCAATGTCCGGATCGAGACCGAGCCCGAACGAGTTGACCTTGGTCGCATGGCACGAGACCGCGCACGCGCTCGGCATGCCGCCCTGCGCCTGGAACGTGAGCGTCTTGGTCGGCGGGATCGCCTCGAAGGTGTGCGAGTGGATGTCGTACGCCACGCCGGAGGTCGCGGTCGTCGCCATATGGCACTTGGTGCAGCGACCGAGCCCCATCGAGCGCTCGGGACCGTACGGGTGATACGCGTGCGCGGAAACCACCGCGCCGATCTCGGGCACGTTGTCGCCGTAGTGCGCGATGTCGTCCTTGGTGAGGCTTGCGAACGGACCGTACTTCGCGTGGCAGGCGAGGCAGAGGGTGTTGTTGTCGACGTCCGTGGTGATCTCGACGCCCTCCTGCACCGTGCTCTCGACGACCATGTGCTCGCGCTCGCTGCCGTGCGAGTCGTGGCAGTCGATGCACTTCACGTGATGATAGGCGAAGGTGGGCTTTGGCGACCGGTAGAGGTCCTGAAACTGCTGGTGGTGCTTGAGCGAGGTCTTGCCGTCGGGCCAGAGCCCGGGCTCGTCCTCGTAGAAGTTCTTGAGCGGCTCGGTCGATCCCGGAACCCACTCGGTCTCGGTATCGTCCTTCACCGGCCACTCGTGCGTGCCATTGGGCACCGAGACGACGCGGATGTGGCAGTGGCCGCAGATCTCGTTGGCGGCCTGGTAGTCGAGCTTCGCCGGATTGACGATCTTCGCGGGGTCGCCGCCGGCCATCAGGTGGTTGCCGCCCGGGCCGTGGCAGGCCTCGCAGCCGACGTTGACCAGGTCGTTGTTGCCGTCGCCGTCGTAGTCGAACGTCGACGGCTCCTGCTCCAGCAGCGCGACCCAGCCGGAGTAGAGCCACTCGCCGGTCGCCGTCTGCCGCATCTTGCGGACGCCGGTGGCGTGGCAGCCGATGCAGTTCTTCGAGTAGCTGGCGCCGGTGTTGGCGGCGATCTGCGACGACGTCATGCCGGCGGTGTACTTCGGCTGGTTGGCGGCGTCGTACCAGTTCCCGGGGTTGTACGCCACGTACCCGTGGGTCTTGTCGTTGTACTGCACCGGCGACATGTAGATGTCCGCCGACAGCCCGCCCGGCAGGTCCGTCACCGGGACGTGGAGGCCGTAGCGCTGCTTCCAGTCGCCGGTGCCCCCCTGGGTGAACATCACGGGCATGGTCAGCGTACCGATGGTGACGAAGTACGTGCCACCCGCGAACGAGAGCTTCGGCGCGTTGGGCTTGTACTTGTCGAACTTCGACGAGATCGCGTTGAAGTCCAGGCCCTGCTGGAAGTCGTCGAGGTGGTTCTGGTCGTAGTCGGCGACCACGCCCTTGCCGGCTATGAGCGTGTACTCGACCATTGGCTTGCGCAACGCCTGGTTGTGCTTGGTGTCGCGCCACGACGACTTGTCGGACGCGAGGTGGCCGTTGTGGCAGCCGAGGCACACCTCGCTGCCGACGTACGTGTTGCCGGTGGTCAGAGCCGACACGCCGTAGATGGCGGTGAGCCTCGCCTTGACGGCGGCGATGTCCAGCGCCGGTGACGGCGTCAGGCTCCTTGGTCCGTGCGAGCGCACGAGGTTGGCCCCCGCCGCCATCGCCGAGCCGGCGATCAGCAGTGCAGCGGGGATGAACAAGAACTTTCGCATGCTGCAACCTCCTTTCCGGGGTCCCCCCCTACTCCTTGAACAAAGCCCGGTCTCGCTGCGAGCCGTGGATCGCCGCGTGACAGGTCTGACAGTTGCGGTATTTCGGCTGCGAGAGATCGTGGAACGACGGCGTGTCGGCGTGGCACTCCAGGCAGATCTGGCTGACATCCGCCCGCGTCAGCAGCTTGGGGTAGGGCGAGCCGTGCGGCCGGTGGCACGTGACGCATCCGTCGACTTCCATCGGGGGATGCGGGTAGACGAACGGCCCGGCCAGCTCGGTGTGGCACGAGACGCAACGGTCACGGGCATCCTCGGCGACGCGCCCCTGCGCAGTCGTGCCGCCGTGCACGCTGTGGCACTCCATGCACTCCACCGGCGTGCGGCCCTCTCGATGGGCGAACGGCAGCGAGAACTGCGCCACCTGCGCCCCGTGGCACCCCGCACACACCTGGTCGCGGGGTTTCACCAGCAGCGGCTCGCCGACGGCGGCGGCGTGACCTGGGACGTGACAGTCGAGGCACGCGATGCCGGCGCGAACGTGAGCGGGGGTCCGCAGCGCGAGGCCGGCGCCCTCGGCCGCGTGGCACGAGACACACCCAAACGAGGCGTCATGCGCGCTCCCCTTGAGCGTGCGGATGTTCGTCGCCGACGGATCGTTGGCGTGCGCCTCTCCGGGGCCGTGGCACGACTCGCAGGAGCGCTCGAGAAGATCAGCGCCGCGCGCGGCGATCGCCCGCCCGTGCACACCCGAAACGAATGCCGCGGCGGCCTCGTCGTGGCACGTGGCGCAGGTCTCGCGACCAACCCACCCTTGCGGCAGCGTCGACGCGACCGCCGTGGTCGCGCTGGCGGCCAGGGCAAAGAAAACGGCGGAGAGCAGGAGCTTGCGCATGGTCTAGAACCTCCGCCGCAGTGAGAGGCCGTAGCGGGCCACGTCGTAGTCCGTCGCGTCGCTGCGTTTCAGGTCGTACGACCATGCGTTGGCGAAGAGCGCGACGCCGGTGTCGTGGCCGGCGTCGACCTCGACCCGCAGGTCGTAGCCCGCCGAGCTGAACGGCAGCGACTCCCCGCGATCTCTGACCCACGTCGCCCCGCCAGCGAGCCTGACGGAGCCGCTCAACGGCACGCCGCCCCGCGCCGACGCCGTGAGCACGTTGGTGTCGTAATGGGACGTCCCGCTCTGCACGCTCGGCGCGTAGAACGTCGTGTCGATGTCGCTGGCGAGATCGAGACGGTCGAGGCTGGCACTGAGGAACGCGCCTGTCGGCGCAGTGAAGCTCGCCGAAAACCCTGCGAACGTCGCCGCGCGGTCGAGGCTCGCCTGCTCCGGCGGGTTGTCGGCGCTCTCGCGGCGCAGGTACGCGCCGAGCTCGAGGCCCGTCGCCGGCCGCGCGCTCAGCCGCAGCCAGGTCCGCGTCACGGCCTCGGGGTCGGCCCGGAAGACGAACCCCGAAAAGCTCTTGTCGTCCCAACCGACCTCGGCCGAGAACGTCTTCCCGAGCGCCGCTGAGGCGACGGCGCTCCACCAGCCGAGGTCGCGCGTGAACGAAGGATCCCCGGAGCCGCGCTCCCACTTCACCTGGCGCGAGCCGTCGTGGTAGCCGACGACGAGCCCGAAGTCGCCGCGGCGCAGCTCGACCTCGCCGGTGAGATCGCTGTCGACGCGCTCGATGAAGCCGCGATCGTCGACCGGCATGGTGATCTCGCCCGGCCGATCGCCACCGAGCAGCCGGAGAACGCGCTCGCCGACCAGCGAGGTGTCGGTGGAGCTGTCGTCGTAGCGGCCGCGCACTCGCACGGTCACGAACGGCGTCAGCATCACGCCGAGCCGCACGTCGCCCACGGACTGGTTGCGGTCGGCGCTGCCCTGCACCGCGTCGACGAATCCGAGCCGGCCGATCGCGCCGCCGCCGAAGTCGTAGCCGGTGACGTCGTTCCGGTCCGCGGTGAGGCGCTCGCGGCGGTATGTGCCCTGGCCGACGATCTCGAACCGCTGGTTGCGGAAGACGGCTGCGGCCCGGGTCGTCGGGACTGTACTCCGGTCCTCGCCCGGGGTCGTCAGCACCGCGAGGATGTCGGGGTCGGTCACGCCGACTGGCTGCCCGTCGTTGGCGACGGCGGCGCGCGAGCGGCGCTGGGAGCGGGCGATGTCCTGCTCGAACATGAGCTTGACGGGCAGCCGCATGGTCTCCAGGCCCACGCCGAGCTCGTGCAGGCGCTCGTCGATGTGATTCTGTCCGGCGTACGGCAGCCCGAGGCCGTAGAACGCGTAGGTCTCGGAACCGGTCCGCTGGACCTCGCGGGCGCCGAGGCGCAGGCGCACGGCGTTCCACCCGTCGTAGGTCAGCGAGGCAGTCCAGCGGCTGATCGCCCAGTCGTCGCGCCGCACGCCGAGGTCGAAGCTCGGCGAGGCGAAGAACGTCTCGCGCCGGCTGTAGTCAAGTCGCAGCTTCCACTCGTGATCCCAGTCCACCTTGAGGGAGGCCTTCTGCCACGGCTCCGCGCCGAACCCGGCGAGCGACAGCTCGAACCTCTCGTGGCCGGCCCTCAGCAGATCCCGGCCGTCGACGCGCAACCCTTCCAGGAACAGGCCGCTGCCCAGGCCGTACTGGCTGTGAAAGCTGTCATCGGACCCGCTCTGCCTGAGCCATGCGGCGCCGAGAGAGATCTCGCCCGTGCCCTGCCCCAGAGCCACCGAAGCGAGCAGGACGCAGCCGAGGCCAAGCCGCGCCGCTAGTGTCCTCATGCGCTCTCCTCGAATGGAAAGGACGTTGGCAACGAGCACGCGCAGGCCTTCAGCCACGCCGGGGCTCTGCGCTCCTCGGGCGGCCGCAAACCCGCGACTGACGCACGGCGCTGCACAGGGTCCTCACCCGTCTGCATGACATTAAGTTGACATTCTTAACATTACAACGGCATGACCGCAGGATTACAGCGCCGTCATTCGGGCGGCACCGGCCTGGTCCGCACGCTAAGCGATCCGGCCCTCGTTCCGGCCGGGAAAGACCATCGTGACCTCGGTGCCTTCGCCCAGAACGCTGGCGATGACAACCCGCCCGCCGTGCAGCTCCACGATCGAGCGGACTATCGCGAGGCCGAGACCCGCACCGGCGGCGTTCGGCTCGGAAGCGGCCGAACCCCGGTAGAAGCGCTCGAAGACGTGCGGGAGATCCGACTCCGCTATGCCGCACCCGTCGTCGGCAACGCGTACCTCCGCCGCGCCGTCGTCGGCCGACCGCGCCACGACCGCGACGCTACCGCCGCGCCTCGCGGCGCGGAGCGCGTTGGCGACGAGGTTGCCGAGTGCGCGCCGGAAGAGGTCGACGTCGAGGTCGGCGCCGCCATCGCCGCTGACCGCCAGCGCCACGCCCTTCTCCTCGGCGAGCGGCGCGTAGAACTCCACCACGGTGCGGGCCTCGCCGCCGATCGAGGTTCTCTGGCGGGCCAGCGCCGCCTCGTGACGCTCGGCCCGCGCCAGGAAAAGCAGCGCATCGACCATTCGCGAGAGCCGCTTGAGCTCATCGAGGCTCGACGCGAGCACCTCGCGGTACTCCTCCACCGTCCGGCCCCGCAGCAGCGCGACCTCCGCCTCGCCGCGGAGGTTCCCGAGTGGCGTGCGCAGCTCGTGGGCGAGGTTCCCGGAGTACGCCGAGATCTCGGCAAAGGAGCGATCGAGACGATCGAGCATGCCGCCGAGGGCGTCGACCAGGCGGTGAAGCTCCGCCGGGAAGTCCTGCCGGCGCAGGCGGCGCTGGAGCTGTCGCGCCGAGATGCTGGACATCTCCCTGGCCATGCGCTCGATCGGCCGCAGACCGTGCCGCGCAACGAGCGCGCCGGCGATGCTGGAGCCGACGATGCCGAAGAGGAGCAGGAATGCGCCCCTGACGCTAAGGGCGGCGAGGAGCTCATCGTCGGGCGTCACGTCGAGCGCCACCTGCACCATCGCCGGTTTGGCGGCGCCGCCCCCTTGGAGGACGGCGGTGGCGAGCAGGAAGTGGCCACCGTCGGCTGTGTGCCACGGTATCCCGATCGCGCGCGAGCTCGCGGCGGTGGTCGCGACGGCGGCGAATGCCTCCGCCGGTACCCGAGCCATTCCGGGAGACTCGAAGTCGACGGCGCCAGACGGAGCGAGAATGCGGAGGGAGTAGTTGGCGCCACCCTTGGCGCCCTCGTGCCCGGCGACGCCGAGCGGGCCCTTCGTCGAACGTGACCACGCGTCGGCCTGCCCGGGCGGGGTCTGCGAGAGAAGGCGAACGACCTCCGCGAGGAGGTGGCGATGCTCGTCTTCGAGATGAGCCGCGACGCCCCGGTAGAACACGCCGACGACACCGCCGAGCAGCGCAGCCGACGAGATTGTGAAGAGGGCGACGAGACGGGCCGTGATCGATCGGGCGGCGCGCCTCGGCGGCCGCGCGCTGCTTGCCGCTTCACCGCCGCTCGAGGACATACCCGACTCCCCTCACGGTGTGAATCAGGCGCTCGCCGAAAGGACCGTCGACCTTTTGCCGCAGCCGCCGGATCGACACGTCAACGACGTTGCTGTCGTAGTCGAAAGCGGCATCCCAGACCTGCTCCGCGATCGTGGTCCGGGTCAGCACCTCGCCGGAGCAGCGGGCGAGCACCGCGAGCAGGGCGAACTCCTTTGGCGCAAGGTCGAGCTTCTGGCCAGCGCGGTGTGCCCGATGACGTGCGACGTCCACCTCGAGATCGGCGACACGAAACACCTCGGTCCGGCGCTCCGGTCCGCGGCGGAGCACGCTGCGTACACGCGCGAGCAGCTCCGAAAACGCGAACGGTTTCACCACGTAGTCGTCGGCGCCCAACTCCAGTCCGTGCACTCTGTCCGACACTGCGTCCCGCGCCGTAAGGCAGATGACCGGCGTCTGGCGACCCGCGCGACGCAGCTCGGTCAGAACCGACCAACCGTCGCCGTCGGGCAGCATGATGTCAAGGAGAATGAGGTCATGCTCCCCGTTGAGCGCCTGGAACAGTCCCCCGGCGGCCGTGTCTTCCGTGTCGACGACAAAGCCGGCCTCGCTGAAGCCCTTGCGCAGGAATGCCACGGCCTTCAGCTCGTCCTCGACCACCAGCAGTCGCATGCCCGAGAGTCTACTGCGAGCCTGGAGCTGGCGTCGAGCATCCCCGCGCACCACCAGCGCTGACCAGCGAGGCTCATTCTGGGGTCGCACTCTGGGGTCAGGCTTGCATTATTGCATTATCGCCGCCGAATGTCCTGGCGACCGCCCTCCAAACTGACAGGCCGCCAAGTGCAACTCCTGCAGACTCCGCCGCAGCAGGAGCGAGAGATATGCAAGTATGCAAGCCTGACCCCAACCTGACCCCAACCTGCAACCCTATTCCAACGTCCTGCCTGGCAACGATCCCCCGAACCGGCAGAGAATCACGTGCAGCATAGATTGCTCCTGCCGGGATCGGGCAGAGCGATATGCAATAAAGCAAGCCTGACCCCAGATCTTGACTCGTCTCGACAACAAGGCGTCAGGGCACCATATTGGGTCCAGATCTGCTGGAGGTCGTCATGCGGCACCACACTGGGTCGCGGCCGTTTCTGGCAATCCCCGTTGCATCGTTTGTGCTCGCCATCGCTGCGCCCTCGCTGGGCCGGGTGAGCGCTCCGATCCTCAAGGCCACAGGGGTTGGCGGATCCATCGGGGCGGAGACGACCGCGCCGAGGTCGCTCTTCACGTACCTCGGCACCGAGCAGGTGACGCCAGACGGCAACTACCTCGGTGGCGGCTTCATCCGCATCTACAACGCTCCGACGGCCGGGCGGCTGCTGGTGACGTTCAACACGGGGCTCGACCAACCGGAGGGCAGTTGCGTGGATTCGGCACACGCCTACAAGGAGTACACCCCTGACCTGCAAGAGACCGGCAACAAGGGAGATATTTCGTGCATGGGCGGGGTCGACATCGGCTCGCTGCTGGTCGGCAACACGTACTACCTCGCTACCATGCACAAAGAGGGAGAGCAGCAAGGCTGGCAGATCGCCGTGTACGATGCGACGAGCTGGACTCAGCAGGCTTCGATCTTCCGTCCTGTCGACTACCCGAGGGAAGTGGACAACGATCCGATGGTCGCGTACGTGAACGGGCAGATCGACTTCAGCTCGCAGTACAACGCCTCGGGAGCACCGCCCGATTTTTGGACCGGCGCCGCCACCTTCCACTTCCTGTTCACCCCCGACCTCGAGTTCGTTGAGGAGAAGATCCTGGCCGACACGCCGAGTGGGCTCGGGTCGGCCATGCTCTATCTTGACGGCACCTACTATCTCGTCACGGCCAACGCGTTCCTCGGCGACGTGGTGGTGATCAGGTACGACGCGAGCTGGAGCTACCTCGGAGTGAAGACGCTCTTGACCAATGGGCACTTCAGCGAGGGACTCGGCTTCGACGGCCAGCGCTTTTTCGTCGCCTACATGGACACCAGCCTGAGGACTCCCGTGACCGGCCTGCCGGTCTCCCTCAATGTTCGCCTCGCGGCGTTCGACCGCGACTGGAATCTCATCGAGGACATCCCGGTCACGTCCTTCACCTGGGCGGATCTGAGGCAGCCCGGCCGGCCCTACCTGTTGCTCCATGGCAATCGGTTGTATGTCTCGTACGACTGCGACACGATCGATCCCGTCACCCATCAGGAGAATGTGAAAGGTCAGGCGTACGTCGTCATGTACGAGGTCGCCGCGGCGCCGCGCCACCCGGTCCACCGGCACCTGAGGCGCTCAGGCCCCGACTGAACGGACACGCAGCCGCCGTTCGGCGCTCTCTCCAACCGCACCACTTCCTTCGGGGGCATGACCTTCGCCGCGCCTCAGCCAGTCGATCGATGTTCTGCTGGCGTCGACGCTCCGCTTCTCTCACGCCTGGAACGGGGCGCCCGCATCCCGGAACCAGTCAGACCGACCGTCGAAACCGAGGCGAACGGGTGAGTGCCAGGGCGCTCCCGCTCACCAGCGCGGCGGTTACTTCCGCCAGACGGCCTGGAGGATCTTCTTGCGGAGGCGGTGGGCCTTGGGCGTGACCTCGACGAGCTCGTCCTCGCGGATGAACTCGAGCGCCTGCTCGAGCGACATCAGGCGCGGCGGCACCAGGTGCACCGCCTCGTCGGCCACCGAGGCGCGCATGTTGGTGAGCTTCTTCTCCTTGGTGATGTTGACGGCGATGTCGTTCTCGCGCGCGTTCTCGCCGACGACCATCCCCTCGTAGACCTCGTCGCCCGGCTGCACGAACAGCTCGCCGCGCGGCTGCAGATGCTCGATGGCGTAGGAGGTGACGCGGCCGGCGCGGTCCGCGACCATCGCGCCCGTGTCGCGGTGCGCGATGTCGCCCTGCCACGGCTGCCAGCCGTCGAACAGGTGGTTGGCGATGCCGGTGCCGCGCGTGTCGGTGAGGAACTCGGTGCGGAAGCCGATCAGTCCGCGCGACGGGATGGAAAACTCCATGCGCACCCGCCCGGTGCCGTGGTTGACCATCGCCGTCATACGCCCGCGGCGGGTGCCGGTCTTCTGCGTCACCACCCCGATGTGCTCCTCCGGGCAGTCGACGACGAGCAGCTCCATCGGCTCGTGGCGCTGCCCGCCGACCTCGCGCGTCACCGCCTCCGGCTTGCCCACGCCCATCTCGTACCCCTCGCGCCGCATCATCTCGATGAGGATCGCGAGCTGCAGCTCCCCGCGCCCCGAGACGCGGAACGCGTCCGCCGTGTCGGTGGTCTCCACACGGATCGAGACGTTGGTGAGCAGCTCGCGGTCGAGGCGCTCCTTGAGCTTGCGCGAGGTGACGTGCTGCCCGTCGCGGCCGGCGAACGGCGAGGTGTTGACGCCGACAACCATGGTGATCGTCGGCTCGTCGACGCTGATCGGCGGCAGCGCGCGAGGATCATCGCGGTCGGAGATCGTCTCGCCGATGCCGGCAGCGGCGATCCCGGCCACTGCGACGATGTCGCCCGGCCCCGCCTCCTCGATCTCGGCGCGGCGCAGCCCCTGATAGCCGTAGATCGCCGTGGCCCGCGCCGGCACGACGGAGCCGTCGCGCTGGCACAGGGAAACGTCCTGGGCCTTGCGCAACCGCCCGTTGAAGATGCGGCCGATCGCCAGGCGGCCGACGTAGTCGTCGTAGTCGAGGCTCGTGATCAGCAGTTGCAGTGGTGAAGCCGGGTCGTACCGCGGCGGCGGCACCGCGCGCAGGATCTCGGCGAACAGCGGCTCCAACGTCTCCTCCGGCGCATCCGGCGACCTCCGGCAGGTGCCCTTGCGGGCGTTGCAGTAGAGGACGGGGAAGTCGAGCTGCTCCTCCTGCGCATCGAGGTCGATGAAGAGGTCGTAGATCTCGTTCAAGACCTCCTGCGGGCGAGCATCGGGACGGTCGATCTTGTTGATGACGACGATCGGCGGCAGGCCGAGCTCGAGCGCCTTGCGCAGCACGAAGCGGGTCTGCGGCAGCGGGCCTTCGCTGGCGTCGACCAGCAGCATGACGCCGTCGACCATGGCGAGCGTGCGCTCCACCTCGCCGCCGAAGTCGGCGTGCCCCGGCGTGTCGACGATGTTGATGCGGATGCCGCGGTAGGCGATGGCGGTGTTCTTCGCCATGATCGTGATGCCCTTCTCGCGCTCGAGGTCGATCGAGTCCATGACCCGCTCGGCGACCACCTCGTTGTCGCGGAAGATCCCGCCCTGCCACAGCATGGCGTCCACCAACGTGGTCTTGCCGTGATCCACGTGGGCGATGATCGCCAGGTTGCGGATGTCGTCGCGCGTCTCGTTAGCCATGCAGCACAGTCTCCGGGGCGACGGTGTCGCCCGAAAGGTCGTGCGGGCGGGACGCCCGCACCACAAGATCAGCAGATCCAGCTCCGGCGCGGGAACAACCGCACCACTGGAAGAGCACACGTGTTGTGGTGCGGGCATCCTGCCCGCGCATTCCAGGAGCGCGCCGGAATCAGTACCGGCGGCCGGGACCCGAGCTGCGCCCCTCGCGGTTGTCGCGACCCTCGCGGCCACCGCCGTAGCCGCCGCGTCCGCCGCGGCGGTCGTCGCGGCCGCCGGCCTGCGCCCGCGCCTCGTTGACGACGAGCGTGCGCCCGCCGAACTCGCGACCGTGCACCGCAGCGATGGCGGCCCGACCCTGGCTCGGGTCATCGAACTCGACGAACCCGAACCCGCGGGAGCGGTCACGCTGGTGGTCGACGATGACGGTCGCGCTGGAGATGGTGCCGTGGGCCGCGAAGAGCTCCTTGAGCTCCTCTTCCCTGGCCTCGAACGGAAGGTTGCCGACGTAGAGCTTCATATCTAGAACTCCCTTTCCTGCTGCCTGGCGCCGTTGCCGCGCCGGCGGTCGAAGCTGCGGTTGCGATGCTGGGGACCTTGCGGGCGGGCGCCCGGCCCGCTGCTGCTCTTGCTGCCGCTGCCCTTGCGCGCCGCCGGCGCACCCGGCTGGGACCGCGCGGCCTTGGCCTTGGAACGACCGCGCTCGCCGGCGCGCTGGGCGCGGATGGCGGCGATCCGCTCCGCCATGGGAATCTCCAGATGGCCGGCCGGCTGGGCGCCGTAGTCGAACCCTTCGAGGCGGCGGCGCGAGAGCCGGTGCCCGACCGCGCGCTCGATGGCGGAGAACGCGTTCTCCTCCTCGGGCGACACGAGCGTCACCGCCGTCCCGGTCCGCTCCGCGCGGGCGGTGCGGCCGACGCGGTGGATGTAGTCGTCGGGTTGGACGGGGACGTCGAAGTTGATTACGTGCGGCAGCTCCTTGACGTCGATGCCGCGCGACGCGATGTCGGTAGCGACGAGCACCTGCAGGCGACCGGCCTTGAAGTTGGCGAGTGCGCTCTCGCGCTGCGCCTGGCTGCGGTTGCCGTGGATGCGGTCGCACGCGACGCCGGAGTCCTCGAGGTACTTCGTGAGACGGTTGGCGCGGTGCTTCGTCCGCGTGAACACCAACGCCATGGCGACCTTCTCCTGACGCAGCACCTGGACGAGCAGCGCCCGCTTGAGCCGCTCCGGCACCGGGAAGACGGCGTGGGTGACGCCGACTGCCGGGGCCGCCTTGCGCTCGATGCCGATGCGCGCCGGGGTGACGAGCATCGTGCGGGCGAGCTCGACGATCGGCTCGGGCAGCGTCGCCGAGAACAGCATTGTCTGCCGCTGCTTCGGCAGCCGCGCGATGATCCGCTTGACGTCGGGGAGGAAGCCCATGTCGAGCATGCGGTCGGCCTCGTCGAGGACGAGGATCTCGACCTTCTCGAGGTGGGCGATGCCGGCGCCCATATGGTCGAGCAGCCGGCCGGGGGTGGCGACGACGACGTCGACGCCGGCGCGCAGCGAGCGCGCCTGCGGTCCGGCGTTGACGCCGCCGAACACCGACGCCGAGGTGACCGAGGTGTGGCGGCCGAGCGAGCGCAGGTGGTCGTGGACCTGAGCCGCGAGCTCGCGGGTCGGGGTGAGCACCAGCGCCCGGGTGACGCCGCGCGGCTTGCCCATCAGCTTCTGGAGAATCGGCAGCGCGAACGCCGCGGTCTTGCCGCTGCCGGTCATCGCCGCCGCGAGCACGTCGCGACCGGCGAGCGCCTCGGGTAGCGCCGCCGCCTGGATCGGGGTCGGCTCGGTGAAGGAAAGGCCCGCGATCCCACGCAACAGCGCGGGGTCGAGGGGGAGATCGGTGAAACGCATCTGCACACTCGTGTCTTCTCGGGGCGCGCACGGAAAAACGTGCGGCGCACCGCGTTGGTTCCGGCTGAATTGAGCGAACGGGAGAACTGCCGGGGGTGCTGCCGTCCGGGGCTGTGATCGCCCTCGAACGCTTCGAGATCGCCACGGCCGGCCACCAGAGGATCACGAGGATCGTCGATGGCTGAGACACTCTCTCACGTTTTTCGTCGGCTGGCAAGTGCGGCGCCACGCGGTGCGGCGCCACGCCAGCACTCGACGGCTATGGGAACTCGCGGGCGTTGGAGCCTCCCCAGGCCGTGGGTCGCAGCACCAGCACGCCGGAGAACCCGCCGGCCGACCGCGGACCTCCGGGCGCCAGGG
>Ga0315287_10004106_pt1 | contig 14150 bp, 8 predicted proteins | sample YL17G11_0_MG_FD_205037 | JGI IMG/M metagenome (GOLD analysis project Ga0315287, IMG submission 205037) | Sediment microbial communities from Yellowstone Lake, YNP, Wyoming, USA - YL17G11_0 | ecosystem: Environmental > Aquatic > Freshwater > Lake > Sediment | place: USA: Wyoming | collected... | reverse complement strand
TCAGCCGCACGGTCGCGGACTCCCCGGGCGCGAGCAGCGCGTAGTTGGTCTCGAGGACGGACCAGAACGAGGTCGGGCCAGCGAGGGCGAACTGCACTATGTCGTCATCATTCCCGTGGTTCGTCACGTCGAGCGTGTAGATGACCTGCTGGTCCCGCGGGACGGAGTAGTTCACGAATGTCTGGCCGACGATCGCGAGCGAGACCTCCCTGTGGTACCCGACCGTGCATATGACCGATGCCTGGGCGGAGTTCGAGCTGATGTTCCGCGACTGCGCGGTCAGCGTGATGATGTTGGAGGTGCCTGGCGGGTCGTAGCGGGCGACGGATGTCGTGAGCGTGACAGTGACCGGTGTGCCTGGCGCGAGCTCGAGCACGGAGGCCGAGATTGCCGTCCCCCATCCGCGCTGGTCTTCGGCCGTGATGACGAAGGTCTCGTTGGAGTTGCCATCGTTGCCCACGGTGAAGCTGTATGTATAGACCATGGTCGGTTCCACGACCCCGCCGGATGCCGATGTGGTCACGCTGACGTTCCCGACCTGCTCTACATCCACCATGAGGTCGACCGTGTCGCTGACCGAGTTATCCTCGGCGCACTCGACGGTGACCGTGAACATCCTTGCCCCCGGGGCCGTCCCCTCGGGGACGGAGACGACAAGCGGTGTCAGCACGGTGCTCCCTGTCTCGACCAGGAAGGTGCCTTCGGGGCTCCCTCCCATCGCGACGTCCCAGTCTTCGGGGACCCCAGAGATGTACATATAGTATCCGAAATCGTGGCTCCCGTCGTTCGCGATCGTGAGATTGAAAGTGGCGTCGTCGCCGGGGGGTACCTGGACGCCTGCCTGTTCGGGGACCAGGGTGACGCCGGGTATCCTGACGACGATCGCGGCGCTGGCCTCGTTGTTGTCATCCTCGGTCTCCCTGATGCCGTCGTCAGGGTCGACCTGCACGGTGACCGTGCTCTCGCCGGCCTCGGCCACGTGGGAGAACGAGACGACCCTGGAGCTACCGCCTGCGAGCGCCAGCACCGCGGTCTCGTTCACAACGGCGGAATCGATGGTGAGCCGCACCGTGAGCGACGGGATGGTGTCTCCCTCGAGGTTCCTCACCGTCGCATTGACCCAGAGCCTCGTCCCTAGCAGCGGCTGGCTGGTCGACAGGTGCATGTCGCTCCCGTAGACCGCGGGGTCGGGCCTGTGCGTCCTCGAGAAGAACACCTCGGTGTTCCCGACGTCCCCGATGTACATGATGAAAGTGTTGTTGTCCTTGGCGCACATGACCACCGGGGCTGTCGCGTTGTCGAAGACCTCGGTGGTGATGGCCTGGTCGAAGATCACGGGGCTGCCGTCGTAGGCCAGCGCCGAGTAGTGTATCGCCCATCTCCCTGGCGCGAAATCCTGCCAGACCGCGTCTATGGCGTTCGAGTCGCTGAGCTCGACGCGGGGATAGCGTGATTCGGTCTCGTCCTTTGGCGAGATGTTCATGTCGTCCTTGATCGTGACGCCATCGCTGTCCAGCAGCGTGTAGAAGATGTCGAAGCTCGCGTACCGGTCGTCGTCGAAGACTATGTGCACGTTGCCCTCGGTGTCCACCGCGATGTCGGGTCTGGACGATGGGGACGCGAACGTCACACGCCTCTCGACGGTAGCTATCAGGCCGTCGACCGTCATCTTCCTGTAGAACACGCCGTGGTTCACGACGATGCCGTCGTCCGAGTCCCTGTAGTCGTACCATGTGATGTGGACCATGTTCTCCGAGTCGATGTCGAGGCGCGGGTGTGCAGACCAGCCGACGTCCCTGGTGACCCTGATGTCAGCGGTTAGGGAGTAACCGCGCTCGTCGAGGCGCTTGTAGTAGATCTCCGTGTTGTTGTCGGTCGCGGTCATGTCCCTGGCGTCGGTCCAGACAAGCGCGAGCCCCCCCTCGGCCTCCACCGCTATGTTCGGTTCGGTCGAGTTCGCGGGGTCGGAGTCGGATACCTGGAGGCCGTTCTCCTGGAAGGTGATGTTGCCGTCGTAGTACCAGAGCTTCGCGAACAACAGTTCCCATGAGGAGTTCTCGAACTCCTCCCAGACGATGTATATGTGATCGGTCGGGTCCACGGCGACGCTCGGGTTCCTCGAGGGTGAGGCGTCGTTGGAGATCTTCGCATCGTTCGTCAGCTTGTCCCCTTCGGCATCCAGCTTGACATAGTAGATGTCCCCGTTGCCTGACCGGTAGTCCTCCCAGACGACGTGCATGTTCCCGGAAGGGTCCACGACGGACGAGATGTTGGCCGACACCGCAGGGTCGAACGTGACCCTGATGCCATCCCCGAAATCATCGGTCGGAAATGCATGGGCGGGCGACATTGACGGTCCTTGGAGCAGGACTATGAGCGCTAACGGAAGGATCAAGACGCTCGTAGCTATAGCCGTGAACGTCGCCCGTCCCACGGTGGCCATGCATTCAAACTGGCTTACTTCGCTCATAAGGGTTAGGGCTCAATTCTCGTGCCTGACTATCAAGCGCGGGAGGAGTCCCGAAATCAGGCCAGATTCCTCGGTATCACGGTGGGAATAGAATCTCGGACGATTCTCACCCCCTGGATTCCTGGACAAACCCTTATGTGTGTAGTGACCGGATTTTCCCCCAGCGCGTCTGGTAAGGTCCCCCTCAACAACTCCCCTGGAATCCCTCGTGACCGCTTCTTACAGGCGATTGCGAAAGGCGAACTCGGTGGCCAATATTCTTCGATGGGGGGTGTGGGGCCCTTGCCATGACACGCCCCCCTTCCTTTTTTTCCAGCATCAGGAGAGATTCAGGACCTTCTCGAGCAACAGCTGGGTGACGATCGCGGTCACGGTGGATATCCATGTGATTATCGCGAAGTTGATGTAGAAGCTGTGCTTGTGCCCTCCGCCGGCCAGGGTGACCACGTTGGCTGATATCAGCGAGTGGATCATGACGATGAACATGAATGTGGCCTCGGCGAGAGGTAGGTCGAACGACTGCAGCGCGATCGGCAGCGCTATGGATGTCTGGGACGACAGCGCGAGCTGGTCGTTCATCTTGTTCAGGAGCTTCATCAGGGAGAGCGCGGAGAACAGCGTGAACGTGATGCCTATCGACATGCCGTAGAGCGTGCCGAGCATGTTGTCAGCGGACTGGTACCTCTTCCTCCTGGCGTTCATCAGCCTCACGAAGTTGTCGCTGATGATCTCTATGACCTTGTCGACCTTCCCGCCGACTGCCAGGCCGACGACGTACATCTCTGTGAACTTGGATATGAGGTTGCTTCCGCTGTCGGCTGCGAACAGGTTCCATGCACGGACCTGGTCGATCCTCGTGAGGAGCCGCCTGAACAGCATCGAGACTCCCTGGGTGAGTTCCCCGAAGTCGTGCTTGGCGAGCCTCCCGACACCGTCGGTGACGGCCGCGCCGGATGTCGATGCGTAGCCGGCCACAGCCCTCATGAACGAGTCGTAGTTCTCGTCCCTGGCACGGACGCGCTTCTCTTCCTTCCGGATCATAATCCCGGGGTATATGAGCGGCGTGACGACCAGCGCCAGCAACGCTGTCAGGGGCAGCTCGGCCATGATGGCGAAGGCGCCAAGAGCCACGCACGCCGCGTAGGTGATAGGCAGGATGGTCTTGAGGGCCTTGTCCACCTCCGTCTTCTCCTTCATGTTGTGCCAGACGGGGTCCGAGGGCAGCATCGATTTGACGAGGTACAGCACGAAACCCTCGACGACGACGAAGCACAGCGCGACCGCCGGGAGGAGGAGCGCCACCGACACATCTATGAAGACTGGCAGGAGCGCTATGAACACGAGGATGAACATGAGGGATATGAGCACGGCGACGAATATCTCGAGCAGGAGGTCGAGGTCCCTGAGCGATGTCTCGTACTTGTTCAGGTAGGTGCTCATCGAGACCTCCCGCTCCTTGGTCAGGAACTCCTCCATGTCCTCTCCCGCGTCGGAGGAGTGTGCCATCCTGTCGAGGAAGTCCGCCAGTATGGGTGAGGGCGTCCTCTTCGCGACGGTCCTGGCCGCATCGGACATGCCCATGTTCCAGTACTCCATGAGCTTGTAGATCTTCTCGACCTCGATGCTCAGCGCCTCGTACTCCTTGACCTGGGACAGTATATCGAGCATCTTCTTCCTGGGCAGCTTGGATGTCGCGAGGACGCTCATCCTGATCAGGAAGAGGTGTAGGTTCCGCTCGATCTGCATCTTCCTGCGCTCGCCCAGCAGCAGGGGCATCAGAATTGCGACGACTGCCGTGGTGATCGGTATCGCGATGAAGACGTACCTGAAGACGGGGTCCGTCACGAGCCCCGGGAACTGGGTCGCGAGCACCGCGGAGGCCACGATGCCGAACAGCACGGTAGGCAGGGCGTACCTGGTGAAGTACCGCGTCACCGGCATGTCCATGGACTTGTAGAGTCTGGCTATGTTGCTCTCTGGCATGCTTCGCCTACACGGGGAACGGTAGGCCTTTCACCCCCTTCTTCTGGAACTCGGCTATGATGTTGTCGACTTCCTTGAACTTGAAGATGTTCCTCTTGACCATTTCGTCGAGGATCCTGGTCCTGAGGGCGAGGTCTTCGTAGATCCTCCTCTTGTCGGCGTACCCCCTCTTGACCGCGATCTTCTCCTCGAGCACGTAGGAGTTGTTCATGCCCTTGAACACATGAGTGTCGTCGGCCGCGTTCCACATGAATATGGATCTGGTCATGATGCCTCCCAGGGCCTCGTTGTAGCCGACGATCTCATCTATGAACAGCGATCTCCTGAGGAACTTGCCTTCCCTGTAGATGCCTCCCTGGAAGAAGGCCACATTGAGGTTGTCGATGAAGGTGATCGGCACGTTGATGGGATCGCTCGTGAACCTTTGCACCAGCTTCCTCGTCGAGGCCGCGTGGAACGTGGCGAGGACCGGGTGTCCGGTCTGCATCGCCTGGAACGCGACGCTCCCCTCCTTCCCTCTGATCTCCCCGACGATGATGTAGTTCGGCCTCGACCTCAGGGCCGCCTTCAGAAGCGCGAAGGTGTCGACCCTGCTCTCCTCAGGCCCGAAGTCCCTGGTGGCGAGGCGCTGCCACACCTTGTGTGGCACCTGCATCTCGATGGTGTCCTCCGCGGTGTATATCTTGCTCTCGTGCTTGATGAACGACAGGGCCGCGCCCATCGTCGTGGTCTTCCCGGACGCCGTCTCCCCGCAGAAGAATATGCTCATGCCCTCTTCCATGCAGAGCCACAGGTACGCGGCCTCCTGGGAGCTCAGCGTGTTCCAGCCTATGAGCTGCGTCACGCTTATGGGTTCCTCGGCGAACTTCCTGATCGAGAAGCTGGGGCCGCGGACGCTCACATCGTCCGCATAGATCAGGTTTATCCTGGAGCCGTCCTGGAGCGTGCCGTCGATGATGGGCCTGGCCATCGACGCGGGCCTGCCGATCCTCTCGCTCATCGAGCGCACGTAGTTGTCCAGCTCCTCCTCCGACTGGAACTTGATGTTCGTCGGGATCGACTGGAATATCTTGTGCACGAGCGAGATGTTCTGGATCCCGATGCAGTGGATATCCTCTATGTACGGGTCCCTGAGGAGCGGCTCGAGGGGTCCGTTGAGCACGATGTTCTGACGGGCGTGGTATTTCACGAGTTCGAACTCCTCCGCGGTCACGCGCACCCTCGGCTCCGTGAAGAGGTCTCCGAAGAGGTTCTTCTTCTGCGCCGCGCCGACCTCCGCCACTATCGCAGTGGAGTTCTCGATCAGTTTCATCAGGTCCGCTTCGAACTCCTTGAGCGTCTCATGGGGTTTCTCGTAGACCGCCTTGTTGTAGATCTGCTGGATGACGCGGCGGTACCTCGGCAGCAGCTCCTCGGTCATCGGCGGCTGGATGGATGTGTATGAGAGGGGGATCGATTTCGTGGAGAAGATGTGCACGAACAGCGGGTCACCGAGCGGGTAGATGACATTGACCGCGTCCTTGTCCCCGAGGGTCCTGCTGAGCGTGGGATGGAACTCGGGCATCGCCCTGTGCACGTTCATGAACGCCTGTATGTGGTCTGCCAGGTGCGGGTTCTTCCGCATGGCCTTGGTCAGGCTCGCCTTGTCCTTGGTCACCATGGCAGCCGCCCCTCCTGGCTGCGCTGGCATCCACTGGGTGCCCTGTCAGATGAGACACCGTGCAGTAATGCATCGCGGTCTTTGGAGCGCATGCTCGGTGGCCTCGGGAGACAATCCTGGCGGCGGACTATTAAGCGTTGGCGCTCAATTCTCATGCCTGACTATCAACTGCACAACACTGTGGCCGACGCTATCCAGCACCTGTGGATGTCACACCGAGAACGGAAGGCCGGACGGGCCCTCCTTCTGGAACGCCTTGAAGACGTCGTTGACGGTCTTGTAGGAGGTCAGGTTCATCTCGCTCATCTTCTCGATGATCTTGGTCCTGAGGGCCAGCTCCTTGTAGATGTCCCTCTTGTCCTTGTACCCCCTCCTGACCGCGATCTTCTCCTCGAGGATGAACGAGTTGTTCATGCCCCTGAACAGGTGCTGGTCGGAGACCGGGTTCCAGATGAACACCGCCCTAGTCATGACCCCGCCCATCGACGGGCTGTACCCAACGATCTCCTCGATCGCGAGGGTCCGCCTGATCAGCTTCCCGCCCCTGTACACGCCTGCCAGGAACACCGCCACGTTCAGGTTGTCCATGCTCGTGATCGGCACGTTGATCGGGTCACCTGTGAACCTCTGGATCATCCTCTTGACCGAGGCCGCGTGGAACGTGGCCATGACCGGGATGCCGGTCTGCATCGCCTGGAACGCCACGTTCCCCTCCTTGCCTCTGATCTCGCCGACGATCACGTAGTTCGGCCTGGACCTCAGCCCCGCCCTGAGCAGGGCGAAGGTGTCGACCCGGCTCTCCTCGGGCCCGAACTCCCTGGTCGACAGCTGCTGCCAGACATCATGCGGCGGTTGCACCTCAAGGGTGTCCTCCGCGGAGAATATCTTCTGGTCGTACCTGATGAACGGGAAGATGGCGTTCAGCAGCGTGGTCTTGCCGGACGCGGTCTCGCCGCAGACGAACACGCTCATGCCGTTCTCGAGGCACAGCCACAGATAGGCCGCCTCCTGCGCGGAGATCGTGTTCCACTTGGAGAGCTGGACCGCGCTTATCGGCTCCGAAGAGAACTTCCTGATGGTGAACGTCGGGCCGTTGACGCTCACATCGTCCGCATAGATGATGTTGATACGCGAACCGTCCGGGAGGGCACCGTCTATGATCGGTCTGGATATCGAGGCCGGCCTGCCCATCCGCTCGCTTATGGCCTTGGTGTACTGGTCGAGATCGGCCAGGGAATCGAACTTGACGTTCGTCTCGATCATCCCGAAGACCTTGTGGTAGAGGTTGATATCCTGCGGCCCGATGCAGTGGATATCCTCTATGTATGGGTCCCTCAGGATGGGCTCCAGTATGCCTTTCTGGATGACGTTCCTCTTGACGTAGTAGTCGATGATGCTGTAGTCTTCCTGACCGATGTGGAGCGTGTGGCTCGGCTTGAAGAGCTGCGCGACCTTCGACGGCGTGGGCCGGTTGGTCACCGCGATGTTGGCTTCCATGATCTTCTCGACGACCGCGGTGAACTCCTCGTCCGTCGTGTGGATCTTCTCCTTCCCCGCCTGGACGAAGATCCGGTCGATGATGGTGGCGTAGGCCGGTTTGAGCTCGTCGGTCAGTATCGGCTGCACGACCGTGTACTTGTAGCCGGTGTCCTTGGAGCCGTGGATGTGTATGAATATCGGGTCCCCCACAGGGTACAGCAGGTCCACGATGCCGTCCTTCGCCAGGTCCCTGGACACCGTCTCCACGAAGTTCGGCTTCTGCTTCGACTTCTGCGCATAGTCCTGCAGGTACACGTTCAGGTGGGGGTTGTTCTCGAGTGCCACTGCAAGGTTCGTTGCCGTTTTTTCACCTCACGCGACCGAAGTGATCTCGATGACCATTCCGATGTTCGGCTCGATCCTGAAACCTATGATGGGGGCGACCCTGAACTGCGTGCCCGCGAACCTCTTGACCATGATGCTCCTCGAAACGACACCCCCGACCTGGGCGACCACCAGGCTGAGGTATATGTGGCTGTCCGACTGGAAGGGCAGGAGCACATCCCCTTTGAGGTCGTTGGAGTCCACGCTGAGGACGATGCTCTTCCCCATGGCGGCGAGCTTCTTGAAGAACGACAATATCCTCTGGCTCCCCTCCTCCTTCTTGAGGCTGTTGCTCACTAGGCTCGAGAACGTGTCGATGATGACGACATCGCTCCTGTACAACTGTTCCGATCTCATGAGCACGCCCAGGAAATCGTCCCTGTTCATCGACCGCCCGACCAGTGGATAGACAGGGATGAAAAGCAGTTTCTCGTTCAGGAGCGAGGATGCGACCGGGTAGTCGAGGGAGTACATCTGGTTGATGAAATCCCGGACCGTCATCTCGGTCGAGATGTATGTGACCGCGTACTTGTTGCTGAGGAAGCCGTAGGTCATGCGCTGCAGGAGCGCGCTCTTGCCCGCCCCCTGCTGCCCCTCGACGAGCGATATCGTGCCCGCTGGCAATCCCTGCCCAAGCTGGTCGTGCAGGTCGTCTCGCGGTATCTGGAGCTTGTATGTATCGCCCACGGAGGGTCAGCCCCCGCTCACGCTATGCGGAAGTCGAGCCTGTCCGAGATCGCGTTCTCCGTCGTGACCGTCACTGTGTGGTCCCCTGCGGAGAGCGTCTGCGTGATCGAGACCGTCAGCACGCTGGAGGATTCCCAGTACGCAGAACCGCTCCCGGTCAGGCTCAAGGTTCTGTTGGCTACAACCGTTCCATCTAACATCACGGTTATAAGCTCTTGGTTCAGCGTGGTCGATCCGATGTTCTTCACATACACGAGCACTGGATTGTTCGGTACCGCACCCTGGTCGTTTATTATTTCGATGTCCGTAGTCAGCTGGTTCTTCACAGTGTTGCTCCGGTCGTCTATCCCGCTGGTCAGGTCGAACACGCTGTTGGTGGCCACGCCGACCACGACCGACGAGACGAGGATCGCGGAGATGAAGAAGATCAGCTGCGTCGATGCTGCGCTTGCGCCCATTTTTTTCTTACCCCCTTCTACAGCTGCATGACCTTCGAGACTCCGTTCTCGGTCACCACCTTGATGCTCGTGCCGAGGTTCTCGATCACGAGCCCGTTCGCTCCGTCCGAGACGTATATCTTACCGGTGGCATCCACGCCCCGGACGGCATCGCTCAATCCATCATCAACTGAATCCTGATAAGTCCCGTCCTCGCCGAAGACGAGTATCTCCCGGCCTCCGTCGGCGATGTACAGGTGCCTGTCGTCCAGCCCAGGAGCGCTGACTGAGATGTCCGTCGGGACCGACAACGCACTCCCCGTGATGATCTCCGACCCGCCTGTCCCATCGAGCGCATAACGGTCGATGTGATAGGCCCCGGAAGCGTAGTCCGTGACGAACAGGTATGCCCCCGCACAGATGTCCGTGGGTGAGGTCATGGTCCCTCCGTTGGGGACGAGGATGTCCACGAAGGCCCCGGTCGATAGGTCATACCTGTCGACATGGTTCTGACCGTCCACCAGATACATGTAGGATCCATCGAGGGCCATCGACCCCGGGGCCGGGGTGTTCGCAGGATCGGCCACGAACTCATCGGTCCAGACACCCTCTGTCGAGAACCTGTCCACATGCGTCCCGTTGTCCAGGACGTACAGGTAGTCTCCGTAGACCTTCACGTCCGACGGGTTCGCAAGATGCGTCGCGTCGGTGATGGTGAAGTCGAAGGCGCCTTCGAGAGTGAACACGTCGATGCTGGTGCCATCGAGGACATAGACCTCATCTCCCACTGACAGGCTTGTGGGCGAAGCGAGCCTTACGCCGGTGTTCGCGAACGCGCGGGCATCGACGCCGCTCCTGAAATCGATGTTCGGGTCCACCAGGCGGATGATCAGTAAGTCTGTCGGCAGCCACAGGTCGGTCGCCAGTCCATTGACCTCATATGTGACCGACGCGGAAAGGAGCCCGTCGATCAGCAGCTCGGTGGCGTTGGCCTCCAGCGATGTCCCGCCGGAGTTCCTGACCATCACCTCGAGCGTGTTGTCGTCCGGGTAGTACCTCGCGTTGACGAAATCGATGCTCGTAGATGCTCTGTCGCTCATGTCGTCGAGCTTTGTCTCGAGAGAGCCCTCTACCGCGTCGAAGGCGTCGTTGACGGAGGCGTAAAGGAAAGAAAAAAGGGTTAGAAAGGCGGCGAAGAATATCGCCATTGTCGCCGAGACACTAAACCCCATGAAAGCCCTCCAGGCTCTCCTTGAACTTCGAGATGTTCTGTTCAAGCGAGTTCAGCCGATCCTTGTCAACCTCAAACCCTGCGATCTTCTGAACGAACAGCAGGGATTTCAGGTGGTCGTCAGCGGACATCCGCCAGTCCTCCACTTTCTTGTATGGGGCGGCGGGTGGTGTCTGTGGCATCTCCCGGAACACATCCTCGCGGTTTTCCTCGGATGCCATGTACTTCGTGACATCCTGCATCTCGCCGCGGGCGTAGGACATGATTTCAGATTTCACGTCCTCGCTTATCCAACCGACATCCACATAGTAGTCGAGGACCAACGAGATCTTGTCCCTCGTCACGCGCTCGAACAGGAATTCGATCCAGCGCATGACGAGTACGAGTGACAGGTAGTCGTGCGGTATGTACGCAAGCATCGGTTTCTTGTTGTGCTTGCTCTTGGCGACCGCCCTGACCTCTCTCTCGCTCGGAGCCTCTGTCTGCCTCGGCTGTCCTTCATTCGGTTGGCTGCGTTCCTTGCCTCGTCCGACTGGTCCCCTATCTACGACCACGGTTGACGTCTCTGGCTCCCACGGGGGGGCACCTCTTTTCGGTTCGGCTTGCTTCCCTATCTTGAAGGACTTTACCTCGGACTCCCCTTCCTGGTACGGTTCGAACTCGGGCAGGTCGCCCCCGATCGAGATCGGGGGTAGCTCGAGCCCTTCCGCACAAGGTGTCTGAGGCGCTGCCTTCTCAGGGGCCTTGTCGGAGACATCTATGAAGGGGTTGAACTTCGCAGAGACGATTTCGTATACCGACAGGAGCTTGCGCATGTCCTGTTCCGACTGGTTCATGCGGTCCTTGACCTGGGCGGTGTCGTTCCGCAGCATCGTGAGCGCAGAATCGATCCTGCCCAGCTTGTCCTCGACCTCTTCCAGCCGGCCCAGGATCTCACTCATCTCTTTGAGATTGCCCACGCCGACTCCCGCGTCCTCTGCGGTCCCTTCATCTTCGGTCTCCTCGGCCTCTTCCGCCTCCGCTGGGGCTTCCTCCTCCTCGAAGTCTTTCAGCTTCCTTCGAGCAGCGGTATCGTCCTTCTGGGGCTTCTTCCGGAATAGGCCGACCATTTTCAATCACCCGTCCCCGTGTGCGCTAGGAACCGCCGGGACCCGGGGCCCTTCCCATGTGGGTCAGACCGTCGGGTTTCCGGCAGCTCCGGCTTGGGTATTGCCAGAGGCTAGTGTCCTCACTTCAGCGTTATTATGGTCGTCGCGAAGACCGATGGTGCCACGATTGCGAAGTATGTCGGCACACCGTGCTTCGGGATCAACAGCGCGGACATTCCCTGCTGGGTGACGAGTTCCTGAGACGTCGCACTGAGATCGACCGTGATCTCGACCAGGTCACCAGGGGTCACACCGACATCGGTGGTGGTCCAGGAGGTGGTCGGGTACGTGTCTCTGACCTGCACCGCGCTGAACTGCGTTGCATTCGCGGTGTTAGAGTAGCTCAGGCTTACCTCGCTTCCCCCGTCGTTGATCTCAATGATCATGTTGGCCAGGTTGATCTGGGGGCTGCCCGCCTGCAGGGCGATCTTCAGGTGCAGCTCACTTATCGTTGTACCGTTGGTGCAGACGCCCCATGCGGCAACAATCTTGACACCCGTAGCTACCTCCTGGACAGCCTGGTCACCGGTCATTTCGGCCTGCGACTGCAGCTTGTATGCGGTCTGGACGAGGACACCCGCGGCGACGGCTGCCACGAGGATCATCGCGATGAAGATGAGCAGTGTACCCACGCCCATTTCACCGACCTCGTCCTTCTCTCTCTTCTTCCACGATAGTTTTTGCATCTCTTTTGCCTCCACTTTCGCATCTCTTTCCCGGGTTACGTACCCGAGGGACGTCCGGGATCACAGCCCGGCCAGGGACCGTCGGAGCCGGTCCTAGCTCCCCCGCACAGTGCAGGGCGCGAGAGCGTCCGCTCATCGCAGGTCTTTCAGCAACACACGAGTTTCTTGCCCTCGTCGTTCTTGTGGAAAATCGTCGAGGGCTGCATCCATCCCTGATGTCACACCAGGGATCTCGTATGTCCGTTCTTCTCCTCCTTCACCTCCGATGGCGGTCGCCGCGCCGTGCGTCCATGGCGGGGTGTGAGAGAGATGTGCCCCCCAATGTTATGTTGAGGGGCACTATCCACAGGGCATGTAGACCTCTCTCATGTCTGCTAACGACGGGTATATATCTTAAACGCTAGGATACAAATGTCTCGGAAAACAATGATGGCTGATTCTCAACGATGATTAACGCCGGAGGAGAACCAGCCATCTGGCTTGGAGCGTCCGTCTCTCGATGTCGCCCTCGGTCCCGGACCCCTGCCTATACTAACGTGATGTATCTGTAAGCGCCCAGATACGGTATCCTACAGTCCTCGAGGGTCGGTTGGCCTATCGCCGGGATGAACTTGATCGAGAACGACGACTCCGCGTGCAGGTTGAGGCCGAGCTCGCCGACATCGATGAATATCTTCACCAGGGCCCCAGGGGCGAGGGAGTATGTCGTCGCGAACGTGTTGTCGACATCGCGCAGTATCTCGACCGAGTACATCGAGTCGTCTGCTCCCTCGGCGCCGTAGATCGCCGTGTTGAACGATATCGTCGCATCCTTCTCGCCGTCCGATATCTCGATCATCATCGATGCGAACAGGATGGGATCGCTGCCCGGCACCGTCCTGACCTTGATCTGCAGCATCTGGATCGTGTTCGAGGGGACGATCGGGACGGCGTAGTTGCCCGCGGCGTCCACTGCGACCACCTCGTAGTAGTACGGCTGGCCGGATTCCCCTGTGTAGTCCACATAGCACCCCACGCCGACATCGACGGTCGCAAGGGGCGTGGCTGCCATCAGCTCCTCGACGCTGTCGATGGCGCCGTATCCCGTGCTCCTGAAGACCAGGTACTCGCTGATGGATGTCTCGCCGTCCGTGGCGTTCTCCCAGGTGACCATGATGCCCTGGCCGGATTGCTGGACGAACAGGCCGCCGACCGCTCCCGGCGGGGTGCGGTCCGTCTCGGAGGCCGTGTAGGTCAAGGCCCCCAGGTATGCCTGGTTCCCTGACCCGTCCTCGACGATCATGAAGTATCCGTATGTGCCGACCTCGGGCGGTGAGTCCACGTAGCTCGACGTGGTCGCGTTGAGCTCGTCCAGGACCGTCCCGGACCAGACCGTGAGCACCGTCCTGCCGTTCACGACGGCGCTCGTCGGTGGCAGAGGGGTCCCCCAGCTTCTGTACAGGTACTGCTTCTCCACCCCGCTCCCGGCGTCCGTGGACGGGACCCAGAACAACGCAACGGAATACTCGTCCGACTGGGCCGTGCTGGTCATGGATCCGCCCGCTGGGGCGGCCCTGTCCTCGTCGTGCGCCGTGCCATCGGTCGATGCGGAGCTGTCCAGGGATGAGTAGAGGACTCGGTTGCCTGCCCTGTCCACCCCGACGACCGCGTAGGCATAAGATGTCGAGTTGTCGTCCCGGACGGTGTAGTCTAGATGTTGCACGTCACCGGAGCCGGCCGTGAAGCGCGCGATCTCGTATGAGGAATCGAGCTGGTCGATCGTCAGGAGCCTGTTCCTGGCGACCTGCTCGTTGTACCAATCGGGGTTGGTCGGGTCATAGACCGACGTCCTGTACAGGACCTCCTCGGCGAGTCCGGAACCGTAGTCGGAGGCAGAGGTCCAGTTGAGTACCACCCTGAGCGGGGAGACGCCGTCGGCCGTTGCGGTCACGTTCCTGAGGACTCCGCTTACGGGCGCTTGCCCGTCAGCCGATGGGAAGTACCCT
>Ga0315287_10004105_pt1 | contig 14153 bp, 11 predicted proteins | sample YL17G11_0_MG_FD_205037 | JGI IMG/M metagenome (GOLD analysis project Ga0315287, IMG submission 205037) | Sediment microbial communities from Yellowstone Lake, YNP, Wyoming, USA - YL17G11_0 | ecosystem: Environmental > Aquatic > Freshwater > Lake > Sediment | place: USA: Wyoming | collected... | reverse complement strand
AAATCCCAATTTCCACCTAGATGATTTTGCAATTCTATGTAAAATCCCATCCATGCTTCGGGGCACCATTTATCTTTTGGTTCTGTTTTGTAGCTGCCGAACAAGTCGCCTAATCTTAATAATTTATCCAAGTAATCGTTGAAAATTGGATTATCAATCTGTACTTTATCAAATAGTTCAATTAGGTCGTTTCTATTAAATATCTGAAATCCAGAACCCTTAACTTCCTCCCAACTTCCTTGCTCCCCCGTCTTGTAGTATATGGGAATTGGTATAAGGTTCTTTTGAGATATTTGAATTTTATCTAAATATCTTTTTAGTTGATCGGAATGTTGTTTGCTAAAGGTTTTATCCTCAATCAAAATTGCGTAGGAGTCGTTTAATGTAATCAATACATCAATATTATCTTTTTGCTTTTCAATTTTAATATTGGTTATAGATTCGGGGAAATCTATTTGGTGCTTTTTGAAACATTCAGATAAAAACTTGACAGCGAGTTGATGGAGTTTGATGTCTGTTGCGATATACTCGGGATTTGCCCAAGCCGCCAACCAACAAATGAATGCATCTTGCGAAAGTTCACTTGTTGCATAATCGAACAAATTTGGTTTGTCTGCCATATTACTCCTCCTTTGTAATTATGAATCAATTAGTTGGCAATAATGTTCGCATCCTTTGGCCTTCCCTGTCAAGAAGGTCATTTATTCCGATTTGTCGTCCGCGTAATCATCAGGACCGGGAAGGCCCTCCGCTTCGAGGGTCGGCAAAGCCTGGGCATCCTTCAATTTTTTTTCGATGATCCTGATCCGTTTGGCGGCTTCATCAATTTTATTGGCCGCGGTGTCCAGGCTATCCATGTTATTTTCTCTAAGGACCTTGATTATTGAATTCAGCTGCGCAAATTTATCTTCAAGCTTAGCAATGTGATGTTCAGCCTCTTTAAGGCACTCTGATCTTTCCGCAATCCATGAGCTAAGCCGCGGTTTTTCCTTCATAAAAATTGATGCTTCTTGCTCCAATTTAAGCTTATTGTCCTCCTCAATTTCGTTCCTGACCTGCTCCTGCAGCAGTTGTAAAATTAACTGTGCCAGGGGCATCTCTGCCTTGCAATTTGAGCAAATAATCACTCTTTTTTCCATTTTCCTTCTCCTTTCATTTTTGGGCTTATTCCTGCCGCGTGAGAATAAACGTTTGACAATCTTTGTTAGGGTGCCATTTACAAATTATTTTTTTCAAAACCCCACCACCTTTCTTTTGTCTTTAAATTCAACCAATTGCATCTCTTTCCAGGCTGAATGTTCAAGCATGGTTTGCGAAAGAACGGCATGGGGATTGGTTGTTCTCGCAAACAATAATTCACGCATGCAGGTCATGACCGCGTTTTTGATATGGCCGCCAGCGATTTCGTATTTTTCTGCAAGGGCGGCAATATCCAAATCCGGGCTTAGCGGAGTTTTTTTTAGGAATTTTTCCCAGATCATTTCCCTCTCGCGGGCTCCGGGCATGGGGAACATGAGCTTGAGGTTCAGCCTTCTTTCCAAGGCCGGGTCCAGGATTTGGACCATGTTGGTAGTTAGGATCACCACACCGGAAAACCTTTCAATTTCTTGGAGGAAAACATTTTTAATCCGGTTGGTGACCTCCCTGATTCCGATGTTGCCTTCCCGAGCGCTGATCAGGGCATCGGCCTCGTCAAAGAGCAGGACCATATCCTTCTCAGCCGCGGTTCTGAAGCATTTTTTTACATTTTTTTCGCTGTTCCCAAACCACATGTTGTAAATAGTGGGATACTCCACTCGGGCGAGAGGTTTTTTAAGTTCTCCTGCAATGGCGCTTGCTGTCAGGGTTTTACCGGTACCGGGCGGGCCGTAAAACAAGGCGAGCAACGACCGGTTGAATTGTTTGCCTTCAAATCTTGAAAAAATCTCCTTTGCCTCGGGCGAATCATGGAAAAATACCGCCTGTTCGATCTGATTTTGGTTCTCGGGCGGGAGCACAACGCTATTCAGCCCGGCCCTGGGTTCGGTAATTTCGAAAAGGTCCTGGTCTTTTTTTTCTTTTTCCCTTTCATTTTTCGAATGCCATTCCGGCTGCTCTCTAGTAAGGCCCAGAAGCCATTGCGACAGCTCCGGTTTGAGTTTGAATTCCCGGTAATTAATTCCCCGGAAAAAATCTGTTTCGAATTGGAGGCAGTTCGATATGAACCTGTCGTTGATGAGAATATCAACCTGGCAAAGCGCTGAGCTTGGTTCGGGATAGATCAGGTTCACCACTATGGCCGGGGATTCCCGGAAATTCCGGTTTATCCGCATGCATTCCCGGAACAGGGAATTTTTCAGTTCGATGCCAAGAAGGCAGATGATTATTTTCTGCTCGATGCGCTTCAGATGTAGTTTTTCGCAAAGAACGGCAAAAGGGTGTTGCGGATACGATCCTTTTGTGCTGTAAAGGTGGAAGAATATCCTCTCCTTTTGCCGGATATCATTGAAAAGCGGAAGGGTATCCTCCGAAAAGGAGTTCCGGTTATTTTCAAAAGGCTCACCGGGTAGTTGCCTGGCAATTCCGTTGCCCCTATCTCCGGCGAGATTTTGGATAAAATTCTCCTGGAGCGTCGCCATCCGGCGGTTGTAAAGATAGAAAAGCTCAAACACCCTCTTGTTGAATTCTTTTCTTCCTCTCATTCACTCAACCTCCTTCCTTTCTCCAAAAATAAAAAAGCCAGACTCCTGTCCAGCTACTTGTATTTTACTCTGTTCAATGACAGATTCGGTCAATTTTTGGAAAGGTTTTTTTGGGGAAATGCAGAGATTTTCGCAACTTGTTGAATTGATGAAGAAATTTTGATAAAAAATTTTTGGACCTATAAAGCCGAATCTACAATCCAAATGGAGCAAAGAAAGATCATCAGTGCCTGACTTCGCTTTTTCAAAGCTGGTTTGACAGTTAGTCAAAGAGTGATAAAAATATTGGGACTGGGTCAGGGGTATCGGGCAAGAGGGTGCGGAATTTTTACGCCAATTATTTAAAGAAAGGATTATTAAGATGACGGATCCATTGACTCCTTACGGCAATCGGCCCATGGTCACGCCGATCGTCAACGCGGTGAATTACGAGTACAAGGATTTTGAGGTTTTGCGCCGGATCACGGACGGCGAGATTGACGGGTACACCTATCACCGGGACGACAACCCCACGGTTCGCGCGGTTGAGAAGATCATCGCGGGCCTGGAAGGCGCTGAGGACTGCATTGTCTGCACATCGGGCATGGCGGCCTGCACCATGGTCTATCTAACCTACCTCAAGTCGGGCGACAACGCGATATTTTTCCATGACTCCTACGGCGCCAACTTCAAGGTGTCGCTGATCCTGGAGCGCCTGGGCGTTAATATCACCTGGCTCACCGCGGATGAGAGCAAAGACCTTGAACGCCATGTCAAGCCCAACACCACCATGGTCTTCCTGGAGACGCCCACCAACCCGCTTTGCAAGACCATTGACATTGCCGCGGCGCGCAAAGCCGCGGACAAGTCCAAGGCGCTGCTCATCGTGGACAACACCTTTGCCACGCCGTTCCATCAGAAGCCCCTGGAGCAGGGCGCGCACATGGTCCTTCACAGCGCCACCAAAGCCCTGGGGGGTCACAACGACCTGATGGCCGGTGCGATTGCGGGCAGCAAGGAAGATTACAACCTGCTCTGGTTCACGCGCCAGGCGATCGGGACCACTTTGGACGCCTATTCCGCCTCGCTCCTGGAGCGGGGCCTGAAGACTTTTGAACTGCGCGCGGAGCGCATGGCGACCAACGCCATGGCGGCGGCCAAATTCCTGAGCAAGCACCCCAAGGTCAGCCGCCTGGTATATCCAGGCCTGGAAACCGACAAGGGTCATGCGATCTCGCTGGAGCAGATGCGGGCCGGGTTTGGCGGCATGATGGCTTTTGATGTCGGCAGCACGATTGAGGACGCCAAGAAATTCATCCTGAACCTGAAGCTCATCATCCACGCGGTGAGCCTGGGCGCCACCGAGACCCTGATCTGCATCCCGGTTTTGACCACCTTGCTCTACCTGCCCCCGGAACGCCGGCTGATCTTCGGCGTGAAGGAAAACACCGTGCGCCTGTCATTGGGCATAGACCCTCCGGAAAAAATCATAGCCGACATCGAACAGGCGCTGCAAAAGATCTGATTTTCGGGGTCAGGCATCCTCGCTGTTGAAGTGGCCGGGATGAGGAGCCAGACCCCTCGCGTTTTTCAACACCCTGCTGAGACGGTCTTGGGAACGCGAAGCAATGACGGGCAAGGCTAGGCAGGACGATTTTTAAAATGGTGCGCGATGCTGGGAACCTAAAAACCGCCCTGAACGCTCCGATCACTCCGAAGGACAGGATCAGATATATGCCGGACAAAATCAAGGACTTAAATTAGAAATCGGGACAGCAACCGCCATGGGTAGAACTCACCCGGAACCTGCAAATGAACATAACCGGCACATAACCGCCGATTCGGACCTAAAGGCCGTGGTTGACGCATGGCCGGACCTATCTCAAGAGTCCCGCCGAATGATTGCTGGAATAGTGGAAGCCGAGAAAAAGAAAATGGGATAAGACCGAACCTGATACAGGCCCGCGCTCCTGCGCAAGAATGACCGCCAAGTGCGCCAGGTTCAATTATGGTGCGCGTTCGAGTCAAACCCTCGAAAGTCTCCCATCAAAAGTCAAACAACCTGAATGCGATTATCACACCAAACTCCGCCAAAACAAACATTACCAGAGATCTGACCATACCAAAACACGGCAAGGTCACGACACCTACCGAACAGGAAAAACACGCATTTTCGCGCCTGAAATGCGTCGCCGGCGCGGCCCGAAAATACCTGTCCGGCGTGGTCTCCATGAGCAAGGGCGGCCTGTCACCGGCCTGGCTCACACCCGGCACCGGGCCCGGGTTTGGTTCAGTAGCCGTCTTTGAGAAATTCGTCGGTGTAGGGCACGATGGGCGGGAAGTTGAATTTATAGAGGCCGACGTCCTTTAAGGTCACGGCTTCCGGCTTGATATTGACGAAGCCGGGGAAGAGGATTTGGATGGTTACTTTTTTCGCGCCGCGCGGGACATAGATGCGGTAACTACCGCCCTCGGGCGTATTGCGGATCCGCGCAGAACCTTGCGTGATCCCCCGCTTGAGAGGCTGGCCGTCGAGCATGACCTTGACCAGGGGTCGGGAAAAACGTTGAAAGAATCGGCAGGAATAGGAGAAGGATTCGTTCATTTCGAGGTATCCGCCGGAAAAATCGTCGGGCAACTTCCATCCGGTCTGGAAGCTATTTGGTTTGGAGAGCGGGATGGGACCGGGGTCGGATAGAATCTTTTGGGCCAGGACCCTCGGTTCGGGCAATCTTTCATAAAGGATGGAGAAACCGACGGGATTAACGGGTTGGTAATGGGTGGCGATGAAATCGAACAGCGCTTGCACGTCCTCGTTCACATAAATAAAAGACCAGAAATATGATATGTCAAGGCACAGATAGGGAGCATTGAGCCTTCGCATCAGATCTGTCAGTTTCTCCTGTCGTTCCGGGAGGTTGGCCCAAAAGAGGTCATTAAAGGGGAGAAGCAAGGGCTGGCCGAGACGATAGGCGTCGTAGCTGTGGAGCGGAAACAAGATCGAATCCCGGGGGTGGGCCTGTATGAACGCCTGCAGAGCGTCGTACATCTTTTTCTCGTCCGGCCCTTCCAGGACGCCTGAAAACTTGGGCCAGTCCTCCCGGGACTTGCTTTTCTGCCCCAGGGCTTTCCAGTAATAGGTGTCCGGCGGAGCGTATAGGAAGAATGGCCAACCCCACAGGATCAGGGCCAGGAGGGCGAGCTTGATCGCGCCGAAAGGAGTTTTGCGGCTGAAGAGTTTCCCCAACAAGATCATGATCGGGGGCAAGGCCCAGAGCAAATGGCTCCCGTCCATGCGCAGGAAGGTTGAGGTCCATAACATGGCCCCGTAGGCGACACACGCCGGGACCCAGACCGGAATTTGGGAGATTTTCCCGCGAAGGACAGTGACCAGGATCCACCCCGCGGTGACCGCCAGCACGAGCCAGGGAAGAAAGAAAAGCAGTTTTCCAAGACTGGGGGCGTTGTCTCCGGCAAGCGCCAGCAGGGGCCAGGGATGAAAATGAAACCACTGCCCGGGTGAGCTAAAAAATTCGCTCAGCTCCGGGAGCGGAGCGCTATAGGCCCAGACCATGTTGGAGGAAGTATAGAGAAAAAATTGAACATAACTGCGAAACCAGCCGCACAGCATGTAACCGGCGGAAAAGAGGCCGAGGGCCAGGAGCGCGCCCGCGCCATAGGCGAGCCAGGCAGGTCTACGCCCGGGCAAAGGCAATTGGAGCCAATCGAAAAAAGCGACAACCATGCCCACCGGAAGGAGGTAAAAGCCGACCTCGGGTGAATAGCAGAAGGCGAGGAGGGCGGAGGGAAAGACCAGGGCGCGGCTCCAGGCGCGTCGTGGTTGGCGGAGTCCGGCCACCCAAAGCCCAATCAGGAAGAGCCCAAAAAAGGTGCGGGTGGCGCCGGTCTGAAAATAGAGCTCGAAGACCCCCCACCCGCTTGCCGCGACTGCAAAAAACCGTCCCCAGGGGTCCAGCCGGAACATCCGGAGGGTGGCGATGAGCATGGCCAGGGAGAGCAACGGGCTGATGACCTTGATAAACAGCTTGACCGCGAGCAGGTCCCGGCCCAGGAGCCGGACCCAAAAAGCCGCGAAGTAATGAAAGAGGGGTCCGTACCAGGGATAAAAATCGCGGTACGGGACTTGCCCGTCCAAAATGCGGAGGCACGACATCAACAGGGTGGTCTGATGAACATAGTCGGTGCTGATCCGGATACTGGGCAGGTCCAGGCCCCAGAACACAGCCAGATAAAGGATAGCAATGGACCAATCGGCGTGAGGGAGCCAGCGCGCAAGCAAAGAATTTGGGCGGTCGCCGCGATAAAGGACATAGCCCCCTTTATTCACTTTTACAAACTCCATTTATAAAATGGTGCGCGATGCTGGATTTGAACCAGCGGCCCCTTACTCCGGAGGCAAGTGCTCTATCCACTGAGCTAATCGCGCGTTCTATAGGCATATTTTAAAGCCTTTCAGATGGGTGTCAAGGTTTCTGCGTAGGGTCCCGCCTTGGCGGGATCGCCTTGCCCTTCAAATTGGGCGGGGCAACCATCGGTACGAGCGTGGCTTGCCGTGCCCCAAATCAAATGAATTCAGGGCGGGGCAGCCTACTCCGTCCTGTCGATTCCGACAGGACTACGAAGGCTGGAAGCCCCGGCCCTACACTTTTTTATCGATGAAAGCCGCCTCATTGATCTTGGCAGAGGCGGCGGATTTCGGAAAGCTCCGGTTCGCGGGCAGGAACATTTTGAATCAACTCCAAGGCATCCGGGCATTGTTTTCTCTCAGCCAAAGCCCGGGCCAGTTCCACCCGCGGCTGCACTCCTTGCGGGTCAAGTTCGATCACCCTGCGCAGTTCCGCAAGATATTCCGAATCTTTTTTCAGGATCAGGTTGGTTTGAGCGAACAGGTAATGGGCCTGGGCATGGTAAGGGTCCCGGGCGATCACGGCCTGGAACCACTTGGCGGCATTTTCATGGTCGCCATTCAGGCTGTAGAACAACCCCAGGTTGAACATGGGCTGGACCGCGGATTGCCGGCTCAACTCGACCGCCTTGCGCAGTTCGGTTTCCGCCAATCGCATTTCGCCCGTCTGCAGGTAGCAGAACCCCAGGTAGTTATGCGCCCCGTATACATTCGGATAGATCTTAATCGCCTTCTTAAGCTCTTCCTCGGCCAACTCCATTTGCCCGGCTTGCATATAAATAACCCCGAGGGTCAGATGGGCCTGATAGTTTTCGGGGGAAGACTTGATCGCGATCTTGCAGGCGCCAACGGCCAGATCAAATTTGCCGGCCTTGCCAAGGGCTTTGCAATACAGGCTCCAGACCAGCGTGGAACCAGGAGCTTTCTTGGAGGAGTCTTTCAACAATGTCAACTCGGTTTGCCAGTCCTGGTTTCTTTGCCGGGAGAAGGCGGCGAAAATAACCGCGATCAATAGCAAGCAGCCTAGGGCCGGCCTGAGGTTTTTGGACTTGAGGACCAGGCCCGCAGCCGCAGGCGCGATAATGCTGAGCGAGCCCAGATAGAGCCGGTATTCATTGACCAGGTCTATGGGAAGGGGCAAAGCTTCAACAATCAGCTGACCGAGATACCAGACCACCGCGAAAGAAAAGACCTTCCATTCCCTGGCTTTTAAAACGGCCAGGAACACCGCAGCCGCGACCGCCACCATTGAAATCGCGGTGAAAGGAGGATGAAAGATGGATGAAGAAACCTGGAAATCGTGGAACAGGGAGATTGAGTTCGGGAAAGGAAAGAGAATAAGCGAAAGATACCAGAGCAAAGCCCGCGGCTCGCTGAGAGACCTCTGCCAGACCGAGTAAGGCAGCTTGGCGACATCGGTCGCGAGCCGGGAGCTCATCCCCGGACGCAACAGTATCACCGCGCACACCGCGTAGAAAATCAGGAGCGCCAGGCCCCATTTCCAGTTCCGCTTCAGCCAGCCCCGGCCCAGCCCGTCGAAAAAATAAAGTTTGTAGCAGAGCAGGATCAGCGGAAGGGGCAAAGCGGTTTCCTTGCTCAAAAGCGCGAGCGCGCACAAAAGCCCGGACAGCGCCAAATACGGCCATTTCCTTTTCCCCGACTCGTTGCCCAGATGGAAAAAATAAATGCTCCAGACTGAAAAAGCCCCGGCCATGCAGACATAGCGCTGGGAAACATAAGTGATCGCCATGATATTGACCGGATGGACCGACCACAAAAAAGCCGCCAGCCAGGCCGCGAGCGGGCGACGGGCGCTCGCATATCCCAATTGCCCGAGGAGTTTGTTCAGGGCCAGCCATACCCCGAACGCGGTCGCGGCCAGGATGAACAAATTCACCAGGTGATAGCCGAACGGCCGGTAGCCGTTGAAATAATAATTCAGGGCCATGGTCAGGTTGGGCAGCGGCCGGTTGTTCCCGCCGTCCTGGACCGCGGCCCGCCAAAGGCTCTGCGGCCGCAAGTCCGGCAGGCGGAGGTAATTGTTGCTGACGATGATCCGGCCGTCATCCAGTTGGAATTGCGAGTTCAGGCTCGGAGCGTAGATTACGGCCATGGCCGCGATCAGCACTGCGGCTTGAGCAAAATAGATCAATACCCGGACCGACTTTTGCGTGGTCTGCCCCGTCAAGTCCATACGCTCATTCTAAGTGGTTTTTCGTCCGGTTCCAACTTTGGAGTCGGGTTTACGGAGCCGCGCTGACTGTCACCCCGGCGCAGTCCGAGCCGGGTGACGCAAAACAAAAAGCAAGGATTGCCGTGCCCCCAAAGCAACTGAATTCCGGGCGGGGCAGCCTACTCCGTCCTGTCGATTCCGACAGGACTACGAAGGCTGGAAGCCCCGCCCCTGCACTTTTTTACGGGGCAACCATACAAGGCGTGGCCGAACGATCTCACTCCGGCCGTAACAGCGGGAAGGGGATGACATCGCGGATGCTGGGGGAATCTGTGAGGAGCATGGTCAGGCGGTCAATGCCCACGCCTTCCCCCGCGGTGGGCGGCATACCGATTTCCAGGCTGCGCACGAAGTCCTCGTCAATGGGATGGGTTTCCTCGTCGCCGCGCGCCTTGGCCTTGGCCTGCTCTTCGAAGCGGGCGCGCTGGTCAGCCGGGTCGTTGAGTTCGCTGAAGGCGTTTGCGATTTCCTTCCCGGCCACGATCAGCTCAAAGCGGTCCGTGATTTCGGGGTCCTGCTCGCTGCGCCTGCTGAGCGGGGAAATTTCCACCGGGAAGTGGGTGATGAAGGTGGGGCTCACGATCTCATGTTCCACCGCCATTTCAAAGGCCGCGGCCAGGGCTTTGCCCCAGCCGTCTCCTGCGGCGAGCGCAAGCCCGCGCCCCTTGAGCCAATTTTTCAGGGCGTCTCCCTTGCGGATTTCCTCGCTGCCGAGCTTGAGCTTCTCCGCAACCGCGTCTTCCATTTTGATCCTTCGGAAAGGAGGCGTGAAGTCCAGTTCTTTTTCCTGCCAGGCGATTTTGGTCTTGCCGTGAATTTTTGTCACCAAAGTAGAGAGCATTTCCTCGTTCAGGGTGACCAGGTCTTCAAAGTCCGCGTATGCCATATAGAACTCGAGCATGGTGTATTCCGGGTTGTGCCAGGTGCTGGTGCCCTCGTTCCTAAAGACCCGGCCCATCTCGTACACTCTTTCAAAACCGCCCACCACCAGCCGCTTCAAGTAAAGCTCGGTCGCGATCCTGAGGTATAGGTTTATGTCGAGCGCGTTGTGATGGGTGGTGAAAGGCTTGGCCAGCGCCCCTCCCGGAATGGAGTGAAGCACCGGGGTTTCGATCTCAACAAAATCCCTTTCCTCCAAAAAAGCCCGGAGAAGGCTGATGATCTTCGCCCGGGTGCGCATGATCTCGAAAGCCCCGGGGTTGGCTATCAGGTCAACATATCTCTGCCGGTACCTGGCCTCCACGTCCTTCAGTCCGTGCCATTTTTCCGGGAGCGGCCGGATCGACTTGGTGACCAGGGTGAAATCTTTTCCGTATATGGTCAGCTCTCCGGTCTTGGTGCGGAACAGCCTGCCCCATGAGCCGATGAAGTCGCCGACATCGAGCTGCTTCAACAGCCATTGTTTTTTTTCATCCAGGTCTTTGCGGTTGAGATAGACCTGGAGTTCGCCGGTGCGGTCGCGGAGCGCCAGGAAATTGGTCTTGCCCATGAAGTTGAGGCGCACGATCCTCCCGGCGATTGAAAATTCCTGCTCGCTTTTTTCCAGCTCTTCCGCGCTTGAATTTTCAAACCGGGCGCGGATGTCACGAATTAAATTCTTGGGCTTGAATTGGTTGTGGTAAGGGTTGAACCCGGCCTCGCGGATTTTTTGGATCTTTTCGTATCTAAGCTTGATTATTTCATTTTCTTCGTTCACTTCCGCTCACTCGCCTCCTTTTTAAGGAACGCCAGCACAAAGGGCTGCAGTTCTCCGTCCAGCACGGCCTGGACATTGCCGGTCTCGGTTCCGGTGCGCAGGTCCTTGACCAACTGGTAGGGCTGGAGCACATAGCTCCTGATCTGGCTTCCCCATTCAATATCCTTTTTATTGGAATGGAATTCCTTTTCGATCTGTTCCTTGCGCTGCTCCTGCTCGCGCTCGTAGAGCCGGGCCTTTAGAATCTTGAACGCGGTGGCCTTGTTCTGGTGCTGGCTCCTTTCGTTCTGGCACTGGACCACGATCCCGGAGGGAAGATGGGTGATCCTGACCGCGGTGCTCGCCTTGTTGACATGTTGTCCGCCCGGTCCTGACGCCCGGAAGAAATCGAGCTTCAAGTCCTCGTCCTTAAGCTCAACATCAACCTCTTCCTCAATGTCGGGCATGGAGAAGACCGCGGCGAAGCTCGTGTGTCTTCGCTTGTTGGCGTCAAACGGGGATATGCGCACCAGCCGGTGCACGCCGGTCTCGGGCCGCAGCCAGCCGTATGCGTATTTGCCCCTGACCGTGACCATCGCGCTTTTTATCCCGGCTTCCTCCCCGGGCTGCAGGTCCACCACCGCGGCTTCAAAGCCCATCAACTGGCAGTAGCGGAGGTACATGCGGAGCAGCATGTTCGCCCAGTCCTGGGCCTCGGTGCCTCCGGCGCCGGCGTTGATCGAGAGGATCGCGTCTTTGCCGTCGTGCTCGTTTGCAAACAGCCGCTCCACCTGCCAGCGCTCGCTCTCTTTTTCCGCGCTTTCCAGCGACTGCTTGATCTCGGTCTCAAGGCCCTGCTCGCCCTCTTCTTCGGCCAGCTCGATCAGGACACGGATATCATCGACATCCTGTTCCAGCTTGCGAAAGCGCTCCAATTGCTCTTTGAGGTAGGAGAATTCCTTGTTGATTTTTTTGGCTTCCTCGGCGTTCTCCCAGAGGCGGGTGTCCTTTAATTTTTCCTCCAGCTCCGAGATCCGCTGCTTCCATGCTTCCAGGTCAAAGATAACCTCGCATTTCCTGGATGTGGCCCTGGATCTTCTCCGCGCGCTCTTTATATTCACTTATCAACATTGGTTCCTCCGAATTCCGGTTTTTGCTTCCTAAAAAGAATAAACGCCAAAAGCGGGATCGTCAAGCAAAGGTTGAGCCAGCAGAACCAGTCCCCGAACCGGGTGTAAAGCGTAAGATAGTCGCTGGGCTTGACCGTTCCTTTCAGCCGGGCGACCTCGTAAATGCCGTCGTGAGTCAGGACCCTTCCACACGGGTCGCAGATCGAACTGACGCCGGTGTTGGCGGCGCGGATGAAATAGACCCGGTTCTCCACGGCCCGGAAAACCATGTTTGAATGGTGCTGCCAGGGCGCGCTGGTCGGCCCGAACCAGGCGTCGTTGGTGATGGTGCTCATGACCTGGGCGCCGGCCTTGACGAACTTGCGGACCTGGTTGGGGAAGATCAGCTCGTAGCAGATCACGCAGGCGATCCTGAATTTGGGGGTTTCAAACACCATCAGCTCTTTGCCGGGGTCGGTGTCTCCGGTGTTTCCCCCCGCAATCGCGTCCACCCAGAAGAGCAGTTTCTTCATGGGCACATATTCGCCGAAAGGCACCAGGTGCATTTTCGAGTAATGGCCGAGCAATTCCGCGCCCCCGGGCGCGAGCAGAAAGGCGCTGTTGTAATATTGGGTCCTGCCGCGCGACTCCTGTTTGTAAATTCCTCCGAAAAGGAAATAGGTGTCAAAGATACTGAGCGCCTGCGCGAGCGAATCCTTCTCCTGCCAGGAAACATTGAAGTTGGTGGTGACCGCGGCCTCGGGCCAGACCAGCAGGTCCTTGGGTTCTTTCAAGAGCTCCTTGCTCAGCTCGATGTGTCGGACCATGGAGCTCCAGAAATATTCCCGGTTCCATTTCACGCCCTGGTCGATATTGCCCTGGACGATGGCGACCTTGAGCTCGGGCTTTTCCCTGAAATACTCGTCGATCTGCCGGATCCGGAGCGAGCCGAAGACCACGACCATGGCGAAGCAGGCGAGCGAGAAGCCGAGCGCCTGCCATTCTTTTTTTTCCGGGGGCCAGTTCTTGAAGATCCCCGCGATCCCGAAATTTACAAGCGCCACCAGCCAGGACACGATATATACGCCGCCAGCTTCAGAAATCTGGATCAGTGGCAGGAACTTGTACTGAGAGCCCCCGAGCAGCGCCCAGGGGAACCCTCCGAGCGGGAAATAAGTGCGGAGGTATTCCAGGCTCACCCAGACCATAGGCCCGAAAAATATGGGCGGGAAAGCGGACCTGGTCTCCAGCCATCTGGTCAGCCAGGCGAAGACCCCGACGAAGCAGGCGAGCATGAGCACCAGGAGCAGGAGCGCGAAATAAGCGATCGCCCGGGACATGTTTGCGTAGTTGATCATGCAGTAAGGGATCCAGTAATAGATCCCGAAACAGCCGACGACTCCAGCCAGGAACCCGAGCAGGAACGCATAACGCGGCCGGGTGTCTTTTAGGGATACGATCAAGGGCGCGAGACAGAACCAAGCGACGGGAGTGAGTATGATCCCTTTGGGCAGGCTGAAGCTCAGCAACATCAGCAGCCCCGAAAAAGCGGCCAGGCCGATCTTAAAGAGCGGCAATTTTTTTAGGGCTTCCATTTTTATTTATTCAGTCTTGCCAAAAGTTTTTTTTCCGCGGCCCTCATTTTTTGGGCCTGTTTTGGGCCTCGGACGTGCTCGTATCCCAGGAGGTGGAGCAGGCCGTGGACGAGCAGCACATCCATTTCCCGGGTGAGCGAATGCCCGCGCTCTCTGGCCTGGGCCGCGGCCCTTTGCACGGAGATGACGATGTCTCCGAGCACGGGGTCCCCGGGTTGTGCGAATTCCCCTTCGCGCTGGGCAAACGCCAGCACGTCCGTGGGCCGGTCAATCTTACGCCAGAGCCGGTTTAATTGTCGGATCTTTTTATCGTCGACCAGGAGTATGCTCAGCTCGGTCCGGCCCGGCCCTCCGCAGTCGGCCCGGCTAATTCCCAAGTCGTTTAATAACTTCCGGGTCTTTTGCCGGAGCCGCTTCTTTGGAATTTTTCGTCTCTGCCGGTTCGTGATTAGTAT
>Ga0315287_10004104_pt1 | contig 14154 bp, 14 predicted proteins | sample YL17G11_0_MG_FD_205037 | JGI IMG/M metagenome (GOLD analysis project Ga0315287, IMG submission 205037) | Sediment microbial communities from Yellowstone Lake, YNP, Wyoming, USA - YL17G11_0 | ecosystem: Environmental > Aquatic > Freshwater > Lake > Sediment | place: USA: Wyoming | collected... | reverse complement strand
ATGTCCGCGTCTGTCGAGGCGTCGCCTTCGCCCGGGCCCCCGTTCTCCGAGCACCCCGCGAAGAAAGCCAACACCGCGAAGAACAGAGCCCATTGTCGAAAGGTCATCGTCGTCCTCCTCAACGATCGGCTTTCCCCGCGAGCATCGTTTTCATCATACACCGCGTTTGGGCTTCGGGGCGGGATCGATTGGTGGACGGCGCTAGGCAACCGGGCCGCCTGCTCAGACGCCCGGGCCCCGGACGCAGCGGGCGAAGAACTCATTCCCGGCGTCTACGTAGTTCAGGTAGCTGCCGTCGAAGCTGATGTACCAGCAGGCGTCGAACATGCCGGCGTTCCAGGTGGGGGAGGACCAGTACGTCGCGCACTCCCCGCCGAGCTCCGGATCCCAGTAGCAGCCCGAAGCCCCGGGCCCGCCGTGCTCGCCGCAGCCGTAGCAGACGAGATCCCAGCAGGAGATGTCCATGCAGCCTTCCGTGACGCCGCACGCGCCGCCGGTCTCGATCGCCGCGCAGCCCAGCACGAGAGAACGCAGCTCGCCGATGCCCGGGAGTCTCCAGTCCGTCCGGCCGCCGATATCGAGCGCATCGCAGTAGGTGACCGCGTCGCCGCAGCTCATCGCGTCGCACGACGGCCCGTCCTGCCACTCGAGGCCGGTGCCAGGATCCTCCCAGCTCCCGCCGCTCTCGCACGCCGCGCCGGCGCCGGCGTCCGCCTTGTACTCGTCGTGATGGCACGCCCCGGCGAGCGCGAGCGCCACGACGAGCGCCACGACCGGAAAGCGCCCTCTCATGCGGTCTCCTCGAGCTTCCGCACCCACCTCTCGCACGCGCCGCCCCAGTAGGCGATCGTCTTGCCGTTCTCGCGCACCTCGACGATGTCGCAGCGGCTCTCGCAGTGCTCGCAGCCGAAGCTCGCGGTCTCGTACGTCGCCCTCCGGATCGCCGCGAGCCCCTTGAAAGCGGTCTTCCCCGCGATCTCGGACGCGAAGATCGCCATCCCTACCGCGCCCATGACGTCGTTGTGCTCGGGCACGATCACGGGCATGCCGAGCTCCTCCTCGAACGCCCGCACGATCCCCTTGTTGTTCGACACGCCGCCCTGGAACAGGACCTCCTCGCGGATCGGCTTCCCCTTGGCGCAGTTGTTCAGGTAGTTCTTCACGAGCGAGCGGCACAGCCCGGCCAGGATCTCCGCCTTGCCGAACCCCTGCTGCTGCCGGTGGATCATGTCGGTCTCGGCGAACACGGTGCACCGCCCGGAGATCGGCGCGACGCGCTTGGCCGCGAGCGCGAGGTCGCCGACGTCCCTCACGTCGATCCCGAGGCGCCGCGCCTGGGAGTCGAGGAAGGCGCCGGTGCCGGCCGCACAGATCGAGTTCATGTTGAAGTCCGCGACCGCGCCGTCCCGCACGCAGACGATCTTCGAGTCCTGGCCGCCGATCTCGATGATCGTCCGGCAACCCGGCCTTGCGCCGACGGCGCCGCGGAAGTGCGCGATGATCTCCGTCCGCTTCACGTCCGCGCCCACGACCGAGCCGACGAGGTTGCGGCCCGAGCCGGTCACGCCGACGCCGCGCACGTCGAGCCCCCCGCCCTCGAGCGCGTCGAGCAGCATGGCGCGGGTCACGTGGATGGGATCGCCGACCGTGTACCTGTAGTCCGTGAGCAGCACGCGCCCGTCCCCGGCGCGCACCGCGAGGTTCGTCGACACGGAGCCGACGTCCAGGCCGAGGAAGACCGGCTCAGACATCGGCGTCCTCGCCCGGCGGCGGCGTGGAGGACGACGACGTGCGCTCCTCGCCGCACGCGGGGAGCACGACCGTGAAGATCGTGCCCTGCCCGACCTGGCTGCGCACCTCGATGTCGCCGCCCGCGTCTCGGATGATCCGCTGGCACACGGACAACCCGAGCCCCGCGCCCTTCGGCTTCGTCGTGAAGAACGGGATGAACACGCGCTGGAGCACGGCGGGCTCGATGCCCGGCCCGTTGTCTGAAAAACGGATCTCCACGAACCGCTGCGGTTCGAATCCGTCCCGCACGCGGCGCAGGCGGCGGACCTTCTTGACCCGCGTCGAAATCTCGAGCCGCGCCTCGGCCTGTTCGTCCATCGCCTGGTTCGCGTTGAGCACGAGGTTCAGGAACACCTGGTGCAGCCGCTCGCCGTCGATGACCACGCCCGGCAGCTCCTCGCCGTAGTCGACGACGAACGCCGCCTTGTGACCGCGCCCGGCCTCGAACAGCTGGAGCGTGCGCTTCAAGATATCGTTGACGTCGACCTCCTTGGGCAGGCCGGACGAGGGCCGCGCGTAGGACAGGAAGTCGGTGACCACGCGGTTGAGCCGGTCGACTTCCTCGACGATCACGCCCAGAAACTCGCGGTCCGGGCGCGCGGCTGTCGATGTTTCCTCGGCCATCTCCTCGATCACCTGGGCCGCCGCCTTGATCGAGCCCAAGGGGTTGCGGATCTCGTGGGCGAGGCCCGCGGACATCTCGCCGAGCGCGGCGAGCCGGTCGCGCTCCTTCATCTGCTGGTACAGCTGCGAGTTCTCTATGGTGATCGCGATCTGCCCCGCGAGCCCGGCGAGCAGGGCGACGTCCTCGGCCGTGAACGCGTCGCGCACCCGGTCGTCGCGCACGGTCAGGAAGCCGAGCAGCTGCTGCTCCTCGCCCTCCACGAGCACGAGCGCGTCGGCGCTCAGGCTGCCGAGCAGCTCCACGACCTCGTTGAGCTGATCCGACTCGGGCCTGCGCCCCTCTCGCCGGAGGCGATCCCGACGTGAGGCGAACCCGCTCGCGCTGATCGTGCCGCCCGACGCGTACGGCTTTAGGTGGCGCCGTGCGACGGCCGCCTCGACCCGGGTGAGCGCCGGCGGCGGCCCGATGTTCGCCCGCAGGTCGAAGCCGCGGCCGTGCGGGTCGATCAGGAAGAGGGCGGCGTGGGTGACGCGGCGCGAGTCCTCGAGCCCGGCGAGCAGCACCTCGACCATGGTGTCGACGCTGATCGCGTGGGCGAGGCCGAGCTTGATCTCCGCGGTTTTCTGCTCGAGCACGCGCCGCTCGCCGAAGAAGAAGTCGGCGATCTTGCGCTCCACGAGGTCGCGCAGCGGATCGAACAGGAGGAGGATGACGAGCGACGCGAGGAACGCGTTGAACGAGAACCCCTTGCCGGCCCAGAACACGAGGGCGGTGTAGATGCCGGCGAGCGCCGCGCCCATGGCGGTCATGACGGCGAACCGGCCGAGCATCTCGTAGAGGTCGAGGATGCGGTACCGGACGATCGCCTGCGAGATGATGTACAGGTAGAGGAGCGTCGCCGCGATCCCGATGGGCGGGAGCTCGAGGTCGAACACGTGCCCGAGCCGCTCGAGGACCTGCAGCACCAGCACGACGAGGCCGCCGCCGAACAGGTAGCGCATGCGGGCCGCGTCCACGCGGGTCGGCGCCGTGCGCGCCTGCACGTTCAGGTCGAGGATCGCCACGAGCATGAACCCGACCACGTACGCGAGCACCGCGGGACCCACGGCCGGCCGGAGCCACGTGGGGTGCAGGACGAAGGCGATCAGGACCACGCCGAGCGGGATGGCGAGGCGGCCGAGCCGGACGCGCGTGCGCGTGGCCGCGGAGAAGGCGCGGAAGAACATGAGCCCGCCGAGCGGCAGGAGCACGGCGAGCACCAGGGAGATCCGCTCGAGCCACGGCTCGCCCCACCACGCGTAGAGGAAGAGGGAGAAATAATAGAGCGTGACGTTGCCGCTGAGGACGACGAACAGCTTCTGGCGCGCGTCCTTGTCGCGCCGCAGGAGCACGGAGACCGAGATCGCGAGGGCGATGATCCAGCCGAGCAGCGCGCTCTGAACCCTCGAGTCGTCCATGTAGCCCAAGGAGATAGGCCGGGGCGCGCGCGGGAGTCAAATGGAAATGCGACCAAAGGTGTGTTTGGGTGGTTTTTTGCATACATTTACTCACAAAATTTGCTTTTCTGGAAAAACTAACAATAACATTGAGGTATGAGATCAAAACTCAACGTTCACATAAAGATAGTCCTCGCGCTCGTCGCTTTGGCGGGGATCCTCCCGCGCCCGGCGGCCGCCTGGACGACCACCAAGCTCGCCGAGGTCTCGGTGTCGCTCCTCGTGGCGCCGCGCGGCCCGTCGCTGGTCACGACGCAGGCGCGCTTCGAGGTGCTCGGCGGAGCGTTCCACGGGTTCACCGTGGCGCCGCTCGCGGGCGCCGAGCTCGCCGCGACCGAGTGCACGGCGGTGACGGACGACGGCCGCACCCTCCCGCTCACCTTCAAGCCGCTCGATGACGGGCGGATGCGCGTGCTGTTCGACGGCGACTCGGCGCTCAAGTACGGTGCGGTCACGTACACCCTCGTGCACCGGGTCGACCTCGTGGCGTCGGGCGCGCTGCGCGCGTACGGCGGGCGCGCGCGGCTCGACTGGACGCCGCTCGTCTGGGACGCGGGCACGGACGCCATGACCGTCGACGTCCTGCTCCCGGCCGAGAGCGCGGCCGGGCTGCCTACCGTGGATCCGTCGGTGACGGAGGACTACGAGGTCGCGCCGAGCGCGGCCGGGGTCCGCGTGACGAAGTACCGTACCGTGCGCTGGTACCCCATGCAGATCGTCGTCGATTTCGACGCGCAGCTCGTTCCCGCCGTGCGCCCCGAGTCGAGCGCAGAGCAGGGTGCCATCGCCGCCGCGACCGCCCGGGAGCCGGGGCCGCCGCCCACGGTCACGCGCAGGCCGCCGCCGCCGCTCTGGATCCTGCTCGCGCCGGCGATCGCCTGCGCCCTGGGGCTGGCCGTCATGGCGCGCAAGGCGGTCCGCCTGCGGCGCGCGCTTTGCGACCTCGGCTTCGGGGCGCGGTTCTCGGCCCTGAAGAGCACGGGTCTGCCGCTCAGGCTCGCGCTCTCGGCCGTGGCCGTCGCGCTCGGGCTCGGCGTCCAGCACGCGGGTTCCCTCGCCGCGGGCGTGCCCGCGCTCGTCGCCGCGGTGCTGCTCTGGGTCGTCGGCCGCGAGACCGGCTCCACCGCCGCGCGCCCCGGCGGCGCCTGGCGGGAGATGAGCGACGAGGACGTCGTCCGCTACTCCCGGCTGTGCCGCGAGTACACGGCGCGCCGCTCGAGCCTGTTCGACGTCACGAGCCCCTTCGGCGCGCTCGCGTTCGTCGCCGCGCTCGCCGCGCTCGGCGCGGTGTTCTGGGCCGCCCGTGAGAGCTGGCCCAGGATCGCGCTCGCGACGCTGCTCGACGCCGCGATCTGGATGGTGCCCGCGTGGTTCACGGGCGCGCGCTCCGAGCTGCCGGTCGATCCGACGCTCGAGTCGTTCATCTCGATCCGCCGCTGGCGCCGCGCGCTGGACCGGCTCGTCGGCACGCGCCTGCACGGCGCGGCCGCCACGTTCTTCGTGCGCGAGGACGACAAGGGCCCGATAGAGGTCAGGCTGCGCGTCACGCACCCCCTGCCCGCGGGCATGCGCGGCATCGAGGTGGCGAACGAGCTCGTCGCGGCCGGCACGCAGCTCCGGCGGCGCAACGCCGTGGTCCTGCACCTCGAGCCGGGCACCGAGCTCGCGCGGCGCCTCGCCCAGTGCCCGCACGTCGCCGAGCACCACCTCACGCCCGATCTCCAGGAGGAGGTGCTCGTGCTGCGCAACCGCCGCGGCAAGAAGTCCGAAGGGCTCGCGCCGCTGCGCGCCGCGCTCGCCAAGATATAAAAAAAGGCGCGCCCCGAACGGAGCGCGCCTTCTCGATCGCGAATCGCCCGGGCTTACTTGCCCACGAAATCCTTCAGGGCCTGCGCCGGCCGGAAGCCGACTGTCGTCTGCGCCTTGATCTTGATCTTCTCGCCGGTCTGCGGGTTGCGGCCGCTGCGGGCGGCGCGCTTCTTCTTGTTGAACGTGCCGAAGCCCGGGAACGAGAACCGCTCGTCCTTGCGGACCGCCTTCTTGATCTGCTCGAACGTCTCGTCGATGACCGCCGCCACCGACTTCTTCGACAGATCGCCCAACGCCTTGTTCTGGGAAACAGCCTGGACCAAATCAGCCTTCGTCATTCTGCCACTCCTCTGTTTTTCGTGGGAACACTACGTGCCTTCCCCCACTTTTGTTTGACCGATTCTTATGGTCAGAAGTCTGGACCGTCAAGGAAAAAGTGAAATGGCTAGTCGAGATTCTCCGCGTCTTTGCTCGCTTGTAGGCTCTACGAACCCGGAATGCCTCATGAATTAAGGCCCGCAGCGATCGGCATGAAGATTTCCTTTTGTTTATAAGGGTGAGAGAAGTCGACCCATTTCGATGATCGAAATGGAGCTTGTTTTACGGGGCTCCGCGAGATCGGTAACTGGATAACCCTCTCGATTTCTGCGTTTGCGAATTCTCGATCGCGGGAAAGCGCACGAATCGTGGCGTTATCCGGCACCGTCTCGGGAAACGCCCAATTTGCGCGGGTTTTAGCCGTGCTCCATCCCCACGGAAAACGCTATCCCTTTCGAAAAATTCCGCTGGGGGAAAACAGGGCCACCCCTATCGTTCCAACCCGATAATATCAGCTACCGCCATTTTTGACGCCGTCGATCGCGCGCGGCGCCTGGCGGCGATACACGTTGAAAACGCGGCGCACTTCGCTATGCTCGACGGCGGACGCCATGCGAACGAAGGGGGTTTGCACGCCATGTCGATGAAGCGCACCAAACAACGCGGCGGCGCCGCCGGACGCCGGTCGGGCGACTACGCCGGGTTCGGCGGATCCAAGGAGAAGGAGTCGGAGAAGAGCTGGAAGGAGGACGTGGCGGACCAGCCGGAGGCCTCGTTCGTTCCGTACGCGCTCACCAACCACTACGCGAAGGGCACGCTCATCGCGCACGCCTCGTTCGGCAGGGGCCTGATCCTCAACGTCGACGGCGCGCGCGTCGAGGTGCTTTTCGAGGCGGGCATGAAGAAGCTCGGGCACGCGCCGGGCTGAGCCGTCGCGCGGAGGCATGTCGAGGTGGTGACCAAGATCTCAGCGCCGCTCGGCCCGCCGGAGCCCGCCTCCGTGGAAGGCGCCGCCGCGGCCGAGGTCGACAAGGCCGAGGCGCTCAACGGCCCGGCCCGGGCGGCCGAGTCCGCGGCCGCCGACGCCGTCTCGCGGATCGCCGAGGACATGGCCAGCGGGCGCATCACCCGCGAGGAGGCGGTGGAGCGGATCGTCGGCGAAGCGCTCGAATCCGATCTCGTGCGGGCTGCGCCGGCCGAGGTGCGCGCCGAGATCGCCGCCGCCCTCGAGTCGCTCGTCGCGACCGATCCCTACCTGCAGTCGCTCGTCCGGGGCCTCGCCTCCGCTCCGTCGGATCAAGGATCTTGACGCCGCTTCAATTGGATCCGAGCAGACGATCATAATCGGCCGGCGTGCACCCGACCGCGCCGTAGCGCGCCGCGCGCTCGCGGAGATAGTCCTCGGCGATCTGGAGCGCCTCGTGCCTCGCGGCAAAGGTGTAGAACTCGTCCTCCGGGATCGGCGGCGCGACCGCGAGCCGCTCGTGGACGACGGCCGTGAGCTCCGGCGCGGTGACGATCGCACCCGACCATCCCTCGGACGGCGCGCCGAACATCGCCTCGGCCGCGACGCCCGCCGGGTTGACGCGCAGGAACACCTCCTCGAACTCGATCGCCCACTTGTCCGCCGCCTCGGAGGTGAAGCGCCAGCGGCACGAGAACGCGCGCCTGAGCGTCTCGCCGAAGTACGCGCCGACGGTCGGCGCGAGCAGGAGCGTCGCGCTCGAGCGCCGCGGGTGGCCCGGCGGCGGCGGCGCGCCCTCGCCCTCGTCGGACAGCACCGCGACGACGAAGTGGTCCAGCACGGAGAGCGTTTCGACCGAGTAGTCGAGCTCGAACCCGAGCCGGTGCCGGACGTGCACGACGCACCGCTCGGCGAGCTCCCGGATCTCCTCGGGCGCTTCCTCGAGCCTTCGCGAATCGTCCGCCATCGAGCCCCTCCGCCTTCCCGCGCCGCCGCTCTTTTGCGCGACGGCGCCGTTGCCCGCACTCGAACAAGCGGGATACACTAGCGGGCGGTCACGGACAAGGAGGGAACGCCTTGAAATTCTCCGTCGTCGTGCTCCTCGCAACGATACTCGCGTCGTTGCCGTCGTGCGGCCGCGATGCGCCCCCCACGCTCGCGCCAGGGACCCCGCCGGGAGAGGACACGGACGCCGAGTGCCCGGATCCGGGCACGGACGCCGATGCCGACACCGACACCGATACCGATTCCGACACCGACACCGACACCGACACCGATACCGATACCGACACCGACACCGACGACGCGGGCCCGGACACGGACACGTTCATGGAGGGCAACTGCCCCTGGTTCTGCGCCGATTTCGTGGACGAGTACTCGTGCTCCGGCTCGCTCAACCCGCCCACGGCGGTCTACAACCCGAACTTCGTGTGCGCTTCCGAGGACCGCATCTGCTGTCAGCCCGTGGGCGCGCCCGGCGGCATCGAATATTGCGGCTACCAGGACGGCTTCTCGTGCGAGGTCGACTGCACCGGCGAGTGGCAGGAGCCCACGACCGCGTACTTCTGCAACTCGGCGCTCGCGACGTGCTGCAAGGACACGAAGCCTCTGTGCACCGCCGTCGGCGGCGTGTGCATCAACTTCTGGGAGTCGTGCCCCGGCGACTTCGCGTCGGCGGACATGACCTGCAGCGCCCTGCAGTCGTGCTGCGCGCCGCCCGAGTGCCCGTGGGCGTGCACGACATACACGAACGACTACACGTGCTCCGCGTCGCTCGATCCCCCGACCGCGGTCCATAACTACGAGTGGACCTGCTACGATCCGACGGAGATCTGCTGCCAGCCGCTCGGCGCGGCGGGCGGCCTCGACGCGGCCTGCGGCGATCAGGAGGGGATGACGTGCCGCGACGGATGCCTGAGCTACGAGGCGCAGCGCACGGAGTTCTACTGCGGCTCGGCGGCGCAGCGGTGTTGCGAGGATCTGCGGCAGCCGTGCGCCGACATCGGCGGTTCGTGCGAGTCCTGGTGGACCTGCCCGAGCGGCACGGAGCTGAACCAGGGCGGGATCTGCGAGGGGCTGTCCGAGGTGTGCTGTACCGCGATCGACCCGTCGAACACGTGCGAGCTCGGCGGCGGCGCCTGCGTCGAGTGGGGCGTGAGCTGCCCGCTCCTCATGATCCCGGCGCCGACCGTGTCCTGCGGCACGTGGACCCAGATGTGCTGCCAGTGGAGCTGGAGCTAGCCGCGGCGGATCCCGTCACTCGCAGGCGTCGCCCGCGGTGCCGGCCTCCGGCGCCTCGGCGGGCTCGCCCGCGATGGGCGCAAGGCACCCGGCGGCCTCGCCGTTCCTCGCGCAGAACGCCGCGCGGATCTCCTCCGCCTCCCTCCCCTGCATCTGGAGCTTCCCGTTGAGCAGCCACGTCGGGCTCGCAACGACGCCCGCGGCGGCCGCGGCCGCGAAGCTGGCTGCGACGAGAGCGCGCCCCTTCGCGCCGTCCGCGCACCGCGCGATCGCCTTGGCGCTCATCCCCTTGGGCACGCACGATCTCCAGTCGTCGCGCGGCCCGGCGGCGGCGCGGCACAGGGCGTACTCCATGAACCGGTACCGTTCGGGGTGCTGCTCCTGGGCGCAGGCGAGGCGCAGATCCTCGGCGACCTCCTCGGGCCCGTGCATCGACTCGAGCGCGCCGCCCGCCCCGACCGACCCGATGAGCTCGATCCGCAGATCCACCTGCCTGCGATCGCGCCCCATGTGCGCGAGGAACGCGTCGACCGCCGGCAGGAGCGACGTGGCGTACGGGCACTGGCTCATGACGAAGAGATCGAGCCGGCCGCGCTTCTCCTCGCGGCACTCGAGCGCGCCCGTACACGAGTCGTCGGCGCAATCGATCGCGCCGTCCTCGTCCTCGTCGAGCCCGTTGCCGCAGAGCTCGACGAGCGGATCCCGGCCCTCGCCGAGCGGCATGAGGTACCCGCGGCCGAACCGGACGAGGTAGTCCTCGAGCCTGGACTTGACGAGCTGGAGATCGTCGATCGCGCCGTCCACGATGAGCAGCGGCAGCCGCTTGGGCCCGCTGGCCAGTCCGATGAGATCGTACAGCCGGCGGCCCTCCTTGGAGCGGAAGTCGACCCGCGCGAGGGCGAGCGTCGGCGCGAGCGCCTCGAGGAACGCGACCTCGCGCTCCACGTCGCACAGGTCCGGATCGTCGCACCGGCTGTCCGCCAGCAGCGTGGCGGCGATCGGCGTCGGGGGCTTCACGTCCGCGCACGCCGCGGGCCGCGTCGCCTCGCTCCCGGCGCCGTAGCAGATCTGGGAGAGCAGCGCCTCGCGCGTCCGCTCGCCGAAGTACGGCCGGTCGTCGAAGAAGATCGTCGGCGCGGCGCGCACCCCGACGGCCGCGCTCGCGGCAACCGACAACCCGAGCTCCTCGCGGCCCGTGCCGTCCCCGGCGCACGCCTCGATCGCGGCGGCGTCGAGCCCGGCCCGCTCGGCGCACGACCTCCATCCCTCCGGCAGCGCGTGCCACTTCGAGCCCTCGTACTCGCACTCGAGGAAGGCGAACCAGGACGCCTCGTCCTTGGCGCCGCGCCCGGCGCACAGCTCGATCGTCGCGGCGGCGACCTCGGCGTCGTCGTCCGGCAGCGTCGGCACGCCGCCCGGGTCCACGGAGCCGATGAAGCCGATCGTGATCCCGAGCGCGCCGTCGAGCTCGCGGCGCAGCGGCAGGAGGACGCGGTAGAGCTCCGCGCAATGCGGGCAGCGGGCCATCATGAACACCACGGCGCGGGCGTGGAGCGGGGCCTGCTCGGGCTTCGCGGCCTTCGCCGCCGCCTCGGGCTTCTTCACCTCGGGGCGCGGCGCGCCGCACCCGGCGGGCACCGAAGCGGCGAGGGCGGTCGCGAGCGCGATGCGGGCTGCGTGCAAAGCCTTCATGGCGTCACTCCGCGGGGCGCGCGGGCTTCCCCTGGACAATGGCCGCCTCGGCCGCGTTCATGATCGCGCGGCTGAGCTTCGTGGCGCCCGAGATCGCGTCCACGTCGGTCGATTGGGCAGCGACGATCCGCTTCGGGACCTCGGTCTCGGCGCCGGTCTCCCTGAACACGCCGCGCGTCTTGGTCACGGCGCAGCCCGCGATCCGGCCGCCCGCGATCTCCACCTCGACCCAGACGTGGTCCGGGAACGCGCGGTAGTCGCTCTCGTATTTCCCGTCCGAGACCGCGCCCGGCTCGACCGGTCCGCCGATCACCGGCACGGCGGAGCAGGCGCACGCGGCGAGCGCGGCGAGCGCGGCGATGGCGACGCGGCGGGCTGCGAAACCGCGCATTTCCATCCGTGAAGCGTAGCACGGCGGGTCGATTTTGCTTAGAATTCGGTTCCCTCGAGAAAGGGGAGTCGCATGACCCACCAGTTCATCTTCACGATGCAGAACGTGCGGAAGGTCTACCCGCCGGACAAGGCGGTCATCAAGGGGATGACCCTCGCGTTCCTGCCGGGCGCGAAGATCGGCGTGATCGGATCGAACGGCGCGGGCAAGAGCACGCTGCTCAAGATCATGGCCGGCGCCGAGACCGAGTTCTTCGGCGAGACGTGGCACCCGGACGACATCCGCATCGGCTACCTGCCGCAGGAGCCGCGGCTCGACGAGACGACCGACGTGCGCGGCAACGTGGAGAAGGCGGTGGCGGCGACGCGCGCGCTCCTCGACAAGTTCAACGAGCTCAACCTGAAGCTGTGCGAGGAGCTGACGCCCGAGCAGATGGACGCGGTGCTCGCCGAGGTCGCCGAGGTGCAGGACAAGATCGAGGCGGCGGGCGCGTGGGAGATCGACCGCGTGGTCGACGTGGCGATGGAAGCGCTACGCCTGCCGCCCGGGGACGCGGACGTCAAGATCCTGTCCGGCGGCGAGCGGCGCCGCGTCGCGCTGTGTCGGCTCCTGCTCGAGCGGCCCGATCTCCTGCTGCTCGACGAGCCGACGAACCACCTCGACGCCGAGACCGTGGCGTGGCTCGAGCGGCACCTGCAGGAGTACCCGGGCACGGTGATCTCGATCACGCACGATCGGTACTTCCTCGACAACGTCGCGGGCTGGATCCTCGAAATGGACCGCGGCGAGGGGATCCCGTGGAAGGGGAACTACAGCTCCTGGCTCGAGCAGAAGCAGGCGCGGCTTAGCGTCGAGGAGAAGCAGAAGTCCGCGCGGCGGCGCACGCTGGAGCGCGAGCTCGAGTGGGTGCGGATGAACCCCAAGGCGCGGCAGGCGAAGAGCAAGGCGCGCATCGGCGCGTACGAGCGGCTGCTCGCCGCCGACCAGTCGGCGGAGGAGCGGGACCGCGCGGTGGAGATCTCGATCCCGGCCGGGCCGCGGCTCGGCGGCGAGGTCGTAGTCGCGGACAAGCTGTGCAAGGGGTACGGCGACCGCCTGCTGATCGACAAGCTCGACTTCCGGCTCCCGCCCGGTGGCATCGTCGGCATCGTCGGCGCCAACGGCACGGGCAAGACGACGCTGCTCCGGATGATCACCTCCCAGGAGAAGCCGGACGCGGGCGAGCTCCGGCTCGGCGAGACCGTGCAGCTCGCGTACGTCGACCAGAGCCGCGACTCGCTCAACGACGACCTGAGCGTGTGGCAGGAGATCTCGGGCGGCGCCGAGTCGCTCAAAATCGGCAGCCGGGAGGTGAACAGCCGGGCGTACGTCTCGTGGTTCAACTTCAACGGCTCGGACCAGCAGAAGAAGGTCGGCACCCTGTCGGGCGGCGAGCGCAACCGCGTGCACCTCGCGAAGCTGCTCAAGAGCGGCGGCAACCTCCTGCTCCTCGACGAGCCGACGAACGATCTCGACGTGGACACGCTCCGCGCGCTAGAGGACGCGCTCCTGGGGTTCGCCGGGTGCGCCGTGGTCGTGAGCCACGATCGCTGGTTCCTCGATCGCATCGCCACGCACATCCTCGCCTTCGAGGACGACAGCCAGATCGTCTGGTTCGAGGGCAACTTCGACGCGTACGAGGAGGATCGCCACCGCCGCCTCGGCGCCGCGGCCGACCAGCCCCACCGCGTGAAGTACCGCAAGCTCGTGAAGGGGTAGGGGATGGGCGGAAAAACCCCATGATCGCCATCGGGGAGCTGCTCGTGCTCGTCGTGCTCGGCGCGCTGATCGTGACGCCCGCGATCCTGATCCCGGTGCTGGTGACCAGGGCGAGGCGGAGGAAGAGGGGCTAGGAAGAGAATGGGCGAGGTGGACGGTATGGACGGAGTGGACGAAGTGGACAAGATCAAGAAAATGGCTGGGTATCTAGGGGCAGCGGTGGTGGCGCTCGTCGCAACGTGCGCGCTCGCGTGCTCCCACCAAGGCGGCCACGGGATGACGCACGACTTCAGCGACGTCGACAAGTGGGTCGCGGCGTTCGACGATCCGGAACGCGCGGCGTGGCAGAAGCCCGAGCACGTGATCGCGCTCATGGGGTTCGAGCCGGGCATGACCGCGGCGGACCTCGGCGCCGGCACGGGCTACTTCCTCCCGTTCCTCTCCAAGGCGGTCGGCCCGGGCGGGAAGGTGCTCGGGCTCGACATCGAGCCCAACCTGGTCGAGCACATGAACAAGCGCGCGTCCAAAGAGGGCCTCTCGAACACCGAGGCGGGCCTGGTCCAGCCGGACGATCCCGGGCTCGGCGCAGGGAGCGTCGACAGGGTGCTCATCGTCGACACCTGGCACCACCTCCCGGATCGGGTCGCGTACGCGAAGAAGATCGCGGCCGCTCTCACGGCGTCCGGCCGGCTCTACATCGTCGACTTCACGCTCGAGAGCGAGCGCGGCCCGTCACCGAAACACAAGCTGACCCCGGACGCGGTGATCGCCGAGCTCGAGGCCGGCGGGCTCGCGGCACGCGTGGTCGACGAAGAGCTGCCCGAGCAGTATGTCGTCGAAGGGCGGCTCACCGCACCTCTGCCGTAGGGACGCGGTTCACCCGCGTCCGTCGGCGCGGACGGGGATGAACCCCGTCCCTACACGTCCACTCGGTCCACCGTCAGATCGTCCCCTTCAAGTACGCCTGCCGCTTGGGCTCCTCGAACTTCTCGATGGCGTAGCGCAGCATGGTGCGCGGCATCCTCCCGTAGTGCGGCTTCAGGAACGCTTCCTCGGCCGCCAGATCTCG
>Ga0315287_10004103_pt1 | contig 14155 bp, 5 predicted proteins | sample YL17G11_0_MG_FD_205037 | JGI IMG/M metagenome (GOLD analysis project Ga0315287, IMG submission 205037) | Sediment microbial communities from Yellowstone Lake, YNP, Wyoming, USA - YL17G11_0 | ecosystem: Environmental > Aquatic > Freshwater > Lake > Sediment | place: USA: Wyoming | collected... | reverse complement strand
GCGAGTCCGAGCCCTCGTCGTTCTCGCCGGCGCTCCTCGGCTGCTTGGGGGCCCGCGGCGCCCGCTCCGCCGCCGGGAACGCCACCCTCTTCGCGTTCGGGTTCTTGACCAGCAGGTCCGACACGGATCCGAAGCCCGCGGCCTTGGACACGCCCGCCAGGATGCCCGTCGCGCCGAGGCCCGCCTTTTTGCGGCAGTTGCTGCAGTTGCACTCTGCCCTGCAGCGCGGGCATCCCCACCCCTCGACCTCGTTGACGGCCTCGACCTGCTCTCCGTAGCGGTTGGAGAGGCAGCGCGGGCACCAGAAGAGCGTGCACTGCTTGCACTTGGCCTTGACCTCGACGGTCTTTTGGCGGCACTGTTTTTTTTTTTTTTTGTGTGTGTGTGTGGCGGAGTTGGAACGAGAGGGGGAGAAAAAAAGAGAGAAGAACGAGGCGTGAGATGAAAGAGGGAAACCGGGAAAAAAAGAGCTGTCGCCGCCGGCGAATCGAAAAAAGAAAAGAGCTCGAAATGCCTCGCGTGTTTTTTCTCCCCCCTGTCGAAACATAATTCTTCTTTAATCTCGAAGAGGCGCGAGAAGACGACAATAGTGTCTCTCTCCAAGATGAGATACGGACACTCGAAAAGCAGCAGCTGCTCACCTGGTGGCACGTCGTCCCGTTGGCCGAGTCGTAGATGCGCCCGCCCTGCACGCGCACGCCCGGGTTGCTGCAGCGGGGCTTCCTGGCCTTGTTGACGGCGACCGCGACGACGACGGCGGCGTCCGCGTCTGCGACGGCGGTGGCTCCAGCAGCGTCGGCGGCGACGAGGGGCTTTTCGACGGCCGGGGGCTCGTTCTCGCGGGCGGTGGAGTCTTTTGATTTTTTGATTTGATTTTCACGGAGAGAGAGACAGAGGGACGTCGACAAGTTGAAGATGAGACGTTGAGAGTTTTTTATTTGCTTCTCTCTCGCGTAAAGGAGCTTTGGCGTGCAAAGGCGCGATGCTCCTGCCGCGTCGGCGTCACGCGTCTTCTCTCGCAAGAGGAAGAGAGACGATAAAATGCGTGAGAGCAGGAGACTTGAAAGGGGAGAGGCCCCTCGGGCATCAACGGAATGCAATTTCGCTGCCGCCGCTCGCCAACGCGCAACTCGACCGTCGATTCATTCGCTCTCCTCCTCACCTCTGCCGGTGCTCGCCGTCTCCTGCAACGCAGCAGCCGCCACCTGCTTCTTCTGCTTCTTCTGAGGTTTGGCCTTCTTCGAAGCAGCAGCAGCGGCAGCAGTGGGAGCCATCGCGACGGCCTTTGTGCTTGCCATTTTCTCTGAAAGAAAAAGAAGAAAAACGAAGAAAAAAAAAGGTCGAGCAAAGGCTTCGACAGTTCTTTTTCGAAAAAAAATGGAGAGAGGGAGAGAAACTGCTCCTTTTATGTTGTGATTTTCTTTCTTTTTGCACAAGAAAAAAAAGAACAAAGTGAGAGATAATCGTTTGGTGAATACTGTATTGTCGGGCGAAAGTGCGTGCATTTAGGGGAAAAGATAGAGGGACGGAGCGGCAAACTCAAAGGAAAAGGTGGGTTGGGGGGGCTGTTGAAAAAAAGCTGCGGAAGGCTGCGTTTTTTTTTAAAAATGGTCGTTTTGTTGTCTCTCTTTCCCTCGCTCTCTCTCCCCGTTTTCTCCTTCTCTCTCCCTCTCTTTCTCTCTCTCGGCCGCACGCGCTCGGGAATGGGGAGCGTGGCGCGCAAATCAATCCTCAAAATCATCCTCGACGAGCAATGAAGAAAGACTCTCGGAGGCGGGAGGAAAGAAGCGAGAGTTCTCAACTGTTTTAATTTTTTTGGTTCTGTGTTTCCGTTTTCTCTCTCCACGTTTCTCCTGGTTTCTCCTCCTTCCCACCAAAAGCTCACATCCCGAACACGCCCGCAAAGTCGCTGTCGGGCAAAGGGAGCGTCGCCGTCGCGGCGCGGCCCGAGGCCGCGAGCCCGACCAGAGCGCCGTTGCCCGTCGTCCGCCTCCGGCCGGCGCCGTCGCGGGGGGTGCCGGCAGAGGCGGGGCGCGACGCACCGTTGTTGGAGTCGCGCGGGGTCGGGAGCAGCGCCGAGATGAGGCCGGAGGCGTCGCGGAAGATCGGGCGAGCGGCAGCGCCGGACTCTTGCTGCTGCTGCTGCTTCGGGGCCACCGGAGCTGCCGCTGCTTCCGAGGGGGCTGCTGCTGCTGCGGCAGCGACGGCGGCAGGAGCGGCGCCCGCGCCCGCTCTTCCGCTCCCGCCGCCGAAACCGCCAGCGGCCGCCGCGACCGCCGCCTCCCCGCCGAGCGCCGCCAGCGTCGCAGCATCAACCACGGGAGCGGGCTCCCCGCCCAGCTCCGCGACCCGCCGCGACAGCGCGAGGTTGGACGCCGCCGCCGAGCGCCACAGCGACTGCCAGCGTGCCGCGTCGTGCGCCGCCGCCCCGGCCGCGCCCTCGGCCGCGGCGGCCCGCGCCGCGAGCCGCGCCCTGTCGTCTCGGAGGGCCCTGAACTGCGCCTTGGCCGCCGACCACTCCTCCTGCCTCTTCAAGCGCATGCGGCGTGCCGACTCGCGATTGGTGATGCGGCGCTTCATGCGGCGGATCTCGGCCTGCGTGTACGGCCGGCCGTCGGCGTCGGTCGTCGCGACGGTGACGCGGCGGCGCGTGCGCTTGCCCGTCAGCGGGTTGACGAAGCCGTCCGAGCCTCCGTTCCCGCCCGTGGCCTGGCTGCCCCCGCCCCCGCCCTGGGTGCAGTTGTCGTCGTCGTCCTCCTCCTCGGAGCCGAAGGGGTCAAAGTCCATCCCCTCGGGGCCCACGAGCTCCTCGTCGTCGCCTACCTCGAGGTGGCGGTGCGCCCGCGCCCCCACCGCCGCCCCGCGGCTCGCGCCCCCTCCGGGAGGGGAGTCGGGGGGACCAGGGGTCGGGAAGCACGCCAGAGAGCCCGTGGGGTCGTGGTGGAGTGTCTGCAGCGGAGGGGTGATCGTCCTGACCAGGGGGTTGGAGGCGGCGGCGGCGGCGGCCTGCTGCGCCTTTGTCGGCTTCTTGGCCTTGCCCGCCGCCGCCATCGGGGACGCCGCCGCCGCCCGCAGAGCGCCGGAGCTCGAGGAGGGCCCGGCCCCGCCCGCCCCTCCGGAACCGCCAACCGCCTCTGCCGCAGCCACGATGACCTTAGCTGCAACCGCCGCCGCCGCCGCCGCCGCCGAGGAGGCCTTGTCGGCGCCGTTCCCCCCGAGGCGCGAGGGCCCCACCGAGCCCGGGGAACCCGCGGCCGAGCCGGCGTTGCTCGCGGTCCCTCCGCGCCTCTGGCCGCGGATTCCGGCTGCGGCGGCAGCAGCAGCAGCGGCATTTGCAAGGGCGGCAGCGTTTGCCGTGGCGGGAGAGCCTGTCGCGGAGACGATGTCCTGCTTGGAGGCGTCGGAGCAGGCGGAGTGCGTGGGGTGGGCGGTAACCTGTTTTTTTGGTGAAAGAGGAAAAAAGAGAAAAAGGGGGGGGGGGAGCAAGGAAGGTGCGGAGAGAGGTGAGAGAGCAGCGAGATTGAGAGACGAGATTTTGCAAGATCTTCGAAAAAAAGGGCAGATTCGAGCGCGCGCATTCTCTCTCACAGGCGCCTCGAGCGCCGCGTTTTCTGCGCTAGTCGCAATAAGATGACCTGAAATCAGCTGCCTCGCGAGCAAAAAATAGGTTTTCTCGCGCTCCTCCCGGGCCAGAGGACTCGGACAAAGGGCGTTTTTTGCTTTTCGCCGCTTTCTGGACTCGAATCTGCTCTTCGTTTTCAGCGGCCCTAGCCAATTTCTCTCTTCGCATTGTGTGTGTATGTGGGGCAAAGCGCCCTTTCATTCGCCTTGCGCCAGCTAAAGTGCGCCGAACAGAGAGAGCATGGCCTCTACCTCAGCTTGACTAGATAGAAATTGGCGTCTCAAGGCCCTTGTTGCCTCTCTTGCCCAGAGGCAAAAGAGTCGAGATTGGCTCGCGGCTCTCGCCGAGAGAAGTTGAAGAAGAGAGCAAGATTGCTTTTGCTTCCTGCCATTTCCGCCGCCTCAGCAGCAACCTCTCCCCTCCATCTCTTTCTACTCACCTGTGCGAGCCTCGACGGAGGAAGCTTCACCCTGAGCTTGGACGCGGGGGCGAGCGTCGCGATGTCCTGTGAGGTTGCAGGTGGACGGCGAAAAAGGGCAGGAAAACAGTTTCAGCAATTTGGACTCTCCGAGAAAGAGGGGAGGTTGAAAAAAAAAAAACTAGATGCCTTGGCTCTCCCAAAAAAAACACTCACGGCGAACGCAGCAACGTCCTGTTCCATCCCGGTCCCGGCGTCGAGCATGTAGGAGCCGAAGTCACCGCTCGCCCCTGCGGCGGTGAGGGCCCCGAGGAGGTCCAGGCTGCCGAGAAGGCCGACGGATTTGGCGAGCTGCTGAACCGGCGCAAGCTGCGCTTGAGCCTGAGCGGCATTGGCAGCACTGGCGTGATTTCCGGCCGTCATCGTCGGGGCGTCGCAGTCCATGGTTGCTTCTTCAGGAAGGGGGACGGAAACAGCCCCGGTTTGTCGAGTGCTGGTTCCGCTTTTGAAGCTCGTGTGTGTGTGTGGGGGGGCTCGAGTGACAGAGAAAGCTAGGAAGAAGAAGAGAAGCGAGGTCGTCGAAAAAAACAGTGTGAAAGAAGAAGAGTCTTCAAGAGAGTTGATTTTTTTCTTCCTTCTCTCTCTTTCTCCTTTTTCTCTCTCGCAATGCGTCTCCTCGCGGCCAATTGCTTGACGACGACGACGGCGGCGCGTCTCTGCGGCGCCTCAGCCACAAGGAGACCGCCGTCGTCGACGAAGGCGCCCGGGCCATGCTTCTTAAACAGCAGACAGAACGCTCCTCTTGCTTTGCGTCCTCGTCGATCGACCTCGCTAGCCGTCGTCGCCGCCAAGGCCGCAAAGTCAATCGACATGCCCGACGGCCTCCGCGCCCCTCTCTACACCGGCTCGGCCGACCAGGCAGACGCTGTGAGCAGGCTCCTGGAACGGTCAAGCTCACTGGTGGGAGACATCGACGAGGAGACTGCGATTTGGGTAAGAGACGAATTCAATCCTCGGGCGGTTCGTCCGTCGGCTGACGGTTTTGCATCACCGCTCCCTCCCCCTGGTGTCTCCTCACCCCCTCTTTCGGCTCCTCGCTCTTCCCTCCCCACCTCTCCCTGACCTCCTCCTCACCAGTTCCTCCGCGACCGCAAGTTCGACGTCGACGCGACCATCAAAAAGCTGACGAAGTACCTCGCGTGGCGCTCCCGCGTCAGGCCGCACCTCCTGAGCCCCTCTGACATCTCCGAAGAGTCCGCCACGGGCAAGGCCTTTCTGCACTCGCGGCGGGACTCGCTGGGAAGGCCCGCCGTCGTGATCCGGTGCGCCAAGCACGTCATCGGCGAGTTCCCGCACGAGAGCAGCGTCAGGCTGGCGAGCTACGTGCTGGAGAAGGCCGTGGCGGAGCTGAGGGAGGAAGAAAAAGAAGGAGGAAGCAGTGGAAGCGGGAGCAAAGACGAGAGTGAGGGGGGCGTCTCGCCGCTCTCGACTTCCTCTTCTTCCTCTTCCTCTTCCTCCTCCTCTTCAGAAAGCGTTGAAACCTTACTCGGCATCTTCGACCTGCGCGGCTTCGGGCCCAGGAACGCCGACCTCTCGTTCGCGCGCTTCCTCGTCGACGCGTGCTTCCTCTACTACCCGCGCCGGCTCGGAGCGGTGCTGTTCGTCGACGCTCCCTGGGCGTTCAAGCCCGTCTGGGCGGTGGTGAAGCCGCTGCTGAGGAAGTACGGGGCCCTGGTGCGGTTCGTGAGCGCGGAGGAGGTAAAGCAGGTTTATTTCGCGGAGGGAGAGGCGCCGCCCGGGTTTTAAGGGAATTATTTTTACTCCCCCCCCTCCGCGTTTTTCGGCAGATCAGTCTTCATTCATTCGTTCATTTTTTTTGTAGAAGTTGACACAAGCGATAGAGCGCGAAAGAAGGAAAAGATGGACAAAAAGTTCTCTCTTGCCTTTCTAGAAACACAGGAAACTTAAACGATCGAAAAACTCTCTCTCTCACGCGGCAGCGAGCGCCTGCGCGACCCTCGAAGCCCTCCCCTCCGACGACGAGCCCGTCGCAGGCGGCGGGCTCGCGAAAAACCTGGACGCCGCAGTCGCGCCTCCTCCTGCTCCTCCTCCTCCTCCTCCGAGCCCGCTCCTCGGGGGGGCGCTGGCAGGCGTCGGCGTCGGCGGCAGCCCGAAAGCCGCCGCGAGCTCGGCGGCGACGGCCCTGCGGGTCTTCTGGCTGGCTGCCAGTCTCGATCCGAGCGCCGCGACCTCTTCCCTGAGCGCCGCGGCCTCCCTCCTCGCGAGCTCCGCCTCTGCCTCGGCGAGCTCCCTCGCCCTCACGGCCTCGCGGAGCAGGCGGGCGTCGAGCAGGGCCGCGTCGGAGGACAGGGGAGCGGGCTGCTGCCGCTGCTGCTTCTCGAGGGCAGCGTCGGCGGCGGCGGCGGGAGCGGAGGGGGAGAGCAGGGAGACCGTGGCCGTTGCCGCGCCGGCGGCGGCCGGGCAGGGGGAAGAGGCACCGCGGCCCCTCGTCGTCTTCGCCTTCGCCTCCGTCTCCGCCCTTCGTCTCCTTCCGAGCTTGGAGACGGCGAGGAGGGACGCGAAGAGGGCTCCCAGGGCGAAGCCCGTAGCGAGCGCGACCTGGTTTTTTGGTGGGTGGCAGCGGGGAGAGAGAAAAGAGAGAGAGAAGAGGTTGAGCAGCAGGTCTGTTGCGAAAAAGACGTCGGAAGAGTTTTTTTTTAAAAATGAAAATCGAAAGAGAAACTCACCACCGCGACCGCCATCGGGCTCGCCGCGCGCACCGCCAGGCTCTCCCGCTGGACCAAAGCCCAGCGGCCAAAGGAGACGAGCATGTCCGGCTTCCGCTGCGGCTCCAGGGCCTGGCGCAGACTCGAGGCGAGCTCGGCGATGTGGAGCGAAGGCATTCGAAAAGAAGAAAGAGCGGCGTCTCTTGGGGGAGATTCCTCGTTCGTTTTCGACGTCAAGGCGCCTTCCTCTCTCCTCGCGAGATGCAAGAGCGGAAAGGATCGAAGGAGGGCGCGGCTGATGCAAGGACTGGAAGAGGCGGCGCTCTTTGGCGGGTGAGAGCGGAGGCGCGAGAGTCGGGGCGTTTCTCTCTCTTCGCGAAGAGCTGTTGAAACGAATTTCTGAACTCGACGTACGACGACGGTCGACGTCGGGACTCGACCTTCTCAGTGCTCTCCTCAATGCTCTCCTCGCTTATACTACTCTTCTCCTCTCCTCTCTTCCGCTTTCGACCAATTGACTTCGGAAGAGAGCCCTTTCTTCCGCCGTTCCCCTTTGCTCCTCGCCAACATGCTCCCCCCACCGGGCGGAGGAGCCCAGCAGCTTCCTCGCCAGCCCCTCACCCCGGGGGATGTCTTGGCTCTCCTCTCGACTGCCATCGGCGGCGACGGGACGTCGGCAGTGCTCTTGGCTTCCTCGACCTCGGCCGAGCGCGCGGACGCAGAGCGCAACCTGCAGAACGCCGCCGACACGGCCGCTCCAGGATTCATGCTGTCGCTGCTCGAGATCATAGAGGCGCGGGAAGGGGTCGCAGAGGTAAAAGATGATTGAATCGGTCTTTGTCCTCTTTTTTTTCGGCACGACCCCCATCGATCTCTCCGGAACTCGTTCGCCTCCATGTTTTCTCAGCTTGGACTATCAAAGCTCACCCTCTTTCGCACCTCTTCTCTCCCCCTCAATCAAAAAACCTAAAACAAAAAGCCCCTGCGCCTCCTCGCCGCCGTCGTCGCCAAGAACGCCGTGGGCGACTCCCCGCGCAAGACCCTATCCAGCAGGGAGTGGGCCCGCGTCCCTCAGCACGAGCGCCAGGCCCTGCGGCAGCGGCTGCCGAGCCTGCTGCTCTCGGAGCCGTCGCGGCGCGTGGCGGCGACGCTCGCCCTGCTGACGGCCAACGTCGCGCGCTTCGACTTCCCGAGGGAGTGGCCGTCGCTGGTCTCCGACCTCGTGGCCGCCGCGGCGACGCCGTGCGCTCCCTCCGACGCGAGCGGGGTCGCGGCAAGGAGGGCGGCGCTGCTGGGGCTGAAGCGCGTGCTCGCCGCGCTGCGCGGCCGCAGGCTCGTGCTGTTCGACGACGCCGCCTCTGCGGCGCTCACGACGCCCGAGGGCGCGCTCGACCTCAGGGCGATGGCGGCGAGGGCGGCGGCCGAGAGGGACGCGCTCGCGCGGGCCGTCGGGGCGAGCGTGGTGCCGCTGGACGCGACGTGGAGGTCGCAGCTGGCGAGCCTGCTGCTCGCGGGCGGCGGCGGCGGCGGGGGCGGCATCGATGCCGCAGCCGCGGCCGCGGCCGCGGCCCTCTGCGAGGGAGGCGCCGTTCCGCCGCCCTTCCCTCTCAGCTCCCCGGCGGACGTCGCCGCGGCCTCAGCCCTCTGCAACGGCGCCCTGCACGCGCTGCGCGAGGCCTCGGCCGACCTCCCGGACTGGGGCGCGGGAGGGGCCGAGAGCGCGATGGGGGCGATGTGCGAGGGGCTCCTCCAGTCGGCGCTCGCGCTGCAGGCGGCCGGCGCCGCGGGCGGGCGCGCGCCGCGCGACCCCGGTCCGTCCTGCGCCGGCCGCGGCCTCGCGCTGGCCAAGGCCTTCGAGCGCGGCGTCGCAGTGGCCACTGCGGCGCTCGAGCGCGCCCCGGGGTGCTTTGCGCGCTTCGTGCCGCGGTTCCTGCCCGTCTTCGGCGCGGCGCTGCTCTCCGGCGGGGGCGGGAGCGCCGCCGCCGCCGCTGCCGCCGCCGCTCCCGCCTCGGCGCCCTCTCACGAGACCGAGGAGCCGCGGGCCAAGGCCCGCGTCGCCCTGACGCGCTTCCTCGCCCGCGCCCTCCTGGCCTCGCCCTACCGCCGCGACTGGCTCCGCGCGACCGCCGCCGCCGCGCGCACCCCGCTCGCGCGCCAGCGCGCCGCGGCGCTCGCGGCGGCGGCCGAGCCGGCGGCCGCGGCGCTCGACGACCTCGCCGCCGGCGCCGGGGTCAAGGCCACGCTCGCCGCCCTGCTCGAGGCCTACGTCGCCCTCTCGCCCGCCGACGCCGCGGAGTGGGACGCCGACCCCGAGGGCTACGTGCTGGCCGCGGACGCGGAGGCGTCCCCCGACGCGGACGCCCCGAGGCCCTGCGCGCTCGCGCTGGTCGCGTGCCTCGTCGACCGCGGCGGCGGCGAGGCCGCGCAGGCGCTGCTCGACCTGGCCGCGGAGCTGCAGGGCGCCCCGACCCGCGGCCCGGGCGCGGCGCGCACGCTGCTCCTGCGCGAGGCGGCCTACCGGGCCCTGGGCGAGTGCCTCTGCCAGCCGGACCTGGCGGACCGGCTCGACTTCGGCGCGTGGTGGGCGAGCGAGCTGCGTGGCCTGCTCGAGGCCGGCGCCGCGCCGGGCGGCGTCGGGGGGGGAGGAGGCGCGGGGGGCGGCGACGGGGGCGGCGGAGAGGGCGGCGACCCCGAGGCCGCCGCCTCGCTGCGGTTCGCCCGCCGCGCCCTGGTCGCCCGCGCCGCCTGGCTCGCCGGCGTCGGCGCGCTGCGCCTGCCCTCCCCCGCGCTCTGGGCCGGGGCGCTGTCGGCGCTCGTCGCGCTGCTGCGGGCCGACGACCTCGTCGTCGCGCTGAGCGCCGCCGCGTCGCTGAACGCGGCGATGGGCGACGCCATTGACGAGGCCGAGGCGGCCGCGGCGAGCGGCGGCGGCGGCGGCGGCGGGGGCGACGGCCGCGTCCCCTTCTCCTTTCTCGGAGGAGGAGGAGGGGGCGCCGGGAGCGGCGGCGGCGGCGGCGGCGAGGACGACCCGGACGCCGCCGCCGACGCCCGCGCCGCCGCCGTCGCGTCGCTGGCCGGCCCGGCCCTCGCGGGCCTCGTCTCGCTGCTCCCCCGCGTCGAGGACGACGAGTCCGCCGTCAGACTGCTGGGCGCGGCCTCGGCGCTCTTCGAGCTGGCCGGGAGGGCCGCGGCGCCGCACCTGACGGTGCTGGCGGCGGCGCTGCCCGCGGTCTGGGCGCGGGCGTCGGCGCTCGCGGGGGGCGCCTCGTCGGGCTCCTCTCCCCCCTCCGCCGCGGTCCCTCCCAACAGCGGCGCCGCGGCCCGCCTCCACTCTGCCCTCATGGCCGTGCTGACGCACGCGCTGCGCCGCCTCGGGCGGGCGGCGGCCCGCGAGCCGGCCGTCGCGGGGGTGCTCTGGCCGCTGCTCGAGGCCGCGACGGACCCGGGCCACCCCGAGGCCGACGCGCTGGCCGACGACGGCGCGCGGCTGCTGCGGGCCGCGATCGGCGCGGCGGGCTCGGTGCCCCCCCCCGCGGTGTCTAGGGTGCTGCTTCCCCGCGTGCTCAGACAGGCGGGATCGGGCCGCGTCGGGGAGAGGGCGGGCTACTTCTCGATCCTGGAGTCGGCGGTGCTGCTCGGCGGGTGCGGCGGGGCGCTGCTGGTCGGCGGCGGCGGCGAGGGCGGCGGGGGCGCCGCCGCAAGCGCCAACGGCAACAGCAGCGGCGCCGCCGCTGCTGCTTCCACCTCTCGTCCCTCTCCGGCGGGAGACGGCGTCTCCGCGGCCGCTGTCGCGATCGCCCGGGCCCTCAGCGACGCCCTCGAGGCGGCGACGGCGGACGCGGTGGAGGCCGCGGTCTCCGCCGCCAAGGATGGCGGCGGCGGCGGCGCCGGCGGCGGCGAGGGAGGAGGGATGATGGAAGCGGAGCAGCAGCAGCAGGGGCAGCTGCAGCAGTCTTCCTCTCTCGACCGCGACGGGCGGAATGGACCTCCTCCTCCCCCTCCTCCCCCTCCTCCGCCGCGGGGAGCCCTCCCGCGCCCCGGGAGAGGCGCGACGGCGGCCGCGCGCGCAGCGGCGCGCGCCCGCCGCGCCGCCCGGGAGGCCGGCGCTGCCCGCGATGCGCTCGCCGCGCTGTCGCTGGCGAGCGCCATGCTGCAGACCGACCTTCCGCTCGCCGGGCCGGCCCTCTCGCGCTCGGGGGCGCTGCGCGGCGCGGCGGCGCTGCTTGCCCCTCCGCCGGGCGCGGGCCCGCTCCCCTCGGCGGTGTGCGAGGCCGCGGCCGGCGTCGTCGCCAGGGTGCTCTTCGCGTCGCCCGGCGAGCTGCGGGCTCTGGTCTCCCCCGCGCCCTCGGGCCCCGCCGCCCCCGCCGACCCTGCCGCTGACGCCGCGGTCGGGCGCCTGCTAGACGCGTGGCTGCGCGTCGCCGGCTCGAGGCAGCTCGAGGAGGTGCTCGGCGTGCCCGCCGCCCGCGCCGCTGGGCGCGCCCGGAGGGCCGCCGCCGCCGCCGCGCTGTGCCGCGTCGCGACCGCCCCCGCGGGCCCCCTCTCGCCCCCTCCCGTCGCCGCCCTCGCGAGCTCCATCGCGCGCTCGGCGAGGCTGCTGGCCCTGGCGTCGGTCGCCGCCGAGGAGGCCGCCGCGATGGCCGCGGACAACGCCGAGCTCGAGGCCGCCGTCGCCGAGCGCGCAGCAGCGGCCGAGGAGGAGGAGAGGCTGGGACAGGAGCAGCAGCTGGAGCAGCTGGAGCAGCTGGCGGCGAGCGGGCTCCGGCTCCAACAGGGACAACAACAGCACCAGCAGGGGCAGCAGCTCGTGCAGTACCAGGGGCGGCCGCCGCGGCACCGCGACGAGGCCGAGCCCGACGCCGTGTTCGACGCCCGCGTCGCCGCGGCCGCGCGCGACCCGCTGCGCAGGGGGTTCACCGCCGACCCCAGGGCGGCGCTGGCCGCCGCGGCGAGGGCGCTGGCGGCCGGAGGGAGGGAGGAGGCGCTGATGGACCAGCTGTCGATGCTGGGCCACGGGGCGAGGGTGCGCGCTGCGGTGGAGGCGGTGGCGGCGCGAGGGGAAGGTGGAGGCGGAGGTGGAGGAGGAGGAGCCCTGGCGGCGAGCTAGAAGTTTTCCTTCGTTTTTTTTTGTCGTTTCTCTTTTGTCTCTTTTCCACCAAGTCCGCCCCCTTTTTTCTCTCTCTGCGCGCATAGTAGTACGATCTGAAAACACCTCTGTAGAAAACCAAGCGAAGAGCAAGCTAAAGAAAACTTGTGTGTGTGTGTGGGGGGGGGGGGGGACGAGGGTGGGGAGAAGAAGCGAGGAAGGTTGGGGAGCAGCCTTCGACGAACAAGACAACATGGACGAAAAACGGCGATGTCGCAGCTTTCACAATTCCCTTCGCTATCGAAAACCGGGAGAAGAGGAGGCGAGCGAGGTTTTGGTTATCTGCCTTAGCCAACGAATGGGCGACGGGAGACGAGACCGCGAGCTCTGTCGCATCACAAATTCTCTTTTGCTCTCTTTGTCATAAGATGCCGACTCCTCCTCGGCCCTCGCGCTCCCTCCTCGCTCGGCCCTCGCGCTCCGTCCTCCCTCGGCTGATCGCCTCGATGCTGCCTTCGATGCTGGCCTCGATGGCGCTGCTCTTCGCCCTTTTCGCCGTCGCTCTGCCGCTCTCAAGCTGCGGCGCAAACGCCTTCGGAATCGGCGGTATTGGCGGGATAGGGGGCATTGGCGGAGTCGGCTCCACTTCCGTCGGCCGAATCGGCGGCGGTGTCCGCATCGGCGGCTCCGGCGTTGGCCCCGGCACCGTGCCCAGGCAGACGCCCAGGGTGAGTGCGACTCGAAGTGGGGAGAGAAGGCGCTTGAAAGCCCCTGCCTTGGTTTCCTTGCTCGTTTTTTTTTCCGTCGCCACGCGAAACTTCCCTAACCCCGACCCACGAAAAAAACCAAAAAAATCGCAGCCCCGCGCCCTCCTCGCCGTCGCCACCAAGGCCGCAGCACCCTCCCCTTCCTCGTGCTCCGCCTCTAACGGCGCCCCCTACGACGGCTGCACCGCCCTCCCCTCCGGGGGGACCTTCTTCTGGAACTCGACGGCGACCGCCGGGGGAGGAAAGGAGAACGCCGCCGGGCTCCTCCACGGCGCCCTCGAGGTTCCCGCAGGGCTCGGATACTCCTCGTTCGGCTTCCCGGCCCGCCCCGGGGCCATGGTCGGAGCCAAGGTCCTCCTGCTCAGAGGGTGCGCCGAGTGCGCCACGGGCGCGGCGCTGGAGTCCTACAGCCTCGACGGCAAGAAGGGCGCTTTGGTCGTCCTCGACCCCAAGGCCCTGGAGGTCGTCTCCTCGAGCTCGAGGGCGCTCCCCGGCGGCGCGGGGCTCGCCTCGGAGTTTGTCGCGAAGCTGCCTGCCGTCGCGGGCGCGGCGGACCCCTCCGCGGCGCAGTGGATCTCCGCCTCGGGCCCGATGAAGGCCGACGGGGTCCGCCCCGCGATCCACACGAGCTTCGGCGACGGCGTCGTCGACCTGCGCTCGGCCCCGAACGCCGCCGCCCTGAAGGCTTCCGCTTCCGCTCCCGCTCCCGCTCCGACGCCCGAGCAGCTCGCGGCCAGCAAGCTCCGCCGCCGCCGCCTCCACTCGGCGCACGCCTGGCTGATGTTCCTGGCCTGGGGCGTCTTGGTCCCGGTGGCGGTCGGCGTCGCCGCCGCGTGCAGGGGCATCAGCCTCAGCCTCGGCGGGGGGCTCGCGGCCCCGGGCGGGGACGCGTCCGTGGTCCGCGGGGCTGCGGGAGGGAGGACGCTGTGGTTCCAGCTGCACGTGGGGCTGCAGGTGCTGGCGCTGGCGCTGACCGCCGCCGGGCTGGTGAGTTTGGGGGTTGGGCTCTTGTCTTGTTTTTTTGGGGGGGAGGAAGGGAGAGAGCGAGGGAGCGGGAGGAACGGAAAAAAACTCACTCTCCTCCCTCGTCTCCCCTCTCTCTTTCTCTCCGAACACATCCGACTCAACCAGGGCTGCGGCGTCGCGATCAAGAAGCCCACCGACCACGGCAGCAAGCTCGCGCACGAGATCATTGGCTACGTCGTCTTCGCCGTCGCGGGAGCCCAGGCGGTCGCCGGCGCGTTCCGCCCGGCCGGCGCCGCGCCTGGCGAGAAGGGCGCGTCCGCCAAGCGCGCGCGCTGGCTCGCGGGACACCGCGTCGCGGGGATCTCGGCGGCCGTGCTCGCCTTCATCAACCTGATCCTGGGACTGGTGCTGTCAGACAGGGGCGCCGGCTTCATCGCCGGGGCGTCCGTCGTCTGGGGCGCGCTCGTCGCCGGCTTTTCTGCAAAGAAGGTCGTCGACGCGCGGAAGAGGGCGCGGAAGGGCGCTGCTCTTGCCGAGGCCAACAGCTCGACGCTGGCGTGGAAGACCTCG
>Ga0315287_10004102_pt1 | contig 14156 bp, 11 predicted proteins | sample YL17G11_0_MG_FD_205037 | JGI IMG/M metagenome (GOLD analysis project Ga0315287, IMG submission 205037) | Sediment microbial communities from Yellowstone Lake, YNP, Wyoming, USA - YL17G11_0 | ecosystem: Environmental > Aquatic > Freshwater > Lake > Sediment | place: USA: Wyoming | collected... | reverse complement strand
CGCTTCTTGTTGTCGGCGTCGACGATGTGCCAGGGCGTCTTGTTGCGGTCGGTGTGCTCGAGCATCCGGTCCTTGGCGCGTGAGTACTCGACCCAGTGCTTGCGGGCCTCCTCTCCGGTCGCTCGCGCGAATATGCCTACTACAATCGCGAGCCCGTGACCGTCTGTCCTCCAGCCTGCGAGCCCGCGCAAGTGATGCAGCAGCGTGTCGATGCGTTCGAGACGCATCTGCAGCTGCGCGATAGCAACCGGTTGAGTCGTCGCCGTGCATGCGCGCAGTACCAAAGTCGTGAAGTTGGGCCAGGCTGACTTCTGACACCCGCCGAGTGACTGTTACACTCGCGCGCCGGTAGACGAATCGGGGCTTCTGCTGCCAGTTCTCTCCAAGCAGGCGGCGCCGGTGACCCGGTCGGAACTGTCGAGAGGGACACGGGCTTCAGAGGGACTAGTTCGCCGCGTGGTCAGGCCACCGTTGCTGTGAAGTTCTCGACGGCACGCCGCAGCCACCCCTCCAGGTAGTCCGCGGCGCTGCGGTCGAACAGTAACTCGAACCGCTCCTCACCAGTCGCATTGATCAGCACCGCCATCTTGGCGAACCGCGTGCGAACGCATCGGCCGGGCCGAAACGCGCTCACGTCAAAGTCGACCCCCGACCCCATGGCCAGCAGGTCCCGCGCACCCGGTCCTTCGACCAGGAAACACACGAGCGCATCCGAGGCATCGGTGGCGTTGTGGAGAACGTCGCCCAATGCCTGGCCGCATCGCTCCGCGATGTCGGTCGCCGAGGTCGATTCGCTCACCAACAGCCACTGATCGGGCGACACCCACAGCGCCAGCGGATCACGCCCTGCGCTCGCCAACGGTTCGACAGGGAGCGCGAGGGCCGACGCCGCGCGTACAGCATCCTGCATGCGCACTCGCAACCGCACGAGCGTACGGCCCGGCGCGTAACCCGCGTGAATGGCGACGTCAGCCATGCATTCGCTCTCCCTTCGGATCATGGAACGCCGGCTCTACGACCCAGGCACTGAACTCCCGGCCGGCATTGAACACCGTCACGACCTCGCCCTTGCGAGCGAAGCCGCGCTCCAGCAGGCCAAGGCCGATCGACCAACCGAGCGTCGGGCTCAGGCACGCCGAAGTCACGAATCCCTCGCTGCGGCGTTTGCCTGCTGCACTCGCAATGAGATGGGCGCCTGCGATCAGCCGGTCGGTCGGATTGACAGGCTTGAGGCCGACGAGCTGGCGGCGATTGCCGCGCCGGTCGTGCGCGCGCTGCAGGGAGCGCCGCCCGACGAAGTCCCCCGCCTTCTTGTCAACGATTGCGCCGAAGCCGAGATCGAACGGATTGGTCGTGCCGTCCGAATCCACGCCGACGTGGATGAAACCCTTTTCGGTGCGCAGCACCAGCAGGGCCTCGATGCCGAACGTCGTAAGGCCGAACTCCGACCCGGCGCGCGTGAAAACGTCAAAGAGCGACTCTGCCGAGCGCGCCGGCACGCTGACCTCGAAACTCGCCTCGCCCGAGAAGCTCACCCGTTGGACGCGGACCGGTAGTCCCGCGAACCGGCCGCTGACGAAGCTGAGGTGGGGCAGCGCCTCGCACGAGAAATCGATGTCCGAATCGAGCGAGGCCAGGAGCTCCCGCGCCCTGGGCCCCGCGAGCGTCAGCATGGCCCACTGGGTCGTCACCGGCGAAAGGATGACTCGCAGGTCCGGCCACTCGCATTGGTGCCATTCGTCGAGCCAGGTCGCGATGCGATCCGCACCGCCCGAGGTCGGGCACACCAGGAAATGATCCGGTGCCATGCAGGTAAAGACTCCGTCGTCGATGACGATGCCGTTTTCATTGAGCATCAAGCCGTAGCGCACCTTGCCCGGCTTCAGCGTCAAGACATTATTCAGGTAGATGCAATTGAGGAACTCGGCGGCGTCCGGCCCCTTCACTTCGATCTTGCCGAGCGGCGAGCCGTCGAACAGGCCCACCGCGTTGCGCACTGCGAGCACCTCGCGCGCGATCGCGGCCTCGTGACTCTCGTCGGGCCGCGGATAGCAGGCAGGTCGCTGCCAGCCGCCGTATTCGTCGAACACGGCTCCCGCCGCGCGATGACAGCGATCCGCGGGCAGGTATCGCGTCGGCGAATATAGCTCGCGGGAGTTGCCGGCCGAGATGGCCCCCATCGAGATCGGCGAGTAGACCGGCCGGAAGGTCGTCGTGCCTGTCTCGGGAACGCTGCGCCCGGTCAGTTCGGCCAGCAGCGTCAGCGCGTTGAGGTTCGCGGTCTTGCCCTGGTCAATCGACATCCCGACCGTCGTGTAGCGCTTGGCGTGCTCGACGGAGATGTAGTTCTCCCGAACGGCGAGCTCGAGATCGGCCACCGTCGCGTCATGCCGGAAATCCAGCCACTGCCGACTGGTGTTGCCGGCCGGCGTCCGGCGCAACGGGCGCAGCGCCCATGCTTCCGCGCCATTCGCGATCGGCGCCGTCGACGTTGCCTGGAATCCCGCCGCACGTGCCGCCGCCGCTCCCGCGGTCGCACCTTCGCCGAGCGCCTGCGACAAAGAGAAGACGCCGTTCGCGGCACCGGCCACACGCAGGTCCACCCGGTCGCCTTTCGGCACGAAGCACGCGAGCGTCTCGTCGTATTTCAACTTGCCCCCAGCCTGCGAGTACAGATGGACCGTCGGACTCCAACCGCCCGAAACTGCAAGTGCATCGCACGCAAGCGAGCGATTCCCCCCGGATAACGAACGTCCGTCGACGGACAGTGCGGCGATCTTGACCTCGTGCAGCGCTCGCGCACCCGAGGTGTCCGTGATCACCGAGTTGCCAATGATCTCGAGGCCACGTGCCAGTGCTTCGGCAGCCATCGCCGACGATGGCGCCTCGCGCGCATCGACGATGGCCGGCACGGCCACGCCCGCCGCGTGCAGCGCGAACGCCGTGCGGTAGGCGTCGTCGTTGTTGGTCGCCACGACGACGGAGCGGCCGGCAGCCACCGCGAATTGCGTCGCATAACGGCGCACTGCCGCGGCCAGCATGATGCCCGGCCGATCATTTTGATCGAACACCAACGGCTGCTCGATTGCACCCGCGGCCAGCACGACCTGCTTCGCGCGCAGCTTCCAGAGGCGCTCGACCGGGCCGCCCGTCGCGAACACGGCCGAGCGATCAACCGCGATGAATGTGTTGTGATCGAAGGCACCGGCCACCATCGTGTCGGTCAGGACGCGCACGTTGCCGGTCGCTGCCAATTCAGCGGCCGCCGCCGCCGCCCAATCACTTGCGGGCTTGCCGTCGATCTCACCGCCGTCAAACTGCAGGCTGCCGCCGAGGTTTGGCTCCAGTTCGGCGACAACCACGCGCGCTCCGGCGCGCGCCGCTGTCAGTGCTGCAGCCAGTCCGGCCGGTCCACTGCCCACGACCAACAGGTCGCAATGCAGGTTGCGCTGGAAGTACTTCGACGGATCGGCGTCCTCGGGCACGCGCCCCGAACCGGCGGAATGACGTATGAACGACTCGTACCAGTGCCAGCTCGGCCACTTGAAAGTCTTGTTGTAGAAGCCGGCCGGCCAGAACCAGTGCGTGTAGTCGAGGATGCGGCCGACGTCGAAGTCGATGCTCGGCCACGAGTTCTCAGTGTTGGCGATGAGGCCATCGATCAGCGGCTGTTGCGTGGCGCGCACCAGTGGCACGGAGAGACCATTGACGTCCACGCGAAACAGCGCGTTGGTCTCTTCGATGCCCGCCGACAGCAAGCCGCGCGGACGGTGGTACTTGAAGCTGCGCCCGACCACGCGCACGCCATTGGCCAGCAGCGCCGAGGCGAGCGTGTCGCCCGCGTAACCGGTGAGCGCCTGCCCGTTGCAGGAGAACGAGACCGGCCGCGAACGGTCAATGGCACCGCCCGTCGCGAGCCGATAAGGTTGCGAGGCGCTCATGGCGCGCCTCCCTCGACCGTCGGCTTCGGGTCACCCATGCGATATACCGCGAGGATCTCGTGTGTCACGGTGTGGCGCGCGATATTGAACCAGCGCCCGCAGCCGAACACGTGCAGCCAGCGTTCGTAGTGGACGCCCTTTGGGTTGTCCTTGTTGAACAGGTAGTCGCTCCACACCTCGTCCGAGGAATCGAGCGCGGGCCGGGCGATGTGAGACTGGCCGCCGCAACGGTACTCGTCTTCGTCTCGCACCCCGCACCAGGGACAGGGTATCTGCAGCATCAGTGCGCCACTCCGGAGGCGGCGCCCTCGTCGATCAGCGCCCCGCGCGCGAATCGGTCGAGACCGAAGGCCTTGATGAGCGGGTGCGGCGCACCGTGCACCAGCGTGTAGGCCATGGTGTCGCCACCCGCGGGAATCGCCTTGTAGCCGCCGGTGCCCCAGCCGCCGCTGATGTACAGGTTCTCGACCGACGTCGGGCCCATCAACGGAGTGGTGTCCGGTGTGATGTCGACGATCCCGCCCCACTGCCGCATCAGCCGCAGGCGGCTGAACGCCGGGAACAACTCGATCATGGCCGCGATCGTGTCCTGCAGCACCGGCACGCCGCCGCGCTGCGAGTAACTCGGGTACGCGTCGGCGCCGCCGCCGAATACGATCTCGCCGCGATCGGACTGGCTCAGGTACATGTGCACCACCGGCGAGAGAAGAATGGTGTCGAGGCAAGGCTTGATCGGTTCGCTGACGTAGGCCTGCAACGTCATGCTGACGACCGGCAGGCGGAGTCCCGCCATCGCGGCCAGCACGCTGGTGTGGCCTGCCACCGCCAGCATCACCTTACCGGCGCCAATCGGTCCGCGCGAGGTTTCGACGCCCGTCACCCGATCGCCTTGCATCGCGAGCCCGGTCACTTCGCACTGCTGGATGATGTCGACGCCGAGCGCACTGGCGCCACGCGCATAACCCCACGCCACCGCGTCGTGGCGCGACGTGCCGCCCCGCGGCTGGATGAATCCGCCGTGCACCGGGTAGCGCCCGTCGAGCCTGAGCAGCGGAACCCGGCGCTTGATGTCCTCCGGCGAGAGCACCAGCGAGTCGACTTCGTTGACCTGGATTGCGTTGGCCCAGCGTTGCAGTGCGTCGAGTTCATGGTGGCTGTGCGCCAGCGTCAGGATGCCTCGCTGGCTGAGCTGGATGTTGAAGTTGAGTTCTGTGCTCAGCCCCTCCCACAGCTTGAGTGAGAGGTCGAAGAACGCCGCACTCTCGGGCCAGTAGTAATTGGATCGGGTCACCTGCGTGTTGCGACCGGTGTTGCCGCTACCGAGGTATCCCTTCTCGAGCACAGCCACGTTGCGCACGCCGTGCTTTTTCGCGAGATAGTAGGCGGTGGCAAGTCCCTGACCGCCGGCGCCGACTATCACGATGTCGTAGGCCTTGCGGGGCTGGGCGGTGCGCCAGGCAGGTTCCCAGCGACGGTGGCGCGTCAGCGCGCCGGCGGCCAGGGAGAAGATAGAGTAGCGTTTCATCGCGAGCCCACCCAGATCAATACAGCAGATTAGACGTCAATACACCAGATTAGACGCAGCCTGCCGACACTCCCGCAGGAGCAATGCTGTCCGGGGAAGGAAGCCGCCAGCGCGTACGGCAGCGGCACGGTGCCGCGGCCGGACGATTTGTAGTAGCACGCGACGCCGATGCCATCGCGCAGGAACAGCAGTGTCATCGCGGCAATGCCGAAGTCGGCGCCGACGAGTGATACCCAGCGCTCTCCATGCCGGCCGGCAAGCTATCCGCGCCGCTCACGATTCCGTTCTTGCCGATGCTGGATGGCATGTATGTAGTCGATCCTATCAAGCCCTAAATCGAGGTCAAGGTCGGCTACGGTGGGGAGTATGGGTCGACCCTGCTGGCTGTTACGCCACCGCGACGACTGTGGGTTTCTTGATATTTCCCACGGTGCCCATTGCCGCTACCGTCAGTTCACGAACCGTCACCGTCTGACCGGGAGAGGCCTGCATGACCACCTACGAGACTGCCGTCATGGCGGTCAGCCTGCCCATCGCATCGCGCGGCACGACCGCACGACCGGCCGCGCGTTCCGCGTTGCTCGCGTCTGCCGTGGCGAGCGTGCTTTACGTGGTGGCGCCCCAGGCGCTCGCGGCCGACGAGCTCGAGGAGATCATCGTCACTGCCAATCGCCGCGAAGAGAATCTGCAGACCGTAGCCGCCTCGATCCAGGTCCTATCGGGCAACGTACTCGAGCAGAACGGCGCCCGCGACTTCGCAAGCTACCTCAACTCGGTGTCTGGAATCGGCATGACGATAACAGGCTCGGGCTCGGTCAAGGTCGGTGTCCGCGGCGTCTCCAACGTGATCGGCGGCGAAAGCGGTATCGCCGACTCGACCTCCACGGTCGGTCTCTACCTCAACGACGTGCCGATCCAGGGCAGCGGGCCACTGCCAGACCTCGCGCTGTACGACCTGCAACGCATAGAGGTGCTGAAGGGGCCTCAGGGCACCCTTTACGGCGAGGGCGCGATGGGCGGCGCCATCAAGATGATCCTCAACTCACCGAATCCGGACGCCTTTGAAGCAAAAGCCGAGACCGCTGTCGAGACCGTCACCGACGGCGGCACCAACTTTCTCGTGCAGGGCGCCGTGAACCTGCCGATCATAGATGAAAAGATGGCCGCACGCCTCGTGGCGACTTACCGTAACGACGACGGCTTCATCGATAACATCCGGACTGGCGAGAAGGACGTCAACTCGGGCGACGCGCTCAGCGCGCGTGGCATGCTCGACTGGCAGGTCACGGACGAGTTCAGTGCCGAGCTGCTCGTGCTCCATCAGGAAGTGGACCGGGACGAGTTCGACGAGCAGGTGACCGGGGCCGGCGACCTCAAGACGGATTTGATCGACGAGCGCTTCAGCAAGGTGGACTTCGACCTGTATGCGCTGACGCTAAGGTACGAATTCGGCGGTGCGGAGCTCGTTTCGTCCAGCTCGTACTGGAAGAACGATCGTACGCGCTACGACCGGAATGGTTTCACCGGCGACACGCTGAATTTCTTCCTGAGCATTTTCGACGCGCCGCCTGCGGTCGCTGAAACTGACGCGCAGGGCTTCGACACGATCGTCGACCAGAAGGCCTTCACGCAGGAAATCCGCCTCTCCTCTACCGGCGACCAGCGGGTCGACTGGTCCATCGGCGCCATTTACCGCTCTGCGGAGCAGGACTCGGTCGGCTACGACGTGGTACAGGACATCGCGGCCGTCAACGCTGTGATCGCCGCCGACATCGTGCCGATCCTCGGGCCGGACGCGATCTTCCAATCGACTCGGCTGTTCGGCTCGCAGATCGACGAGCAGTTTGACCAGATCGCGGTGTTCGGCGAAGTGAAGTGGACTATCGTAGACCGCCTTGACCTCACCGTGGGCGCCCGATGGTTCGATGAAGACATGGAACTCAGGCAGGTTGATACTGCATACGACTTCTATGCGCTCACCTTCGCGGAATTCGGCATCCCGAATCCGGACACCAGAGACCTCAAGGCAAACGACAGCGACGTTATCGGGCGGATCGGACTCTCCTACCAGTTGAGCCAAGACGCGATGATGTATGCGATGGTCAGCCAAGGCTTCCGCTCCGGTGGCCCGAATTTCAATGGCGGTATCCCGGGCTCGCCGTTGCCCTCACTGTACGAGTCCGATTCGCTTGTGAATTACGAGATCGGCGCAAAGACTGCGTGGCTCGAAGGACGCTTGCTGGCAAACCTGGCCCTGTACCGAGTGGACTGGTCGGACCTGCAGGTCCGTGCCCAGCAGCCGGGTCTCCCGCCGTACATCACGAACGCAGGCGAGGCGGAAATCACGGGCGGCGATCTCCAGATCAGCGTGGCGCCGAACGACGGCGTGCGCCTCGGATTGAATCTCGGCATCCTCGATTCCGAGATAACGGACCTGGGGGAGTTCGTCTCGGGCCAAGTCGGGCAGCCGCTGCCGAATGCGCCGGAGACGACGGCCTCGGCGTATCTTGAGTTCAACCGCCCCGTCGGAAGCTGGGGCTTGGGCGTGGCACGCCTTGACTGGCTGTACGTGGACAAGCAGGTATTCGAACTCATCCCGGAGAACGGTGACCCGAACGACTACTTCCTGCCCTCTTACGAGACGGTCCGGCTGCAGTTCGGCATCGAGAACGAACGTTGGTCGACCTACCTGTATGCCGAGAACCTGCTGGACGAGCGCGGTATCACGAGCGAGGTGCGCTTCAACCCGCCACTCGCGTATGAGGAGCGACTGAGCGTGATCCGCCCGCGCACTATAGGCGTCCGGTTCGGCGTCAACTTCTAGGGCGGCAACGCCGTTCCGTCCGAGGCGCCCTGATCCGGATCATTGCTGTGCTTGTCGCCTCGCTGCCCACGGGGACGGGCCCGCTTCATGCGGTAGCCCAGTGCGCTGTGCGGTCGGATCCGATTGTAGTGTTGTCGTCATGGTTCGATCAGCAACTGTGTCTCCCTTAGCGTGTAAAAGATCTCACCGTTCAGCAACTCGTTGCGCAGCTGTCCGTTGCAGGACTCGCAGCAGCGGTTCTCCCGCGAACAGCCATGCCATTGAGGCTGATCCAGCACACCGGTGCAATGTGCCTGGACCACCCGGCATGGCCCATCGTCTTCTTGACGTAGCTGCTTGGTCCCATCCCGACTACGACCGGTCCTGGCACAGGAGAACGCCCCAGTGATAGAGGCCCGCCCCTTCGACTATCCTTACGACGGTCAACTCGACCCGGCGCGGACCGCCGTGCTGGCGATCGACCTGCAGGTCGACTTTCTATCGGCCGATGGCTACTTTGCGCGCAAGGGCTACGACCCGGCGCCGCTACGCGCGGTGATCGCACCCATCAAGCGCCTGACCGACGCTGCGCGCGCGGCAGGCTGCTTGGTCATCTGGACCTGTCAGGGTTACCGCGCCGACCTTGCCGACGCGAGCACCTACGACCTTTGGCGAGCCAGGCGTGCGGGCATCGACATGAAGCGCGGCGATCCCGGTTCGTTGTTGCGTGGCAGCCCCGGTTACCAGATCGTCCCGGAACTCAGGCCGCCAGCCGGCGACGTGATCGTTGACAAGACCGCCAACGGCGCGTTTTACCAGACCGACCTTGAGCTCATACTGCGCGCACGCGGCATCACGCACCTGATCTTCTCCGGGTGCACCACGGATGTTTGCGTGCACACGACATTGCGTGAGGCGGTGGACCGTAAGTACCAGTGCCTGCTGGTGCAAGATGCCTGCGCCAGCGCTGACGCCTACGCGCATGCCGCCGCGCTGCACATGGTGACGGTCGAGGACGGCATCTTTGGCGTGGTGGCATCTGTCGATAACGTGCTGGCCGGCCTGGCGGCGCTGAAGCCGGAAATGGCCTGATGCGCACGCGCGCTGCGGGGCACGGGCCTGGGGAAGATGCCATGCATGGCAGCCTGTACAACCACAGACAGGCCTATGCTGTGCTCGTGGTGATGGTGCTGGTCACGCTCAGCCTGGACCTGTCCAGGTTGCCGATGAACGTGATGGTCGACCCGATGCGCAAGACGCTGGGCATCAGCGATGTGCAGATCAGCCTGCTGCTAGGTGCCGTGGGCGCAGTGCCTTTCCTCGTGATGAGCTTGGTCGGTGGGTGGCTCACCGACCGACTGTCGCGCCGTCTCCTGATGTCGGTCGCGATCGCGATCTGGACGCTGGGCGCCGCGACCTGCGCGCTCGCGGGCCGCTTCGAGATGCTGGTGGCCGGACGCATGCTGCTGTTCGTCGGTGCCGGCATGAAACTGCCGGTCGCGATGACCTGGATCAACGACGCCTTCCCACCCGCGCAGCGCGGCCGTGCAGTGGGTGCGTTTTTCGTCGTGCTTGGCTCCGGCCCATCGTTGGCGATCATGCTTGCCGGTGTCGTGCAGCGTCTGGCAGATGGCGGCGCCTTCGCCTCGTGGGCGTCTGTGTTTGGCCCCGAGCCCTGGCGTGCGACCATGTTTCTGTTGGCGCTGCCGGGTTTGCTGATGCTGCCCCTGGTCTTCGGCTTGCGGGACCGCCGCGGTCAGCCGACGGCGCTTGGAACGCGTGCGGCAGACTCGGTACAGCAAGCGCCCGCGCTGCCAATCAAGCTACTCATGACCCTGGTGAGCGCCGCCGCGCTTCTGGCCCTTGTCGATACCGCCAACCTGAGCTGGATGCCCACGGTCTTCACCCGCAACTTCGGATACGACGCGCAGCAGGCAGGCTTCACGTTCGGCATCGTCACGCTGATCGCTGGGAGCGCCGGGCCGCTCATCGGCGGCTGGATCGGCGACAGCCTGCACCGCCGCCACGGCCTGGCCGGCCGGGTCTGGCTCGCCTCAGCAGCGGCCCTGTGCTGCGTGCCGCTTCTGGCGGTGTACCTGGTACAGGTGCCTCCTGCCTGGCTGGCGGTCGCCCTCACACTCAACGGCGCGTGCACCGTCACCGCGCTGGCGCTGACCTATGTCAACGCCCAGTCGCTGCTGCCGGAAAACCGCCGCGGTCTGGGCACCGGCATGATCAGCGCCGCCACGACGATCGTGGCGTCGGCGGGCCCGACCCTGGTGGCATTGTCGTCGCAGCATCTACTGGGGGGGGCGATGGCGCTGCCGCAGTCGATTGCGCTTGTCGGCGGAGCGGGGAGCGCACTCGCGGCGTTGATCTTGGCGGGGTGCGCGCGCGGGGTCGGCCGCACGGCTGATGGTCGGGCGGATATCAGCCAGCCAGCCGCCGCACCGCACCGTCGATGAACATGGCCGTCACCACGTTGCCGTCCGCGTCGACACTGCCGCGCAGCATGCCGGCGGTGTTGAAGTCGATGCACCAATCGCCCCGAGGCCCGATGGCAATGATGCCGACGTCGGCACCGAGAGCGTTCATCTCGGCGAGCAAGACCGTCATCGCATCGGGAACCGACAAGCCCTTGTGCTCGATCAGTGCGGCCAGTTGGTGCCCGGCGGCCGTGCGCAGGATGAGCTCTCCGGTGCCTGTGAACGACACCGCCACGCTGCGATTGCAGGCGTAGGTGCCGGCGCCAGGAATCGGCGAATCGCCGACCCGACCCGGCATCTTGTTGATCATGCCACCGGTTGAGGTGGCGGCCGCCAAATTGCCGTGCAGGTCAAGGGCGACTGCGCCGACCGTGCCATGTTTGCTGGCGCGGCCGCCGGCAGAGATCTCGAGCTCAGCCTTACCGGTCGCGCCAAGAGACGACCAGTAGGCATACATCTCTGGCGTCACGAAGAATTGCGGTGAGGCGAGCGCGCAGCCGCTGTCGCGCGCAAAAGCCTCGGCCCCGGCGCCAACCAAGAGCACATGTGGCGAATGTTCCATCACGCTGCGCGCGGCGCGCACGGGGTTGCGGATGTTGCCTACGCACGCCACGGCGCCCGCTTGCCGGTCACGGCCATCCATGATGGCCGCATCCATTTCGACGCGGCCTTCGCGCGTGAGCACCGAGCCACGCCCGGCGTTGAACAGGGGGTAGTCCTCCATGCAGGCCACGGCGTCAGTGACGGCGTCCAAGCTGCTGCCGCCCGCGCGCAGGACGGCGTAGCCGGCATCGAGCGCGGCCTTCAGCCCTTCGAGCATCTGCGGCTCGAGCAGGCCGAGGTCGCTGTCGCGGCTGACGTTGCCGGCGCCGGCATGGATCAGAAGTCGCATCTTGAGTCGCTCCTCTACGCTCGAGTATCGATCGTTTCAGGGGTGCCTGAAGATGTCAGTTTCTTGTCATGGAAGTTGCTTTGGCATCGGGGTACCGTCGGTGCCGATTCCACTCACCCGGAGTTCCACGTGGCTGATCCCGCAACCGAGCTCCGGTTCGCCGACTTGATTGGCGATTGGCCACGCGAACCGAGGCTATCCGCCTGGATGGTTGTCGCGCAAGAGGACATCAACGACTTCGGTCGCGTGACTCACGACCCCGACCCTAACCACATCGACCCGGAGTGGGCGCGTAAGCACAGCCCGTTTGGCGGGCCGATCGCGTTCGGCTTCCAGACCCTGTCCCTGTTGACCTGCCTGGCCAAGTCGGCCCGCGTCGTGCCCGTGGATGCGCTGCATATCGTCAACTACGGCTTTGACCGGGTGCGCTTCATCAGCCCCATTCCCGCCGGCGCCCAAATCCGCGGCCGCTTCGTGATCCAGAACGTGCAGCACCGATCGCAGGGCGGGCTTCGTGTGCACTACGCGGTCGAGGTGGAGCTGCTCGGCGCCGGCAAGCTCGCGCTGGCCGCCGATTGGCTGGCGCTGTTCGAAGGTGACCCGCCAGCCTGATGAGCAGCTCAGCATGATCCATGCGCCTGCCTCATTGCCTGCGACCCTGGCGGCCCACTTGGCTTGGTGGGCCGATCGGCATCCTTCCCGCGAGGCGCTCGTCGACGAACACGGCCGCATGAACTTCGGCGACCTGCAAGCGGAGGTCCGACGCTGGGCATCGGCTTGCGCGGCGCAGGGTGTGCAGGCGGGTGACCGTGTCGCCATGCTGGCGCCGCCTGGCCGCGAGAGTCTGGTGTGCCTGCTGGCAACCGTTTCACTGGGCGCCATCTGGTGTGGTCTCGATCCACGTTGCCAGCCGCAGGAACTGGAGCACAGACTGTGCAACTTGCAGGCGCGCCTGGTGTTCACATTCAAGCGCCTCGGCAAGCGGGACCACTCGGTTGAACTTGGGGCGATCCTCGCGCAGCGAACACCGTCTGCACGCCTCATCGTGATTGACGACAACGGGTCGGGTCGCGTTAATGCGTCCCTCCGTGATGCCCTGCCACTGGCGGTGTTCCTCGCGCAGCAAGGGGTTGCGGTGACTGCGGCCGCGGCCACGCCCGCGACCAATGCGTCCACGACCGCTGCGCAGCCCTGCGTGATTGTCTATACCTCGGGCTCATCGGGCCTGCCCAAGGGCGCAATGCTGAATGAAGCAGGAATCGTCGCGTTCTGCCGCGCGCAGGACGCCCTGTGGCCGATGGACCCGGTGCGCACGCTGAATTTCCTGCCCATCAGCCATGTGGGTTCGATCGTCGACCTGACACTTCCCACTTTGCTGGCCGGCGGCTGTGTTGTTTTCCAGCGCAAGTTCGATGCGCTGTCATCCCTGCAGCTCATCGCCGCAGAGCACATCACGTTCTGGGGATCGGTGCCCAGCACCTTTATCCTGCAGCGCACGTTGCCGGAATTTCAGACCACCGACCTGAGCAGCGTGCAGGTCATCGCGATCGAGGGCGCATCGATCCCGGCCGAACTTGCCGAGGCCTTGGTCAGGATCGCGCCCATCGCCACCAACTACGGCATGACTGAAACCACGAGCGCGATCACGGCAATGGCACCGACACGTTCGGTGGCCGAACTGGCTGCCAGCGTGGGGTATCCGATGCCCGACACCGAACTGCGCATCGCCGGAGCTGCGGCTGCGGGTGAGATCGGCGAGATCGAAGTGCGCTCGCCGCGTTGCCTGCTCGGCTATTGGTGCGACCCGATGGCCACGGCGGCGGCGTTCACTGAGGATGGCTACTTCCGCACCGGCGACCTCGGCACCTTGCTGCCAGATGGCCGGCTGCGCCTGGCTGGCCGCAAGAAGGAGATGTTCAAGTCCGGCGGCTACAACGTCTATCCGGTGGAGGTGGAGGCGGTGATCGCGTTGCACGCTGGCGTCCATAGCGTGGCCGTGGTGCCGATGCCGCACCCCGTCTGGGACGAAGTGGGCGTGGCCTTCGTCGTCGCAAAGGAGTCGGCCGATCCGTCGGCGCTGATCGGCGAACTGACTGGCCATTGCGGTGAACGGCTGGCCGACTACAAGCGCCCGAAGCGCTTCGTGTTGCTGCCAGAGCTGCCATTGCTGGCCATCGGCAAGGTCGACCGTGTCGCATTGCGCACGCTGGCGGTGGCCCCATGATCAGCACCTGGGAGCCCGACTGGGCAGCGCGCTTCGACGCGACGCAGGCGACACGCATGAAAGACACGGGTTGGCGGGATCCACTGATGCTTCGTGTATCGGATCGCCACGGCAGCGTCTGGGACCGGAGCCTCGCGCGCGAAGGCGCAACCACCCCGCCGGCGCTGCCCGAGAGAACGCCCTTCCGCATCGCCAGCGTGACCAAGGTCCACGTCGCCGCCGCGCTGGTGCGACTGGTCGAGAAACATAGTTTGCAGCTGGCATCGCCGCTGGCGGCTTGGCTGA
>Ga0315287_10004100_pt1 | contig 14161 bp, 8 predicted proteins | sample YL17G11_0_MG_FD_205037 | JGI IMG/M metagenome (GOLD analysis project Ga0315287, IMG submission 205037) | Sediment microbial communities from Yellowstone Lake, YNP, Wyoming, USA - YL17G11_0 | ecosystem: Environmental > Aquatic > Freshwater > Lake > Sediment | place: USA: Wyoming | collected... | reverse complement strand
GGCGAACTCGTCTTGAGCGGCGCTACACCCTGGCAGGTCGACAAGGCGCTCGAGAAGTGGGGCATGGCGATGGGGCCGTTCCGCATGGGCGACCTCGCCGGCAACGACATCGGCTGGGCGATCCGCAAGCGCCGCTACGCCGAGCAGCCCCCGAAGTTCCCGGAACTGGGCGACCGCCTCTGCGAGCGAGGCCGGTTCGGCCAGAAAGTCGGCAAGGGCTGGTACCTGTACCAGCCGGGTAACCGCAATGCGATCCCCGACCCCGAGATAGAGAAGATGATCGAGGATTACCGCAAGGAATTCGGCTTTGTGCCGCGGAAGATCTCCGATGAGGAGATCGTGCAGCGCTGCATCTATTCTTTGGTGAATGAGGGAGCGCGGATCCTGCAGGAAGGCATCGCTGCGCGGGCCTCCGACATCGACATGATCTACCTGACCGGCTATGGCTTCCCGCTGCACCGCGGCGGCCCGATGCTCTACGCCGATGAGGTGGGCCTCTACAACGTGGCCCGCACGATGAAGGGGTTCGCCGCCGCCGGCGACGCCTTCTGGGAACCCGCCCCGCTGATCGCGAAACTGGTTGCTGAAGGCAAGAGCCTGATCTGAGCGCCCCGCGACGAAATCCGGAGAATCTCATGACCGATGCAGTAATCGTATCCACCGCCCGCACCGGACTCGCCAAGTCCTGGAAAGGCGCCTTCAACATGACCCATGGCGCGACACTGGGTGCGCATTCCGTCAAGCATGCCGTCGCGCGCGCGGGCGTCGACTCGGCCGAAATTGAAGACGTGTTGATGGGTTGCGCCAACCCCGAGGGTGCCACCGGGGCCAACATCGCGCGCCAGATCGCCTTGGCTGCCGGCCTGCCCGTCACCGTGCCGGGCGTTACCGTCAACCGCTTCTGCTCCTCCGGCTTGCAGACCATTGCCCTGGCCGCCCAGCGCATCATCGCCGGCGAGGGCGATATCTTCGTGGCCGGCGGCGTGGAAAGCATCTCTTGCGTGCAGCAGGAGATGAATACCCACATGCTCGCCGACCCGGCCCTCGTCAAAGCCAAGCCGGAGATCTACTGGAGCATGCTGCACACGGCTGAGCTGGTGGCGAAGCGCTACAACGTTCCCAAGCAACGGCAGGACGAATACGGGGTGAACAGCCAACTGAAGGCGGCCGCTGCCGCCGCAGCGGGCAAGTTCAAGGACGAGATCGTGCCGATGACCGTCACCGCTGGAGTGATCGACAAGGCCACCAGTGCGATGATCACGAAGCAAGTCACCATCGCCGCTGACGAAGGCATCCGTCCCGACACCACGCTGGAAGCCGTGGTGAAGATCCGCTCGGCGGTGCCTGGTGGCGTCATCACCGCCGGCAACGCGAGCCAGTTCTCGGACGGTTCCTCCGCCTGCGTGCTGATGAATGCCAAGCTGGCCGAGAAGCGCGGCTTGAAACCGCTCGGCATCTTCCGCGGCTTCGCCGTGGCGGGCTGCGAGCCGGACGAAATGGGCATCGGCCCGGTGTTCGCGGTGCCGAAGCTGCTCAAGAAGACCGGCCTCAAGGTCGAGGACATCGGCCTGTGGGAATTGAACGAGGCCTTTGCCGTGCAGGTGCTCTATTGCGCCGACACGCTCGGCATCCCGATGGACCGACTCAACGTCAACGGCGGCGCCATCGCCGTCGGCCATCCCTACGGTGTCTCCGGGGCACGGCTGACCGGTCACGCGCTGATCGAGGGCAAGCGTCGCGGCGCAAAGTATGTGGTCGTCACGATGTGCATCGGTGGTGGGCAGGGGGCCGCGGGACTGTTCGAAGTCTGCTGATGCAAAGCCGGCATCTCGTGGATCCGGAACTGCGGGAATTGCTCGATCTGTTTCCGACGCTCGAGTTCTCTGCGGAAATCCTGCCCGAGATCCGCGCGCGCGTGTTTCCGTTGCCGTCGGATCCGCAGGCGACGGAAGCCGTGGCGATGACGACGCGCGCCGTTCCGCGTCCAACCGGCGCTCCGGATGTCGGCGTGACGATCTATACGCCGCGGAACCGCAATGGACGCCTACCATGCATCTTCCACATACACGGCGGTGGCTACGTCACCGGCTCCGCCCTGCAGCTTGAGCCCATCCATCGCCTGCTCGCGCTGCAGGCCGACTGCGTCATCGTGTCGGTCGACTACCGGCTCGCGCCCGAGACGCGCTACCCGGGAGCCATCGAGGACTGCTATGCGGCACTCGCGTGGCTGTTCGCACACGTCGACGAACTCGGCGTCGATTCGCAGCGGATCGGCGTGATGGGAGAGAGTGCCGGCGGCGGGCTCGCAGCCGCGCTCGCGCTGCTGGCGCGCGACCGGGGCGCGTATACCCTCGCCTTCCAGCACCTCATCTACCCGATGCTCGACGATCGGACCTGCGTGACGGCCGAGCCGCATCCGTACGCTGGCGAATTCATCTGGACGCCGCACAACAACACTTTCGGCTGGTCGTCCCTGCTGGGCGTCGCGCCGGGCTCCAGCGGCGTGTCTCTCTACGCGGCGGCGGCACGCGCGGAGAATCTTGCCGGACTCCCGCCTGCTTTCATATCGGTCGGCACCCTCGATCTCTTTCTCGAAGAGAACATCGAATATGCGCGAAGGCTGATGCGCCAAGGGGTGCCCGTGGAAATGCATGTCTATCCCGGCGCCTACCACGCCTTCAACATCGCACCCGATGCAAAGGTTGCGCAGGACGCAAGGCGCGACAGCCTCAGTGCGCTGCAGCGCGTCCTCCATCCCCTCGCAAAGGTCGCGCACACGATCGGAGCCCGCACATGAGCACTCCCCGCTCGCTTCCGCAGCACGCCCGCGTCGTCGTCGTGGGCGGCGGCATCATCGGCACCTCGACCGCCTACCACCTCGCGCTGATGGGGTGGAAGGACATCGTGCTGCTCGAACGGCACCAGCTGACGGCCGGCACGACGTGGCACGCCGCCGGGCTCATGGTCGCGTTCGGCTCCACTTCCGAAACGTCCACGAACCTGCGCAAGTACACGCGCGACCTCTACAGCCGCCTCGAGGCCGAAACCGGACAGGCGACGGGCTTCATGCCGATCGGCTTCATCGAGGTGGCGTCCGACAAGGATCGTCTCGAGGAATACCGGCGGGTCTCGGCATTCAATCGCTACTGCGGCATCGACGTGAACGAGTTGTCGCCGCGCGAGGTCGAGGCGCTGTTCCCGCTCGCAAGAGTCGACGACATCGAAGCCGGCTTCTACGTAAAGGAGGACGGTCGCGTCAATCCAGTGGACGTGACGATGGCGCTCGGCAAGGGCGCGAAGCTGCGCGGTGTGAAGATTTTCGAAGGCGTGTCGGCCACCGGTGTGCTGCAGAAAGGCGGGCGCGTGACCAGCGTGTGCACGCCGTATGGCGACATCAAGACCGATTTCGTCGTGAACTGCACCGGCATGTGGGCGCGCGAGTTCGGCGCAACTTCGGGCGTCAGCCTGTCGAACCAGGCGGCCGAGCACTACTACCTGATCACCGAGCCGATCAAGGACCTGCCCCGCAACATGCCGGTACTCGAGGACCCGGGGTGCTACGGCTACTACCGCGAGGAAGGCGGCGGCCTGATGGTCGGCCTCTTCGAACCGGTTTGCGCGCCGTGGAAGGTGGAAGGCATCCCGGCGGATTTCTCGTTCGGCGACCTGCCTCCCGACTGGGAGCGGATGACGCCGTACCTTGAAAAGGCCATGTCGCGCGTGCCGATCACGACGCAGGTCGGCATCAAGAAGTTCTTCTGCGGCCCGGAGAGCTTCACGCCCGACCTGCTGCCCATCGTCGGCGAGGCGCCCAACCTGCGCGGCTATTTCGTCGCGGCGGGCCTGAACTCCATCGGCATCCTCACCGGCGGCGGCCTCGGCCGCGTCATGGCGCACTGGATCATCAACGGCCTGCCCGACGTCGACGTCACGGCCATGAACATCGACCGCGTGCTGCCGTACCAGGCAAACCCGGACTATCGCCGCGCGCGCACCGTCGAGTCACTCGGCATGGTTTACAAGTGCCACTACCCGGCGAAGTCGCTCGAGACGGCGCGCGGCGCGCGACGGTCGCCGTTTCACGATCGACTGGCCGCGCAGGGCGCGTATTTCATCGAGACCAGCGGCTGGGAAACCCCGGGCTGGTATGCGGGCGCGGGCAAGGTGGCAGACCCCGGTCCTCTTTCCTGGGGCCGCCAGGCCTGGTGGCCGAACTGGGTGGCCGAGCATCACGCCGCACGCGAGAACGTCATCGTCATGGACATGTCGTTCATGGGGAAATTCCTGGTGCAGGGCCGCGACGCCGGCCGGTGCCTGAATCGCATCTCGGCCAACGACGTCGACGGCGCGGCGGGCATGGTCACCTACACGCAATGGCTGAACGAGCTGGGCAAGCTCGAAGCCGACCTGACCGTGACCAAGCTCGCTGACGACAGGTATTTCGTCGTCGTCACGGACACGATGGTCCGTCACGCCGAGACCTGGATGAAACGCAATATCCCCGCCGACGCCCATGCGTTCGTCACCGACGTCACGTCGGGCTACGGACAACTGAACGTGCAGGGTCCGCGCTCACGTGAACTGCTCCAGAAGCTCACGACCGTGGACCTGTCGAACGACGCGTTCCCGTTTCGCGCCGCGCGTGAGATCGACATCGGCTACGCGCGCGTCCTGTGCGTGCGCATCACCTACCTCGGCGAGCTGGGCTACGAGCTGTACATCCCGGCGGAACAGGCCGTGCACGTGTACGACAAGGTCGTCGAGGCGGGCGCGGAGTTCGAGCTGGTGCATGCCGGACTGCGGGCGCTCGGCAGCCTGCGCATGGAAAAGGGCTACCGCGATTACGGGCACGACCTCGACAACACCGACGACCCGTACGAGACCGGGCTCGGCTTCGCGATCGACCTCAAGAAGCCGGACGGCTTCATCGGCAAGGAAGCCTTGCTCGAGCGCAAGGCGAAGGGCCCGTCGCAACGCCGCCTGGTGTCGGTGTTCGTGACGGATCCCGAGCCGCTGCTGTTCCATGCCGAGGTCGTGCATCGCGACGGCGTGGCCGTCGGCTACGTGCGTGCCGCGTCCTACGGACACACGCTCGGCGGCGCGGTCGGGCTCGCCTTCCTCGAGCCGAAGCAGACGGTGGATGAGGCGTATCTGACGTCGGGAACCTGGGAAGTCGAGATTGCCGGGAACCTCTATCCAGCGGCGGTGTCGTCGAAGCCGCTGTACGATCCGAAGTCGCTACGCGTCAGGATGTGAGCCAGCAATTCCTGACGATAAGGTGGTTCCGGGAAACTCGGCCCGGTGAGATCCCGGCTCAGGAACATCGGGCGTGGCGGTCAGGGACTGAGCTGAACCATCAACGACGACGATTGGCGACTGCGCCCGACCCAGGATCCATGCCCGGGCCTCTTGCGATGACCAGTGTTTCGGAGCGTCCCCAAGTCGTCAGTGACCCGGCGAAAGCCGGGAGGTCGATGCGACCTGCGCGAGCGCCGGCGCCTCCGGCCACTGCACTATGAGATCCGGCTTCGGTCGCGCGAACTCGATCTCGCCGAACGGATGGTCGCTTGCAAGGCCCGGCTGCCAACGCTCGAGCCACAGCTGCAGCGTGATGGCCGACCACAGCGCCCGGGCATGATTGCCCTTGCCCGCGCGATGCTCGTCCAGCATGCGCTGGACGGCTGTGGCATCCAGCAGGCCGTGAAGTTTCAGCCGAGCAGGATCGAGCAGGCGACTCGTCTGTTCGCCGAGCTCGCCGTTGATCCAGGTCGCTATCGGCACGCTGAGTCCGCGCTTGCGCCGAGAACGCTGATCCCGCGGCAGCCACGTCGCGGCGGCCTGCTTCAGGATCCACTTCGAGGTTCCGTGGCGGAGTTTCAGTCCTGGGGCCATCTGGAACGCAAAAGTGCTGAGGGAATGGTCGAGGAACGGCGCACGCCCCTCGATCGAATTCAGCATGGTCGCGCGGTCCATCTTCACCAGCAGGTGGTCGCGCAGGTAGGTCTGGTAGTCGAACAGCATCGGGCCGCGCAGGGCATCCATATCCCGATAGCCTTCGAGTAGCGGCCCTAGCCAGTCCGTGGCACGGGTCGCATCGAGATTCGCGCCACCGCCCGTCCCGAACCACTCGACGTGACGGTCGGGCCAGGGGAGATCGATGCCGCGCACGAACCGCTTCAACAGGAATTCGATGCTGACTTTCCGGTCCGAGACCGGCAATGCGTTCGCGAGGCGGACGCACGCGCGCTTCACGGGCGCCGGCGCGCGCGCGAATACGCCCGCGATCTGGTGGCCCAGGTAAGTGGGATAGCCGCCAAAGAGTTCATCGGCGCCTTCGCCGCTCAGCACGACACGCACGTGTTCGCTCGCCGTCTCGGAGAGCAGGAACGCCGGCAGGATGGCCGGGTCGCTGACGGGTTCCGCCACCCGCGCGGACACCATGCGCACCGCGCGCAGCAACTCCGTGCTCCCGCAGGGGACGTCGACGTGCCGCGTCCCGACATGCTGCGCCCAACTGGTCGCCCACTCGCCCTCGTCGTAGCTCGCCGTATCGAAACGCGCCGTGAACGAGGCGACCTGGCCACGGCCATGGGCCTGGGCGGCAATCGCTGCAATCAAGGACGAGTCGAGCCCGCCGCTCAGGAACACGCCGATTGACGCGTCCGCAACCACCTGCCGGCGCACCGCGGCGTCCAGCAAGCGCCGCAGTTCGTCGATTTCCTCGGCGACCGGCGCGACTCGCTGCTGGCGTACGAGTTCCTGCGGATTCCAGTAACGATGAACGCGGACGCCCGACTCGCTGACGACCAGCGCCGTCCCGGACTCCACGCGACGGATGGCCGCGAAGTGTGTACGCGGTTCCAGCGCATACCCCAGCGTCAGGTACTGGGAAACGGCGACCTCATCGACGTCGCGATTGAGCCCCGGATGCTCGAGCAACGCCTGGATTTCCGAGGCGAACCAGAATTCCTGACCGATCCACGCGTAGAACAGCGGCTTCTCGCCCGCCCGGTCCCGCGCGAGGGTCAGCGTGCCGCTGCCCGCGTCCCAGAGTGCGATCGCGAACATCCCGTCGAGTTCGCGGAAGACGTCGAGGCCCAGTGCGCCGTAGACCGGAAGAATCGTCTCGATGTCGGTCCTCGAGCGATACGGATAATCGGGATAGCGGCGCCGCAGGTCGGCCGAGTTGTAGATTTCGCCGTTGCAGGCAAGCCACGATGACCCGCTCGGCGAACAGAACGGCTGGTCCGCCTGCTCGGTGGGGTCGATGATGCGCAGTCGCGTGGCGCCGAGCGCGCAGCGGCTGGAGCGCAGCAGACGCGCTCCGTCGGGCCCACGATGATGCAGGGACGCGGCCATCGCGGGCAGCAGGCCCTCGTGCGCCAGCACCCGACCCGGCAAGGCCACGGCCCCGAAGATTCCGCACATGGCGCTACCCCGCCCCGCCGCTGGCAGCCGGCGCTGTTGACGGCCGGCACGGCCCGTACACCTGGAACTTACGATCCGCTGCGATCTGCGGAAGCCCGGCGCTGCGCAGGATCCCCGCTGCCTCGGTATTGCCAGCGGCGATGACGAATACGGCCGGCGAACGGCAGTCCGCGAGGACACCGCGCCACCAGTTCCCACCGCGGAGTGTCGAGCCCTCGGCTGCAGCCAGTCGTGAATAGTTCGCCCGCACGTAATTGCTCGTGAGTTCGCTACCCGTCGCCGAGGACACGAAGATCGGCGCCCCGAGGTAGAACGGCAACGTGGTCGGATACGCGCCGACGCCTATGACCAGTCGCTCACCGGGCGCGTGCTCCTGGATCGCGCGAGCCAGGCCGTAAGCCGACCGACTTGCACCGACCGCCTTCATCAGGGGCCCTCCCGTCAGCCCGAAGCAGAGGATGGGCAGCGAAAAGACCGCGACCAGCGCTGGGCCGCGAGGCTTCGCGAACAGGCCGAGGGCGCCGGTGGCAATTGCCGTCGCACCTAACGCGAGTGCAAACGTCGACGCGGCGGCGAGGGTCGCCGGATCAGCCCCTGCGAACTTGTGCGACAGGAGCCCGGCCGTGATCAGGAGCGCGCCGAAGACGCACCAAAGGACCGATGCCGCGGCCCGGCCCGGGGGGGAGTCGCGCTCGTCTCCCCAAAGCAGGACCGCCGTGAGCAACGCGATGGCCGGCATGAGCGGCAGCATGTAATGCGGAAGCTTCGATCGCGACAGCGAGAAGAACACGAACGGCAAGATGATCCAGAGCACCAGGAACAGGATGCGCGGATCCGTTGGGCGCAAGGCGGCCCGGCGCCTGCGCCAGAGGGCTGCGGCGAGCATGCACGTCCACGGGAAGGCCCCGGCGAGAATCACCGGTATGAAGAACCAGAACGGCTGGCTGCGGCGCAGCTGATCCGAGCTGATGCGCCGCCAGGTCTCGGTGACCATCACGTAGTGCAGGTAGTCCGGGAGTTCGTGGGTCATGCGCATGACCCAGGGGACGACGACGACGAGACCGAGTGCCACGGCGGGCGGGTAGACCACGGCGCGCAACGCGCGCCGATGAAACGCGAAGGGCAGGCCCACCAGCAGCGGAATCAACAAGGCGACGGGACCTTTGGTCACGATCCCGAGTCCGATGGCGAGCCACGCGACGATCGACCACCGGCGCCACGACGGTGCGGCCGTGGCCGACGGCGGGCCGCCTGGAAGGCCCGCCGCGCGTCCTTCGATGGCGAGATACAGGCTCGTCAGGGACGTCAGGACGAACAGCGCAAGCACGGCATCGAGAATCACGACTCGCGACATCACAAACGTGAGCGGCGATGCAAGCAGCAATGCGGCGGCGGTCCAGCCCACCTCGGGGCCCCAGAGCCGGCGGCCGAACAGTCCGATCACGAGTGCCGTGAGCACCGTGAAGACGAGCGACGGCAGGCGCACCGCGAACTCGTTGACGCCCAGGGCACGCATCGCAGCGCCCGCGATCGCATAGTGCAGGACCGGCTTGTCGACATAGTGCAAGCCGTTCAGGTGCGGGACGAGGTAATCGCCCGACGCGACCATTTCGCGCGCGACCTCGGCATTGCGCCCCTCGTCGGGCTGCATCAACGGGTAACTGCCGAGCCACGCCGCCATCGACGCCAGCAACAGCAGGAACCAGGAAACTGCCGGGACGATACCTGTGCGATTCATCTCATCTGCCTCGCGCGTGCGGCCAGTCCGCGCTCGATAGAACTGCCGGACAATACCACCGAAGGCCGGTTCGATAAGCATCAGTACCGGCACTTCTAGACAGGCAACCTCCGGATGCGCTTGCCAGTCGCGGCGAACAACGCGTTGACCACGGCGGGCGTCGCGGCCGGCAACCCGGGCTCGCCGATACCGCCGGGCGCCTCGCTGCTCGACACGATGTGCACCTCGACGCGCGGCATCTCGTCCATGCGCAGCATCGGGTAGTCGTTGAAATTGGACTGTTCGACCCGCCCGTCCCTGAACGTGATCTTCTGGTGCAGTGCCGCGCTCAGTCCGTAGACGATGGCGCCCTCGATCTGCCGCTTGATGATCTCGGGATTGACCGTCCGCCCGCAATCCACCGCCGCGACGATGCGGTGCACGCGAGGCCGACCGTCCGCGCCCACCGACACCTCGGCGACCTGCGCGACGTAGCTCCCGAACGAGCTCGTGACCGCGACGCCCCGATGCACGCCAGCGGGCAGCGGCGAGCCCCACCCCGCCTTCTGCGCCGCGAGGTCGAGGGCGCCGCGCAGCCGTGGCTGCTTGCCGAGCAGCGAGCGACGGAACTCCACCGGATCCTTGCCGGCTGCCGTGGCGATCTCGTCCACGAACGCCTCGATGAAATACACGTTCTGCGAGTGCCCGACCGACCGCCAGAACCACACCGGCACGCCGGGCTCCGTCTGCACGTACTCGACCCGCAGGTTCGGGAACGCGTACGGGCAGTCGCTGATGCCCTCCACGGCCGGCTCGTCGATGCCCTTGGGCAGTTCCTTGGCAAAGCCCGCCGCCAGCATGATCGATGGCGCGGCGACGCGCGCCGTGAACGACACCGGATTACCCGCAGTGTCGAGGCCGGCGGTGAAACGCGTGACCGACGCGGGCCGGTAGAACCACCCCCGCATGTCGTCCTCGCGCGTGTAGACGAGCTTCACCGGCGCGCCCGCGGCCTTCGACAGCAGCGTGGCTGCGATCGTGAAATCCGGCGCGAACCGACGGCCGAATCCCCCGCCGAGATACGTTGTGTGAACCTGCACCTTCTCGGGTGGCAGGCCGGTCAACTGCGCGACGACGCCCTGGTGGGGCCCGGGCGCCTGCGTCGGCGACCACACCTCGGCCTCGCCCGCCCGCACCCACGCCGTGCAGTTCATCGGCTCCATGCAGGCGTGCGCGAGGTACGGCGCCTCGTAGACTGCCTCGATGGTCTTCGCGACGGCCGCACTCACGTCGCCCTCGTTGCGCGCGACCTTGCCCGGTCGCATCGTCGCGTCGGTCAACGACTTGGAGATCGCCTCCGACGACAACCCGCCCAGCGCGCCGTCGTCCCATTTCACGACCAGCGCGTCGCGCCCCTTCAACGCAGGCCAGTACCCGTCGGCGAGTACCGCGACGCCTTGTGGAATCTGCACGACCTGCCGCACGCCCGGGATCGCCTTCGCTGCGGCATCGTCGACCGACACCACCTTGGCGCCCGGCACGGGCGCATGCACCATGACTGCGGTCAGTAGTCCAGGCAGCTTCACGTCGATCCCGAAGCCCGCGCTGCCGTTGACCTTCGCGGGTGTATCGAGGCGCGTGAGTCCCGTGCCGAGGATGCGGAAGTCCTTCGGGTCCTTGAGCGGCGGATCTTTCGGCACCGGCAGTTGAACGGCCGCTGCCACCAACTCGCCGTAGCCGACCGAGCGACCGTCCGCGCCCACGACCCGGCCATCCTGCGTACGGCAACTGCCGGCATCGACGCCCCACGCGCTCGCGGCCGCCGTGACCAGCATCTGGCGGGCTGCCGCGCCCGCCTTGCGCATCGGCTCCCAGTGGCCGCGAATCGCCGTCGAGCCGCCCGTGGCCTGCATGCCGAGCATCGGGTTGACGTAGGCCTTGTCCGCCGGCGCCTGCTCGAGCCGCACGCTGTGCCAGTCGGCGTCGAGTTCCTCGGCGACCAGCATGGCGATACCCATGTGCACGCCCTGCCCCATTTCCGAGAGGCCACAGAGGACGGTGATCTGCCCGTCCGGCGTGATGCGCAGGAACGCGTTTGGCGCAAAGCTGCCGCCGCCCGCCGCTGCCTCGGCATAACGCGATGCTGCGGGCAACGTGATGCCGATGACGAGCGCGCCGGTGGCGGCAGCCGAGCTCTTGAGGAAATCGCGGCGCGTGGTGAGGTCGTTCGTGCTCATGGCGGTCTCCCCCGGGCGTCAGGCGCCGAGCGCCGTGGCTGCGTCCTTGATGGCCGCACGGATCTGGTTGTAGGTGCCACAGCGGCAGAGGTTCCTCCGCATTGCTGCGTCGATGTCGGCGTCGCTCGGGTGCGGGTTCCTTGCGAGCAGGGCCGTGGCGGTCATGATTTGTCCGCTCTGACAGTAACCGCACTGCGGCACGTCGTTGCGGACCCAAGCGGCCTGCACGGCCTGGCCGATGCGATTCGCGTCGATGGCTTCTATCGTCGTGACCTGCTTGCCGGCGACGGCAGAAATCGGCGTCACGCAGGCGCGCATCGGCTTCCCGTCCACGTGCACGGTGCACGCGCCGCAGATCGCGGCGCCGCAACCGAACTTGGTGCCGGTGAGCCCAAGCTCGTCCCGCAGCACCCACAACAGGGGCGTGTCGGGCGCGGCGGACAGCTGGACCGTCTTGCCGTTGATGGATAGTGAGATCATGGGGGTCCCCAAGCAGGTGCCGGTAGTCGGATCCGTCGGATCCAGTATAAAGCCGTATCGTGGACGGATCACTGCACCAACTGCTGCCGATGTACGAGCGCGCCCGGTCGAGCGGGTCGCCCCTCGTGCTGGCGACGGTCGTGGCGACCCGCGGCTCCACCTATCGCAAGGCCGGAGCGCAGATGCTGATCGCGCCCGGCGGCCACTACGAGGGGCTCCTGTCTGGCGGCTGTCTCGAGGGCGACCTGGTCGGGCACGCGGCGTCGGTGCTCGAGACCGGAGCGCCCGAGATGGTGCGTTACGACCATTCGGGCGACGACGACCTCCTGTGGGGACTCGGCTTCGGCTGCGAGGGCGGCATGGACGTCTGGCTCGTCCGCCTCGATCCCGCAGCGAACTGGCAGCCCCTCGGCGCGCTCGCGAGTTGCCTCGAGCGACGCGCGCCCGTCACCTACGGCATGGTCCTCGAGTCTGCGGTGCCGGAACTGCCGCCGGGCGTGTCCGTCTGGCCGTCAGGCGACACCCTGCCACGGCCGGCCGGACTGCCGGAGGCCGTGTCCACGTGGATCGATGCCCAGCTCGGCACGCGTGAATCGCCAACGGATTCGGGGGTCGTCGAACTCGATGCTCCCCGCGTGCGCATGTTCGTCGCGCCACTCGTCCTGCCGCGCGAGGTGCTGCTGATCGGCGGCGGCCCGGACACGCTGCCGGTGGTCGAGTTCGGCGCCACGCTCGGCTGGCGGATCACGGTGGCGGACCATCGCCCGGCCTATGCCGATGCCGCACGCTTCCCGCGCGCGCGACGCGTGCTGCTGACACGCCCCCACGATCTCGCAAGCCACGTGGACCTGTCGTCGTTCGACGCGGCCGTGATCATCAGCCATCACCTCGCGACAGACCTGGCCGCGCTCGCGACGCTCGCGCCGACGCCGATTCCTTACGTCGGGCTGCTGGGCCCGGCCTCGCGGCGCCAGCGCCTGCTTGCGGACCTCGGCTCGCCGACGGCGGCGCGATTCGGCGCGCGGTTGCATGCGCCCGTGGGACTCGCGCTCGGCGGGCGGGACCCTGCGAGCATCGCGCTCGCCATCGTCGCGGAGATCCAGGCTCATTTTCACGGGCCGCGGCGAGAGAGCGAGCATGGGCACGGCTCGATGGCCGCATCGCTGCACGTGATCCTGCTCGCGGCGGGAAGCTCGTCCCGTTTCGGCTCGCCCAAGCAGCTCGCCGACGTCGATGGGCGGCCGATGCTGGCACGGGCCGTGGATACGGTGATCGATCTCGCCGGTCGTGACGCGATGACCGTCGTGCTCGGCGCGCACGCTGCGCACGTCGAGCCGCTCATGCGGCAGGCATCGGCACCGGTCGCCATCAATCCGGACTACGAGCAGGGCATCGCGAGTTCGATCCGCGCCGGCCTGGCGCGCGTGCCGGCGGGCGTCCGCGGCGTGTTGATCGTCCTGGCCGACCAGGTGGCGGTGACGGCCGAGGACCTGCGGGGGCTGGTCGCGCGCTGGGAACGGCAGCCCGACCGCATCGTCGCGGCCCAGTACGACGAAACGACCGGCGCCCCGGCCATTTTCCCGTCAGACCTGTTCCCGGAGCTTGCCGCGCTGCAGGGCGATCGCGGAGCGCGAGCACTATTGTCGCAGCATGCCGAACGTGTCATCGCCGTGCCCATGCCCTCCGCGGCGCTCGACGTGGACACTCCGGCGGATCTGGGTCCGTCGAAGACTGCCCGCTGAGGGAGGGCAAGGATTGGTGGCCAGGGATGGATCGAATCATCGACACCCGGGTTCAGCACGGACGCCCCTTGTCGCCTCTCGGCATCGAGCGGACTGTGGTCGGCAAATCGGCGGCATGAATCCGGCATCTCATCGCCTACCGTCGTCAACTGGCTCGTGAGGATGAATCGCATGCGCGTCACGCTGGTCCTCGCCCTGTTCGCCCTGCCACTTGCCTCCAGCCTCGCCCAGTCGGTCGAGAAGCCCGCCGCGCTGGTCGCGGACGGGATACCCGAGGTGCCCGTCGAACTTGCCGCGAGGACGCGGCCGTACATGGAGTTCCGCACCGCGAACTTCCTGGGCTGGCACCCCACCGACCGATCGATGCTCATCACCACTCGCTTCGGGAACACCAACCAGGTGCATCGAGTGGCCCGGCCGGCCGGCGCCCGCACGCAGCTTTCCTTCGAGGAGGACCGCATCCAGTCTGCAGGCTATGCGCCGCGCACCGGCGACGTGACGCTGGTCATCAAAGACGTCGGCGGCAATGAGTTCTTCCAGCTGTATGCGCTCAAGGA